>Ga0134079_10000093_pt1 | contig 20365 bp, 17 predicted proteins | sample 15_taG_2_FD_119770 | JGI IMG/M metagenome (GOLD analysis project Ga0134079, IMG submission 119770) | Grasslands soil microbial communities from the Angelo Coastal Reserve, California, USA - 15_D_Rain_40cm_2_09182015 | ecosystem: Environmental > Terrestrial > Soil > Grasslands ...
CGTGATCCGTGTTCCGAGCCGCTCGATCGAGGAGCCAGTGCAGATGACCGGGCGCATACAGCGGCGTGAGCGCCGCGCGCGGCACGAGGGCAGGGAGCTCCACTGCGACTTGCGCCGCGTCGAGCGGCTTCTCGACGAGCTCGCTCGATTCGTCAAGGAAGCGGTTGAAGCCCATGTGCGGCGCGAGCGCATCTGCGAGGCCGGCCAGGGGTCTCGCGGCGAGTGCGAGCGCGCGAGGCAGCGCTCCGCGCGCCGCGAGCACCGACAGCACGTGCTGCATGGGCCGCAGCGGGCGAATCCAATGCAGGTTATACAGCGGCGGTACGATCCCGCCGAGGCCGCACCACATGCGCCGCGCCGCCTCGGTCGCCCCGTCCGCGAAGGTGAGATCTTGCGGTCCGGACACGCTCCGCTTGGCCAGCGCCAACGCCGCGAGCCCGCCGCGCCGTTCCGGGTGCACCATGAGCGCCGTGCTGACGGCCACCCGAACTTCGCGCCCTCGAAACAGCATTCGCCGCGGCACGACGCCGCAGAAGCCGCAGACCTGCCCGTCCTCCTCGGCCACCCATGACGGCAGCTCGTCGTCGCGCCAGGGGTTGTCCAAGAAGATGTCGCGAACGTACGCCTCGCAGAGAGCCCGCGACGTCCAGTGATTTTCGGGGAAGACCAGCTCCATGAGCGCGACGACGGCGGGAATGTCGGCTTCCCCGAATGGCCGAATCTTTCCCGGGCGAGGGTTGGCGACTGTCCGATGCGGTGCCGCAGCGGTTCCGCGCGCGCCCTCCGGCCGCGAAGCCGCGGAAGGCTCGAGCCTAGGCTGCGCGCCCAATTCGTAGCCATCGAGTCTCAGCTGCAAAGATCGGCTCCTTGTCGATCGACCGAGCGATTGGCCAGGTCGTGGCCGTGCAGCCGGTCGTGCTTGGAATCGTCGCTCCATCGCGACCGCGTCGGGTGCGGCGGCGGCTCCGAGCCGCATGATCCGATCGGCTCATCTCGCGGCGTCCGATGCCGTCAAGCTGCCCGGGTAACCTCCCTACACTCCGTGGCGGAGCACTCGATGAGCGCTGTCATCGCCGACCAACCGGCGCCTTCCAAAGCCGTTGCAGCGCTGCTGAACCGAGCGCCGCGCCTGTTTATCGGCAACGAGTGGGTCGAGTCGGCCGGCGACGCGACGATTCCGGTCGTCGATCCGGCGCTCGGGCGCCGCATCGCGACGGTCGCCGACGCCTGCGAGGAGGACGTCGAACGCGCCGTGCGGGCCGCGCGGCGCGCGCTCGCCGGCGGGCAGTGGCCCGAGATGCTGCCGGCCGAACGCCAGGCGTTGATCTGGAGTCTCGCGGACCTCATCGATCGGCACGCCGACGAGCTCGCGGAGCTCGAGAGTCTCGACAACGGCAAGCCGAAAGTCATCGCGGGCATCGTCGACGTGCCGGGCAGTCGAGAGTACTTCCGCTACATGGCCGGCTGGGCGACGAAAATCGAAGGTGCGACCATCGACGTGTCGGTCGCCGGGCGCCATCGCGGCAAGTTCAGCGCGGAAACGCGCCGCGAGCCGGTTGGCGTCGTCGCGCAGATCATCCCGTGGAATTTCCCGCTCGCGATGGCGGCTTGGAAGCTCGGCCCGGCCCTCGCGGCCGGCTGCACGTGCATCCTAAAGCCGGCCGAGCAGACGCCGCTGACGGCGCTGCGGCTCGCGGATCTGATCCTCGAGGCCGGCTTTCCGCCGGGCGTCGTGAACGTCCTCACGGGCTACGGCGAGACGACCGGTGCGGCGCTCGTCAAACATCCGGACGTGGACAAGATCGCGTTCACGGGTTCGACGGCCGTGGGCAAGCTCATCAACAAGGTCGCAACCGACACGATGAAGCGCGTGTCGTTGGAATGCGGCGGCAAGTCGCCCGTCGTCGTGCTGCCGGATGCCGACCCGGAGGTCGCCGTCGCGGGCGCCGCCCAGGCGATCTTCTTCAATGCGGGGCAGGTCTGCGCGGCCGGCTCGCGCCTGTACGTGCACCGCAAGCTATTCGACGAAGTCGTCGCCGGCGTCGGCGCCGCGGCGGCCGCGATTCGGCTCGGCCCCGGGCTGCACCCGGAGACGCAAATGGGTCCGCTCGTTTCCCGCGAGCAGCAGGAGCGCGTATTGACCTACATCGACACGGGCCGGGAGGAAGGCGCCGAAGTGGTCACGGGCGGCGAAGCGCCCGCGCACGACGGTTACTATGTGACGCCGACCGTGCTCACCGGCGCGCGCAAAGACACGCGCGTCGTGCAGGAGGAGATTTTCGGCCCGGTCCTGGTCGCGGAGCGGTTCGAGGACTTCGACGAGGTCGCCGAGGTCGCGAACGCGACGCCGTACGGCCTGAGCGCGAGCATCTGGTCGAATGACCTGCGCGCCGTTCACCGGCTCATTCCGAAGATCAAAGCGGGGACGGTCTGGGTCAATTGCCACGGCCCCATCGACCCGAACATGCCTTTCGGCGGCTACAAGCAATCGGGTGTCGGTCGCGAGCACGGCCGCTGCGCGATCGAGATGTACACGGAGCTCAAATCGGTGTGCATTCGGCTCTGATGCCTTGAAGTATTCACGCCGATGCTCTGTGGCGACCGCAATGAGGCAATCCTAATGTCCATCGAGTCCACGATCCGCAACCACTTGGAGGAGGTCGCGAGGGAATGCAACTCCGACTTGGCGCCGCTCACCGATGATCTGCTGCTGACGAAATCGGGTCTCGATTCGCTCGGCTGGGCGATCGTCGTCACGCGGCTCGAGGAGGCTCTCGGCGTCGATCCATTCGCGGAGCTCGAGCAGAGCCACTTTCCGACCACGCTGGGGGACTTCGTCAGAATCTACGAAGATGCCGCAACGTAGCGCGCGCTCTCTTTGGGACGCGTTACCCGCGCCCGGCGATCCGCCGGCTCGCTGGATTCGCGACGTGAACGCCGGCGTGGCGTTGCGCGATCTCGCGGGTGGGTCGTGCCTGGGCGGCGGGCTTGCGGCACTCGCCGGGCGGTCGGTGCTCGTCGCCGCACACGATCAGCTGCGTACCGCGCTCGCGCTCATCGAGCTCGACGGAATCGCCCGCCGCCTCGTGCTCTGCACGCCGGATTTCCCGCTCGAGTATCTGCCGGGCGTGGTCGCGACGGCCGAAATCGACGCGGCGATCTCCGATCGGCCCGAGGTGCGCAACGCGATCGTCGGCGTCGACACCTGGATCGAGCCCTCGACCAGCGTCGTCCCCGGCGCCGTCGCCCGTGGTCCCGCACGGCCCACGGAGTGGATTCTTTTTACCTCGGGCACGATGGGCGCGCCGAAGATGGTCGTGCACACGCTCGCCACGCTGGCCGGAGCGATTCGGCCCGGCAGCGAGCTCGCGCGGCCCGCGGTCTGGTGCACGTTCTACGACATCCGCCGCTTCGGCGGGCTACAGATCTTCTTGCGCGCGCTGCTGGGCGACGGCTCGCTCGTGCTGTCGACGCCAGACGAGCCGAGCGACGATTTTCTCGCGCGCGTTCGCTCGTGCGGCGTCACCCACATCACGGGAACGCCGTCGCACTGGCGGCGAGCGCTGCTGAGCCCGGCCGCGCGCGAGATCGCGCCGGCTTACGCGCGGCTGTCCGGCGAGATCGCGGATCAAGGGATCCTCGACAGCTTGCGCGCGGCCTATCCGCGCGCCAAGATCGCGCACGCCTTCGCTTCGACGGAGGCGGGCGTTGCCTTCGAGGTCGACGACGGCCGCGCCGGCTTTCCGGCGACGTTGCTAGCGCCGCAAGACGGCCCGGTGCAGCTGAAGATGCACGACGGCTCGCTGCGGATTCGCTCGCCCCGCGCGGCGCTGCGCTACCTCGGCGAGCACGCGGAGCCGCTCGCGGATGCCGACGGCTTCATCGACACGGGCGACATGCTCGAGCTGCGAGGCGATCGCTACCACTTCGTGGGCCGGCGCGGAGGCATCATCAACGTCGGCGGGTTGAAGATCCATCCGGAGGAAGTCGAAGCCGTCATCAACCGCCATCCGCGCGTGCGCTTCTCGCTCGTGAAGGCGCGCAAGAATCCGCTCACGGGAGCGATCGTCGTCGCCGACGTCGTGCTCACGCAGGAGCCGGGTGACGCCGAATCGGTCGCCGCGAAGGAGGCGCTCAAGCGCGAAATCCTCGCGGCGTGCCGCAGCACGCTGCCGCTGCACAAGGTGCCGGCATCGATCCACATCGTGCCGTCGCTGCGCCTCACGGCCGCGGGCAAAGTGGCTCGCTCGGATGCGTAACGTCATCGTGACCGGCGGCAGCCGCGGGCTCGGTCTCGGAATGGCGAAGCGGCTCGCGGCGGACGGCTATCAGGTCATCGCGATCGCGCGCACCGAGGGCGACGCGCTGACGGCGGCGACTCGCGAAGCCGAGGCCCGGGGGGCCGGGACGATTCGGTTCAAGCCGTTCGATCTCATGGACACGTCGGGGCTGCACGATCTCGTCAACGACCTGCGCGCCGAGTTCGGGCCGATCTACGGGCTCGTCAACAATGCGGGCATCGGCACGGGTGGTCTGCTGGCGATGATGCATGATGCCGAGATCGAGCGCCTCGTGCGCCTGAACACACTGTCCGTGCTGCTCGTTACCAAGTACGTCCTGCGCGCGATGTTGTCGGCCGGGGGAGGACGAATCGTGAACGTGTCCTCGATCGTGAGCGTCACGGGCTACAAGGGTCTGTCCGTTTATGGCGCGACCAAAGCGTCGCTCGTGGGCTTCACGCGCGCCCTGGCGCGGGAAGTCGGCCCGCTCGGGATTACGGTGAACGCCGTCGCCCCGGGGTTCGTCGCGACCGATATGACGGAAAGTCTCACGGAAGAGCAGCGAGCGAGCGTCGTGCGGCGCAGCGCACTGCGGCGGCTCGCCGGCGTCGAGGATGTCGCGCACGCCGTCGCCTTCTTGCTCGGCGACGAAGCGAAGAACATCACCGGCACGACGCTCACCGTCGACGCGGGCAGTACGGCGTGACGCGGTCGCAGAGCTAAAGGCGAACGCCGCCCGCCTGAATGCGCTCGAATAGTGCCTGATCCAACCTCACGAACGCGCGGCGCGCGTCGTCGTTGAAGTACAGCGCGTCGGCCGTCGCACGCGGATCGTAACTCGCCCTCGCGTAGTCTTCGGTTCTCGGCCTGAATGTGCCGGTCGTCTCGATCTCGCGCAGCAGGCGAATGAACAGCGGGCGCGCATACTCGGGCAAGCGCTCGGCGAGGTGCTGCCGCAACCGCGCGAGGTCGAACGTCTCGTTCGCCGCAATCGCAGCCATCGCGGCGCGGCCGTCGGTGTTCGGGATCGTGACGCCGTAGACCACCGCGTGTTGCACGCCCTGGCACCCGCAGATCGTCTCGGCGACCTCGGTGGCGGAGACGTTCTCGCCTTTCCAGCGGAACGTGGCGCCGATGCGGTCGACGAAGTAGAAGAATCCCGTGCGGTCCCGACGCATGAGATCGCCGCTGCGATACCACGCGTCGCCGGCCGCGAACACGTGCGTCAACACCTTGGCTCGCGAAGCGTGTTCGTCCGTGTAGCCCTCGAACCGCACACCCGTTCCCGACGAGCCGTTGCCGATCTCGCCGATCGCCTCGCCGGGTTCGTCGGCCGCGCAGCGCACGCAGAATCCGTTCTCGTCGCGGAGGGGCTCGCCCGTGACCGGATCGAGCTTGACGAGCGCGACGCGGACGCGGTGCGCGAGGAACGAAGGGATGCGGCCGATCGAGCCCGGTTTTCCCTCGCAGTTGTAGAGCGAGAAATTGGCCTCCGTGGCGGCGTAGAACTCCAAGATTCTTGGGATCGCGAAGCGCTGCTTGAACGCTTCCCACACGTCGGGCCGCAAGCCGTTGCCGCAGCAGACTCTGAGCCGATGCGCGCGCTCGCGCGGATGCGGCGGGTTATTCAGCAAGTATCTGCAGAGCTCGCCGACGTATTGGAACAGCGTGCAGTCGTAGCGGACGATCTCGTCCCAGAAGTCGCGGGCAGAGAATCGCGGCCGAATCACCACGGCCCCGCCCGTGACGAGCGTCGCGCCGACCGCGACGATCCCGCCGACGCTGTGGTACATCGGCAGACAGTCGTACATCCGATCGGCGCGCGTCGTATTCAGCAGGCCGGCGAACCAATGACTCCACTGCATGAGCCTGTGGTGGCTCACGTTCGCCGCCTTCGGCAGGCCCGTGGTGCCGGAGGTGTACAGGTAGAGCGCACGGTCCCGTATCGAGGGCAAACCGCACTCGGAGCTCTCGAGCGGGTCGCCGCGGTAGGACTTGAGCAGCGTGTCGATGCGCGACCACGAACCGTCGCCCGCACCGTGCACCCAACAACGGACCTGGGGCTCGAGCTTGGAGGCAACGGCCGCAAGGACTCCGCAGAGCTCCGCGCCGACCACGACGTGCCGCGGCGCCGCGACCCTCAGCACGTGTGCGAGCGAGTCGCCGACCAAATTCGTGTTGATCAGCGCCACGATTGCGCCGGTGCGCGTGACGCCGAGCCAAAACGCGACGTAGTCCGGACAGTTGCCCATGAGCAGACACACGACGTCGCCCGCGCGAATTCCCTGATCGAGCGCCCAGCGCGCGTAGCGGTTCGAGCGGTCCGCGAGCCCGCGAAAGTCGAGCGTTTCGTCGTCGCCGATGAGAGCCGGCGCCGCGCCGAACCGGTCGGCCAGCCGCTCGACGAGCACGGGCAGCGTGACGTTCGGATTCGCCGCGATCGGCGCGGTGAGCTCGAGCGCGCGCCGCCACGCGTGGCTTGCCGAAGTGCTTTGGTCGTCGTTCGTCGGCATTCAAAGTCTCGCGGATCGTGTCCGAAGCTGCTCTAATTGTGGTTCATCAGGAGCGTCTGATGACGGACCGGGCCGAGATCGAAGAGCTGCTGCTCCGATTGTATGCAGCGAGAGTTCGCGGCGAGCTCGCAGAAGTCTGCGCGGTATTTGCCGAAGACGCGAAGTTCGAAATCGCCGGGGCGAGCAACGTAACGCCGCTCGCGGTGACGGCGGTCGGCGTGGACAAGTATCGTCCATTGCTCGAGGTTATGATCAGAACGTTCAAGCTGCGCAATCGCGAGACCCTCTCGGTGCTGATCGACGGTACGAAGGCGGCCGTGCACTGGCGCGCCGACGTCTATTCGCGCATCACCGGCACTACGGTAGCCACGGAGCTCGTCGACGTCATCGAGACCCGCGGTGGGCGTATCGCGTCGTACACGGAGTTCTTCGTGGCGCGATGACGTGCAGCCTCGGCCGTCGGCGCGACTTCAACGCTCGAGTGCCGCTCCGACGGCGGCGCCGGCGGCTTCGACCGCGGCGCGAGCGTAGGGAATCGCGCCGGCCATGGCGTAGAAATGGTGGATCATCCCGCTGTGGCAGACGTAGCGCACACCGACGCCCGCGCGCGCGAGCGCGTCGGCATAAGCCTTGCCCTCGTCGCGCATCGGATCGAACTCCGCGGTGTGCACGTGCGCCGGCGGAAGACGCGTGAAGTCGCGCGCGCGCAGCGGCGAGATGCGAGGGTCCGTGAGGTCCGTTCCCGGCTCGCAATATTGCGAGATCGCCCAGTCGAGCGTTCTGCGGTCGAAGAAATAGCCGTCCGCGAGCTCTTTGCGCGACTCCGTTTCTGCACCGAGATCCATGACCGGGCAGAACAGCAGTTGCAGCGCCGGCGCGGCAGCGCCGGCGTCCCGCGCGAGCCGTGAGACCACGGCGGCGAGCGCGCCGCCATGGGAGTCGCCGCCCACCGCGATGCGCATGGCATCGATGCCGAGCTCGCGCGCATGCGCGAAGAGCCACTGGGTCGCCGAGTACGCGTCCTCGACGGCGGCCGGGAAGCGATGCTCCGGCGCGATTCGATAGTCGACCGCGAGGATCCGGCACGCGCTCGCGTTCGCGAGCAAGCGGCACAGGCCATCATGGGTGTCGAGGCCGCCGCACACGCCCATTCCGCCGTGGAAGAAAACCAAGCCGCCCGATTCGCGGCCGGCGCTCGTGGGCGTGTAGATCCGAATCGGCAGGGGGCCGCCCGGGCCGCTCAAGCGGCGCTCCTCGACACGCGCCAGCGGCACGTTCCTGACGTCGACGACTTGTGCGAGCTGCTGCATGGAGCGGCGCAGCCCGGATACCGTGAGCTCCCGCGGCTCGGCGGGCGCCCCGGCCCGTAGCATCTCGATCAGTCTTCTGGCGTGGCGGTCGAGCGGCACGAGCGAGCCCTCGAGATTTCCGTGAGGCTCCCTCGTCAGGCGCCGGCGAGAAGGGCGGTCACGAGGCGGCTGATTGCGTCGATCGTGCCGAAGTTGACGGGGTCGATGCTGTGCTCGGGGACCGTGACGTCGAATTCCGTCTCGATGGCCAGCACGAGGTTGATCATGTCGAGGGAGGTGAGCCCCGTCCGACTGAGGTCGTCGTGCCGGCCGACGCGCCGATCGATGGCGCGTTTCGTGAGGAGCCGCTGAACGACGCCCCGAACCCTATCTTCCGGCGAATAGTTGGCGTTAGCCGACACGGCGAAGCTCCAGGCGGCACTAGGCCAAACGGATTCTCTCGCCTCGATCCGGGAGTAGCAATCATGTCTTTTAGCGGGTGATAGGCTCCAGACGGCCTATAGATTGCGGCGGGATATCGCATGCGAGCCTGCTTTCCGTGGCGTTCCGATCGACGTGCAAGTCTGAGGCGGACGTAACGGGAAACTTGGATCGCGTGCTTCTTAACGGAGCCAGGCGATTCGCAGCGTCGGTCGCAACGCATTTCGGTGACAACGATGGATGAAGCCGCGATACAGTCCGTGGCGTTAACCTCCGACGGCACGGCGACGGCGTTGGCTCATCGCGCCGGCTTGGCGGCCGCCGTCGCCGCGAAGCACGCGGACGCGGTCGACGACAAGGCCCGTTTCCCGAGCGAGTGCTTCGCCGCGTTGCGCGAGCAGCGGCTTCTCGGCACCCAGGTGCCGGTCGACCTCGGCGGCGATGGGGCGAGCGTTTCCGACGTCGTCGACGTCTGCTACGCGCTCGCTCAGGCGTGCGCGTCTTCCGCCATGATTTTCGCGATGCACCAGATCATGGTACGGATTCTCGTCCGGCACGCGGTGGCCGGGCGGTGGCATCGGCAACTGCTCCGCCGCGTGGCGGCCGATCAACTGCTGCTGGCCTCGTCGACGACCGAGAATCAAACCGGCGGCGACGTGCGCAGCAGTAGCTGCAGCGTCGCGAGGGACGGCGGGCGCATCACGCTCGAGAAGAACGCGACCGTGATGTCCTACGGCGCGGAGGCCGACGGCGTGCTGACCACCGCCCGACGCAGCGCCGATTCGCCGCCGTCCGATCAGGTCCTAGTCGCGCTTCTCCAAAACGACTATGAGCTGGAGCACATCGTCGATTGGGATGTGCTCGGCATGCGCGGCACTTGCAGCAGCGGCTTCACGCTGCGCGCCAACGGGCTCGCAGAGCAAATCGTGCCCGCGCCGTACGACGCGATTCATGCGGAGACGATGGTGCCAGTCGCGCACCTCACCTGGAGCGCCGTTTGGACGGGCATCGCGGCCGGCGCGGTCGGCCGTGCGCAACGCTTCGTGCGCAATGCGGCCCGACGCGCAGGTCAGAATCCGCCCGGCGCGGCGCACCTCGCGCGCGCGGCGATGTCGCTGCGGTCTCTGCGCGGCAGCGTGGCCGCCGCCCTGCATCGCTATGAGCAGGCCGCGAGCGAGCCGGGTGCGCTCGGCACGGTCGATTTCCAGACTTCGATGAACCTTCTGAAGGTCAATTCGTCCGAAGTCGCGATCGCGACGGTGCTGAGCGCGATGCAGGCGTGCGGACTGTCAGGCTATCGCAATGAGGGCGAGTTCAGCATCTGCCGCAGCTTGAGGGACGTGCTGTCGTCGTCGATCATGATCAACAACGATCGGATACTCGCGAGCGCCGTCAGCGGGTTGCTGCTCGTGGGAGTTCCCCCGCTGCTGCGCGACTGAGAGCGCGTCTTCCGGGGCGATGGGCACGTCACGAGCTTCGAGATCCGAACATGAGGAGATATTCTTCCGAACGCGTCGCGTCCATAACCGATGCGTTGCTGAAGCCCGCCGGCGCCGCCGGCGTGCTCGCGCGAACCGGATTGTTCGAGCAAGTTCAAGAGGGGCTCGCGGTTGCAATCACTCGCGAACGCCACGCGGATGCGGAGGTCTTGAGCTTCCCGCCCGTGATGAGCCGCGCGCTGCTCGAGAAGTCCGGGTACCACAAGGCCTTTCCGCACCTGCTCGGCTGCGTTTGCAGCATGCACGGCAGCGAGACCGAGATCCGCACGTTGCTCGAGGCGGCGGACGAGCGCTGGGTCGAGACGCTCGGCCCGACCGATCTCGTGCTCACGCCGGCCGCGTGCTATCCGCTTTACCCGCTCGTCGCGTCCCGCGGCGGCGTTCCGTCGAAGGGGCTCGTATTCGATGTCGTGTCGTATTGTTTTCGCCGCGAAGCCACGCACGAGCCGGGGCGCATGCAGTCGTTCCGGATGCGCGAGTACGTGTACATGGGCGCGCCGGACGACGCGCAGCGCTTCCGTCAGGATTGGGTCGCGCGCGCCGAGGGCCTTGCGCAGCGGCTCGGGCTGCCCTACAGGATCGATCGAGCCAGCGACCCGTTCTTCGGTCGCCTCGGCAGGATGATGGCCGTGACCCAGATCCAGCACGCGCTGAAGTTCGAGCTGCTGATCCCGGTGAACTCCGACGAGCAGCCGACGGCGTGCATGAGCTTCAACTATCACGAGGATCACTTCGGTACGACGTGGGGCCTGCGCCGCGACGACGGCGATCCGGCTCACACGGCGTGCGTCGCGTTCGGCTTGGATCGGCTGGTGCTCGCGCTGTTCGCGACGCACGGTCTCGATTTCAAGAAGTGGCCGGCGGACGCGCGTGAGGCGTTGCAGCTCTGAGCTAAGTGCGAGGTAGTCGCCAGATGCGCAGAGAGACGATCGCGGTTCAAGGCGGCTACGTAGTGGATCCCACGACGAAGTCCGCGGCGGTGCCGATCTATCAAACGGCATCGTACGAGTTCGACAGCGCCGAGCACGGCGCGGCCCTGTTCAATCTCGAGGTACCGGGCTACCGCTATACGCGGATAAGCAACCCCACGACGGACGTCCTCGAACGGCGCGTGGCCGAGCTCGAGGGCGGGTTGGACGCGCTCTGCGTGAGCTCGGGACAGGCGGCGCTGCACTTTGCCGTGCTCAATCTCATGCAGCCCGGCACGAACCTGGTCTCCGTCCCGCAGCTCTACGGCACGACGCACACGCTGTTCGCGCACATTCTGCCGAAACTCGGGGTCGAGGTTCGCTTTGCCGAGAACGATCAGCCCGCCTCGATGGAGAAGCTGATCGACGATCGCACGCGAGGTCTGTTCTGCGAAAGCGTGGGGAACCCGGCCGGCAACATCTGCGATCTGGAGGCGTTGGTGCAGGTCGCGCACAGGCATTCGCTACCGCTCGTCGTCGACAACACGGTCGCGACCCCGCTTCTGCTCCGGCCGTTCGAGTACGGCGCCGACATCGTGCTGCACTCGCTCACGAAGTACCTCGGCGGGCACGGCACGACGATGGGCGGCATCATCGTCGACAGCGGCAAGTTCCGTTGGCAAGACCACGCCGATCTGTTCCCGATGTTCAGCGAGCCGGACGTCTCGTATCACAACTTGGTGTACGTCGAGCACTATGGCGCGGCCGCCTACATCGGACGCTGCCGCAGCGTCTATCAACGGGGGATGGGCGCCGTGCTGTCGCCGCTCAGCGCCTTCCTGCTGTTGCAGGGAATCGAAACCGTGGCCGTCCGAGTGGATCGCCACGTCGAGAATGGTCGACGAGTAGCGGAGTTCTTGCGCGCCGACCCGCGAGTGGATTGGGTGAACTACGTCGGTTTTGAAGACAACCCGTATCACGCGCTCGCACAGAAATATCTCGGCGGGCGCGCGTGCTCGCTCATGACTTTCGGAATTCGCGGCGGCTTCGAAGCGGGGACCAAGTTCTACGATGCGCTGCGCCTGATCCGCAGGCTCGTCAATATCGGCGACGCGAAATCCCTGGCCTGCCATCCGGCGTCGACGACGCACCGGCAAATGACGCCCGAGGAGCAGCACAACGCGGGCGTGACACCCGAGATGATTCGGCTCAGCATCGGCATCGAGCACGCCGACGACATCATCGAGGATTTGGACCAGGCGCTCGCCGCGGCGGCGTGCTCGGCGCGCGCGATCCGCGGCAAGACGGTCGCGCGAGGAACGTAGTGGGCACGGCGGCGGTAGGCGTCGCGGACCGCACGTCTCGGCGGCGCGCGCGCGAGCCGATTGTCGTCGGGCTCGTCAACAACATGCCGGACGGTGCGCTCGCGGCCACCGAACGCCAGTTCAGGGAGGTGCTCGGCGCGGCAGAGCGGCAGCTCCGCACTCCCGTGCATCTGCGCGTGTTTGCGATTCCCGAGGTGCCGCGCGGCGCTCGCGGCCGGAGCTATGTCGCCGAGCACGCGGAGGACCTCGGCGCGCTGCGGCGGGCGCATCTCGACGGCCTCATCGTCACGGGACTCGAGCCCCGGGCGCCGAAGCTCGTCGACGAGCCCTATTGGCAGGCGTTGGCCGACTTGATCGACTGGGCGCGCGCGCGCACGACGTCGGCCGTCTGGTCTTGTCTCGCCGCGCACGCGACGGTTTACCACATCGACGAGATAGCGAGGCGACCGTTCGCCGAGAAGCTGCTTGGCGTGTTCGAGTGCGCGAAGGCAAGCGATCATCCGATCGTTGCCGGGATGCCGGCGAGCTGGCGGGTGCCGCATTCCCGCTACAACGACTTGCCGGAGCGCGCCCTGGTCGCGGCGGGCTACGAGGTGCTCTCGAAGTCGCCCGATACGGGCGCCGACCTGTTCGTGAAACAACTCGGAAGCTTGTTCTTGTTCCTGCAAGGCCATCCGGAGTACGACCCCGGCGCGCTGTTCCGCGAATATCGTCGCGACGTCGGCCGATTCCTGCGCGGCGAGAGGGAAGACTACCCGCGGCCGCCGCGCGACTACTTCGATGCCGCCACCGCGGCGGCGCTCGAGGCGTTCGAGCGCCGCGCGCTTAAGGGTCGCGATCCGGAAATGCTCGTCGAGCTCCCGGCCGAGGAAACGGCCATCGGTCCGCTGCACTCGTGGCGCGGCGCCGCCGTCGGTATCTACACCAACTGGCTCTCGTATCTCGCGAGCAACCGAGCGGCTTCGCGGTCGCCGGCGTACGTAAAGGCGCGGTCGTGAGCGGGCGCGAGTGTCTGATCGATCCCGTTGCGACGCTGTTTCCGTCGCGCGCGGAACGCGAGCGGCTCGACGACAAGCTCACGCGCGATCTGCCGAGCGCCAACGAGCGGATCGCGGCGGGCTCCGTCGTGCCGACGCTCGACTTCGACGCTTTCCGCGTCGAGCTCGCCGGTTTCGATTTCATCGAGCCGCGCCCGCTCGACGACGTGCTCGAATGGTCGATCGCGCAGATCGAGCGCGGCGTCGTTCACACGACTCATCCACGCTACTTCGGTTTGTTCAATCCCGCGCCGGCGTTCCCCGCGCAGTGCGCGGATCGCGTCGCGGGAGCGTTCAATCCTCAACTCGCAACGTGGACCACCTCTCCCGTGGCCGTCGAGATCGAAGCGCACGTCATCCGCCAGCTCGCGCGACGCGCGGGGTTGCCAGCCGGCTCGACCGGGCACTTCACTTCTTGCGGATCGGAAGCGAACCGGACGGCGACGCTGTGCGCCTTGACGAGCGCGGAGCCGCGCTTCGCCACGGACGGCGCGAGAGCGTTCGCGGGCGCCCCGGTCGTGTACGTGTCGCGTGACAGTCACCTCGCCTGGCTCAAGATCGCTCACGAGGCCGGGATCGGCCGAGCGGCGGTGCGGCTAGTCGCGACCGACGGCGCGGGGCGCCTCGACGCGCGCGCGCTCCGGGATCGGATCGCCGCCGATCGGGCCAAAGGTTGCGTGCCCGTGCTGCTGGCGGCAACGGCCGGAACGACCAACGCGGGCATGATCGACCCGCTCGTCGTTTGTGCCGAGATCGCGCGCGCCGAGCGTCTCTGGTACCACGTCGATGCCGCCTGGGGCGGAGCGCTGATCGTCGACGACGATCTCAAGGCATCTCTGCGCGGCATCGAGGAAGCCGACTCCATTACGATCGACGCGCACAAGTGGTTCGCCACGACGATGGGCGCCGGCATGTTCTTGACGAGGCGGCCTGTCGTGCTGTCGTCGGTGTTCCATGTGTCGACGACGTTCATGCCGTCGGAGCACGAGAACCTGGATCCGTACGTGACTACGGCCCAATGGTCGCGTCGATTCGCCGGCTTGCGACTCTTCATGGCGCTGGCTGCCGCCGGGTGGTCCGGCTACGCAGACCACGTTCGCCGCTCGATCCAGCTCGTCGAGCTGCTGCGCCGCAAGCTCGCCGAGCGAGCGTGGACGATCGCCAACGACTCGCCGCTCGCGGTGCTGTGCGTGGAGCCGCCGGCGGGACGCGAGGAAGTTCGCTCGATCGCAGGGCGCGTCCTCGCGTCCGGACGCGCTTGGGTGGGCGCCACGAAATTCGAGGGGCGCGACGTCATCCGGATCTGCGTGACGCACGGTGAGGCGACGGCAGCGGACATCGCCGAGCTCGTCGCGGCTTTGGAGGCGCGAGGCCCTTCGGGTGCGCCCGGGGCGTGACCCGAATCGCCTCGATCAGCGGAAGCCGTGGCCGCCGCCGTTGCCGCGGCCCTCGAACGCATGCCCTTGTGCGCTGTGGCCCGCCTCGCCGCGCTGCGGCGCGGACCGCGGAGCACGGCTCGCGTAAGCTTCGCCGCCCGACTGCCGCGGCGCCGCCATGTGCGGCGCCGAGTAGGGCGCGGGCCTGGAGGGTGCGGGCGCGACGCGCACGGGCGGCGGGGCCGCGCGCAGCGCCGCGCTGTGATCCGGCGCCTGCTGCGGATACGCGGACCGGTGCTCCGGTTGCGGGATCACCGTGTGCCGCTCGACGTCACCCGAGCCGTGCCCGCGCGCGAGGTTTTCGTTGCCGCCCGGGCGTGCGTTGCCGTTCGAGTGCGCGTTGGCCGCGCTCGGCGGCTCGGCGAAGCTCGCGCGGTTCGACTCTCGGGAGCGTAGCTCGTCGCGGAACGACTGCGTCGTGACGCGATCCCGAACGGGTTGGATCGTGCGCACGCCGTCGCGCGGCGCGCCGCCCGGCGCCGCCGCGTGCTGTTCGCCGCGGGTGCCGCGCGAGGGCGGGGCGCCCTTGTCAGCGACGCGCGGAGCGCCGGTCGTGCTCGTGCGACCGTCCGAGTGGAGCGCGGGGCTCGGGCTGCGGCCGGCGTTGCGATAGCCGCTCGGCGCGCCGCCGACGTTCGGATCGCGGTGCGCCACCGCGAGCTGGCGCCCGTCGCTGCGAGTGAACGGCTGCGCGCCGTGCACGTAGTGCGGCTGCCACACGTAGTTGCCGTGGCTCACCGACACGTTCACGTTGACGTTGTTACGCACGTAGAGCGGGTTGTAGTACGTGTGGCCATAGTAAGGATGGCCGTAATATCCGTACGGGTAGCAGTGCACGTAGTGCGAATGCCAGCCGATCACGAACGCGCTCGTAACGCCCCAGAAGAAGCCGAACCCGAACGGGTAGCCGTACGAATACGGGTAGTAGTAGAGCGGATAGCCCCACGGATAGTAGTGGTACACCGGCACCGGCTGGTAGACGACGACGTCCTCCGGCTCGTAGTACGGGACGTAGACGACCTGCGGATCCGCGGGCTTGATCGCGATCGCGCCCTCGTCGTTCTGCACGACCTGGTGGTCGTCGCTCTTCAGGTTGCCGGCCGCGTACGCGCGGTCGCGGAAGCTCTGGATCGCGTCGAGCACGTCCGCACGCTGGTTGATCACCGCGTCGCCGAGCCGCCATGTCCAGTCGACGTCGGAGTTCATGAGCTTCACGACGTCGGGATAGTTCAGCAGTGCGACGATCGAGTCGTCCCACTTCTCGTTCGGCTTGAGCGTCGAGTCCTTCTTGCGCTCCTCGAGGAAGCGCGCGGCCTCGACGACTTGCAGCGGATACGTAGAAGCGGGCAGCACGATCGCGACGAGATCGTCCGGGTAGAGCGCTATCTTGCCGACGAGCTGCGCGAGCTCGTCCTTCGTGAGAACCTTCGACTCATCCGTGGACGGCTGCGCGGGTTGCTGCGCGAACGCGGTCCGACTCGGGCTGAGCGCGCCGAGCGCGAACGCCCCGAGCGTGACGCAGAGCACGGCTCGCGCCGTGGACCCGACGATGCCGATTGTGAGGCTAGCTCGAGTTGTCATAACCACCTCCGCGGGACCCCGACTTGCCGACCGGAATTCCCTTGTCTGAGGCGACATTAGCCGAAGAGAGCTGAACAGCGCCTTAATGCGGCCGCGGGCTCGGCGGGCGGCGGGATCGCCTCGGCCCGGCCCCCTCACCAGCCCCTCGAGCATTCACGGTCGCCCCTGGCCGATGCGCAGGTTCTTGGCAAAGATGAACTTGATGGCGAGGTCGTCGGTGGCTTCGGTAAGGCCGAAGCCAACTCCGCCTTCGAGTGAGAACCGGTCGGCCGAATAGTCGAACACGGCGAACAGTTGGTGCGATCGCTGATCCGCCGGATAGAAATCTTCGAGGGGCCCGAAGTCGTCGTATTCTTCGACGGCAACCGCCCATTTCGAGGAAATGTTGTACGCGAAGCGGGTCGCCGGTACGAACTCGAGCTTGCTAGCTCCCTTGTACGAATTGTCGAGAATCGGGTTGAAGACGAGGTCGAAGGCGCCCAAGTGCCAGCCGAAGATCGGTCTTATCTCGGACGTGGAGCGCTGCTCGTCCCAGTGTTCGCCGTTGTAGCTGAATTCCAGATTGACGCCGTAGAAAAAACGCCGATCGTCGGCGTGGGGTACGACGAACAGGGTGCGGATCTTGAACCCTTGGAAGCCGGCGTCCCCGCTCGCGGCGCTATAGATCGGCAGATACAGGCCTGCTTCGAACCAATCCGTCATGCCGTAGGCCCATTCGGCCACGCCGTTCAGCCTGTGGTCCGGTGCGAGGCCGTCGGGGAAGCTCGGCTCGGTCGATCCGTGCACGGTGTAATTGTTGTGCAGGGTTAGATTGAACATGCCCTTGTCGATGATCGAGGCGTCGTAGACCTGAATCTCGTCCGTTTGGGCGGTGGCCGTGGCGCACCAAAGTAGCAGCGGCGCGGTGACGAGACGCAAGAGTGCCGGACCGCACGGGCGTGTTTCCATCATTGTTATTCCTAACCGAGTCACGCCACATCGAGCACGTGGCAAGGTCGACGCTTCGTGCCGCGGCAGCGTGACCTGGCTGAGACGCACGGCCACCTGCGACGGACGAAATGATGAAACCGGAGGTGGTCGATGGCAAGGCGAGGTTCCCGCGCCGACGCTGATCAGCGCCGGATCGAGATGATGGCCGGCCCGGGCGGCGGCGACTGAGCGCCGCCGCGCCCTCGAGGCCGGTCGCGAGGCTCGAACCCCATAGGGCGTTCGCTCGATCGACTGGACGCGGCGCTTCGGCTAGCATTCTCCGGGTTTCGATCGAGGGCAGTCGATGAAAATCCGGTTGAATTCCCTGCTCGCGTGCGTGCCGCTCGTCGCCGCCGCGCCCGCGTTCGCGCACCATTCGTTCGCGGCCGAGTACGATGCCGCGAAGCCGGTCACGCTGACGGGCACGGTCACGAAGGTCGAATGGACGAACCCGCACGCGCGCTTCTACATCAACGTCAAGAACGATGACGGCACGACGACGAATTGGAACTTCGAGCTCGCGAGCCCGAATTACCTGAAGCGGGCCGGTTGGTCGAGCGCGTCGCTGAAACAAGGCGACGTCGTGACCGTCGAGGGCTCCCTCGCGCGCAGCGGCGCGAACATGGCGAACGCGCGCGCGGTCACGCTCGCGGACGGACACAAGGTGTTCGCGCGGGCCGCGACGGACAACGGCGGCTGAGCCGATGCGTGCGTCGCGCTCGCCCTACAGGCTCTGCGTCACGCTCGCCGCGCTCTGCGCGCTGAGCTTCCAAGCCCTCGCGCAGCAAACCCCGGTCGCGGCGACCTCGCCCGCGGGTAGCGGCGGCGCGAGCAACCCGGCATTGGCCGGGCAGAAGCCTAAGGGACCCGCGCCGCGCTTGCCGAACGGCAAGCCGGATCTCTCGGGCGTCTGGGTCGGTGGCGGGCCGGTCGGCAACATCAAGGACGGTTTACTGCCGGGCCAGGAGATCGTGCTGCTGCCCGAGGCCGAGAAGCTCATGAAGGGCCGGATGGCGGCCGACGACCCCGAAGCGCGCTGCCTGCCGACCGGCGTGCCGCGCGTCGCGCCGTATCCGTGGCGAGTACTGCAAACGCCGAGCTACGGCGAGCCGACACATTTGTTCTTTCTGTTCGAGGGCAACATCCACAGCTACCGGCAGATCTTCATGGACGGCCGAGCTCATCCGGACGACCTCGAGCCGACCTGGTACGGCCACTCGATCGGTCACTGGGAGGGCGACACGCTCGTGATCGAGACGGTCGGGTTCAACGACCGTTTCTGGTTCGACTTCGTCGGCCATCCGCACACGACGCAGCTCAAGACCATCGAGCGCTACACGCGGAAGGACGCCGCGACGCTCGAGAACGTCATCACGATCATCGATCCCGGCGCGTACGCGAAGCCGTTCACGGTGAAGTTCAACGCGACGCTGCGGCCCGGCTGGGACCTGATGGAATACATCTGCAACGAGAACAACCAGGACGTCGAGCACATCCGCGGGCCCGCGGGGTTGTGACGACTGCGCGACGCCGTCGGGGCGGCGACCGCTACTGATCACGATCTCCCTGCGCGATCCCTCCGCGGAGGGATTTCTGCCCCGTCGCAGTGCGAAATCCCTCCGCGGAGGGATTGCCAGAAATAGCTTTAACTTCGTTCAGCTTCGCCGGTCGCCAAACAAGCCGCGTCGACGTTCTCGCCGGCTACTTCGCGAGCGCGTCCGGGCGCACCTGGAAGTGCACGACGAGCGGCTTCGTGCCCTTGCCGCCTTCCTTGAGCCACGGCGTGCGGTCGCCGCTCGGCACCCAGAGGCCGCGGCCCTTCCAGCCCGCGTTCGGGTCGTCGATCCGGCCTTCGAAGCCCTTCGAGTAGAAACCGAGCGGATAGGGTAGGCGCAGCGTCACGAACTCGCCGTTCACGAGCGCGAGCACGCCGTCGTTCAAGTTCCCAGTCGACATCGGCGTGTTCGCGCCGAGGCCCGAGGTGTTGTGCTGATCGACCCAGCTGTAGTAGCTCGCTTCCGCGCTCTCGTTCGGCCGACCCTCGAAGCCCGGGCCGGGATAACGGTAGAAGCTCCAGCCCTCGGGGCATTGATCGCCGGTCGCCTTCGGGCCGTTGAGCGGTCCCTTGCACTTGCGCCGGTCGAACGAGCCCAAGTGGCCGCTGCCGAGCGACACCCAGACGACGCCGTTAGAGTCGATGTCCGCGCCGCGCGAGCCGAAGCCCGGCGCCGGCACGTTGTAGATCTCTGCGATCGCCGTCGCGGGCGGGTTCTTGCCAGGGTCGATTCGCACGATCGCGCCCGGGTAGCCGTACATCGAGCCCCAGATCGAGCCGTCCGCGGGGTTCGGCATCACGGCGTAGAACGCCGCGTTCACGCGTGCGTCCTTCGTCGGGTCGATCGGTTGGCCGGGCTCCGTGTAGCCCTCGTCGCGCTTGCCGTTGCCGTTCGTGTCGAGAACGATCGCGGTCCAGCCCTGTGCCTTCTCAACGTCCCCGGTCTCGTCGAACACCTTGCGGTTGAGCCAACCGACGACCGGGCCGCCGCCGCTCGTCCACAGCGTGTTGTTCGCGTCCTCGGCGAACTGCAAGTGATGCGTCGAGTAGCACGTGTCGATGTACGTGTACTTCTGCGTCTTCGGATCGTAGACCGCGAGCTGGCGGGCGGACTGATTCAGCGGGAAGAGCTTCGCCGACGGGTGGCTCGAGCCGGCCTTGCAGAACGCGGGCTGCGTCTGCGGCGCGCGCACGACGGCTGTGTACCAGACGCGGCCCTTCTCGTCGAGCATCGGGTTGTGCACGTTCGCCTTGCTGTCCCAGATCGGCTCGCTGCCCCAGTAATTCGACGGCATCTGCGGCGGCGTGCTCTTCGTCGTCGGCGTGTCGGCGTCGCGCACGGTCACGTGCAACGTCGTCGCGGTGTTCGTCTTCGGATCGAGCACGGGTAAGTCGTCGGTGCTGAGCTCGGCCGCGCCGTAGAGCTTGCCGTAGCCGTTCACGGTCGGATGACGTTTGTCGGTGCCGCTTAGGTCGTGCATGTACGCGTTCGGCGTCGCCCAGTCGTAGACCGTCGCGACGACGTTGCGCTC
>Ga0134079_10000094_pt1 | contig 20353 bp, 19 predicted proteins | sample 15_taG_2_FD_119770 | JGI IMG/M metagenome (GOLD analysis project Ga0134079, IMG submission 119770) | Grasslands soil microbial communities from the Angelo Coastal Reserve, California, USA - 15_D_Rain_40cm_2_09182015 | ecosystem: Environmental > Terrestrial > Soil > Grasslands ...
ACTGGGACTATACACAAGCCAATTCTGAACTGGCTCTGGCTGCGTAAGCTTCGGCTTCACGCACCTGCGTGAGTGGCAGCCCGCCTGAGGCGGCGCTCACGTATCGCAAAGTCGGGCTAGTGGCAGCTGGGGCCTCAACGGCTGCCGCGAGAGTTTTTAGAGGCTTGTCACTGCCAGGGCTGACCAGGCGCCGAGGTGGTGAGACCACAAAGCCAGGTCTACGCACGTAGGAGCGGTTTCGGAGTCATGCTCGGACCGGGGTTCGATTCCCCGCGCCTCCATTGAAAGCACGGGTAACGAGAAACGGGATACGTAACAACGTATCCCGTTTTTCTTACCGGTCTCCGGCCTTAGCTCGTCATCTCGGTCGCGTCACAGTCCCGAGGCTGGAGCTCGATGGCACGATAAGCCGCGGCGCGATCGGGTATGCGACCCCCATGGACGCCCGCGGAGCGGGAGTCGGAGGCGGGCGGAAGTTCAACAGCTCACGCGCGCGGTTGATCCCGACCGGGTAGTACGGCGTGTAGAAGTACGTTGTGGCCGGTACCGCCTGAGCTGCTGCTTGCACTGGGGCAGGCGGCCCGCCCGTGATCGAAACGCTGCCGCTCGACACGCCGCAGAACGAATTCGTGAGTGAGGTGTTCGAGCAGTCCACCGAATTTGTGGCCAGCGCAGCCGGAGCAGCGGCGACTGTCTCGCCGCGACGGACACAACCCAGGCAGACGTCGGGCTGAATCGGCCCGTTCCGTGCCACGACGATTCCTTCCCTGGAATAGGCGGCCACGCCGTAATCGTACGGCCGGCCGTCCGTGACGCGGTCGGCAATATCCAGCATCGCCGCGAGCGGGTCGCCCGCAGTCGGCTGCAGCAGCAAGGCGTCGTAATCCCAGTCTGATCCGGTGCGCAGCACGCTGAAACTGAAAGGCCAACGCGACCGCACCGCGACGAAAGTCGCGGGGTTGCCTTCCGCGATCGGCGAGAGGTCGAACGCCAGCGTCGTGTCGCCGGGCATCCCCGTGCCGTCATCGGGTACCAGCGGGAAGAGGACGTCGATCCGCCCGATGGCGTCCACGTGCATGAGCAGCAAGTGTCCGGGTTGCCGCAGCGTAACGTAGAGCGTGGAATCCGTACGCCAGAGGCGCACGGGCTCGGGCCGACTCGTGTTCTGCGCGGGGAGTTGATTGCCGGCTTGGACCAGCAGTCCAACGGTTACTGCGAGTACTGGGAGCATCGGACCTCCACCAGTAGCCTACATCGTCCAGACCCGGTCGGGAAGGGGATTGCAGCCAAGATGCGTTCCTCCCGCGTTGTTTCCGCTCTATATTGGGCGCCTCTTGTGCGGTTCTGTTAACAACCTCTCAGGGGAGGCCGAATGGGCATCCAGCAGCCGCCGGTGCAGGAGAGTGAGGGCAACTCCCTTTTCGATGTCGTGAAGGTCCTGTATGAGCCCGGCGCCGTCTTTGAGCGGGTGCGCGAACGACCGAGCTTCCTCGTGCCGTATCTGGCCATCTGCATCGTGCAGATTGCGATCTACTTCTTGAACATGCCGTTCATGAAGGCCGGCTTGGCGGCGCAGATGGCGTCGCGGCCGGCGGGCGGCCCCGATCCATCCAAGTTCCTCATCTTCGGCGTGATCTTCATCCCCCTCGGCATCGGCCTCGCGCTGCTCATCGGCGGGGGCCTCCTGTGGGTCCTGGTCTCGTTGTTCGGCGGGGAGGCGAAGTTCAGTCGCCTGCTCAGCGTGGCCGCGTACGCTTCCGTACCCTCGATCATTCTGCTCGCGCTAGTCGGCGCGATCGTCCTACAGATGAAGGGGACGGGCCAGATGACGTCCATGCAGGATCTGCAGCCGTCGCTGGGGTTGGACCTGCTCGTTCCTGGCGCGAAGGGATTCGCCGAGGCGGCGCTCAAAGCCGTCAACCCATTCGGGATCTGGGGCGTCGTGCTCACGGCGATCGGCATTTCGACGACCCATCGCCTGTCCAAAGGCACCGGCTACATCATCGCGACGATCACGTTCCTCATCGGCGTGTGCATCGCGGGTGCGTTCGCCGGATTCGGCCAGCGCTGATCTAGACCGTCGCGCGCGTGCGACTCACGACGCCCGCCTCCTCGAGGGCCGCCTGGGCCGCGGCGAGGCGGGCGATCGGCACCCGAAACGGTGAGCACGACACGTAGTTCATCCCCACCCGATGGCAGAACTTCACCGAGCTCGGCTCTCCGCCGTGCTCGCCGCAGATCCCAATTTTCAGCTCGTGCCGGCTCTTCCGCCCCAGTTTGACCGCCAGCTCGATGAGCTTGCCGACGCCGCCCTGGTCGAGCACCTGGAACGGATCATCGGGCAAGAGCCCGTGCTCGACGTAGAAGGGCAGGAACCGCCCCGCGTCGTCGCGTGACAGTCCAAACGTCGTCTGCGTCAGATCGTTGGTGCCGAACGAGAAGAAATCCGCCCCCTTTGCGATCTCGTCGGCGGTGACAGCGGCGCGCGGCAGCTCGATCATCGTGCCGATGAGGTAGGGGACCGCGCGCCCCTCGCGATGGAACACTTCCTGCGCGACCCGGCGCACGATCTCGGCCTGATTCGTCAACTCGCGCACGTCCGCGACGAGCGGGATCATGATCTCGACGGTCACCTTCTTGCCGCGGCTCGCGACATGGCCGGCGGCTTCGAAGATCGCCTGCGCCTGCATCTCGGTGATCTCGGGGTAGGTGATGCCGAGGCGGCAGCCGCGATGGCCCAGCATCGGGTTGGCCTCGCGCAGTGACTCGATCAGCTTCTCGAGCCCCGCCGCCGGCACCTTCGCGTGCTTGGCCAGCGCCCCGATCTCCTCGCGCGTATGCGGAAGGAACTCGTGTAGCGGCGGATCAAGCAGCCGGATCGTGACCGGCAAGCCGTCCATCACTTCGAAAATCCCCTCGAAGTCGCGGCGCTGAATGGGCAGCAGCTTGGCGAGCGCCTTGCGGCGGCCCGCTTCGTCCGCGGCGACGATCATCTCCCGCATCAGCGTGATGCGGTCGCCCTCGAAAAACATGTGCTCCGTCCGGCACAGCCCGATGCCTTCGGCACCGAACTCGCGCGCCCGGCGCGCATCGGCGGGGATGTCGGCGTTGGCGCGCACGCGCAGCCGGCGCTTCTTGTCGGCCCACGCCATCAGCCGGTCGAACTCCTTGCCGACTTTGGGCGTGACGAGCTTCGCCTCGCCAAGGATCACGCGGCCCGTGGTGCCGTCCACCGTGATGATCTGCCCCCGCTTCACGACACGGCCGTTCACGCGGAACTTGCCGGCGGCCGGATCGACATCGAGCTCCTTGGCGCCCACCACACACGTCTTGCCCATCCCGCGTGCCACCACCGCCGCGTGGCTCGTCATGCCGCCGCGCGCCGTGAGGATCGCGCGCGCGGCCACGATGCCGTGGAAGTCCTCGGGGGAGGTCTCGGGCCGCACCAGGATCACGTCGTGACCTTTTTTCTTCAGCGCCTCGGCGTCGTCCGCGTCGAACACGACTTCGCCGGTGGCGGCTCCAGGGGATGCCGGCAGTCCCTTGGCCAGCACCGTCACGGGGGACTTGGGATCCACCATCGGATGGAAGAGCTGATCGAGATCCTGCGGCGGCACGCGCTGGATCGCCTCGTCCTCGGTGATCACCCCTTCGTCCACCATCTCGACCGCGACCCGCACCGCCGCGATGCCGGTCCGCTGCGCGCGGCGGGTCTGCAACATGTACATCTGGCCGTGCTCGAACGTGAACTCCACGTCCTGCACATCCTTGAAATGTTTCTCGAGTTTGGTCGACAGGCGCTCGAGCTCTTTATAGATCTTGGCGAGCTTTCCCTTCTTCATTTTCTCGATCGGCTCGGGCGTGCGCGCCCCCGACACGACATCCTCGCCCTGCGCGTTCGTGAGCACGTCGCCGTTCAGCACGTTCTCGCCGGTGCGGCAGTCGCGCGTAAATGCGACGCCCGTGCCGCAGTCGTCGCCCATGTTGCCGTAGACCATCGCGACGATGTTCACGGCGGTCCCCAGGCTATCGGGAATGCCGTTCACCTGACGGTAGTCCTTGGCGCGGCGGGTATTCCAGCTTTTGAAGACGGCTTCGATCGCGCCCCAGAGCTGCTCCTGGGGATCGTCAGGGAAGGGGCGGCCGGTCTTCTTCTTCACAATTGTCTTGAAGTCGTGCACCAGGTCGTGCAGGTCGTCGGCGGGCAGATCGATATCGCGTTTGACCTTGCGGCGGGCTTTCGCCTTGTCGAGCTCGTCCTCGAACGGTTCCTTGCCGAGGTCGAAGACCACGTCGCCGTACATCTGCACGAAGCGCCGGTAGGAGTCGTAGGCGAAGCGGGGATTCTTCGAGCCGGCGATGAGACCCTCGACCGTGTTGTCGTTCAGCCCGAGGTTGAGAATCGTCTCCATCATGCCGGGCATCGACACCGCGGCGCCCGAGCGCACCGAGACGAGCAGCGGATTCTTCGCGTCGCCGAAGCCCTTCTTGGTGACGCGCTCGAGGTGCTTGAGATGCCGGTCGACCTCCGCCCGCAGCGCCGCCGGGAATGTCCCCTCGTCGACGTAGGCGATGCACAGCTTGGCGGAGAGGGTGAAGCCGGGAGGAACGGGAAGGCCGAGGTTGGCCATTTCGGCGAGGCCGGCGCCTTTGCCACCCAGGATGTCGCGCATGGCGGCCGAGCCATCGGCGCGGCCGTTGCCAAAGAAATAGACGTGTCGTTCAACGGACATACGGCGATTATGGCGTCCAAACGGCCGGGGGGGTAGGGGCACGCGATGTTGGTAGGGGCGCAGCATGCTGCGCCCCTACATTCGCGTGGTCACACGGTGATACTCACCTGTAATGGCGCGGCGTGACGGGCGCCTTTGGTGTCGTCCGGAACTTCCGTGGGATACGCCCCCGAGAAACAGGCATGGCAGAACTCCGCCGTGTTGCCCCCGGCCGCCCGCTTCATTCCGTCGAGCGAGAGATACCCGAGGCTGTCGACCGCGAGGTGCTCACGGATCTGTTCCAGCGTGTGACTGGACGCAATCAGTTCGGACTTGGTGGGCGTATCGATGCCGTAGTAGCACGGCCCGGTGATCGGGGCCGACGCGACGCGGAAGTGGACCTCCTTGGCGCCCGCCTGGCGGATCATCTGCACCAACTCTCGGCTCGTCGTCCCGCGCACGAGCGAATCGTCCACCACGACCACTTTCTTTCCCTGCAGCACCTCGCGCACCGGATTGAACTTGATTTTCACCTTGGCATTGCGCGCGGCCTGCGTGGGATTGATGAACGTGCGGCCGACGTAGTGATTGCGGATCAGCGCGTGCTCGAGCTTCAGTCCCGACTGCTCGGCGAATCCCAACGCCATCGCATTCGACGAGTCTGGGACCGAGAAGACGCAGTCCGCGCCCGCAGCCGGGTGCTCCTGCGCAAGCTCTCGGCCGAGGGCGCGCCGCACGCGGTCCACGGACCGGCCAAAGATCGTGCTGTCGGGCCGCGAGAAGTACACCAGCTCGAAGATGCACCGTTGATGCGGCTTCGGCGGCAGCGCGGGCAGGCGGTCGATCTCGGGCGGCGAGCCCTGAATCCGCAGGAACTCACCGGGCTCGAGCTCCCGCACCGCCGTCGCGCCGATGAGATCGAGCGCACACGTCTCCGAGACCACCACGTAGCCCGACCCCAGTTTGCCGAGCCAGAGCGGGCGAAAGCCGCGCGGATCGACGATGGCGTAGAGCGTCCGGCCGATCGTGACGACCAGCGAATAGGCGCCTTCCACGCGCTCCAACGCATCGAGCAGCTGGTCTTCGGGCTCGCGCGCCTCGGAGCGGGCGATCAGGTGGATCAGCACTTCACTGTCGGACGACGTCTGGAAGATCGAGCCCTTGGCGACGAGATCGGCGCGCAGCACCTCGGCGTTCGTGAGGTTGCCGTTGTGGCCGAGGGCCAGCGGGCCTTCGCGATAGCCGGCGAGGATCGGCTGCGCGTTCGCGATCACGGAAGTGCCGGCCGTCGAGTAACGGGTATGGCCGATGGCCACGTCACCGGGCAGCCCGCTCAGCACACTCTCGCTGAAGACATCGGACACGAGTCCCATGCCCCGGTGGGAGCGCGCGACGCCGGCCCCATCGATCGCGACCATGCCAGCCGACTCCTGGCCGCGATGCTGGAGACTGTAGAGCCCCAGATAGGTGATGCGCGATGCGTCGGAGACGCCCGCTACGCCGATGATGCCGCACATGCTGCGATCAGTCTCCCATGCGTCGAGGAATGGCGCCGAAATATACGTCTCGCAGCCGCGCGACAGACTCCTCGACTTGTCCGTCTCGCAGCGTGATGCGGACACCTCCATCTACATCGCCGACCTTGCCCGCGCGGGAGCACGGCACGCCCAGCTCGCCGGCCAATGCCTGAATTGCCCCGACACGATCCTGGGGACAGGTGATTACGGCGCGGCCGTGCGATTCGCTGAACAACACCTGGTGCGCGGTGAGCGGTGCGCTGTACGCGGTTAAGTCAACGTCCAGGCCGAATCCATGTTCCTGATACGGTCCACCCATCGCGACTTCGGCGAGGGCGATGCCTAATCCGCCATGGGAACAATCGTGCGCCGAGTGGAAAAACCCGCGCTCGGCACCCGTCACCAGCAGATCCACGAGACGCTTTTCCGCTTCGAGGTCCACATGGGGCGGCTGCCCGCCCACGAAGTCGTGACAGATCTCCCAGTACGCGGAGCCGCCGAACTCCGCCCGCGTTTCGCCGAGGATGAGCACGCCGTCGCCGGCCGTGCGCGCAAAGCTCGGGACCGCGCGCTCGACGCGGGGCAGGATGCCGATCATGCCGATGACGGGCGTCGGGTCCACGGCGCCGGTCGGGCTCTCATTGTAGAACGAGACGTTGCCGCCGGTGACGGGCGTATCGAGCACTCCACACGCGTCCGTAATCCCGCGCGCCGCGTGCTGAAACTGATAGAACACCTCGGGGCGCTCGGGATTGCCGAAGTTGAGGCAGTTGGTGATGCCGAGCGGCTGAGCACCCGTGCACGCGACGTTGCGCGCGGCTTCGGCCACGGCTGCCTTGCCCCCCTCGTAGGGATCGAGCCGCACATATCTGCTGTTGCAGTCGGTCTTGACCGCGATGCCGAACGCCTCGTGCCGGACGCGCAGCAGGCCCGCATCGCCGCCTGGCGGTATTACAGTGCCGGCCTGCACCGTCGAATCGTACTGCTCAAACACCCACTTCTTGCTGGCAACTGACGGTGCATCGAGAAGCTGGAGGAGCGCCTCAGATGGAGCCGGCGGCAGGGAGCGCGGAGCAGGATGTGCTTCGCGTAGCTCCGTGATGCGTGGGTCTTCCTTTGCGTCAGGATAATAGATCGGGCAATCCTCCACGAGCCGCTGGCCTGGAATCTCGACGACCACTTTGCCTTCCCACAGGCAGCGATACATCCCGTCGTCCGTCACCTTGCCGATCGGCGTGGCGTTCAGCTCCCATTTGGCTGTGATTGCCTGGACTTCCTTCACGCGGTTGGCTTTGGCAACGACGAGCATCCGCTCCTGCGATTCCGAGAGCAGGATTTCATACGGCGTCATGCCGGGCTCGCGTGTGGGGACCCTGGACAGATCGATCTCCACACCGACGCCGCCGCGTGCGGCCATCTCGGCCGAGGATGACGTGAGACCCGCGGCGCCCATGTCCTGGATCGCGACAATGTGGCCCGACGCGATCAGCTCGAGGCTCGCCTCGATCAGCAGCTTCTCCGTGAATGGATCACCGACCTGCACCTGCGGGCGGCGCTGTTCGCTCTCGTGCGTCAGCTCCTCGGAGGCGAACGAGGCGCCGTGGATGCCGTCGCGGCCGGTGCTGGAGCCCACCGCCAGCAACACGTTGCCCACGCCATGCGCGGCGGCCTTGATGAGGTCCTTCTCCTTGAGTACTCCGACGCACATCGCGTTGACCAGCGGATTGCCGGAGTAGCCTGGCGCGAAGTCGACCTCGCCGCCCAGGGTCGGCACGCCGACGCAGTTGCCGTAGTCGCCAATGCCTTTCACCACGCCGCCGAAGAGGTAGCGGTTGCGTGCGTCATCCAGCGGCCCGAACCGCAGGCTGTTCAGCAGCGCGACTGGCCGCGCTCCCATCGTGAAGACGTCCCGCAGGATGCCGCCCGCGCCGGTGGCCGCTCCCTGATACGGCTCGACGGCCGATGGGTGGTTGTGCGACTCGATCTTGAAGGCGACCGCCCAGCCGTTCGGCAACCGCAGGACGCCGGCGTTCTCGCCGGGGCCTTGCACCACCTGCGGCCCGGCGGTCGGGAATTTCTTGAGGACGGGGCGCGAGTGCTTATAGGAGCAGTGCTCGCTCCACAGCGCGGAAAAGATCCCCAGCTCGGGGAACGTGGGGGTCCGGCCCAGCATCGCGGTGATGCGCTCGTACTCTTCAGTTGTGAGGTTGTGCTCGTGCACCAGCTCGGGCGTGATCCTGGGATCGGTCACTCTCGCGTCACGCCCTTCGCCACGGCGCGGAATATCCGGGCCAAAATGTTCGGTGGTGTCGCTGCCTTCATGACCTTGGCGACCTCGTCGGCATCGACCCAGAGGCCGTGGCAGTTGGTGCACTGATCGATCTGGATGCCGTCCCAGTCGCCCGTGAAGAGATCGTACCCGCACTTGGGGCACTTCATGTAATGGGTCTTGCGCTCCACTTCGACCGCCGACTTCCGGGCCGCTTCACGCTGCTGCCGGAGCAGCTCGGCGTCGCGGCGCGCGAAGTATTCGTCTTCGTTCTTATTGTGCGTCATGGCTCGCCGATGCCGGGGGAGGAGCTGGAGGCGGCGGCATCTGGAGCGTGTCGCCACCCCGATTGGGGAACGGGACGCGTCCGGGCGGCGAAGAAGACTCGCCGGAGTAGCGGTGGCCGTCCCACCGCAAGACCGCATCCACGACGCGGCCGTTCTGCAGTGTGACCACGTCCATCGTGCCGCAGGTGTACTCGCAGCCGTTTTGGAAGAACAGATACGTGTACTCGCCCACGCGGCGGACGGCCGCCGGCGCGGCCCAAAGCTCGTAGACCTCGCGCTCGCTCATGCCTGGATTGACGGTCCCGGTGTCGTCGGAGACGTACGGCACGTCGCGCGTCAGCGCTTGACCCTGCGGCGCAGCGGGTGGCCGTGGCCGCTTGCTGGCCGTTTGCCGCTCCTCCGCCGCAACGCGCGTAGCTGCGGTGTCGCCGGAGGGACGGACCGGTGCCGTCGGCGGGGGGGGGGATTGCTGGGTCGAGCGACCGCGCAGCTTGTCCCAAGCAAGCTTCAGCTTGGCCTTCGCGGTGTCGACCTGCTCACACCCTGAGGTGGCGACCGTCAACAGCGCGCAAATCACCAGCGTGCTGCGTCGCATTGCGAGCCTCCAGAGAGAGGAAGACGCGGGCGCCGTCCTGACCACCTAACACCTGCGTGTTGCGGCGCTCCGGATGCGGCATGATCCCCACCACATTGCGGCCGGCGTTGCACACGCCGGCGATATCGTGCATCGAGCCATTCGGGTTGTCCGTGACGTAGCGCAACACCACCTGGGCATTGGCTTCGAGCTCGGCCGCCGTCTGCGGATCGGCGACGTAGCGGCCATCGCCATGCGCGATCGGCAAGATCAGCTCCTCGCCGCGCTCGTAGCCCGTGGTGAACGGCGTATCGGTCGCCTCCACCCGCACGCGCACCGGACGCGACAGAAACTTGAGGCGCGCGTTGCGCATGAGCGCGCCCGGCAGCAATCCTGCCTCGCACAGAATCTGGAATCCGTTGCAGATGCCGAGGAGGGCGCCGCCGGCCCGGGCGTGAGCGGCCACCGCGCGCAGGACCGGTGAGAAACGCGCAATCGCACCCGAGCGAAGATAGTCGCCGTAGCTGAAACCGCCCGGCAAGATCACCGCATCCGCCTGCTTGAGGTCGGTGTCGCGGTGCCAGACGTAGTAGGCGTCCGATCCCGCGGCGCGGGCCGCGTCGAGCGTGTCCGCGTCGCAATTCGAGCCGGGGAAGACGACTACGGCGACACGTTGCATTCGTAATCCTCAGTCACAGGATTGGCGAGCAACCGGTCGCACATCGTGCGCGCCTTGGCTGCCGCTTCTTCGCGCGTCGCCGCCTGCACCTGCAGCACGAGGTGCTTGCCCGCCCGGACGCTGGCCACTTCCCCGAAGCCGAGCGCCTGCAGGGCGTGCTGCACCGCCTGGCCCTGGGGGTCGAGCAACGCGGCACGGGGCATCACCCGCACTTCGATGGTGAATGCGCTCATGCCGCACCTCCGGCACCGGTTCCGGGACGACGGGGCCCCTTGCGGTAATTCGCTTCGCTCTCGTCGATCACAATGGGACCAGCGATTTCCGCCTCCTCATCTTCGGCGGGCGCCCTGAAGAACCCGAGCAGGGTGGCGCGCCCGACGCCGTAGAACATGTATGCCATGCCCAGCGGGAAGAGGAAGACGTCATGCCTCCAGATCCCGAATACCAGGATAACAACAATGAGGGCGAGTCCCAATAGTCCGCTCAACGTTCGGAACCCCGCCCGGGGCAGCGTGGGATAATGGACGTTGCTCACCATCAGGATCGTGAGTGCGATCATCAGGAACGTCAGTACCAGGTGCCACGGCAGCGTGTGCAGCGAGGCGTACAGCGACGTCTGCGTGAATGGAAAGTACGTCGCCAGCGTCATGCCGGCGGCGGGCGACGGCAGGCCGATGAAGTACGTCTTGGGACGCCCTGCCTGTGTGACGTTGAATCGCGCGAGCCGAATCGCAGCGGCCATCACGTAGAAGTAGCAGAAGATCCACGACGCCCCGCCGGTGCCGCCCCCCGACGATCCCGCGGCGAACTCCACCTGATACATAAGGAAGGCGGGCGCGACGCCGAAGCTCACGATGTCCACCAGGCTGTCGAGCTCCGCGCCAAAGCGCGTGCCGGTGCCCGAGATGCGCGCGACGCGTCCATCCAGGGTGTCGAGGATGCCGGCGAACACGATGAACCAGCCGGCGCGATAGAACTCGCCCCGGGACGCGAGGACCATCGCCCACATGCCGAAAAACAGATTGAACAGCGTGAAGAGACTCGGCACGACGATGACGACGCGACGGAACGGCAGTGGCGGTGGTCTCACGTGTACTCCGCGAGCACGGTGCCTCCGACCCGCACGCGGTCGCCCGGCTTGACCTTTACGACCGGCCGCGCCGAGAGCGGCAGGAAGACATCGGTGCGCGAGCCGAAACGAATCAGGCCGAGACGGTCCCCCTGGGTGACGCGGTCGCCAGGCTTCGAATCCGTCACGATGCGCCGCGCGATCAGGCCGGCGATTTGCCGCACGAGCACCGGCCCGTGGGGGCCCCGCATGCCGATCGACGACTGCTCGTTGTCGAGGCTCGCCTTCTCGTCGGCAGCGTGCAGGAACTTGCCTTTATTGTAGTGGACCAGCTCGACGGTGCCGTCCACCGGGTAGCGGTTCACATGTACGTCAAAGACCGAGAGAAAGATCGAGATGCGCACCGCTCGTTCTTTGACGTACATCGGCTCGTCGGTTTCGATCACGTGAACCACGTGGCCCTCCGCAGCCGCGACGACGTAGCGGGAGCCGCGCGGGCCGGGCCTGATGGGATCACGAAAGAAGGCGATCACCCAGATCGCGACGATCCCGAGCAGCAACGCGAGCGGCCACCATAGGAGCGCGGCGCCGATCGTAAGCGCCCACGCCCCCACGATAAACGGCCACCCTTCACGGGCGATCCTCACTCCAGCTCAGTTCCAGTGATGCGCCGATATGCGTCCCGGTAGCGCTCGCTCGTCGCCTTCACCACCTCGTCAGGCAACGCCGGCGGCGGCGCCTCTCCATTCCATTGTCCCTGCTTCTTCAAGCCCGCCAGGTAGTCGCGCAACGGCTGCTTGTCGAAGCTTGGTTGGCTCTTGCCCGGCTGATAGCGGTCGGCCGGCCAAAAGCGCGAGGAATCGGGTGTGAGGATCTCGTCGATGACGATGAGGTCGCCGTCGGGCGTGGTCCCGAACTCGAACTTCGTGTCGGCGATGATGATACCGCGCTTCGCCGCGTAATCGCGACCGGCCTCGTACAGCGCGAGACTCGCGCCCCGCAGGCGCTCGGCGGTGAGGCGTCCAAGGCGCTGCACCACATGATCGAACGTGACGTTCTCGTCGTGGCCCTGCTCGGCTTTGGTGGCCGGCGAGAAAATCGGCGGATCGAGCTGCGCGCTTTCCACGAGCCCCTGCGGCATCGACTCACCGGCCAGTGTCTGCGATTGCTGGTACTCGGCCCACGCCGAACCGGAGATGTAGCCGCGCACCACGCACTCGAACGGCACGGTAGCGGCGCGGCGCGTCAGCATCGCGCGGCCGTGCAGCTGGTCGCGGTGCGGAGCGAGCGCCGGAACGCGCGCGATAATCTCGTCCACGTCGGCACTCAGCAGGTGGTGCGGCATGACGGACTTCAGCCGCTTGAACCAGAAGGCGCTCAGCTGCGTGAGCACGGCGCCCTTGTAGGGCACCGCTTCGCGCATGACGACGTCGAAGGCGCTGACGCGATCGCTCGCCACGAGCAACAGCGTTGCTGCGTCGACCTCGTACACCTCACGCACCTTCCCGCGGCGCAGCAGCGGAAGGGGCAGTGTGCTCTGGACCAACACTCCCGTCATACCTTGACCTCCGCCGGTGCTGCCGCTGGGGCAGCCGCTTGAATGGAACGCATGAGCTCGGGAATGACCCGATCGAGAAAGTCGTCTACCTGCTGCGGCGCCCGACCGACGTAGGCCGCCGGATCGAGCTCGTCCGCCTTGGCGCGCACGCCGAGCTGCTTGAATGCGGGATCGCGGGCCAGCCGGTCGAGCAGATCCTTCCCACCCTTGAGGGCGTGACCGCGAATCACCTCGTGCAGATTCTGGCGATCGCCACCCGCCTTCACGCCCCGCATCAGAAGCCGCTCCGTCGCCAAAAACGGCATCGCGCCCGCGACGTGCTCCGCGATGGTCTCTTCCCGGACCTCGAGGCCGGCAGCGACGTTGGTCGCGAGCACAAGCAGCGCATCGGTCACGAGAAACGCCTCGGGAATAACGAGCCGCCGGTTGGCGCTGTCGTCGAGCGTACGCTCCAGCCATTGCTGCGCCGCGGTATGCGCGGCGTTGCCCTCCAGCTCGATCACGAATCGCGCGAGGCCTGTCATCCGCTCGGCGCGCATCGGATTGCGCTTATAGGGCATCGCGGAGGAGCCGACTTGCTCGCCTTCGAACGGCTCGAGGATCTCGGCTTCGTGCTGCAGCAGTCGCACGTCGCTGGCGAATTTGGAGGTCGATTGCGCAATGCCGGACAGCACCGCCAGGATCTGCGCGTCGAGCTTGCGGGTGTACGTCTGCCCCGTCACGGGGAACACCGCATCGAAGCCCATCGCGCGCGCGACGCGATTATCCAGCTCGCTGACCTTGGCGTGATCCCCCTCGAACAGCTCGAGGAAGCTGGCCTGCGTGCCGGTCGTGCCCTTCACGCCGCGGAACCGCATCGTCGCGATGCGGTTGAGCAGCTCCTCGGCATCGAGCGCAAAGTCCTGCATCCACAGCGTCATGCGCTTGCCGACCGTCGTGAGCTGCGCGGCTTGAAAATGGGTGTACGCGAGGCAGGGCACGGCGCGGTAGCGGCGCGCCTGCTTCCCCAGCGCCACGAGGACCGCACCGATCCGGCCCAACAGGAGCAGCAACGCCTCGCGCATGAGCAGCAAGTCGGCGTTGTCGGTCACGTAGGCGCTGGTGGCGCCCAGATGAATGAAGGGGCGCGCGGCCGGCGCCTGATCGCCCAGGTGATGGATGTGTGCCATCACGTCGTGGCGCAGCCGGCGCTCGTAGTCCGCGGCTTTGTCGAGATCGGCGTCGTCGAGGTGCGCGCGCAGCTCGGCGATTGCGGCGTCTGGGATTTCGAGGCCCAGCTCCTTCTCTCCTTCCATGAGCGCGAGCCACAGGCGGCGCCACAGACCGATGCGGCGGCGCTCGCCCCAGAGCGCCTGCATGGCCGGCGACGCGTACCGCGTGGAGAGCGGCGAGACCCAGTTCAAACCGCGGCCTTCGCCCGCGCGACCAACTTGCTCCAGTCGGCCAGGAACTGCTCGAGCCCGCGATCTGTGAGTGGATGCATCAGCAACTTCTTCAGCACTTCGGGGGGCAGGGTCGCGACGTCGGCACCGATCATGGCGGCTTCCACCACGTGCCGTGGATGACGGATGGAGGCGGCGAGAATCTCGGTCTCGATGTTGTAGTTGTCGAAGATCGCCCGCGCCTCGCGAATCACATCCATCCCTTCCTGTCCTACGTCATCCAGCCGCCCGATGAAAGGACTGACGTAGGAGGCGCCCGCTTTCGCCGCGATCAGGCACTGCACACTCGAGAAACAGAGCGTGACGTTGGTGCGAATGCCGGCGGATGCGAGCCGGCGCACCGCGACCATCCCGGCCTCGAGCATCGGAATCTTGACGACGATGTTCTCGGCGATCTTGGCGAGCTCGGTGCCTTCCCTGACCATCTCCTCCGCGTCGACGGCAACGACTTCCGCCGACACGGGCCCTTCGACCAGCGAGCAGATCTCCTTGAGGACGTCGCGGGGATCGAGGTCGCCGGCCTGCTTGGACAAGAGCGACGGGTTGGTCGTGATGCCATCGATCAGGCCGGCTTGCGCCGCCCAACTGATGTCCTTGAGACTCGCCGTGTCGAGAAAAAACTTCATGATGTAGACTCCGCCGCGTAGAGGTCCGGAGGATACCGCACCGCCTCCAGGTACAAGCCCTGGGGCGGGGCAGGCGGGCTGGCCGCCAGGTTATCAGTCGCAGCGAGCAGACGGGGGAAGTCGTCCGGCGAACGCCGGCCAAGGGCGATGTCCACCATGGCGCCGACGATGAAGCGCACCATGTGATGCAGGAATCGATCGGCCTCGACCGTGAACGCCATTCCCACTCCGTCCGCTCGCGGCGCCCATTGCGCAAGCGCCACGCGGCATCGGTAGTGAGGTGTGTTCGCGCCGGCCGCAGCCAGACCGCGAAAGTCGTGCTCTCCCAGCAGAGCCACCGCGGCGCCGTGTAAGGCGCGCTCATCCAACTCGCGGCAGAGAGCCCATTCGTACGGCTTGCGGAACGGCGACGCCGCTGCCTCATCGGTCCCGATCAGGTACCGGTAGCGCCGCGCCGTGGCGCTGCGCCGTGCGTCGAACCCCGACCGCATCAGATGCACCTGCTGCACCCAAATCTCGCGTGGCAGGAGCGCATTGAGCGCGCGCCGCAGATCATCCGGCTGCCAGCGCTCGGCGCCGACGAAACTGACCGCCTGGCCCAGCGCATGGACACCGGTGTCGGTCCGTCCTGCACCGGTTGCGGTGGTCCGGCGTCCCATCAGCCGTTCCAGCACCGCCTCGAATTCAGCCTGAACCGTGCGATCCGCCGGCTGACGCTGCCATCCTGCGAAGCCGCCCCCATCGTACTGAAGCACCGCTAGGAAGGGGCGGCTTGTCACGCGGGAAAGATGCAACTCGTTGTCACTATTTGACAAGGGTGATAGCCTTCATCCTTCATGGACTCGCCGCTGCGTCGCGCCCTCGTTGCGCTTGCCAATCAGCAATCGCTGTCCGAAGACCAGACCGCCGAAGTCTTCGGCGTCGTGATGAGCGGCGAGGCGACACCAGCACAGATCGGCGCGCTGCTCATGGGCCTCCGCGCGAAGGGTGAGACGGCCGACGAGCTCGCCGGCGCCACGCGCGCGCTGCGCGCCGCCATGGTGCGCGTCGAGACGTCGCACGATCACTTGGTCGATACCTGCGGCACCGGTGGCGGCACGGTCCCAACCTTCAACATCTCGACGGTCGCGGCATTCGTCGCCGCGGGCGCCGGCGCCGTCGTTCCAAAGCACGGCAATCGTTCCTACACGTCGCGCTGCGGCTCGGCCGATGTCCTGGAGGCGCTGGGGCTGCGGATCATGCTCGATCCGCAGGTCGCCAGTCGCGTGTTGAACGAAGCACGCGTCGTCTTCCTCTTCGCGCCAAACTTCCATCCTGCCATGAAGCACGTGGGCGGCGTGCGCCGCGAGCTGGGGACGCCCACGCTGATGAACCTCGTGGGCCCGCTCGCCAACCCGGCGGGCGTACGCCGTCAGGTCGTCGGCGTCGCCGATCCGGATCGCGCGGGGATTGTCGCCGCGGCGCTGCTGCGGCTGGGTGCCGAGCACGCGCTCGTCGTGCACGGCCGCGTTGGGATGGATGAGATCTCGCCGCAGGGCCTGACGGACGTGTGGGAAGTGAAGGACGGCGCCGTGAGCCGCTGGGAAATCGATCCGGAGCGGTTCCGGCTTGGCATCAGGGACGTGGCTGAGCTGCAGGGTGGGGAACCGGCGGCGAACGCCGAGCGACTCGAGCGCATTTTGGGAAACGGCTCGTCACGCGCGCCCGCGGATCCGTCGGGACTCGCCGCCGTACTGCTCAATGCGGGCGCCGCGATCTATGTGGCGGGGATCGCGGGTACGTTGGCGGAAGGGATCGGACGCGCGCGCGAAGTCGTCGCGTCGGGTGCGGCGCGGGCGGCGCTCGACCGGCTGCGCAAAGCGACTGCTAGTATTTCCGGATGACGCCGACGACGATGCCCTGCACGATGACGTCGCGCTCGTTGAGCCGGAGCGGCTGCACGGCATCGTTGGCGGGCTGCAACCTGATCCATCCACCGGGCTCGCGGTAGAACCGCTTGACCGTGGCGCCCTCTCCATGGACGAGCGCGATGACCGTCTGGCCGGCGTCGGCCTGGTTGCGCTCCTGAACGACCACATAGTCGCCGTCTTTGATGTGCTCGTCGATCATCGAGTCGCCGCGGACCTTGAGGACATAGCTGCGACCGCGCCGCGGGAGGAGCTCGTCGGGGACCGCGATGGTCTCGTCGCCGGTCACGGCTTCGATCGGAGCGCCGGCGGCAACCAGTCCGAGCAAGGGGAGCTCGGTCGCGCCGGTCTGACCCTTTGGCGGAACGACCTCGATGGCGCGGCTCTCGTTGTGAGTGCGCCGGATGTAGCCTTTGCGCTCGAGATTGGTGAGATGCTCGTGGACAGTAGCCAGCGACTGGAACCCAAACTGGCGGGCGATCTCCTCGAAGCTCGGGGCGTACCCCTTTTCCTCGAGGTGTTTCGCGATGAAGTCGAGGATCTCGCGCTGGCGACGCGTGACCGGCATGCTGGCTCCCGAAGATTTACCGAACCGTAATCTACCCGAATATCGCCCGAACGCAAGGATGCCAGATAACCCGCATCGTTTCTCGCTCGACGCTATCCTGGCGGTGACCCGAGACCGGGTCGCCGCCCTGCAGCGCGCGGGCGAGCTGGAGCGTACCGCCCGGAACGCAGCGGCCGTGCGCCCATTTCCAACCGGGACCCAGGGTACCGTGGGTGTAATAGCCGAGGTCAAGCGTCGGTCGCCGTCCCAGGGCACGATTCGCAGGGATCTCGACCCGGTGGGTCACGCGCAAGCCTACGCCCGTGGTGGGGCGGTCGCGGTTTCGGTCCTTACTGACGGACCACACTTTGGAGGATCGATCGAAGACCTGCGGCGCGTGGCGGCAGCCGTCCCCCTGCCGGCGCTGCGCAAGGATTTCGTGATCCATGAGGCGCAGATCCATGAAGCCCGCGCCGCTGGAGCGAGCGCCGTCCTGTTGATCGTGCGCGTGTTGGAGACAGGACGGTTGCGAGCGCTCGCGAATGCGGTGCGCGCGTGGGGCATGGTCCCGCTGATCGAGGTGCACGCGGCACGCGAGCTCGACGATGCACTCGCGGCGGGGCCCGGCATCCTCGGCGTGAATGCGCGCGACCTCGACACGTTTAGCGTGGATCTGCGCGGAGCGGAACAGCTGATCGCACGGATCCCCGACGGCGTCCCGGTTGTCGCCGAGAGCGGCATCGAGACGCGCGCCGACGTGGAGCGTTTCGCGGCGGCCGGGGCGGACTTTGTGCTTGTGGGAACGAGTGTGGCGCGGCAGCAGGATCCCGAGCAGGCGGTTCGCGATTTGGTGGGGGTGAAACGTCACGCTGGAGTGCGAACATGATAGTTGCACGAATCACGTCGGTATGTCGGCACGAACATCGTGCCGACGTGCAGTCGTGCCGACGTGAAGGTAGGGACTGCTCGTGACCAATGTGACGACCGGCCGCTTCGGTCCCTACGGCGGTCGGTACGTCCCCGAGACGCTCATGCACGCGCTCGATGAGTTGGCGGCGGTATACGACACGGCTCGCAACGATCCGCAATTCTGGAGTGAGCTCGACGGGCTGCTCAAGAACTATGTCGGCCGGCCGACGCCCATCACGGCAGTCCCGCGTCTCTCCGCGCAGGTTGGAGCGAAGGTCATCCTCAAGCGGGAGGATTTGAACCACACCGGAGCGCACAAGATCAACAACACGCTGGGCCAGGTGCTGCTCGCGCAGCGCATGAAGAAGCGCCGCATCATCGCCGAGACGGGCGCGGGGCAGCACGGCGTCGCGACCGCGACGGTGTGCGCCCGATTCGGGCTCGATTGCGTGGTGTACATGGGCGAAGAGGACATGCGGCGCCAGCGGCTCAACGTCTATCGGATGGAGCTGATGGACGCGAAGGTCGTCCCGGTGACGTCCGGCACTCGCACTCTGAAGGACGCAACGAACGAAGCGTTACGCGATTGGGTCACGAACGTCACGACGACGCACTACATCATCGGCTCCGTTGTGGGTCCGGATCCCTTCCCGCGCCTGGTGCGCGATTTCCAGTCGGTCATCGGCCGAGAAGCCCGGGCCCAAGTGCTGGAGCAAACCGGCAGGTTGCCCAGCAGCGTGGTCGCATGCGTCGGAGGCGGATCGAACGCGATGGGGATTTTCACCGCGTTTCTCGAAGACAAGTCCGTCCAACTGGTTGGCGTCGAAGCCGCCGGTGAAGGAACCAAGACGCACAAGCATGCCGCCACGCTCGGCGCGGGTCGGCCCGGCGTGTTTCATGGCAGCATGAGTTATCTGTTGCAGGATGCGGACGGCCAGGTACAGCCGGCGCACAGCGTCTCGGCCGGGCTCGATTACCCGGGCGTCGGTCCCGAGCACGCTTACCTGAAAGACACGGGGCGCGTATTGTATGAAGCCGTGACGGACCGCGAGGCGCTGGAAGCATTTGCGACCCTCTCGCGCTTGGAAGGCATTCTGCCGGCTCTCGAGAGCGCTCACGCGATTGCGTGGGTGATGAAAAGCCGCCGGGCTTCCGACGAACTCATCCTGATCAACCTGAGTGGCCGTGGCGACAAGGACGTCGCCATGGTTGCGGAGCTTACTGGAGCCGCGCTCTGACGAATTCCCACGCCCAAGTCCCCGAGCTGGCGCTCCCGCCATCGCAGGTCGAGGAGCTCATGCAGGTCGTCAGCAAGGGGATGCGCGCGACGCAGCTCTACCTCCCGAACAATCCCGTCTACCAGCGCGCCGTCGACAACATCCGCACCGCCTTCCGCCGGATCTGGCAGGCCACCGACGACCTGATCTTCGACATCGCGGAGACAGAAATGCGCTGGGAAGACAACGTCATCTACAGCCAGGACCAGCGCAACGAGAGCATCGCGTGGACGCTCTTCAAGGACGGCGTCCGCTCGCTCACGTTCAAGCCCGGCGTCGAGGATGCGGAGATCGTGCGCTTCCTCGGCGTGCTGCAGCAGGCGAAGAATCTCCAGGCCGACGCGCCCGACGATCTGCTGACGCTCCTGTGGGCGGAAGATTTTCAGTTCGTCACCTACACCTTCCGCGAGCTGGCCACCGAGAATGCCGTGCCGATCGAGCGCTCCGAAAAGGGCGCGCCGCTGGTCGGCGCCGGCGGAACGCCGGAGGGGGAAGGCGGCTCCACCGATGCGACGACCGTGCGGCGGCAAGTCGAAGAGGAAGCGCCGCCCAAGCGTGAGGGCCTCGTCTCGATCGAAGATTTCGACACGACGCTCTACTTCCTGGACGACAAGGAGATCGAGTATCTCCATAAAGAGGTCGAGCGCGAGTACGCCCAGGACCTGCGCGGCAACGTGCTCGCGATGCTGTTCGATCTGCTCGAGCTGCAGACCTACGGCACGGTACGCGCCGAGCTGATCTCGATCGTCGAGAACTTCATCCCGTATCTGCTGGGCGCCGGCGATTTCCGCTCGGTGGCGTTCATCCTGCGCGAGTGCAAGGTCATCCTGCAGCGGGCCCGCGAGCTGATCCCGGAACATCGCCAGGTGCTCGAAGCGCTGCCGACGCGCCTGTCCCAAACCGACGCCCTGTCGCAGCTGCTCCAGTCGCTCGACGAGGCGACCAGCCACCCGACGGAAGAGGAGCTGGGCGAGCTGTTC
>Ga0134079_10000095_pt1 | contig 20331 bp, 20 predicted proteins | sample 15_taG_2_FD_119770 | JGI IMG/M metagenome (GOLD analysis project Ga0134079, IMG submission 119770) | Grasslands soil microbial communities from the Angelo Coastal Reserve, California, USA - 15_D_Rain_40cm_2_09182015 | ecosystem: Environmental > Terrestrial > Soil > Grasslands ...
CCCGTTGGCGTTGTACTTCCCCCGCCGCGGGCCCAACAACCTCGCGGTGACGAACGCCATGACCCCACCCGTCATGTGCACCACCGACGATCCCGCGAAGTCGACGTGGCCGTGCCCGAGCCCGAGGTTCTTACCGAGCATGGCGAGCCAGCCGCCGCCCCACGTCCAGTTGGCGTAGATCGGATAAATGATGGCGCCGATGAACACACTGAACACGGCGAACGCCGAGAACTTCCACCGTTCGGCCAGCGCCCCTGTCGGGATCGTGGCCGTGGTGTCCATGAAGACCATCTGGAACAGGAAGTAGGCGAACACCGGTGCCGTGTAGGCGACGCCCGTGAGGAAGAACCCGGTGCCGCCGAACAGGCCCCACGCCTTGCCGCCGATGGTCACCGCGACTTCGTGCGACATCTGGTCGTAGCCACCAAGGGTGCCCAGCGGCCCCACGCCGCCGGCCTGCAGAGCGAAGCCGACCGCCCAGTACGCCAGCATCGCGATGCCGTACACCATGAAGTTCATCGTCATGGTGTGCGCGGCGTTCTTGGCGCGGGTGAACCCGGTCTCGACCAGCGCGAAGCCGGCCTGCATGAACATCACCAGGAACCCGCAGACCAGGGTCCAAACGAAGTTGACGGCGACCGTGTTGGCGTCCATGCCCTCCCCCGAGTGTTAAAGTGTCATTGATTTCGTGCTAATAATGCACGATTTCGTGTACACTCCGCAACTGGCCAATCTTACTGTGGCAAGGATGTACAACTATTCGTGCACTAAGTGCACGAATATGCATACATCATGCCATGGAGAGATGGGACTGGGGGGGGAGGGGGTACGACGACCTAGTACTGGGCCAGGTAGCGCTCGATCTCCCACTCGCTCACGCGGCCGATGTACTCCTGCCATTCCTCGCGCTTGGCTTCGACGAACCGCTCGTAAATGTGCGGGCCCAGAGCGCCCGTGATCACGTCGTCCTTGTCGAGCATGTCCAACGCCTCGTGCAGGTCCCGCGGCAGCTCGTCGATCCGGTACTTGCGCCGTTCGCGGAAGCTCATGGCGAAGATGTTCTTGTTGACCGGATCGGGGGGGGTGAGCTTGCGGGCAATCCCGTCCAGGCCGGCCGCCAGCTGCACGGCGAGCGCCAGATAGGGGTTGGCGGACGGGTCAGGCATGCGCAACTCGCACCGCGTGCCGACGCCGCGCCGGTCGGGGATGCGCACCAGGGGCGACCGGTTCCGCATCGACCAGGCCACGTTGGTGGGAGCCTCGTACCCCGGGACCAACCGCTTATAGCTGTTCACGAGCGGATTCGTGACGGCGCAGAAGCCGCGGGCGTGTGTCAGGAGACCGGCGATGTATTGCAGCGCAACGGGGGACAATTCCCATTTTGCCTTCGCGTCGTGGAAGGCATTCGCGCCTTTGCGGAACAGCGACTGATGCGTGTGCATCCCGGAGCCGTTCTGACCGAAGATCGGCTTGGGCATGAACGTCGCCAGGAATCCATGCCGGTAGGCGACGTTGCGCACCACGAACCGGAACGTCGCCAGATTGTCCGCGGTCTCCAGCGCCTCGGCGTAGCGGAAGTCGATCTCATGCTGCGCTGGTGCGACCTCGTGATGCCCCGCTTCGACCTCCAGTCCGATGGACACGAGATCCCGGATGATCAGCCGCCGGATCTCTTCCGCCCGGTCCACCGGCGTCAGGTCGAAGTAGCCGCCGCGATCGTGCGTCTCCGTCGTAGGATCGCCTCTCGCGTCGAGCTGGAAGATGAAAAACTCGGCCTCGACCCCAGCCATCATCTCGTAACCCAGCTCCTTGGCCTTGGCGATCTGGCGCTTCAGCGCCTGCCGGGTACACCCCGCGAACGCCGTGCCGTCGGGGTTATAGATGTCGCAGATCACCCGCGCGACCTTCCCACCTTCATCGTCATAAGGAAGCACCCGGAACGTCTCGAGGTCCGGCTTGAGTACCATGTCGGACTCCTCGATCCGCACGAACCCCTCGATCGACGAGCCGTCGAACATGATGTCGCCTTCGAGCGCCTTCTCGAACTGGCTCTCGGGCACCTCGACGTTCTTGTTAACGCCCAGGATGTCGGTGAACTGGAGCCGCAGGAAGGACACGCCTTGCTTCTTGGCGGTCTCGAGGATTTCGCGCTTGGTTGTCATGGAAGTCGGCGAAGGACGGCGCAAAGCTCCGCCGCCCTTCGCCGCCCTTCAGTTATACGTCGTAATACAGGAAGAATTCGTACGGATGCGGCCGCAGCGCCACCGGATCGACATCCTTGGCCCGCTTGTAGCTGATCCACGTGTCGATCAGGTCCTGCGTGAAGACTCCGCCTTCGGTCAGGAAGGCGTGATCGGCCTCGAGCGCCGCCAGGGACTCCTGCAGGCTGCCCGGCGTGTTCTTGATGTGCTTGCGCTCGGCCGGCTCCAGCTCGTACAGGTCCACGTCCATCGGCTTGGGTGGCTCGATCTTGTTCTTCACGCCGTCGAGACCGGCCATGAGCAACGCCGCAAACGTCAGATACGGGTTGCTCGCAGGATCGGGCGCCCGGAACTCGATCCGCTTCGCCTTCGGCGACTTCGAGTACATCGGAATGCGGCAGATCGCCGAACGGTTGCGCTGCGAGTACATGAGATTGATCGGCGCCTCGTACCCCGGCACCAGCCGGCGGTAGCTGTTCGTCGTCGGCGCCGCGAACGCGAGAATCGCGGCCGCGTGCTTGATCAGACCCCCGATGTACCAGCGCGCCGAGTCCGACAGCAGCGCGTAGCCGTTGGGATCGAAGAACAGGTTCTTGTCGCCGTTCCAGAGACTCATGTGAACGTGCATGCCCGACCCGTTGTCGCCGTACATCGGTTTGGGCATGAACGTCGCCGTGTAGCCGTGCTGATGGCAGATGTTCTTCACGATGTACTTGTACATCATGATCTGGTCGGCCATGCGCGTCAGCGTGCCGAAACGCATGTCGATTTCCGTCTGCCCCGCCGTGCCGACCTCATGGTGGTGCACTTCCACTTCGATCCCCGCGGCCATCAGGGCGAGCACGATCTTCGAACGCAAGTCCTGCAGCCGGTCCACCGGCGGCACCGGGAAGTAGCCTTCTTTGTGACGCGGGCGATGGCCCATGTTCGGCGAACCGTTGGTCCCCGAGTTCCAGATTCCCTCTTCGGAATCGATGTGGTAGTAGCCCTCGTGCGCGTTCTGATCGAAGCGCACGGAGTTGAAGATGTAGAACTCCGCCTCGGGTCCGTAATACGCCGTCGTGGCCACGCCACTCTTCTTCAGAAAGGCTTCCGCCTTGCGCGCGACGTAACGCGGGTCGCGGGTGTACGCCTCACCCGTCACCGGATCGACGATATCGCACGTGAGCGACAGCGTCGGCACCTGCAGGCACGGATCGACGAACGCGCTCGACGGATCGGGCAGGAGCAACATGTCGCTTTCGTTGATCGCCTGGAATCCGCGGATCGATGAGCCATCGAACCCGAGTCCTTCCCTGAATACGTCTTCGGTCAGCTCCTTCATCGGCACGGAGAAGTGCTGCCAGGTGCCGGGCAGGTCGGTGAATTTGACGTCCACGATCTGCACACCGGCGTCCTTGGCGCGGCGAATTACGTCCGCCGCCGAGGGCGCAGCGGTCGCTTTCGCCCCCGTGGTTGCGGTGGGCTCCAACGTCGCGGTCATACGGTCGGTCTCCTGGGAGTAGTTAGGGTGGGCATGAGGCAAGGTATGGGCCACAACGGGAGGTGTCAAGGATTCCGTGCAGAAACTGCAGGAAAAGACGTCCAGAACATCAAATACTGCCACAAAAATGACACGGTGATGTGGGGAACGTGCCGCGCTAGCCTTCCAGCGACTCCACGAAGTGTAGCAGCTCCACGGCCGAAAACTCCCCGAAACGGTCGTGCACGTCCCGCTCCTGCCACTCGAGGAAGATCCAGCCGGTGGTCCGGTGCATCGCGCCGCTGACGAAGTGGATCCGCCCCCGCACCGCGCCCAGGCCCGCATCGGGCTGCGCTTCTACGTAGACGTCCCAGCGCTGGTCGCCGCGCTTCAACTCCCCCATGTGCTTGGCGCGCTCCTGGCCGGGGAAGGCGTTGGTCATGCGCACTACACTACGCTCCCCCCACAATTCCTGCCAGTTAGATTCCCCTGCCTATGAACTGTCACGCCTGCGGTGCTCAGATCTCTGCGAACGTTCGATTCTGTCACAAATGCGGTGCGGCAGTTGGCGGCGGTCAGGCCGCCGGCTGGCGCGTCGGCCTCCCCTGGGGCGTCGCGGGCGCGGCGCTTGGCGCGCTCGTGACCGTGGTGGCCATGCGGATTGGCGGTGGATCACCGCCCGCGGAACCGACCACGCTCGGCGGGCCGGTGGGTGTACGGCCACCCGACATCTCCCAGATGTCGCCGGAAGAGCGCGCCACCCGCCTGTTTGACCGAGTGATGATTCTCGCTCAGGCCGGCAAGGAGGACAGCGTCCAGTTCTTCTTGCCGATGGCCATTGCCTCCTACGATCAACTGCCCGCACTCGACTCGGACGCTCGTTACCATGTCGGCCTGCTGCACCTGGCGGGTGGAGACGCCGCGGGCGCCCTCGCCCAGGCCGACACGATCCAAAAAGCCGTCCCCACGCATCTCTTCGCGTACGTGCTGCGCGCGCACGCTTTCCAGCAGCAAGGGAACCGTCAGGGAGAGCGGCGCGCCTATGCCGATTTCCTGCGCAGCGAGGCAGCGGAGCTGGCGCGCAGACGACCCGAGTACGCGGATCACCAGAACGCCTTGAACGCCTTCCGCGAGGAGGCGCGACGTCAGCAAGCCGCCGGACGCACGACCTCGTGATCCGCGTCGCGCACAGCCCGGACGCCGACGATGCCTTCATGTTCTGGGCGATGGCCGAAGGAAAGATCGACACCAACGGCCGACACTACGTGCACGAGCTGGCCGATATTGAAACCCTGAACCGCCGGGCACTCGGCGGCGAGCTCGAGCTCACCGCCGTGTCGATTCACGCGTACGCTCACCTCGCCGACCGATACGCCCTGCTCGCGCACGGCGCCAGCATGGGCGATCGCTATGGCCCGAGAATCGTGGCGCGCACGCCCGCGGCCCCCGACCCCCGGGCCGACCTCGCCGGCCGCACCGTCGCGATCCCCGGAACCCTCACCACGGCGTGGCTCGCGTTGCAGCTCTACCAGCCCAACGTGCGTCCCGTCGTCGTCCCATTCGATCAGATCGAGGACCATGTGGCGGCGGGGAAGTCCGACGCGGGTCTCCTCATTCACGAGGGACAGCTCACCTTCGGGGATCGAGGCCTGCATCTCTGGGCCGACATGGGCGAATGGTGGCATGGAGAGACGGGGCTGCCGCTGCCCCTCGGCGGAAACGTGGTACGGCGCGACCTGGGGGATGAGCTGCTGCGGGGCATCGCGCGGGACATGAAGGCCAGCATCGAGTACGGGCTCGCCCATCGCGCCGAGGCGCTGCGTCACGCGCGGGGGTTCAGCCGCGGACTGGACGAGATTCGTACCGATCGCTTCATCGGGATGTACGTCAATGATTACACCGTCGATTACGGGCCCACAGGCCGACAGGCGGTCGTCGAGCTGCTGCGACGAGGCCACCGCGCCGGGCTCATTCCGGGGCCGATTGACGTAACCTTCCTCAACGCCAATCCTTAAGTCTTATGGTTTCCGTGCTGGTCGTGGACGATGAGGAGCCCATCCGGAACGCGCTGCGCAAGTTTTTGAAACAGCAGCAGTTCGAAGTCTACTCGGCTGGGTCTGGCGACGAAGCGCTGCAGCAGTTGCGCCTGCACAAGGTCGCGCTGATGCTTTCCGACATTCGCATGCCGGGGACCAGCGGGGTCGACCTGGTGCCGCAGGCCCTCGAGATCGAGCCCGACCTCGCCATCCTGATGTTGACCGCCGTCAATGACGCCACCAGCGCCGCTCTGTGCATGCAGCGGGGCGCCATGGACTACCTCACCAAGCCGATCGAGCTCGCCGATCTGGGCCGCGCCGTCCAGCGCGCCCTGAAGCGGCGCGAGATGCAGCTCGAGAACCGCGAGCTGAACCAGTGGCTCAAGGAAGAGGTCACGACGCGCACCGCCGAGCTGCAGCGCGAGCGCCACCGGCTCGAGCGCGTCTCGACCGCCACGCTCGAGGCGCTGGTCAACGCGCTCGAGGCGAAGGACCCCTACCTGCGCGGCCACTCGGCGCGTGTGGCCGACTTCTCCGCCAACATCGCGGCCGAGCTGCAGCTCCCCGAGGAAGACGTCGAACGGGTCCGCATGGCGGGACGGCTCCACGACCTTGGCAAGATCGGCACGCGGGAAGGCGTGACCAATAAGGAAGGGCCCCTCACGCCCGAGGAGTTCGAGCACGTCAAGCAACACGTCATCATCGGCGCCCAGATCCTCGCGCCGCTCACGCACCTGGGGGATGTCGTGTCGATGGTGCGCAGCCACCATGAGCGTTGGGATGGGACGGGGTACCCCGAGGGCCTGCGCGGCGAGGAGATCCCGATGGGGGGGCGCGTCATCGCAGCGGCGGAAGTTTACGATGCGCTCACCACATCCCGTCCCTATCAGGACAAGATGACGCCCGAGCAGGCCATCGAGCGCCTGGCCGATCTGTCGGGCACCGTACTCGACCCCAAGGTGTTCGATGCGCTGACGCGTATCGTCGGGCGACGTCAGACACTCGTCTTCCTCGACGAGGACGTCGGACCCGCGATCTGAACGGTGCGTCGTGCATGGTGCGGATGATCCTACCTGGCCTGCTCGTCATCCTCGCTCAGGGAATCCCTTCCGCCAACCTGGTCTCAGCCGAGATCTGGTTCGACGCCAAGGCCTCCGTGGCCGACTTCCAGGGGCGCACCACCGTTGCGACCGGCACACTGGACTGGGTCGAGGTGCGGTGGCAGGACATCGACACCAAGAACGGCACGCGCAACCGCCACATGCTCAAGACGGTCGACGCGGACCGGTTCCCGGTGATTCGCTTTCATATCAAGCCGACGCGGCCCGGAGCCGACAGCGTGTCAGGCCTGCTCACGCTCCATGGCGTGACTCGACCGGTCGTATGGCCGATTACGACGCGCGGCGGACCCGACAGCGTCAGGGTCATCAGCGACTTTCCGGTGGACATGCGGGACTACGGCATCAGGCCTCCGGTTCGATTCGTGATTGCCCGGATGGGCCCGGTCGTCATGGTCCACGTCCGGTTGCTGTTTGTGAAGTAAGGAAGGGCGGATAAACAAAACCAAACCCGGGGCTGGAAGCTCCCCGGGCTGGCGGTCGGGCGAAGTGGCCGTCACACTTCGACCGCGACCCTTGCTCAACGATGTGCACCAACAACTGGTTTCAAATGATTAGATGCTCGACCAACCTGGAGGGTTGCGCCTACCAGCGTTTCACCCTGCCGACTCGCGACACCGTGATCGTTTCTACCTGAGACCCACGACGTAATACGACTTTGGTGTTCGAGGCGCCCCAGCCCAGGCCCGTCGGCCCGAACACGACCTCTGGATTCGAGACCTCGAGCTGCACACGGTAGTCCGCCGGTCCCGGCCGGCGCCACCACGGCACCCACTCGTCGGTCGTCCCGATCTTGAGCCGGTCGATCCGCAACGTGTCGGCGGCGATCGTCACGCGCGCCCGAGTGGCCTGCATCACCGCTCCGTTGCGTCCGACGGCCAGCGCGGTCGTAACCTCTTGAGCGGCTTGATTGGTCGCGATGCGATCGATGTACGGCCGTAACTGTGGAAGTCCAACAGCGGTGAGGACGGCGACGATGAGCAGTACGAAAGCGAGCTCGACGAGCGAAAAGCCTCTGGTCATTCCTCCTTATATCGTTTTTCCGCGCAGAACCGTCATCGGAAAACCCCGGCGAAAAGCCAAAAAACGCGCCATTTGCGGCCTAACGCGTTCTTGGCTGAAACGCTATGTTCAAGCGTCAATTAGCCTTGCGTCCCGGCACACCCGCTGCTCTTAGGGAATGGTGATGACACGAACCGCCCCACCCAGACCGACCGGACTGCCTCACGCGGTGTTCCTGCAGCGCGTGACTGATGAACCGGCCACGTCGCCCGAGGTCCGCCTCGGGCAAGGGGCCTTCTTGGCCCTGCGGTTCGTCGATCTCCTCGCCCCCGACCGTGAGTCTCCCGCGCCCGATGTGTTTCGATACCAGTGGGCGGCGACGGAGCGCTATTGCAGTGAGTTGGCGGGTGAGGGCACCGAAGCCGCGCACCTCGCCGGCATTGTACGCGCGACGAGTGAAGCCCATCGCCACACCGATGTCCGCGCGCTCGCTCCCGCGCTCGTCGCCTACGCGCTCTACCTCGAGCAAGACGCCCACTTCGATGAAGCCGAGGACGTCCTATTGACGTTGATCCGAGTGGGCGGCGAGCGCCTCGCCGCCTCGGACGCGACCGCGGCCTGGATGCGTATTGGCCGGGTCCGCCGCATCCAGGCCGACTTCGACCCCGCCGACACCGCGTACGTCGAGGCCGGCCGCATCGCTGCGGCCGCCGGCGACCGTCAAAGCGTGCTCCTCAGCCGCGTCGGCCAAACGAACGTCCTGCATTTTCGCGGCAACCTTTCGGAGGCGGAACGTGGGTGGCGAAGCATCCTCGCCGATGCCGCAGCAGGTGGGTTCAGGGAGGTGGAAGCGCAAGCTGAGCATGGCCTTGGCACGGTCCTGTACCGTCGCGGCCAGGCGCACGTCGCGGCCTCGCACCTGTGGCGCGCGTACGAGCTTTATCAGGACGAAGCGTCCCGCGTGCGCGCCCTCGGTGACTTGGGGACGTTGATGCTGGCGCTCGGCGACATCACCGGGACTGAACACGCCCTGATGGAGGTGGTGCGCCGCGCGACCCTGCCCGATCTGCTGGCGAACGCCAAGATCGAGTTGATGCACTGCGCGTCCTACCGACGTGATCGCGTGGGGTTCGAGCGCTGGCGGGAGCGGGCGCTCGATCACTTCGAAGAAGCGTTGCCGAACATCCGCGCCGACTTCCACTTCAAGGTCGGAATCGGCTTGGCGCGGTTCGGGAACTACGTGAAAGCCGAGACCCAGATGCAACAGGCGCTCGAGATCGCGACCGCCCATGGGTTGCACGAGTTCGTGTTCAGGATCGAGCGCATAAAGAACGGGCTCCGCGAGTGCGACGCTCTCGAGCATGTCGAGAGCAGCGCGGCGGAGCCCGTGACTTGGACCGAGCAGCTCAGGGAAGTATCAGCTTCCCTGGCTGCCCTGAGTGCGTAACGACTAGTGGCAGGTGTTGGGGTTGTTCGTGTCGCAGGTGGTCCCGGCGTTCATCGTCGGGCCAGTGCTGGCATCGGCGCAAGCGGATGCGACCATCGCGAACGAGACGAGCAGCAACGAAAGAGCAAAGCGGATCCGGCGGGCCATAGAGCCTCCACAGTCAGGATGGGCGGTGCGTCAGGAACACCACCCAACTTGAGTGCGGGCCCCCCCCGGGTTTAGGGCGTTTTTGCTGCATCGTAGGGCGTTTTTGCTGCACTAAGCCGTCCGCAGAGGGGGGTATGCTCGTACTGGCGGCAGTACCGGACATTCAGTATCACAAGCTGCGCCGAGCGGTCGCGGAGCGCTTTTCGGTCGCGCACGCCCATTCGTGGGATGCCGTGCTCGATTCGATCCGCAGCCGGCCCGTCGAGATCGCCGTCGTCGATCCGCTGCTGTCGGGACAGCCGCGGGGACAAGAGATCGAACGCCTGCGCGTGTTATTCCCGTCTTTGCCGCTGATTCTGTACACGGCGCTCACGCCGCAGGTCGCCGCGGTGCTGCTCGGTCTCGGCCAGCGCGGCATCCGTCACGTCGTGTTCGCGCGTTTCGACGACCATCCCGAACACCTGCGCGAAGTGATCGAAGCCGAAGAGATGCACGCCGCCTCGCAACAGGTGCTCGAGCAGCTCACGGCGGCGCTCGCACCGCTGCCGCGCGAGATGCGCTGGGTGCTCGAGGACGTGCTCCGCACACCCGGTACCGTATTGACGATCCAGCAGTTCGCCGCCCGGGCCCGCGTCGATCGGGGCACCTGCGCGCGCTGGTTCGCGCGTGCCGGCTTGCCGAGCCCGCGGCATTTCCTCGCGGCGACGCGCGTGCTGTACGCGCACCGCCTGCTGCAGGACCCCGGATTCACGATCGAAGACGTGGCCCAACGGCTCGGATACGCGCAGGCCAAGACGCTGCAGCAGCACGCACGCGCGTACCTCGGCCTCACCGCGGGCGAGATGCGCTTGTCGCTGACTCCGGACGACGCGGCCCTCCGCATCCTGGGCGGCGTCCTCGCGCCTCCGGTGCCCCTCGCGGCGACCGCGTCATGAACCCCGTTTCCGAACCAACCGTCCTCGTCGTCGACGATGAAGCGGGCCTGCGCCGAGTGCTGGAGCGCGTGCTCACGCGCCACGGGTACCGCGTCCTGGCGGCGGGGTCTGCCGAGACGGCGTACGAGCTGCTGACGTCCGAACGGGCGGATGCGTTGCTTCTCGACATCCACCTCCCCACGATGTCGGGGCTGGCGCTGTACCTCGCGATCATCCATCGCTGGCCCGCCCTCGAGGGTCGCATTGCCATCATGACGGGCGATGCCGAGGCCGACGAAGTGCGCACCTGGCTGGAGCACCATCGCTGCGCGGTGATCCGCAAGCCGTTCAATCTCGAGCAGGTGACCGACTGGATCGCGGCGGTGCTCAGCCCGCGCGGCCGCTCGACGGGGGCCATGGACGCATGACCGGCGCGGCTCAGCCCGATCCGCTCCACGTCCTCAGAGAGTATTCGGGGCTCGCGCCCTGGAACCTCCGCGACTTGTCGGTGCTCGTCGGCGCAGTCCTCGACGCATCGGCGGTCACACCGATCAACGCCGCCGCGCGCGCCTCACCGAGCGAGCGGACGATCCGATTCTACGTGACGCGCGGCCTCGTCAGCCCGCCCGAAGGACGCGGCACGGCGGCGACCTACTCGTATCGGCACTTCCTGCAGCTGCTCTGGATCAAGCTCCGCCAGATGGAAGGCGCGACGCTCACCGCCCTCACGAAGGACATGAAAGACAACACGGGAGATGTCCTGGAGCGTCGCTGCGCGCAGGTGCTCGGCGCGTCGCTGCCGCAGCCCGACCGCCTGCAGCTGAAGGGCGCCGAGGGCATGCCGCGCGGTCGCTCGGGCCGCGCGCTCACCGCCTGGCTCACACGCGACACCACGAAGGAGGCCGGGGTCCCGACGACGTGGCGCCGCATTCCGGTGACCCGCGGCGTCGAGCTGCACGTCGACGCCGACCATCCGCTGGCACGCGTCGGGCCCGGCGACGCCGGCGTCGCCGATGTGGTGCGGCAGGCGCTCGCGAAACTCCTACCACACTCTCCGACGTAACACTGCTGGGGGCGCAGCATGCTGCGCCCCTACGTCTCTCACACCGGGAGTTCCGATGGGTTGGATCCTGCTGATTCTGGTCGTCGTCGTGGGGCTGTGGATGGTCGGCGCCTACAACGGCCTGATCGCCCTCAAGAACCAGACGGTCAACGCGTTCAAGCAAATCGACGTGCAGCTGAAGCGGCGGCACGACCTCATTCCCAACCTCGTGAATGCCGTGAAGGGCGCGATGGACTTCGAGAAGTCGACGCTCGAGGCGGTGATCCAGGCCCGCAATCAGGCCGTCAAGGTCAATGCCTCCGGTCCCGAGGCGATCAAGCAGATCAGCCAGGCGGAGAATGCGCTCTCGAGCGCGCTGTCGCGCTTGATGGTCGTCGTGGAGCGCTACCCCGACCTCAAGGCCACAGGCAACATCGCGCAGCTCCAGGAGGAGCTCACGTCGACGGAGAACAAAGTCTCCTTCGCGCGGCAGCTCTATAACGATACGGCGACGCAGTACAACACCAAGCAGCAGCAGTTCCCGACCAGCCTGGTGGCAGGGCTCGCCAAGGCGCAACCCTCCGAGCTGTGGGAGATCGAGGATCAGGCGGAACGAGCGGTGCCCAAGGTTGACCTCACCTCCCGCTGACCTCTTTCAGCAACAGGAAGCCAATCGCCGGCGCACCACCTGGCTGGTGATTGGCTTCGTTCTGTTCTTCGCGTGGTTGGGCTTCGGTGGGGACTACATCTTCTGGCTCAGCACCCGCGACGCCGACATCGAGCGCTACCACCACGTCTTCCCCTGGATCGGGCTCGTCATCTCCGCCATCGCGATCGGCGTGGCCCGCTACGCCTACCGCACCGGGCCCGAGAAGGTCCTGTGGGCCACCGGCGCACACGAAGTGATCGACCCGCAGGACGACGCCGAGCGGCAGCTCGTGAATGTGGTGGAGGAGATGGCGATCGCCGCCGGTCTGCCGCGGCCCCGCATCTGGGTCGTCCCCGACGACGATCCCAACGCGTTCGCCACCGGCCACGACCCGAAGGACTCGCACATCGCGGTGACCCACGGCCTGCTCGCGATCTGCAGCCGTGACGAGCTGCAGGCCGTGATTGGACACGAGTTGGGCCACGTGAAGAACCTGGACGTCCGGCTGATGACCACGCTCGCCGCGCTGGTCGGCGCTGTGTTGTTGATGCGCGATGGGATCGGTCGGATGATGCGCGGCGGCGCGCGCGTCGGATCGTTCGGGGGAGGTGGAGGCGGCGGTGGTGGGGGCCGGAGTAGTGGCGGCAAGAAAGGAGGCGGCGCTGGCGCGCTCATCGCGATTCTCCTCGTCGTGTGGATTATCTCGTGGCTCATCGCGCCGTTCGTCACGCAGCTGCTGGCGCTGGCCGTGAGCCGGAAGCGCGAATACCTGGCCGACGCGATGAGCGCGCAGTTCACGCGCAATCCTCTGGCGCTCGCCAGCGCGCTCGAGAAGATCGAGAGCGCCGCGGCACCGACAGCCTCCATCAAGCGCGGTGCCGCGCACCTCTGCATCGCGGACCCGCTGGGTCGGCGGCTCACTGGGAGTGAGGGCTGGCTCGCCGACCGGCTGGCCACGCATCCGCCGATGGCGATGCGGATTTCGCGCCTCAAGGGGATGGGCTACGCGCAACTGAAAAAGGAGGGGGGCACGGCGTCGTGAGAGGCTGGTTGCGACGCAAGGCCCTGCGCACCCTTCACGAGTTCCGCACCCGCCTCGCCCGCTACAAGCTGCAGGAACGCCGCATCGTCAAAGCCGCGCTCGCCGACGACCCCGTGATCGCCGCTGCCGTGCGCGAGCATATGACCACGCACGCACTGTCCGAAGAAGCCGTGCGGCGCCGCGTGGCGGTGTACGTCGACGAGATCGTGCCGCACTTCAACGTGTTGTCGTACTACAAGCTCGGCTACAACCTCGCCAAGATTTTCGTCAACCTGCTGTACAAGGTGAGCGTCGATTACCAGGACGAGGCGGCCCTGGCGGCGATCCCCAGGCGCGACGTCGTCGTGTACCTCATGAATCACCGCTCCAACGCCGACTACGTCGTGGTCGCGTACGTGCTCGCGCACGGCGTACACGTCAGCTACGCGGTAGGCGAATGGGCGCGCGCCTGGCCCCTCGAGTACGTGTTCAAGTCGTTCGGCGCCTACTTCATCCGGCGCCGCTTCCGCGAGCCGCTGTATCACGCCGTGCTGGAGCGCTACATCCAGCTCATCACCCGCAACGGGGTCACGCAGGGGATCTTTCCCGAGGGAGGACTGACCCGCGACGGCCGGCTCCGCATGCCGAAACTCGGTTTGCTCGACTACATCTGCCGCACGCTGCTCGACCCGTCCTTCACGCGCGACATCTGGTTTGTCCCGGTCGCGATCAACTATGACCGCGTGCTCGAGGACCGGTCCCTCATTCGCGAGCTGACCGACGAGCGCGACCGCCCCGGGCGTATCGCGCAGTTCTTCACCGTCGCGTCGTACGTCGCCAGCAATACCGTGCGCCTCTTGACGGGTCGGCTGCAGCGTTATGGCCGCGCGGCGGTGAACTTCGGCACGCCGCTGTCCCTGCGCGCCTGGCTCCGCACCGCCCCCGACGGCGTGCTCGACTGGCCCAAGGAGAAGCGCCTCCCCGAGCTCGACAAACTGGCCCGCGAGATGTTGGACCGCATCGGCGCGGTTTTGCCCGTCACCCCCGTGCCCCTCGCGGCCGCGGCGCTCCTTTCGTTTGATCAGACGGTGATCCCCCGCGCCGCGGTCCTCGAGCGGATGGACGAGCTGCGCGACCGCCTCCACGAAGTGAACGGCAAGGTGGTGCGAGGCGGGGCGCGGATCGGCGACATCTGGGACCGGGCCTGGCGCATGTTGCGGATGCGGCGTCTCGTTGTAGCGGAGGGAGCGTCGCTCGTGGTGCTGCCCCGTGGCCGCCCGCTGCTCGAGTACTATGCCAACGCGATCGCCCACCTCGTCCCGATTCGCGGGCCGCGGCGCCCGTTCCACAAGGCGCACGAGGTGGAGGCCGATCTGCCGAAACTCAAGAAACTCTGAAGGAGGCTGACGATCGATGAGCGGAATGGTAATGCTACTGGCCGTCCTCGCGCTCCAGCAGCAGCCCCCCCCGGCGGACCTGGTCGTCCTCAATGCCAGGGTCTACACCGCCGACGTGAACCGCCCCGTGGCCGAAGCCTTTGCCGTTCGTGCCGGACGCATCGCGTTCGTGGGCAGCAGTCGAGGCGCCCTCGCCCTCGTCGGACCGCGCACCGAGCGGCTCGACCTCGCGGGCCGGACAGTGATCCCCGGCATGGTCGACGCGCACGCGCACCTGCTCGGCCTCGGTCAGGCGCTGCGGACCGTGAGTCTCGTGGGCACGCGCTCCTACGACGAAGTAATCGCGCGGGTGGTCGACCGGGCGAAGACGGCCCGCCCCGGGGAGTGGATCCGCGGTCGCGGCTGGGACCAGAACGATTGGGCCGACACGCGCTTCCCCACCCACCAGGCGTTGTCGCGCGCCGTCCCCAACAACCCCGTGTATCTGACGCGCGTGGACGGTCACGCCGCCCTCGTCAACGCCAAGGCCTTGGAGCTGGCACAGGTGACAAGGGCGACCCTCGACCCCACCGGTGGACGCTTCATCCGGGACTCGGCCGGGAATCCGACGGGCGTCCTGGTGGATGGGGCCCAGGGCGTGGTGGGACGAGTGATTCCGGCCGCTTCGCGCGTCGAGCTCAGGGAGCAAACGCTCGCGGCGATCGCGGAGGCGAATCGTTGGGGCCTGACGGGGATCCACGACGCGGGCGTGGATGCCGAGGGGATATCGGTGTACGAGGACCTCGCCCGCGAGGGACATTACTCGCTGCGCAACTACGTCATGATCCGGGGGGACGACTCGACCCTGGAGACGTTTCTGAAGCGCGGCCCGCAGCTCGCGTTGTTCGACCGCCTGTGGATTCGCTCGATCAAACTCTGGGCGGACGGCGCACTCGGCAGCCGCGGCGCCGCGCTGCTCGAGCCGTACGCCGACGATCCGGGCAACACGGGCCTTATTACGACGAGCGCGGAGCGCATCAAGAGCGTCGCCGTGCAGGCGCTCAAAGCGGGTTTCCAGCTCAATGTTCACGCGATCGGAGACCGTGCGAATCGCATGGTGCTCGATCAGTTCGAGGCGGCATTCAAGGAAGTGCCGGTCGCGGACCACCGTTTCCGCATCGAGCACGCCCAGATCCTGCGCTATCAGGACATCCCGCGTTTCGCCGAGCTGGATGTGATCCCGTCAATGCAGGGGAGTCACCAGACGAGCGACATGTACTGGGTGCCGAATCGACTCGGCTGGGCGCGCTCACAGGGCGCGTACCCGTGGCGCTCACTGCTGAACACCGGCGTCGTGATCCCCAACGGTTCGGATTTCCCGGTCGAGGCGGTGAATCCGCTGATCTCGTTCCACTCGTTTTTCACCCGCCAGGACGCCGACAACTTCCCACCGGGGGGCTGGTTCCCGGAGCAGCGGACGACGCGTCAGGAAGCCCTCTGGTCTATCACGCTGTGGCCCGCGTACGCAGCGTTCATGGAGAATGAGAGTGGGACATTGACGGCCGGGAAATACGCCGACTTCGTCGTCCTCGATCAGGACATCATGACCGTCGCGCCGGAGGAGGTTCTGAAGACAAACGTGATGCTGACGGTGTTGGGTGGGCGGGTGATCTATCGACGGTAGGAAATACGAAGCCCCCGGGTCGGCACGATAGGCCGCCCGGGGGCTCCGACACATCGGCTACCCAGAGTCGGGAGCTTTCACCCCTCGTTCTTCTTCCTGCTGCCGCCGGTTGACTGTTGCGTCGCTCGGTAGGGCAAACAGGAGCCCTGGCTTCCATCCCCAAGCAGCCTGGCCGGGCCGCAAGGTTCACCAATGTGAGTGCTACGGGTCAGATCGGGTCGCGGACCGACCTTCCGCACTGCACGTCGAGGCACTACGTCGACGTGGATGAGGCAACGCGACTGGCCCCACCTGTCCGACCCAGAGAGCTGCTCCCGGATCAATAAACGCCTGAGCCCTTGATTGCGTCGGCGTTCTCCCCGGAATTTCTGTTCGAACCCGTCTTGAAGGCGTCGTTGAGACTAGAGGTCCCAACCCTTCCCTCCAAGCCGCGTGCGATGAATATAGGGGACCCCAAAAAGCGCGCAAGTGCCGATGTTTCTTCGGGTTAGCTCACTTCGATGTGCACGGATTGTGGATGCTAACCCACTACCCAGCCGCCCTTTCCACCGCCCGTCCACATGATGTGGAGTTGTGAATCCACACCGCGCACGTTCCCACATCAGTGTCTGGGGACTACCGTCGCCTGGGCAAACCGTCGCATCGCCTCATCGAGGCGGCGCAACCGGAAGGGCGCCCAGGCCCGTACGCTGTCGGCCCGTTCTTGCCAGCGCACAGTCGTGTCGTACTCGCGCCGGCACGTCGTGAGAGCCGCTCGCAAGGCGCGAGTTTCGCGTCGGAGGTCCGCCGGCGCCCCGGCGGGGTAGGAAGCGGTCACCGTCGAATCGAACCGCACGAGAGCGGCATCGGCGGCGACGCAGCTGCCATGCATGCGCTGCGCGCGATTGAACAGTACGACGGGCGATGCGCCTCCCAAGTCGGTGCGGAAGTTGTATGCGGCGCCGCGCACGCGGTCGAGTGAGTCTTGGACTTCCTTCAGGACGGCCATGACGCGCACGCGCCTCGCGCTATCGGCCGGGGAGGGCGCGGGGTGCGCGGGGTGCTGAACGAGAGCCGCCGTCCAAACTACGAGAACTGCCGCGACCATCATCAGCCGTCGATCGCGACTTCGCAGTAGGTGAAGTGGTCGTCCGCGTGGGGTGGGATGAACAAAAAGCCGGCGCCGCTCGTCGCCCACCAGCCGGCGAGCAGCTGGGTCGACGGCAGTGCCGTCGCGCCGCTGTCGGCGAAGAGCTCCTGGGTCCAGCGGCGGATGTATCGCAGCTCGGGGGCGCGCCGCGACAGCATCGAGATCACGGCGCTCATGCCCTGGGTGGCGCGCAGAAAGTGCGCGATGGCATGGACCCGTTGCGCAAAGATGTACGCGCGTACGCCGGGCTCGTCGTACAGCAGCGTGCCCTCGTAGGGATCGGCGGGCGGCGCGTCCATGCGGGGGCCGAAGTAGATGAAAACGCGGGCCTCGCCGTCCTTGCGTTCGATCACGGCGGCCGCCGAATCGGGGCCGAGACGGGCCGCGTGCACGAGATCGTCGGGAAGGATGATCCCGACCTGGGTGGTCCACTCGAGGGCCGCCAAGGCCTGGTCGAGAGGGCAACCGATGCCGTCGTCGTAGGCGACGAGACGCGGCGCCTCCCCGGCCCGTTGGAAGAAGTGGGACAGGGCATCGGCGCGGTCCTCAAAGGTCCGCACGACGCGCGAGGTTGCGGGAACGGCCATGGTGTGATTATAACCCCAGGGCGTAATACACTGTTAGAGGAGTTCGGATGCTCGCTACCGTGATCGTCGTGCTGGCCGCTGTCACCGCGCCACTTCAGGACACCGTCGTCCCGCCCAGGGACACGGCACCGCTGCCGCCCACGCCCGAACAGATTCGCTACCTCGAGGGGCTGCGCACGGTGGCGCGCGGAGTCGCGCAGCTGCGGGACGGCATCGATCGCGTCGCCCGCACGCAACAGATGCGTGATACCGTGCGCCAGAAACAAGCCGGTCGTCGCCTCAGCGGCCTGTGCACGACGGCGCGCAGCTTCATGACGAGCGGTCGGCCCCGCATGGTGGCCGCCGCCTACGCGGACTCGATGCGCATCGTCGCGCGGCAGCTCGTGGTCCGCATCGATTCGATCGTCAAGTTCCTGCCCACCTGCGTGACGACCGCGGGCCGGCAGCCCGCCTCGGTCGCCGCCGATCTCTTGAACCGGATGCGCGGCTACGAGGCCGCGCTCGCCGCATTCCGCACCGGACTCGCCGTCCCGCGACCCGACAGCATCAAAACACCAAACCAGCAGTAAATCTGTAAAGTATTTAGCTACAACTACTTACTGCCTGTCTTAGCCCACTGCCGCAGTACGTCGTCGACCGCCTGCTTGGTGTCGGCGAACTTGAGCCCTGCGCTCGCCGCCTGGAGCGCGGGCTGCGCCAACTCGCGGCGCAGCGTGAACTGAAACGCCTCGAGCGCCCAGCCACGCACGAACGTCCGGTCGTCGTCGAGCAATTTCGCGAGCAGGTCGAGCGCGCGCGTGCTGCCGCGGCTCGCCAGGGCCGCCAATACATGCGGGGCAAAATGGTGGTCGCCCGCGTGCGCGTTCACCGAGTCGACCATGGTCGTGTCGCCCGAGCGAGCGATCGCACGGTACGCCGAATTCTGGATCTCGTCCCGATAGGACGGGGTCAGCAAGGCCTGGAGCAAGAAGGGGCGACGGCCGGCCGAGTCGGTCTGCGCGATGGCGACCACGGCGGCGGCGCGCACCGCGGAGCTCGAGTCACTCGTCCACGCCTGCCGGGCGAGCGTCGCCGCCTGCGCTCCGCCCACGGTGCCGAGCGCCTCGACCGCGGCCGCGCGGACCTGCGCGGAGGTGTCCTTCAGCGCCGCTTGCAGTGGCGGGAGCGCGGCGACCGCCGGAAACTCGGCCAACGCCTGTACCGCAGCGGAGCGGGTCAGGAAGTAGTCGGCGCTCACGGCGGCCTTGGCGAGCGCGCCGGCGGCCAGCGGATCGTTGGGGCGCTGGCCCAGTTGGGCGATCACCCAGTGCCGGTTCCACAGGTCGGTATCATGGTCCAACTGCACGGCAAGCCACGCGGTCGGCTGTTCGAAGGTCAGGCGCTTGAGAATCGCGTTGCCGTCGTCGAAGATGACCATCGTGGGTGCACGTTTCACGTCGCGCACCACGATTGTATCCTCGCGTCGCGATAGCTCGGCGCGTGCAACCACGTCTCCCGCCCCGGCTCCCTCCCCGACGCGGATCGTCACCGGCATCCGGAACGCCGCCGGTGTCGTGAAGCGCAGGCCGGTGCTGTCGGCCTTGGACGAGTCCTGCTGCGTCTGCTGGACTACCACGGTGAGAGTCGCAGCGGTCGAGTCGTACTTCGTGGTGACCGTGAAATCGGGGTACCCCGCCTGATACATCCACTCGTCCCAGAACCAGTCGAGGTTTTGCCCGGTGGCGTCGAGCACGGCCTGTCGCAGGTCGTCGGTCGTCGCGTTGTCGAGCGCATGATCGACGAGGTAGCGATGCACCGATGCCCAGAAGGGCCGGTCGCCCAGATACTGCTTCAGCATCTGGAGGACGAGAGCGCCCTTCGGATAGATGTTGTTCGACCCCAGCGCGGCGAGGGGCATGCGGTGGTCGTCGTCGATCTGCATGAACTGGTTGTACTCGTCGAGGTAGTAATCCTGCGCGGCATGCGACCCGAGCTTCTCGCGCCAGTACTCCCCCGGCATGAACTCGGCGAACCCCTCGTTGAGCCACATGTTGGCCCAGTTCTCAGTGGTGACGTAGTCACCGAACCACTGATGCGACAGCTCGTGGGGAATCAGGATCCACTGGAACCACGGGCGGTCCTGGTAGTCGCGCCGCCCGGGGAGCCAGTCGACCAGCGTGGTGGCGCTGACGTTTTCCATCCCGCCGAAGAAATCGGCCACGGTGGTTTGCGCATACTTGGACCACGGGTAGGCGACGCCCGTCAGGCGCGAGTACACATCGATCATGTCGGGGGTGACTTTGAAGAGCGGCCGCGCAAGCGCCGAGTCCTCGTGGTAGACGTAGTAGTCGACCGGAGTCGTGCGCCACGCATCGTGGACCTTGACGAGCGGCGCCACGATGAGTGACACCAGGTAGGTCGCCGAGGGCTTGTCCTGGCGCCACGCGAACGTGTGCGAGCCGTCGCGCGCGGCGACGTCGGAGACGAGCCGACCATTGGACACAGCCGTCATGCCACGGGGAACCGTGGCCACGACG
>Ga0134079_10000096_pt1 | contig 20226 bp, 22 predicted proteins | sample 15_taG_2_FD_119770 | JGI IMG/M metagenome (GOLD analysis project Ga0134079, IMG submission 119770) | Grasslands soil microbial communities from the Angelo Coastal Reserve, California, USA - 15_D_Rain_40cm_2_09182015 | ecosystem: Environmental > Terrestrial > Soil > Grasslands ...
ATGAACTCTGTTTCGGTACGCAGCGCAGCGATATCACATACCCCGCAATACCCCATTCCGCTCCGCAGCCCTCCGACCATTTGGAAGACGACGTCCGCCACCGGGCCCCGGTACGGCACCCGCCCTTCAATTCCTTCCGGCACCAGCTTTTGCATCGAGACCTCCCCCTCCTGGAAGTAGCGATCGGCCGAGCCTTCTTCCATGGCTGAGAGGCTGCCCATGCCGCGGATCACCTTGAAGCGCCGGCCCTCGAGCAGGAACGACTCGCCTGGGCTCTCCTCGGTGCCGGCGAGCATCGAGCCCATCATCACGCTCGCGGCCCCGGCGGCGAGCGCCTTCACGGCGTCGCCCGAGTACTTGATGCCCCCGTCGGCGATCACGGGGATATCGCCGGCGCCGCGCACCGCATCGATGATCGCCGTGATCTGGGGAACCCCGATGCCCGTGACGACGCGCGTCGTGCAAATCGATCCGGGCCCGACCCCCACTTTCACCGCGTCCACCCCCCGCTCCACCAACGCGCGCGCGCCGGCCTCGGTCGCCACGTTGCCCGCGACGAGCTGCGCCTCGGGGAAGACGTCCCGCAGGCAGGCAACGGTATCGAGCACGCCCTGGCTATGCCCATGCGCGGAATCCACGACGATCACGTCGCAGCCGGCGTCGAGCAGCGCTTGCGCGCGGGCGCGCGCATCGGCCGTGCCGCCCACCGCCGCCGCCACGCGCAGGCGGCCGTGCTCGTCTTTGTTCGAATCGGGATACTGGCGGCGCTTGAAGATGTCCTTGATGGTGATGAGACCCTTCAGCAGGCCCTGCTTGTCCACGACCGGAAGCTTTTCGATCCGGTGCTTGGCAAGAATGCGCTCGGCCTCATCGAGCGTCGTCCCGACAGGCGCCGTGACCAGCTTCTCCTTGGTCATGACGTCGCGAATCGGACGGTCCAGCTCGCGCTCGAACTGCAGATCGCGATTGGTGATGATGCCGACCAGCTTGCCCGCGCCGTCGACGATCGGCACACCCGAAATCTTGAAGCGCACCATCAGCTGCTGCGCTTCGCGCAGCGGCCGATCGGGCCCCAGGGTGATCGGGTTCATGATCATCCCCGATTCGCTGCGCTTCACCCGGTCCACCTCGGCCGCCTGGCGGTCGACGGGCATGTTTTTGTGAATCACCCCGATGCCGCCGAGCCGCGCCATGCCGATCGCCATCTCCGCTTCGGTGACTGTGTCCATGGCAGCGGAGACGATCGGAATGTTGAGCGGAATCTTGCGAGTGAAGCGGCTGGCGACGGCAACGTTGCGGGGATGCACCGTCGAGTGACGGGGCACGAGCAGGACGTCGTCGAAGGTGAGGGCGACGTCGGATCGGAAGGTTCCCATCTCGGAAGTTACTGGGACGGCTTCGTTTCCTCAACCGGCTTTTCGGGTTTCTTCCTCGCCTCCTCGACCGCGGCCTTGCCGGCCGCCGCGAGCCCTTCGAAGAATCGCCCCGCCTTTCCTACGGCGTCCATCGTGCCCTTGATGATCGTGACCGGCACGCGACCGGCGCGCATCGTGTCTTCCAGCGTCTCGGCCACCTTCTGAAACGCCGGCGCTCCGGCGGCGCGTTGCGAGTATTTCGATTCGAGAAACTCGATGTAATCGAGGACCTGGTACGCCTGCTCGTCGGGCATGACGTCGAGCTTGCGTCGGATGCGCTCGTTCAGCACGTCGTTCACGGCGATACTCCTCCCTCCAGCGATATCAAGTCCACAACCGGGTTGCCGAGGTAGCGGCTCCGGCCGTTGCGCACGCGCGCCGTGACCGTCATGGTGGCGAGCGGCGTGAGCGCGCGGAACGCGGGCAGCCGGGCGTCGGGCACGATGATGTACACGAAGCCCCGTTCCGGCAACGGCCCCCGTGCCAATACGTACGAAGCGCCGTTCGGGATGTCAGGCCGCAGCTCATCGGCTTTCTGGATGGCAATGAATTCGAGATTCCAGCGGAGCACCTGGCCGGCGTAGCGTTGCGGCTCGGCACGGAGCTCGGCAGCGGTCACCCCCACCTGTACCCCGGCGGGCGCGACCTGCAGATCGCCGCCTTTTACCCACCCCTCGAACTGCACGCGCGTCCACTCGCCGTTGCGGCTCAGGACACGCAGCGGTGTATCGGTGGCGAGTGTCCCGGCTTCAGGTCCGTCGGGAACGCGATAGAGGGTGGTCATGCGCATCGGTTGGGCGCGGGTGCTGTCTATGGAGGTTGGGGCCTGGGGGCTCGGGCCTGGGGTTCGCACAGCCTGGCTGTCGGAGGCCTGGGACGTGTCCGCGGTGCGCGTCGACACCACGTCGGCTACTCGCGCGAGCGCGCTGCGCTGCACCCATCCCTCGCGCGTCACGTGGATCCAGCGACCGCTGCTATCGGGCGGCGTCGCGCGTTTCAGCCCAAACCCTTCCGCCAGCTCGGCGACCAGCGGACCGGCTGGAGCGGCGCGCAAGTTCTCGTTCGGTGTGCGGGTAACCAGCAGGTCGAAATCGGGGCGGTCGCTCTTGCCGACGGAGGTCGCGAAGATCCAGCCGTCGATCGTGACCTGGATCCAGTCGTTGCGCGCGGCGCCACCGGTCAGCTCGGCTCCACGCGCGAGTCGCGCGACACGGCGGCCCGCAACATCCTGGTAGAACCAGGCATTCTCGACGGTGACGCGGTATCGCCCCGAGCTCTGTGACAGCGCGGGCGGTGGCGGCGCAAGGCTCACCACAACTAGTAGCGCGGGAACGATCTGGGTAACTTGCATCCCCTTCAATATGCCAACGTCCCGTAACACGCGCACCTCGCGCGGACCGGTGGTGCTCGTGGTACTCGACGGGTGGGGGTTCCGGCCGGGTCGCGACGGCAACGCCATCGAGCTGGGCCAGACGCCGGTCTGGCATCAACTGTGGGAGCGAGCGCCGCGCACGCTGCTCGAGGCGTCGGGGCTCGCCGTCGGTCTTCCGGAAGGACAAATCGGCAACAGCGAAGTCGGTCACCTGAATCTCGGCGCGGGGCGCGTCGTTCCGCAGGACCTTGTCCGCATTTCGCAGTCGGTCGAGGCCGGCGAGTTCTTTCGCATTCCAGCGCTCGTGGAGCTCGTCGAGAATACACGTCGGCACGAACGAACGTTGCACGTGATTGGGTTGATTGGGACCGGTGGTGTGCACGCGCTCGATAAACATCTCCTTGCAGCGGTCGAGATGGGTCGTCGCGCTGGTGTGCCGATCGCGATTCACGCTTGGCTGGATGGCCGTGATACGCCGCCGAAGTCTGGCCTAGGGTACATGGAGGATTTGACGGCGGCGGTCAAAAGCAACGGCGGCGGTCGGGCGGTCGTGTCGACAGTGATCGGGCGCTACTACGCGATGGACCGCGACAAGCGGTGGGACCGCACCAAGCTCGCCTACGATGCGATGGTGAAGGGCGTCGGGGTACCCGCGCCCGATCCTGTCACCGCGATCCGGCAAGCCTACGAAGCGGGCGAGAGCGACGAGTTCGTGAAGCCGCGGGTGATCACCGGTGCGCCGCTGATCCGCGAGGGGGACGGCATCTTCTGCTTCAACTATAGAGCCGATCGCATGCGGCAGATCGTGCGCGCCCTCGCCATGCCGGACTTCGACGGGTTCGATGTGAAGGGCCGGCCCGCCGTCCGTCTGGTCACGATGACGCGCTACGACGAGACGTTTCCCTTCCCCGCCGCGTTCGAGCCGATGGTGTTGTCGAAGATCGTGGCCGAGGTGCTGTCCGATCGCGGAAAGACGATGTTCCGGACTGCGGAAACGGAGAAGTACGCGCACGTCACCTACTTCTTCAACGGCGGATACGAGCCGCCCTACAAGGGCGAAGAGCGGCTGCTGGTCCCGTCGCAAAAGGTGGCAACGTACGACCTGATGCCGGAGATGAGCGCGCCGGGTGTCACCGATGTGTTGTGCAAGGCGATCGCGGCGAAGCATCACGACTTCATCCTGTGCAACTACGCCAATGGCGACATGGTGGGCCATTCGGGCGTCCTGCCCGCCGCTATCAAGGCGGTCGAGACCGTCGATGATTGTCTCGCGCTCGTGCTGGCCACGGCCGAGCGAGCGGATGCCACGGTGCTGGTGACGGCGGACCACGGGAACTGTGAGCTGATGATCGATCCAGCGACCGGCGGTCCACACACCGCCCACACCACCAATCCTGTTCCAATCGTCATCGTGGGCGATGGCGCGGGGACCAGGCATTTGCGTGCCGGCGGCTCGCTTCGCGACGTGGGACCGACGATCTTGCAGCTGCTCGGGATTGAGCCTCCGAAAGAAATGACCGGGAAGGATTTGAGGGAGACCGAATGAACGACGGATTGTCGGATCGACGGATCGCCGGATGGAAGAGCCGGGCTGTGCTGAGCGCAGCGATTGCGCTGCTGTCCGGCAATCCGGCGATCCCGCTATCCGCCCAGGTCGGTCATAATCCTGGCTCCTCTCCCTATCGCGACATTCCATGGCGTTCCGGTCCGGTGGTATTCGCCGGTCACTTGAGCGGCGACCGCGGCACCGCCGATGCCGGCATGAGCAATGCGCGGACTACGGGTGTGCGGTGGGAACTCAATGCGGGCCGGACCCTCCTGTTTCAGTTCACGGGTGCCTATCTGCAAGGCGATCGCTACATCTTCAATCCGTCGCTGGACTCGACCAACCCGGAAAAGCAGACCGGTCCGCACCCGTCGAATATCGGGATGGCGGAGATCGCCATGCAGCTCAAGCTCACCGGCGGCAAGACATGGCACAGGCTCGCGCCCTACGTCGGGACCGGACTCGGCCTCGCGTTCGATATCGACTCGCCTGGCGACACCACGCACAGTGGCTACACGTTCGGGACCAAGTTCACGATCGACTTGATGGGCGGCGTGCGCCTGTATGGCCGGCGCCACCTGATGATCAATCTCGATGGGCGCCTGCTGTGGTGGAAACTCAAGTATCCCCTGTCGTTCCATTCGCCGGCTCCCGATGGGTCGCGGGTACTGCCCATCTACCAAGGTCTGACGGACTGGACGATGCACCCCTGGGTCAGTCTCGGCATTGGATGGAATTTCTAGCCGAGGGTTTTCGCCGGGCATGGGCGATCCTCGTCGCGGGTGATTCCGAAGTCTTCGGAATTGCGGTTCTCACTCTCAAGGTTGCCGTTGTCGCGACCACCATCGCCTGCGGGGCGGGCCTGCCGCTTGGCTACTTCCTGGCGACGCGCCGGTTCTGGGGCCGTCGCGCCGCGCTGACGGTCGTCAACACCGCGCTGGCATTTCCCACCGTCGTCGTAGGCCTGCTGGTGTATGGCGTGCTGTCGCGACGCGGTCCACTCGGCAGCATCGGCTGGCTCTATACCTGGCAAGCGATCGTGCTCGGCGATGTGCTGCTCGCCTTGCCGATCGCCGCGGCGCTGTCGGCGGCGGCCCTCCAGGGCGTCGATCCGCGCATTCGCCGGACGGCCGAGACGCTCGGTGCAGGCTCGTGGCGGACGGCGTGGACGGTGGCGCGCGAAGCGCGATTCGCGCTCGCCGCCGTGATCACCGCGGCCTTCGGCCAGGTGGTCGCGGAGATCGGTGCAGCACTGATCGTCGGCGGCAATATCCGCGGCGAGACGCGTACGCTGACGACTGCCGTCGCGCTCTACACCTCGCAGGGCGATTTCGGCATGGCGCTCGCACTCGGTTTGGTGCTGGTCATGCTGGCGCTGATCGTCAACATCGCGTTGCAGCTTCTGCAGGGGCGCGGCAGTGGTTGAGCTACGGCAAGTGCGGCACCGGTATGAAGGACGCGTGGTGCTCGACTTCGAGCAGTTTGGCCTGCCGAAGAACGGCGTTGTGGGTCTGGTGGGCCACAATGGCGCCGGAAAAAGCACCCTGCTCCGGCTGCTCGCCCTCCTCGAGGCGCCAACGGAAGGGCAGGTCCTCTGGAACGGCACGGCCGTGTCGCAGCGCGCCCGCACCGCCTTGCGCCGCCGCGTGACGCTTGTCGAGCAACGACCCATCCTGCTCCGCGGCACGGTCCGCGATAACCTGGCTTACGGTCTCGAGCTGAGAGAACTCGGACGCACAGCGGTGAACGGGATCATCGGAGAGGTGGTCGAGAAGCTGGGACTCGCGCCACTGCTGGGCCGCCGGCGCAACGAGCTGTCCGACGGGGAGATCCAACGGGTCGCCGTCGCGCGGGCGCTCGTGCTGCGCACGGAGGTGCTGCTGCTCGACGAGCCGACTAGTTCCGCCGACCGCGCCGCCGCGAGCGCGCTGTATCGTACCCTGGCCGCCGAACGCGCCGACCGGGGTGAGTTCGCGGTGTGCATCGCGTCTCACCAGCTCGAAGACGCGTACCGCTTGGCCGACGATATCCGCGCGCTCGCGGACGGCCGGTTGTCGCCGGTCACACCGGAGAACCTGTTTCGAGTGGAGCTGCCCGCCGGCGAGGGCCTGAAGAGTGTGCGCGTCGGCAACATCGACATCGCGGTGGTGAGCGATCGCAGCGGGCCGGCCGTGCTTGCCGTCCCTTCCACCGACATCTTCGTGAGTCGTGAGCCCCTGGCCTCGTCGGCGCGCAACGTGTTCAAGGGCCGCGTGACTGGTATGGCAATCGAGCAGCGTGGCGCGGGGGTGCAGGTGCGCGCGGAGATGGGGGGCGTGGAGCTCGTCGCCGCCGTCACCGCCGAAGCGGCGCGCGACCTCGCGCTGACACCCGGCAGCGCGGTCACCTTCTCTTTCAAGGCCACGGCGGTCCGGGTATTCTAAGGAATGCCGACAGCGTATCTCACGCGCATCGTCGAGTTCACCGCGACCCATCGGTTCCCCGCCACGCCGGAGTTTGCCGGCGCTACCGACGATCACAGCCACCAGTACAAGTGCGCGGTAACGGTGAAAGGCGCCGCCGATCCGGCGAAAGGCGGCGTCATGAGTCTGCCGGCGCTCAAGACGCTGCTCCAACGCGAGATCGTGGCGCAGTTCGACGGCCGGCACATCAACCAGGACATCCCGGCGTTCGCGGCGGGGAAATGGGTCGCGACGGGTGAGGCGCTCGCCATGTACGTCTGGGAGCGCCTCGTCGATCACCTGCCCACAGGCGTGATGCTGCACTGCGTGCGCATCGAGGAGAGTTCCCATCTCTACTCCGAATACCGCGGGGAAACGTAGCGGCCGCATGCGGGCCGACTCCGCCGTGGTGGAGGAGTGGCCCGTCTGGCTCGAGGTGAATGGCGAACCCGCCGTCACCTGGATGTGCACGCCCGACCAGCTCGAGGAATTGGCCGTGGGCTGGCTGCACGGTGAGGGCTACATCGCATCGCTCGACGACCTCGTCCAGCTGCGGCCCTGCGCGCCCGACCTCGGGTTCTGGGCCGACGTAAAGCCGGAGCGCCTCGCCGAAGTAAAGGGCGAAAACCGCAAGCGCGTGCTCGCGTCGGGGTGTGGGGCGGTGGCCACCATGCTCGGCGATCCGGAAGCCATGGCGCGGTTCGCGCCGCTGCGGGGCGATCCACCGCCCGCCGAAACGTTGCGCGCACTTTTCAAGCAGCTGTTTGCCGCCGGCGCGCGCTACAACGAAACGGGCGGCATTCACGCCGCCGCGCTGACCGACGGCACCGCCGCCCTGCTCTTCCACGCCGAAGACATCGGGCGCCATAACGCGGTGGACAAGGTGATCGGTGCCGCCGTGCTCGCGCGGACGCCGGTCGTGGGCCGCGGCCTCCTCGTCACCGGCCGCATTTCCGCCGAGCTCGCGTTCAAGGCCTCACGGGCCGGCCTCGCGTGGGTCGCGACGCCCAGTGTCCCCTCCACACTCGCCGTGACGATCGCGGAGCGATCCGGCATGGTGCTGGTGGGCCGCGCCGTCAGCGGGACGCCGCACCTCCACAAGCGCGAAGCATGACGCCCAGCGATGCGGAGCTCCGCACACTGCTTGCGGAGGCGCACACGATCGCGGTGGTGGGCCTCTCGCCCAATCCCATGCGGCCCAGTCACTCGACCTCGCGCTACCTGCAGCGCGCAGGTTATCGGATCGTCCCCGTGAATCCCGGTCACAAAGAAGTCCTGGGCGAGAAGAGCTACCGCTCACTGACGGATGCGGCCCGCGATCATGCCATCGACATCGTGAACGTGTTTCGCCGCAGCGAGCACGTCGGCCCGATCGTGGACGAGGCGATTGCGATGCGCCCAAGGCTGATCTGGCTCCAGCTCGGCGTCACGGATCCCGCGGCGGAGCGGCGCGCCGAGGCGGCGGGCGTCCCCTTCGTCATGGATCTCTGCCTCGCGATCGAACACGAGCGGCTCAGGGATTAGCGTCCGGGGCGCGGTCCTCGCCGGCGGCGCGGCGAGTCGCTACGGCGGAGTCCCCAAGGGATTGCTCCAGGTGGGTGGCCGCCGCATTCTCGACCGCGTCGTGGACGCGCTCCGCGCGGTCACGGGACAAGCTCCACTCCTGATCGCCAACGCACCGGATGCCGCGGCATGGCGACCCGACCTCCAAACCATTCCAGACGCGCGGTCCGGCTTCGGGAGTCTCGGCGGGATCTATACGGCGGTGACGGCGGCCGCCGGTCGCGTGCTGTGCGTTGCGTGGGACATGCCGTTCGTGCCGGAGCAGCTGCTGCGCGCCTTGGTCGAGGGCGCGACCGCGGGGAATTACGACGCCTTTCTGCCGGAGAGCTCGGGGCGGCGCGGTCTCGAGCCCTTGTGCGCGGTATATGACGCATCGTGCGGGCCCGCCATCGCTCGGCGCCTCGACCAGGGCGATTTGAAGGCTATCTCCTTTCACTCTGACGTTCGGGTCGGTATCCTCTCCCTCGCTGAAGTCGCGAAGTTCGGGGATCCTGTCGAGCTGTTTTTCAACGTCAATACGCCCGACGAGCTTGCGCGGGCGGAGGCATTGTGGCGGCGACGCGGATGATCTCGATCATCGGGCTCAAGAACGCGGGCAAGACGACGTTTCTCGTCGCGCTCGCGGCGGAGCTCGCGCGCCGCAAGTTCCGCGTGATGACGATCAAGCACGGCTCGCACCCCGCCGACATGGATCAGAAGGGCAAGGACACCTGGCGCCACTGGCATGAAGGGAAAGCGGAGCGGGTGTTGATGGAAGGGCCGGGGCAACGCGTGCTGTTCGAGCGCACCGAAGTGGAATCCGATCCCATCACCCTCGCGCGACAGTATCTCGACGGCGCGGACATCGTGCTCGTCGAAGGGTTCAAGCGCGCGCCGTTACCCAAGATCGAGGTCTACCGCGCCGTCGCCGGCCCGAAACCGGTATTCGATCCGGCAGCGCACGATCCGGCCGACTGGGTTGCCATAGTCACCGATGACCGCGACCTGCGGATGCCCTTCCCGGTGTTCCGGTTCAGCGACACGGCCTGGCTCGTCACGCTGGCCAACCTCGCGTGGGATCGCGCGAAGATTCTCCCGCCATGACGCCCGCCGAGGCCGCCCGGATTATCCTCGAGCACTGCCAGCCGCTGGCCACGGAGCGCCGGCCGCTGCGCGACGCGCTGGACGCGGTGCTCGCCGAGGATGTCACGAGTCCGATCGATCTGCCGCCCTGGGACAACTCGGCGATGGACGGCTATGCCGTACGCAGCGCGGATCTTTCAGCGTCGGAGACCACGCTGGCCGTGATCGAGACGATCGCTGCCGGCCAATTCCCACAGAAAGCGATCGGCGCGGCACAGGCGACGCGGATCTTCACCGGCGCGCCGCTGCCGCAGGGCGCCGACACCGTCATTCGCCAGGAAGACACCGCGCCGGCCGGGAATGGAGGCGGAGGGGGAGGGAGCGCCGTCACGATCCGCAGTATCCGGGATGCGAAGAAGAACATTCGGCGCCGTGGGGAAGACATCCGGAAGGGCGCCGTGGCGCTGCCGTCGGGGAGTGCGCTTGGTCCGGCCCAGCTTGGCGTTCTCGCATCGATCGCCTGCGACGCACCGCTGGTGCATCGCACGCCGCGAGTCGCATTCATGGGATCGGGCGATGAGATCGTCGATCTCGATCAGAAGGCCGCGATTCTCGCCGGAACGAAGATCGCGACGTCGAACTCCTACACCCTCGACGCGCTGATTCGGCGTTCCGGCGCGAAACCGGTGAATTTAGGTGTCGCACGCGATACTAAGGAAAGCTTGCGCGAGCACCTGCGCGGTGCCGCCAACGCCGACCTGCTGGTCACGACGGCCGGTGTCAGCGTCGGCGAGCACGATCTGGTGCGGGAAGTGTTGCAGGAGCTGGGTGGCGAGCTGAAGCTGTGGCGCATCGCGATGCGGCCGGGCGCCCCGGTGGGGTTCGGCCTCCTGCGTGGCGTGCCCTGGATCGGCCTGCCCGGCAATCCGGTCAGCACCATGGTCACCTTCGAGCTGTTCGTGAGGCCGGCCATCCGGCGGCTGCAGGGCTACGCGTTGCCGTTTCGCAGGACGGTGCCCGTGGTGGTTGGTGAGCCGATCACCCTCGGTCCCAGGTTGCGACACTACCTCCGTGCGGTTGTCGAGGATGGGCAGGCCCGTTTGACAGGGCCGCAGGGCTCTGGCATTCTCACCAGTATGGCGCGCGCGAACGCCCTGCTCATCGTCCCGGCCGACATGCCGACCGTTCCCGTGGGGGTCGAGCTGCAGGCGCTGATCCTCGACGATCCCCGCCACGTAGCGGAACCGCCCTACTGATGATCGCCGCGTCTCCCGTATTACGTCAGGTCCTGAGGCTCACGGGATATGTCCTCCTCACGCTTCTCGTCTACTGGTTCAACGCCGTCACGCCCCCTGAGGCGCGCCTCGGCATCCTTTATATCATTCCGGTCTTGCTGGTCACCTGGACCGAGGGGCTGGCGTGGGGCATCCTGTTCGCCCTGGTGACGACCGTGTACCGGGAGACCACCGCCTGGGTCCAGATGCCCCCCGACACGCCACTGGTGTGGCGGGTGGTCACCGGCCTGGCGTACCTGGCGGTGCTTGGCGTGGCCATGGCCGGGTTGCAGACCCTGCGGCGCAGCCAGGCGGCACTCGCCCGTCTGGTCACCCAGGATCAGCTGACGAACGTGATGAACGCCCGCGCTTTCGCCGACCGGCTGGGCCAGGAGCTTGACCGCAACCGCCGCTATCCGCGGCCGCTGGCGCTGATGTACATGGATCTCGACAACTTCAAGGTCATCAACGATACCCACGGCCATCAGACGGGCGACGCGGTGCTGCGGCTCGTCGCCGACGCAATGCGGTCGTCGGTGCGGCAGGCGGACGTGGTGGGACGGCTCGGGGGCGATGAGTTCGCGGTGCTCATGCCGGAGACCGATTCGGCACTCGCCGACGCGGCTGCGAAGCGCCTGATCGTGGGACTGCGCAACGTGTTCAAGGGCACGCCGAACGTGACCGCTAGCATCGGCGTGGTCTCCTGCACGACCACGGATGCGAGCACGGACGACCTGTTGAGACGGGCGGACCAGGCGATGTATGACGCGAAGAAATCAGGTAAGGATCGCGTGGTGCAGGTCGCAATTTGATTCTGCTGCTTGCGGCGTTCTTTGTTTGCGCGCAGGACACCACTCCGCAACTCTTTTACAGCGTCACCGTTCCCAACGATCGGTCGGCCTACCTCGTGGAATTGCAGATCGACCGGCCTCCCAGACAGAGCCGCCTCGTCATTCCGAGCTGGGCGCCCGGTGCCTATCGGCTGATGGACTCCTGGCAGAACATTCGTGACTTCGCGGTCGTCACCAGCGCCGGCGATCCCCTGCCCGTCCATCAGGACTCGCCGATCTCCTGGATAATCGACACGAGGGGCAGCCAGCGGATTACGGTACGCTACGCGGCCGGCCTCCCCGACTCCGTCGCCTGGCGGCGGCCCAACAATCGCTGGTTTCTGCGCGGCACGTCGGGCGTCATCGATGGTGCGCGCACCTTCCTGTATCTCGATGGCTGGAAGCAGGTGCCCGCCCGCGTGACGTTCCAGCTGCCGCCCGGCTGGCGCCTCGCGACGGGGATGCCGCCCACGTCCAAAGACAGCACGATCTTCGCCGCCGCGAGCTACGATGTCCTGATCGACTCGCCGGTGCTGCTCGGCCATTTCCTCACGTACTCCTTTACCGCGGCGGGCACGCCGCATCGAGCCGTGGTCGACCTCGGCGGAGGCCGAGCCTACGCGCCGACGGTCTTTGTGGACATGCTGCGGCGGATCTCGACGACCGGAATCCGCATTTTCGGCTCGGCGCCGTACACCGATTACACGTACATCTTTGTCGGGGGGCGCGGCGGCGGGCTCGAGCATCTCAACTCGACCACGATCGGCGTCACGACCGGAACGCTCGCCAGGAATCCGCGCGGCGCCAGAACGGTGAGCGCGCACGAGTTCTTTCACGCCTGGAACGTGAAGCGGATCCGGCCGGTGGAGCTCGGCCCGTTCGACTACGAGCACGAGGTGCGCACGGTCAATCTCTGGTGGAGCGAAGGTCTCAGCGACTACTACGCCGACGTGATTCTGGCGCGTGCCGGACTCAACAGCCCGGCCGATTTCGCGCAGGGGCTGGCCACCTCGATCGGTAATTATCGGGGGAATGCGGCGCGCCTGTTGATCTCGCCTGAGCGGTCGTCGTGGACGACGTGGGATTCCCCCGCCGTCAACAACAGCTATGTCATCTCCTATTACCTCCAGGGTGAGCTGCTCGGGTTTCTCCTCGACCTCGCCATCCGCGATTCGACCGACAACGCGAAGTCGCTGGACGATGTGATGCGCTACCTGCTCGCGCACTACGCCGGCGAGCGCGGCTTTACGCGCGACGAGCTGGTGGCCGCCGTGCGGGACGCGACCGGGCACAATTTCGAGGAGTTCTGGCGGCTGTACGTCACCGGGACCTCCGAGATCCCGTGGGACGACTACGTCCGCGCGGCGGGGTGGCGGGTCGTCTTCACCAGCGCGCCGGCCGTCGATGCCCGCATCGGCTCGATTCCGCCGGCCGTGCAAGGCGGCCGCTGGCGGGCGGTGGCCGAGCCTGGAAGCGCCGCCGCGGCCGCAGGGCTCCAGACCGGCGATGAGCTGGTCCGCATCAACGGCCGCCCGATCATCGACGGCACCGATGTGCGCGACGCGACGAGGCCGATCGGCGCAGAGGCCGCCGTGGTGATCGATGTCGTCCGGGACAGCCAGCCGGTCACGATCCAGTTCCGCGCCGGCACGTACACCCGCACGCGTGCGCAGCTCCGCGATCTCCCGTCCCTCACGTCCAGGATGCGCCGCATCCGCGCTGGACTGGTGAGCGCTCCCCGATGATGGCACGCGCGATCGAGCTGCTGCTCATCTTCACATCGGTCCTGTTCATCGTGGATCCGTTCGCGGTCATCCCCACCTTCCTCGCGATGACCGCACGCGACACGCCCGCACACCGTACCGTGCTTGCCCGGCGCGGCGCGTGGACCTGTGCGATCACACTCATCGCCTTCGCGCTCGCCGGAAGCCTGATCTTCAAAATCTTCGGGATCACGATCGGCGCGTTCAAGATCGCGGGCGGCGTGCTGATCGGACTCAACGCGCTCGACATGGTCCAGGCGCGCCGCAGCCAGCAGCGCGAGACCGCCGTCGAGACGGCGGAAGGGATTCAGAAGGACGACATCGGCATTATGCCGCTCGGCGTACCGATGCTCGCCGGCCCCGGCGCGATCTCGACCGTCATGGTGCTGGCGCTCGGCGCGAAGTCGGCGGCGGCGATGGCGGCGGTCTACGTCTCGATCGCACTCACCGCCGTCATCACCTACTTCGTGCTCGCGGCGGCGTCGATGGTCGAGCGGCGGCTCGGACAAACCGGCATGCGCATTCTCACCCGGCTCATGGGACTCGTCTTGTGCACGATTGCCGTTCAGTTCATCGTCGACGGCATCAAGCTCAGTTTTCGCTGAGATTCAATCCAAAGAACTAGTCCCTCGGATCGAACGACAACCGGCAGAAATCCTTCCCAGGATTGATTGTTGCCCTTCGCGTCGCTTCTACGTTATGGCGTTATGTGCAAATCCCCTGTTTCGCTGCAATCCCGCTGAATGACGACGTCTCTTGTCAGTTCGCTGCTGATCGAAGCTCCGGTCGACCGGCACTTCGCTCAGCTGCACCGCGACCCGCAGGCCCTCACCGCCGCGGTCACGCTGTTCTTGCAGTCGGGCCTGCGGCGCGGCAACGGCGTCGTCATGATTGCCTCCCGCGAGCATACGGACCTGTTCATGGCCGGCCTTCGGGAGGAGGGTCTCGATCCTGGCGTGTTCCTGAAGTCCGGCCAACTCGAGCTCCACGATGCGGACTGGACGCTTCGCAAATTCATGCGAAACGACATGCCGGACTGGGAAGACTTTCGGCGGTCGCTCGGAGCCATGTTCGAGCGGGTACGGGCGTTCGGGCGCGGCACGACTCGAGCGTATGGCGAGATGGTGGACCTCCTGTGGCACGAAGGGAAGCAGGACGCAGCAATTCGCCTCGAGGAGTACTGGAACGAGCTCGCGCGCCTGTATCCATTCTCGTTGTTCTGTGGTTACCTGCTCGATGTGCATCACGAGCACACCTACAGTGGCCGGCTCGAGGAGATCGGCCGCACGCACTCCGACATCATCGGAACTCCGGAGGATGAGCGCTTCCGCGTCGCGCTGGATTCGGCCAGCCGCGACTTGTTCGGTGTGCCGCTCTCGCAGATGGTGGGATTCTCCCACAAGCGCGACAGCGGCGAGCAGCGGTTCCCGAGCGGCCAGCGAACGATGCTCTGGGTGACGCGCAATCTCCCGTCGGCCAGCGCGGCCGTGCTTGAGCGGGCGCGCCGGTACTACGACGAGTCGTTGAAGTAACCCGGTAGTGTCCCTACTGCTCGAAGCCCCGCTGGGGCGCCACTTCGCACAGTTCCACCGCGAGCGCGATACGCTCGTCGAGTCGGCCTTCGCCTTTGTCGAAGCCGGCCTGCGTCGCGGCAACAGCGTTCTCGTGATTGCCTCGCCCGCTCAGGTGGAGCAGCTGTTCGACCGGCTGGCGGCGAGCAAGCTGCACCCCAAGTCTCTGGGCAACTCGGGTCAGCTCGCTATTCTGCAATCGGACCGACTCCTCGACGAGTTCGTAGCGGGTGGGCTGCCGGAGTGGACCGAGTTCCGCGGCGCGTTGGCGCCCGTGCTGTCCCGGCTGCAGCCGTTCGGCCGGGGCATACGCGTTTACTCGGAGCTGGCGGGCACGCTGTGGGAGTGGGGGAACACCGAGGGCGCCGTGAGGCTCGAGGACTTTTGGAATGCGCTCGGCAGCGCCTATCCGTTCTCGCTCTACTGCGGTTTCACGGTAGACACGCACTCCGAAAACTCCTACGTCGGGCCGCTCGAGGAGCTCGGCCGCACGCATTCGGAGATCCTCGGCACGCCCGAAGACGAGCAGTGGGGTGTTGCGCTCGACCGCGCCAGCAAAGAGATCTTCGGGATTTCGCTGACGCAGATGGCCGGCGTCACCCGTCAGGACGGCGCACGGCGGTTCCCCAGCGGCCAGCGGACGATGCTGTGGGTGAAGCGCAACCTGCCGCTGTCGACCGCGCAGCTGGCGGAGAAGGCGCGGCAGTACTTCAGGTTGAACGGCGGCTAGCGCGGCCAGGCATGGTACCACTCGTGGAGCGGCCTTGTCTTGAAACCCTCCACCATTCGCGTCATGCCGTTTTCCATGCTGAAAAGCCGGTCTGCCGTACGTCTCACCGATTCCACATCGTGATCCGCGTACAGGATCGCCGCGCCACGATCGGCGAGCTCCCGCAGGCCGCGGCCCACTTGCTCGCGATGTAGCGGCTCGAGGCCGCGGAACGGCTCGTCCAGGACGGCCACGGCTGGGCGCATCGCAAAACCGAACGCGAGCTCCGTCAGCCGGAGCTCTCCTTCCGACAGCCGCCCCACTTGTTGTCCGACCCATCCCCCAATTCCGAACACGTCAACCACGCTGGTCCAGTCCTCGTGAGGGCAGAGTGCAATGTGATCGTTGAACGAGAGATGACGCGCCAGCCACGCCCGGTCGGGATGATAAAACAGCCCGTCACGCGCGAGATCGGAAAGCCGGGGTCGTGGCAGGCGCATGCCACGCCAGCGGACCTGCCCGCAATCCGGCATGCGTTCGCCGACCAGCACCTTGAAGAACGTCGTCTTGCCGCATCCGGACCGACCGACGAGAGCCGTGATGGCCCCGGGCACGGCGTCGGCATAGGCGGAGTCGAGAATGGTCCTTCCGCCGAGCGACAGCGTGACCGAATCGCCCACCAGGATGGGCGTTTTCATCGCGCGAGCAACGCCAGCGCAGCGCTGAGGGTGACGTGGACCGCGACGAGCGGCGCGAGGGCGGCGGCCAGGCGCAGGCCGAGGTTCCCGAGCAGGATGTCCTCATTGTCACGCTTGATGAACGCCACCAGCGCCCCGAGCTCGAACACGAGAATGACCAGCTCGGTACCCGCACGGAAACTGAAGGGGGGAACCCCGACGAAACCAGCTGTGGCGGCGTTCGCGATTTTACCGGCGATCCACAGGAGAACGAAACGGCGGACGTACGAGAGGAAGAGCGCGCTCTTGAGCCACGCCTCGAAGCTTACATGCGCTTGTATTTCGGTCCGCTCCCGCCTTCTCGTGGTGTCCATCGGGGCCCCAGAACATCCGTCGCCTTGCAGTCCACGCAATTCGGTGCGTTGATGCGCAGTCCACCGTCGGTTGCTTCGTATACACCCGCCGGGCACATGTGGGCGTAGAATCGCGCGACCTCGGCGGGCACGTCGGTCGGTGCAATCAGATGGCTTGGAATCGAATCGCGAGTCGCGTTGCCCGACTTGAAGACCGCATCAACCTTACTGACCCCAGGCGAAGTCTCGGCGGACCCCGGGCGCAAGCCCGGGGAGCTGCGGCGCTCGACCTCTGCATCAGCGTGCATCGCGTACTTCCCGCCAGGAAACAGTCCCCCGGTGAGCGTCATCAGCGCCGCCTGCAGGCCACCCAAGTAGAACCCGTCCCGGAAGGCCAGCCGCATGTTGCGCGTGCGATAGAGGTCACCGGCGATGTACGACGCGTTCACGAGGCGATCGTACTCGGCGAGCGGCGTGCCTGTCTTCAGATTCTGAAAGATTGCGCGTGCCGCGTAGATGCCCGACTGGATCGCGTAGTGAATCCCCTTGAGCGACGGGACGTCGACGAATCCGGCGGCATCGCCGAGCAGGACCACGCCCTCGCCGGCACGACGCTGCGGCAGTGCGTAGTAGCCGCCTTCGGGAATCGTCTTCGCCCCCCACTCCAGCATCTCCCCGTGCGCGAGCAGCGGCGCCACCAACGGGTGCTGCTTGAAGCGCTGCACCAGGCCGTGGATATCGAGCGCCGCGTCGTGATAGTCGAGACCCACCACGAGGCCGAGCGCGACCAGATTCGGCTCAATTGGATAGATGAAGCTGCCGCCGAAAGCGTTGGACGGCAGCGGCCAGCCGAGCGTATGGATCACGCGATCGAGCGGCTGCTTCGTTTCCCAAAGCTCCTTCACGCCAAGCGCAAAGATCTGTGGATTCTCGGACGCCACGCCCTGCCATTGGCACCACGCCTGGGCGAGCAGGCCTCGCGTGCCCTCGGCGAGCGCGGTGACCCTGGCGACGAGATCGTTTGGCGCCTGTCCGGCTGGCGTCGGTTTTCCGTCCCGAGCGAGCCCGGCCGGCGCCGTGCGCACGCCCGCCACCGCGGATGTGCGGACCAGGAGCTGCGCCGCCGGAAAACCGGTGAATATGTTGACGCCGAGCTCTTCGGCCTTGCCGCCGAGCCACCGCACGATCTCGCATAACGACGCGACGTAGTAGCCGCGATTGTGCATCGTGGGCGGTGTCGGCAGGCGCAGCTTGCCGCTCTTCGTCAGCAGATACACGGCCTCCTTCGAGACCGGCGCACGGAATGGAAAGTCCGAATCCTTCAGGCCGGGGAACAGCTCGCGCAGCGCCCGCGGGTTGACGACGGCGCCTGAAAGGGAGTGCTCGCCCAACGCCTCGGCTTTCTCGAGCACCCCGATGTTCAACTCCGTGCCATCCGCCTTCGCGAGCCTGGCCAGCTCGATCGCGCATGCGAGCCCCGCCGGTCCGGCACCGACGATGAGGACGTCGAGCTCCATGCGGTCGCCGGCACCTGGGCTGCCATCGTTGAGCACGAGGCGCTCGAGAGGCAACGGTGGCTGGTATTGGGAAGGGATGATCGAATTGTGCGGCGTGCTGCGTGCGGCGTGTTTATCCATGGAGCTTGCGGATTTCTTCGGTCAGTTTGGGAACAATCTCGAACAAATCGCCGACGACGCCGTAGTCGGCGACTTTGAAGATCGGCGCGTCTTTGTCCTTGTTGATCGCGACGATCACCTTCGACGTGCGCATGCCGGCGAGATGCTGGATCGCGCCCGAGATGCCGACCGCGATGTACAGCGACGGACTCACCGTTTTCCCGGTCTGTCCCACTTGATCGGCATGCGCGCGCCAGCCGGCGTCCACGACTGCGCGTGAGGCACCCACCGCGGCCCGCCCATCGAACGCCTGCGCCAGCTCTTCCAGGACCTTGAAGTTGGCCGGCTCTTTGAGGCCGCGGCCGCCCGAAATGATGATCTGCGCCTCCGCGACGTCGAGCGTGCCGGCCGGCGCGGGCTTGATCTCCCGCACGACCACACGTCCGGGAGACGGGATGGAGAGCGTCTCAGGCTGCACCTGCGACGCCTGAGCGTCGGGGGGGGGAGTGAACACGTTGGGGCGCACCGATATCACCGCCGGCTCTCCGAGCACACGGACCTTCTGCAGGGCTTTGCCTGCGTATACCGGCCGCGTAGCGACGATCGTGCCGCCATCGACAGAGAGGTCAGTGATATCCGCGGCGACGCCCACGCCGAGCTTGGCTGCGACGCGCGGCGCGAGGTCCTTTCCTGTCGCAGTCGCGGCGAACACGACCGCGCGGTAGCCGCCCGACTTCGCGCGCTCCGCAATGGCGCTGGCGCATCCCTCAGGCCCGGCCGAGCTACAAACGACCGCATCCACCGATGCGCCCAGGCGTCGCGCCGCCGTCACGACCTCGTACGAGACTTTGCGCAGGGTACCGTCGCGCTGCTCGAGCACCGCGAGCGTCGTCACAGGACCTTCGCCTCTTCGCGCAGGAGCCGCACCAGCTCGCCGACGGCGGCGGCTCCCTCACCGACGATCCTTCCCGCTTTGCGCTCAGGCGGCGGCGTGAGCGCGACCACCTCGAGGGCGCCGGCTCCCGGTTGCACCGGCTTCACTTCGAGCGGCTTCTTCTTTGCCGCCATGATCCCCTTGAGCGCGGGGTACCGTGGCTCGTTGAGTCCCTTGTCCGCGGTGAGCACCGCCGGGAGTGGAAAGTCCACGACTTCGATGCCGCCCTCGATTTCTCGCTCCGCAACACCTTTCGTGCCCTCGATATCGAGATGCGACACGGTCGTCACACAGGGCAGATCGAGCAGCTCGGCGACCAGCGGCCCGACCTGGTGGTTGTAGTCGTCGATCGCCATGCGACCGAACAGAATCAGATCCCAGGCGGTCCCCTTCAGCTCGGCGGCGATGATCTTCGCCGACTCGAATGGATCGGCTGGAATCCTGTCTGCCTGGAGCAACACGCCGCGGTCCGCGCCCATCGCGAGCGCGGTGCGGATCGTCTCCTGCGCAGCGGCGGGACCGAGACAAATCACGGCGACCTCCCCGGTGCCGGCCTTTTCTTTCCGGCGCAGCGCCTCCTCGACGGCGAATTCGTCATAGGGATTCAGGACGAACTTCACGCCGGCTTCGTCGAGGCTCTTGGAGTCGGCCGCGATTTTGACGCGCGTTTCCGAATCGGGGACGCGCTTGATGCAGACAGCGATTTTCATGAGGCCGGAAAGCTACGCTACCGCCTCGCCAATCGGAACACGGAGATGCCCCAACTTTCGGGGTCGTCGGGTGGGTTGGTATTCCAGTCGCCGTAGGAATGGGAGCCGTCGGAGCGATACCGCAGGACGTAGCTCCCCGCAGGCAGTGTGATGACGCCATCGAATGCGCGATTCTTGTCCGCCCCACCGGCCGGATCGGTCACGTCGTACGTCATCTTCCACACGGTGTGACCGGCGGCGTCCTCGATCCAGCCGTAATCGAACATGTCACCGTCGCGGCCTTCGCCGATCGCCAGGACCCGCACGCGAGTTTGCGCGCTCAATTGGAACGGGGCGCGAGCATCTTCGTCGTCACCCATGTGCTCGAGCTGAGCCACGGTGGCGTCCGTC
>Ga0134079_10000097_pt1 | contig 20179 bp, 19 predicted proteins | sample 15_taG_2_FD_119770 | JGI IMG/M metagenome (GOLD analysis project Ga0134079, IMG submission 119770) | Grasslands soil microbial communities from the Angelo Coastal Reserve, California, USA - 15_D_Rain_40cm_2_09182015 | ecosystem: Environmental > Terrestrial > Soil > Grasslands ...
ATCGAGTTCGCGCCCGCGAAGAAGCAGAGCGCCTGGAGCTCGTCGCTGAAGTCCATCCGGCCTGCGGACAGCCGCACGTGCGACCTGGGCATCAGTATCCGCGCGACCGCGATCGTGCGCACGAACTCGAGCGGATCGAGCGGCTCGGCGTCCTCGAGCGGCGTGCCCGGCACCGGCACGAGGTTGTTGATCGGCACGCTCTCGGGGTGCGGATCGAGCGTCGCGAGCGTCTTGAGCAGCTCGGCGCGGTCGCTCCGAGTCTCGCCCATGCCGAGGATGCCGCCGCAGCAGACCTTGATCCCGGCCGCGCGCACGCGCTCGAGCGTCTCGAGCCGATCGCGGTAGGTCCGGGTGCCGATGATCTCAACGTAGAACCGCTCGGAGGTGTCGAGGTTGTGGTTGTAGTAGTCGAGACCGGCAGAGGCGAGCCTCTCGGCCTGGCCGGGCTTGAGCAGCCCGAGCGTCGCGCAGGTCTCGAGCCCGAGCTCTTTGACCGAGGCGATCATCTCTACGATCGGGTCGAGATCGGAGTCCTTCGGGCCGCGATAGGAAGCGCCCATGCAGAAGCGCGTCGCGCCCGACTCTTTCGCGCGGCGCGCGGCCGCGCGGACCTCGTCGAGCGACAAGAGCGGATGCGTCGGCACATCGGTCGCGAAGCGGATGCTCTGGGGGCAGTACGCGCAGTCCTCGGGGCACGCGCCGGTCTTGATCGAGAGCAGCGTCGACACCTGGACCGCGTTCGGGTCGAAGTGCGCTCGATGCACCGACTGCGCGCTGTAGAGCAAGTCGTTGAGTGGCAGCGCGAGCAGCGCCTCGACCTCCGCGAGGCTCCAGTCGCAGCGCGGCTCCGCGGTCGCGCGCCCACTGCTCGTCGTTTCCCGTTCGAGTGCAGACATTCGCTGCTCGCCTGTGCCGTCGACGCACGCCAGTCTGAGTAGCGCGCCGGGACGCTGTCAACTTCGCGCGCCCCCCTCGGTTGACGATGTCTCGGTTGACGATGCGGATGCTCGAGCGGTTGTTCTTCGAAGCGTGTCCGGGCTGCGGCGAGGCGTCGCGCGCGGGGCTCTGCACGGTCTGCGCCGCGTCGCTGCCGCGCGTCGTCGACGCGTGCGAGCGCTGCGGCCTCGCGCGGCCCGTCGCGAGCTGTCCGCGCCGCGCGCGGGACTGGCACGTCGAGCGGGTGATCGCGCCGTTCGCCTACGCGCCGCCGCTCGACGGGTACATCCACGCGCTCAAATACCGCGGCGCGCGCCGCCTGGGGCGCACGCTCGCGCTCGCGCTCCTCGAGCACGTGCGCGCCGCCGCGCGCGACGTCGATGCGCTCGTGCCCGTGCCGCTGCACCCGCTCAGGCTTCGCGCGCGCGGCTTCAACCAGGCGGCCGAGATCGCGCGCACGCTCGCTCACGCGCTCGAGCGGCCCGTCGTGCTCGCGCGCGTGGGTCGGCGCGGCGCCGAGGCGCCCCAGACCGGCCGCGGCGCGGCCGGTCGCTTCGCGAACGTCGCGGCGGCGTTCGCGGCAACCCACGCGTTCGCGGGCGCGCGGCTCGCGATCGTCGACGACGTGTTGACGACCGGCGCGACCGTGAACGCGCTCGCCGCCGCGCTGCGCGAGGCGGGCGCGACGCGCTGCCACGTCTGGGCCGTCGCGCGGACGCCGGAGCGCGCGGATTGACGCGCCGCGGCGCTAAGCGCGGAACACGTAGTCGAGCACGATCCCGCAGAACACGCTCGCGCCGAGCCACGCGTTGTTCGCGAACGCACGGAAGCAGTAGCCCGGCTCGCGGTCCCTGAGCAGATACTGCTGGTAGAGGCCGAACGCCGCGGCCGCCCCGAGACCGCCGTTGTACCACGCACCGAGCTCCGCGCTGCGGCCGACGAGATACAGCGCCAATAGCAGCAGCAACTGGAGCCCGCCGACGGCGACGCGGTCGAGATCGCCGAACAGGACCGCGGTCGAGCGCACGCCGATCCTCAAGTCGTCGTCCCGGTCCGCCATCGCGTATTCGGTGTCGTAGACGATCACCCAGATCAACGCGGCGAGGAACAAGAGCCAGCCGAGCCTCGGCACCGCGACCCCAAGCTCGGCCGCGAACGCCATCGGCACGCCCCATGCGAACGCGATGCCGAGCACGAATTGCGGCGCCGAGAAGAAACGCTTCGTGAAGGGATAGAAGATCGTCACGACGGCGCCGACGGCCGCGAGGATCACCGCGAGCCGGTTCAGAGTGAGCACGAGGCCTAGAGCTATCAGCATCAGCGCCGCGAACAGCAGCAGCGCCTCGACCACCGCGACTTCGCCGGTCGCGAGCGGTCGATCCGCCGTGCGCTCGACACGCGCGTCGATGCGTCGGTCCGCGAAGTCGTTGATCACGCAGCCGGCCGAGCGCGCGACGATCGTGCCGATCACGAGTATCAGGAACACGTCCTGCTGCGGCTTCCCCGCGGTCGCGATCCACTCGGCCCAGAGCGTCGGCCAGAGCAACAGCCAGGTGCCGATCGGGCGGTGCAGCCGCATGAGCCGCCCATAGCGCCAGTAGTGGCTCGCGAGCGTCTGCAGCCACGGCGACCGCGCGCGAGCGACCGAGGCGCCGGCGGGCGGCCCGCCCGCGGTGAGCTCGGTGCGCCCCGGAATTTCGCTCTCGCTTCCCTCGCTCAACGCCGCTCCGCGACTCCGCTGTCCTCGCGATTCTATTGGCCACCGCCCTTCGCCAGCAACGCGCCAGGGGACTGTGGAACCTCAGTCGCGAGAAACGGGGACTGTCCCCTTTTCGTGGAACCTCAGTTCGACGGGCTCCTAAACCTTCGCGAACTCGGCCGCGCCGCGGCTCCAGCGGCGGATCAGCGGTGCGACTCGCTCGGGGTGGCGCTCGAGCAGCTCGTCCGAGAGCTCGATCACGCGCGGCAGGAGATCGGCGTCGCGCAGGAGATCCGCAACGCGCAGCGCGAGCACTCCGGTCTGCCGCGTGCCGAGCACCTCGCCCGGGCCGCGCAGCTCGAGGTCCTTCTGCGCGACCGCGAAGCCGTCGTTCGTCGCGCGCAGCACACTGAGCCGCTCGCGCGCGAGCGGCGACAGCGGCGGCTTGTAGAGCAGCACGCAATGCGAGGCCGCCGCGCCGCGGCCGACGCGGCCGCGCAGCTGATGCAGCTGCGCGAGCCCCATCCGCTCCGCGTTCTCGACGATCATCAGGGACGCGTTCGGCACGTCGACGCCGACCTCGACGACCGTGGTCGCGACGAGCAGGTCGAGCTCGGCCGCCTTGAACGCGCGCATCGCGAACTCCTTGTCGGCCGCGCGCATCCGGCCGTGGATCAGTCCGACCCGCGTGCCTGGCAACGCCGCGCGCAGCTCCTCGACGAGCGCGCTCGCGGCGCTCGACTCGACGGCCTCGGACTCGTCGATCAACGGACAGACCCAGTACGCCTGCTTAGCCGTAGCGCAGTGGGCGGCCACGCGCTCGACGAGCTCGGCGCGCCGGCTTTCGGGCAGGACCGACGTCGCGACGCGCTGCCGTCCGGGCGGCAGCTCGTCGATCACCGAGCAGGCGAGGTCCGCGTACGCGGTCATCGCGAGCGTGCGCGGGATCGGTGTCGCCGTCATGATCAGCTGGTGCGGCGTGCGCGCGTCGCGCTCGCCCTTCTGTTTGAGCTTCAGGCGCTGCCGCACGCCGAAGCGGTGCTGCTCGTCGACGATCACGAGCGCGAGCCGGTGGAACACGACGCCCTCCTGGAACAGCGCGTGAGTGCCGATCACAACGGGCGCATCGCCGGTCTCGACCGCGTGCAGCGCGGTCGCCCGCTCGCGCGCGGCCTGCGAGCCGGAGAGCGTCGCGACGCCACGCCCGAGCGCGCCGAGCCAACGGCCGAAGCTCGCGGCGTGCTGCTCCGCGAGCAGCTCGGTCGGCGCCATGATCGCGGTTTGCGCGCCGGCCGCGGCCGCGACGAGCGCAGCGAGCGCCGCGACGACGGTCTTGCCCGAGCCGACGTCGCCTTGCAGCAGGCGGTTCATCGGCGTCTCGGCGTCGAGGTCGCGCAGGATCTCCGCGAGCGCCCGGTCTTGTGCGGCCGTGAGCTCGAACGGCAGCGCGGCGCGGAATCGCTCGAGCTCGTCGCGCGGCGCCGGCAGCGGCGTCGCGCGCTCCGTGCGGAACGAGTCGGCGGAGCGCCGCAGCGAGAGCCGCTGCGCGATCAGCTCCTCGAGCGCGATCCGCCGCTGCGCGGGATGCCGGCCCGTCGCGAGCAGCGCAGTCGGCGCGTCTTGCGGCGGCCGGTGCAGCAGCTCGAGCGCGGCGCCGAGCGCGGGGAGGGCGTCGTCGCGTTGCGTCGGCTCGGGCGCGCGCGGCGCGCGAGCCGCGTGCGGCCGCTCGAGCAGGTCGGCGAGGTAGTCCTCGAGCGGATGGCGCGCGAGCACCGCGAGCGCGCGGCCGACGAGGCGGCGCTGGAGCGCCTGGTGCAGACCCTCGGTGCCCGGGTAGATCGGCGTGAGCGTCTGTTCGGGCGCGGGCTCGGCCGCAGTCAGGACGCGCGTCTCGGGGTGCACCATCTCGAGCCCGGTCGGGCCGGCGCGGACCTCGCCGTAGCAGCGCACGCGCGCGCCGCGCACGAGCGACTCTTGCTGCGAGCGCGTGAAGTGGAAGAAGCGCAGCGTGACCGCGCCGGTGCCGTCCGCGACGCGGCAGAGCAGCGAGCGGCGGCGCCGGAGCGCGACCTCGGCGAGCTCGATCGTGCCTTCGATCAGCGCGCGCTCGCCCGGCTCGAGCGCGCCGATCGCGACGAGCGCCGTTCGGTCCTCGTAGCGCTGCGGCAGCAGGCAGAGCAGGTCGCCGATCGTGTGCACGCCGAGCTTCGCGAGCCGCTCGGCGACCTTCGGCCCGACGCCCGCGAGAGTCTCGACCGGCCGTTCGAACGCGGATTCCGGCTTGAGCGCGATGCGTGACCGCCCGACAGTGATCAGACGACGAGCACGGCGTCGACCTCGACGCAGGCGCCGCGCGGCAGCGCCGCGACGCCGATCGCGGCGCGCGCGGGGTACGGCTCCGCGAAATACTCCGCCATGACCTCGTTCACGAGCGCGAAGTTCTTCAGGTCCGTGAGGTAGACGTTGAGCTTGACCGCGTTCGCGAGCGAGCCACCCGCGGCCGCGGCGACCGCCGCGAGGTTGTCGAACACGCGCTTGATCTCCTCACGCGCATCGCCGGCGACGAGCTGCATCGACTTCGGGTCGAGCGGGATCTGGCCCGACAGGTAGATCGTGTTGCCCGCGCGGATCGCTTGGCTGTACGTGCCGATCGCGGCCGGCGCGTCCTTCGTCTGGATCGCTTGCTTCGCCATCGCGTTCTCTTTATCGCTTGGAAGCCGGCTCAGCCCGTGCTGCGCGAGACGCGCACGACGCCCGGGATCGCGCGGATGCTGCGCACGACCTGAGCGAGCTGGCGCCGGTCGCGCACCTTGACGCGGAACGTGAGCGCCGAGGCGTCGCCCTCGGTGTCGACGCGCACGTGCTCGATGTTCGTGTGCGTCGCGGAGATCCGGCCCGCGACCTCGGCGAGCAGGCCGACGCGGTCGAGCGTGCGAACCTGGATCTCCGAGTCGAACTCACCCTTCACGCCCTTCGTCCAGTTGACCGGTATCCACTTGTCGGGCTGCTTGCGGTACTCGGCGAGATTGCGGCAGTTGTCGCGGTGGATCACGATCCCGCGACCGCTCGACATGAACCCAATGATCTCGTCGCCCGGGATCGGGTAGCAGCAGCGCGCATAGTTCACGACCATGCCCTCGGTGCCCGCGATCTCGAGCGGCTTGCGCGAGCTCGCGAGCGACCCCGAGTCTTCCGTCTGCTGCGCGAGCATCCCCGCCACGACCGGCGCGAGCCGCTCGCCCAAGCCCACCTGCTCGTAGAGCACCTCGACGTCCGCGAGCGCGAGCTCGGCTCGCAGCGCCTCGAGCCGCGCCTTCGGCAGCTTGCGCAGGGAGAGCGAGTACGGCATGAGCTCCTGGTTCAGGAGGCGTCGACCGAGCTCCTGCGCCTCGTCGCGCTTCAAGTTCTTCAAGTAGGCGCGGATCGCGTTACGCGCCTTCGCGGTCGAGACGAAGTTCACCCAGTTCGGATTCGGCCGCGCGCCGCGCGCGGTCACGATCTCCACCGTCTCGCCGTTGTGCAGCATGGTCTTAAGAGGCACGAGCCGCCGGTCGATCTTGGCCGCGACGCAGCGATGGCCGATGTCGGTGTGCACCGCGTACGCGAAGTCCACGGCGGTCGCGCCGCGCGGCAGGCGCATGATGTTGCCCTTCGGTGTGAACACGTAGACCTTGTCGGGGAAGAGATCGGCCTTGACGGTCTCGAGGAACTCTTCGGAGTTCGCCGAGCGTTCCATCTCCATGAGCCCCGCGAGCCACTCGCGCGCGCGCTCTTCGGTGCTGTACGTGTGCTTGTCGACGGCCTTGTACTGCCAATGCGCCGCGACGCCGCGCTCGGCGACCTTGTCCATCACCTCGGTGCGGATCTGCATCTCGAGCGGCAGGCCGTTCGGCCCGAACAGCGTCGTGTGCAGCGACTGGTAGCCGTTCACACGCGGGATCGAGATGTAATCCTTGAAGCGGCCCGGCATCGGCTTGAAGAGCTGATGAGTGACGCCGAGCGCGCGGTAGCAGCTGTCGACGTCCGGCACGACCACGCGCACGCCGTAGACGTCGACGATGTTGGACAGGTGCGCCAGCTTGCGCTGCATCTTCTGGTAGATGCTGTAAAGATGCTTCTCGCGCGCGAGCACGCGGGCCTGGATCTTCGCCTCGGCGAGACCCTTGATAAGCCTCGCCTCGATCTTGCGCAACAGCTGGCGCTGGTTGCCCTTCGCGCGCCGCAGCGAGCGCTGCAGCACGCGATAGCGGAACGGGTAGAACGTCTTGAACCCCAAGTCCTCGAGCTCGACCTTGAGCGTGTAGACGCCGAGCCGGTTCGCGATCGGCGCGTAGACGTCGAGCGTCTCGCGCGCGATTCGCCGCTGCTTGTCGAGCGGCAGAGATTCGATCGTCCGCATGTTGTGCGTGCGGTCGGCGAGCTTCACGAGAATCACGCGCAGGTCCTTCGCCATCGCGAGCAGCATCTTGCGGAAGCTCTCGGCCTGCGCCTCCTCGGCGCTGTCGAAGCGCAGGTGGTCGATCTTGCTGACGCCGTCGACGAGCAGGGCGACGTCGGCGCCGAAGCGGCCTTCGATGTCGGCGAGCGTGCTCGAGGTGTCCTCGAGCACGTCGTGCAGCAGGGCGGCCTTGATCGAGCCGGTGTCGAGGTGCAGGCCCGCGAGAATCTCGGCGACGGCTACGGGGTGAGTGATGTACGCGTCGCCGCTGCGGCGCTGCTGGCCCTCGTGCGCCTTCGCGCTGTACTCGTACGCGGCCGTGATCCCGGCGAGATCGGCGGTCGGCAGATACGTCTCGAGCTGGGCGAGCAGGCGGCCGAAGTCATCGGTGCGCCACACCGACGAGAATCTTCGTTCGCGTATGGCGGCACCATAGTCCATGGCGGCTAGCTATTGACCGGCGGCGGCCGGCGCCTCTTGTTGTCTGAAGGTCAGTCGCCGATCGAGATCGGCCTCGAACCGAGCAGATCGTCCCCGGGCATCACGGGCGGCACCGCGCTCAAATCGAGCAAGTCTTCGACCGGCTGGTCGCGCTGCGTGAGGATCTCCTCGTTGATGTAGCCGTCGGCGATCTCGCGGAGCGCGACGACCGTCGGCTTGTCGTTCTCCCAATCGACCATCGGATGGGCGCCGTTCGCGAGCTGGCGCGCGCGCTTGGCCGCGACGAGCACGAGCTGGAACATGTTCGGGATCTTCTTGAGGCAGTCTTCGACGGTGATTCGGGCCATCGGCGCGGCGCTCCTTCGGCAACGGATCAGACAGTGTACTGCAACACCCCCTCGCGCGAGCAAGTGTCAACGCGCGGGGCCGGTCGCGAGAATCGCCTCCGCCGCGGCCCGCACCGCGGGCGAATCGGTCCGACAACCCTTCTCCTTGCCGCCGATCACGCGCGTTAAGCGGCCGAGCGCGGCGTCGAAGTCGTCGTTCACGATCAGGTGATCGAATTCGCTCCAGTGCCTCATGTCGTCGAGCGAGTCGCGAAGCCGCCGCCGAATCGTCGCCTCCCCGTCGGTGCCGCGCGCGCGCAGCCGCCGCTCGAGCTCCGCTGCGTTCGGCGGCAGGATGAAGATCGTCTGTGCGTCGCGCGCGCGCTTGCGAACCTGCTGCGCGCCCTGCCAGTCGATCTCGAGCAACACCGTGTGGCCCGAGTCGCGCAGCGCGTCGACGTGCTCGCGGCTCGTGCCGTACCAGTTGTCGAACACCTGCGCGTGTTCGAGGAACGCGTCGCGCCTCACGAGCTCTTGGAACGTCGCTCTGTCCACGAAGAAGTAGTCGCGGCCGTTCTTTTCGGACTTGCGCGGCTCACGAGTGGTGTACGAGATCGAGAAGCGCAGACTCGGATCGAGCTCGAGCAGCTTGCGCACGAGCGACGTCTTGCCGGCGCCCGACGGCGCCGCGATCACCCAGAGGCGTCCGCGGCGCGGCGCGCGTTTGTTCGCGGCCCGTGTCTTTGCGGCGCGCTTCTTTGCGGTGGGTTTTTTCCCCGCCCGCGCGCGCCGCGGTCGGCGCGCGCTCATTCCAAGTTTTGCACTTGCTCGCGCATCTGCTCGATCAGCACCTTGAGCTCCACGGCCGTGCGCGTGAGCGTCTCGTCCTGCACCTTCGACGCGAACGTGTTCGCCTCGCGGTTGAGCTCCTGCATCAGAAAGTCGAGCCGGCGGCCGACCGGCTCGGCGCGCGCGAGCGTCGAGCGGAACTCCGCGACGTGGCCGTCGAGCCGATCCACTTCCTCGGACACATCGACGCGCTGCGCGATCATCGCGAGCTCTTGCTCGAGCCGCTCGGGCTCGGCGGCAACGTCGAGCCGCTCGAGGCGTTCGCGAAGCCTGTCGCGATAGCGGTTCAAAGCGCCCGCGAGCAACGGTCGCGCCGAGTCGACCAGCGCCGTGATCGCGGCCGCGCGCCTCTCGAGGAGCTCCGCGATCCGCTCGCCCTCGCGCCCGCGCGCGCGGCCGAACGAGTCGAGCGCGGTGCCGAGACAGCGGAGCACGACCGGCGAGCCGAGCGCTGCGACGCTTTGCTCGGGCCCCTTGAGGACGCCGGGCCAGCGCAGCACCTCCCCGACCGTAAGCGGCTGCGCCGCCGGCAGCACGGCGCGCACCTCGCTCTCGAGCGCCTTCAGCGCGAGCAGCGCGTCGGCCGCGAGCGCGCCGCGCGCCGTGCCCGCGTCGGCCGCGACGATCTTCAACGTGCACTCGACCTTGCCGCGGCTCACGGCGGAACCGACTTTGGCTCGGCACTCGGGCTCGAGCGCGCGCAGCTCCTCGGGCATCCGGAACGACAGCTCGAGGAAGCGGTGATTGACGCTGCGGATCTCCCAGACGAGCCGAAACGGCGGGACCGTTTCCTCCGCCGTCGAGAATCCCGTCATGCTGTGAGGCATTCGATTGAGTCCGCGAATTGTTTGAGCCAATCTGTGGGCCGCCCCGCGGTCAGCGAGTTTACAACAGCGGTCCCGGGCGAGCCCCGGCCCGCGCGGCGGGAATCGGCGGGAAGCGCGGGTAGGATGGGCCGTGGGAGCGGTCGTGCACGTCGAGCATGCAAAGCTGAGCCTGGCCGGCAACCGGCCGGAGAACCAAGACCGAGTCGACGTGTTTGCGCACCGGGACGCGCTGCTCATGGTCGCCGTCGACGGAATGGGCGGGCACGCGCACGGCGCCAAAGCGGCCGAGGTCACGGTCGCGATCCTCAAGGAATGCTTCGCCGAGTCGACGCTGCCCGTGTTCGATCCGCAGGGCTTCCTCACGCTCGCGCTCGCGCGCGCGCACGACCGCGTCGTCAAGCTCGGCCAGGGCGTCGCGCTCGACAACAAGCCGCGCGCGACGTGCGCGGTCTGCCTCGTCCAAGGCGCGGGCTCGTACTGGGCCCATGTCGGCGACAGCCGCGTCTACCAGCTACGCGGCGGCGCAGTCCGCGAGCGCACCCGCGATCACAGCCACGTCGAGCTGCTGCTGCGCGAGGGTCTGATCCACGAGCACGAGATGCGCAACCATCCGATGCGCAACTTCGTCGAGTGCTGCCTCGGCGGCGACACGCCGCTGCCGGACATGAGCGTGACGGGCCGCAAGAAGGTCGCACCAGGCGACGTGCTGCTCGTCTGCACGGACGGCATCTGGTCCGGCGTCGACGACACCGACGTGGCCTCGCTCAGCGCTCGCGCCGACGAGCCGCTCGAACGCGCGCTACGCTCGCTCGCCGAGCGCTCGGTCGCGCGCAACGCCCCCTACAGCGACAACGCGAGCGCCGCCGCCCTCCGCTGGCTCGGCGACTAGGTCTTACGCGCGAACCCGCCGCCGGCGCGCGAGCTGCTAAGCTTGTGCGCCCCGAGTAAGCGATGGAGTCGCCGATGAGGCCGAGCGGACGCCGCCCGGACGAGATGCGCGGTGTGCGCTTCACGCCGCGCTTCACGCGCCACGCGGAAGGCTCCGTGCTCGCGGAGTTCGGTGACACGCGCGTGCTCTGCACCGCGTCGTTCGAGCCCAAGGTTCCGCCGTTCTTGAAAGGCAAGCAGCAGGGCTGGGTCACGGCCGAGTACGGGATGCTGCCGCGCGCGACGCATACGCGCACGCAGCGCGAAGCGAGCAAGGGCAAGCAGGCCGGCCGCACGCTCGAGATTCAGCGGCTGATCGGCCGCAGCCTCCGCGCCGTCGTCGACCGCGAGGCGCTAGGCGAGAACACGATCACCGTCGACTGCGACGTGCTGCAAGCGGACGGCGGCACGCGCACGGCCGCGATCTCCGGCGGCTATCTCGCGCTCGCGCTCGCGGCCGACCAGCTCGCGGCCGCGCGCAAGATCCCGCGCAATCCGATTCACGGCCAGATCGCCGCGATCTCCGTCGGCATCTTCCAGGGCGTGCCGATCCTCGACCTCGACTATCAAGAGGACTCGGAAGCCGAGACAGACATGAACGTCGTAATGAACGACGCGGGCGGCTTCGTCGAGATCCAGGGCACCGCCGAGGGCCACGCGCTGCAGCGCACGGAGCTCGACAAGCTGCTCGCGCTCGCCGAGCGCGGCATCGTCCGAGTGATCGCGGCGCAGGCCGAGACGCTCGGCAAGTGAGCGGCGCCCGGCGCTGGGTGCTCGCGAGCGACAACCGCGGCAAGCTCGCGGAGCTGCGCGAGCTCCTGCGCGGCGCGGGACTGCCGCTCGAGGTCGTCGCGCAAGCCGACCTCGGCGTGAGCCAGGTGAGCGAGGACGGCGTCACTTTCGTCGAGAATGCGCTCGCGAAGGCGCGACACGCCGCGCGTGCGACCGGGTTGCCGGCGATCGCGGACGACTCGGGGCTCTGCGTCGGCGCTCTGGGCGGAGCGCCCGGCGTGCGCTCGGCCCGCTTCGCGGGGGAGGCGGCCGACGATCGCGCGAACGTCACGAAGCTCCTCGCCGCGCTCGCCTCCGTCCCCGAGTCCGAACGCGAAGCGTGCTTTCACTGCGTGCTCGTCGCGCTCGAATCCGCCGAGGATCCGGTGCCCCTGATCGCGCACGGCGAGTGGCGGGGTCGGATCGCGGCGGCCCCGCGCGGCGCGGGCGGCTTCGGCTACGACCCGGTGTTCATCGATCCCGCCACGAACCGGACGGCGGCCGAGCTTCCGCCGGGCGCGAAGAACCGTGTGAGCCACCGCGGCCGGGCACTGCGGGCGCTCGCCGCAGGGCTCCGCGCGCGGTGGACGGCGGACGCTGCGAAGTCGTAGCGCTTGAGCGATTTTTATACACACGCCCCCTGCGAACGGCTCGAAACAAGCGTCTTGCAAGCCTTTCTTGCCCGCTGAGTTTCGCTTGCGCGCCTAAGTGCTTGAGCAGACTCGGTTCCTCGACGATGGTCATTTTTCGATCAAACGAGGCGAAACTGTTTCGGGACGGCGCTCAGCGCGCCGCGCACAACCGATCTGCACAGAGTTACGCACAGAATTTGTGGATAAAGTCGGCCGGCCGTTTCGGCCCGTCGCGGCTTGTGTTCGCGGGTCGCGGGCAGTATCCTTCCGCGCCCGTTTCGAGCGCCGTTTCATGAAAGCCGAGATCCACCCCACCTACGCCGAGATCAAGATCACCTGTAGCTGCGGCAACGCGTTCACGACTCGGTCCACGCTCGGTCAGGATCTGCACGTCGAGGTCTGCTCGTCTTGCCACCCGTTCTACACCGGCAAACAGAAGATCGTGGACAGCGGCGGGCGGGTCGACAAATTCCGCAAGCGCTACAGGAAGGCCGCGGCCAACTGATCCGTCCGCGCAAAGCGCCTTACGCTCGCCGCGCTGGTTCAGGGATGCCGCATGGCCAATAAGAGCTACACGTTGACCGACCCGGACGGGGCGAAGGTCGAGCTGCCCGTCCTCGAGCCGACGCTGGGCCCGCCGGTCGTGAAGATCGCGCACCTGTACGCCGAGCGCGGCGTGTTCACGTTCGACCCCTCGTTCGCCGCGACGGCGAGCTGCGAGAGCTCGATCACGTACATAGACGGCGAAGCCGGCGTGCTGCTCTACCGCGGTTATCCGATCGAGCAGCTCGCCGAGGTCTCGAGCTTCATCGAGGTCGCGTACTTGCTGCTGCACGGCGAGCTGCCGACGCAGCAGCAGCTCTCGGCGTTCGACCGCTCGATCCGCACGCACACGATGATCAACGAGTCGCTGCTGCGGTTCTTCAACGGCTTCCACCACAACGCGCATCCGATGGCGATGCTGTCGGGCGTCGTCGCGTCGATGTCGGCCTTCTATCACGACAGCACGGACATCCGGAACCCGGCCGATCGCGACACCTTCGCGCACCGGATCATCGCAAAGCTGCCGACGATCGCCGCGGCGGCCTACAAGCACTCGCTCGGCCAACCGTTCGTATATCCGCAGAATAGGCTCGACTATTGCAGCAACCTGCTGCACATGTTCTTCGCGGTGCCCTCGGACGAGTACGGCGTGAACCCAGTGGCGGCGGAGGCGCTCGATCTGCTCTTCATCCTGCACGCGGACCACGAGCAGAACTGCAGCACGTCGACCGTGCGCCTCGCGGGCAGCTCGGGAACGAACCCGTATTCGGCGATCGCGGCCGGGATGTCGGCTCTCTGGGGCCCCGCGCATGGCGGCGCCAACGAGGCCGTGATCAACATGCTCGAGCAGATCGGCAGCTCCGATCAGATCGGCAAGTACATCGCGAAAGCGAAAGACAAGAACGATTCGTTCCGACTCATGGGCTTCGGCCACCGGGTCTACAAGAGCTACGATCCCCGTGCGGCGATCATCCGCAAGATGTGCCACCGAGTGCTCGAGAGGCTTGGCCAGCGCAACGACCAACCGCTCTTCGAGCTCGCGTTGAAACTCGAGGACATCGCGCTCAAGGACGAGTATTTCATCGAGAAGAATCTTTATCCGAACGTGGACTTCTACTCCGGCATCATCTACCGCGCACTCGGCATACCGAAGTCGATGTTCACGGTGATGTTCGCGATCGCGCGCACGGTCGGTTGGGTCACGCACTGGCGCGAGATGGTCGCCGATCCCGATACGCGGATCGGCCGGCCGCGCCAGCTCTATGTGGGCCGCGACCGGCGCGACTACGTGCCGCTCAGCAAGCGCTAGGCGTCGAGCAGCGCGAGCACGGCCGAGCGCGTCGCGCGGCGCATCGGCTTCCGATCGACGGGGGAGAGCGGCGCTTGGTGCTCGGCGCGCTCCGGAAACACGATCACCTCGATTTCTTCGCCCGCGCGCGTGAAGCTGAACCCCGGCAGCAGCACCGTCGTGTCGGCGTCGAGCCGGTAGCGACGCTGGCAGTCGCGCAAGGTCCCGCCTCGCTCGAGCGCAGCCGCGACGAGCTCCGGCGCATCCGCGAACACGTGCAGCTCGATGCCCGAGTTCACCGTCACCGTGCCCGCGAGCACCGCGCCGACGAGTCGCGGGGCGAACGGCTCGAGATCGAGCATCACCTCGGCCGCGAGCCTGCGCAGGTCCGACAGCCGCTCCGAGAAACCCTCGGGCGCGAAGATCCGGAGGCGCTCCACGAGGCGGTTCTCGATCTCGGCATTGGTCGGCAGCGCGCTCAAGCCCCGGACGCCGAGCCTGTCGGCCGCCTTGCGCTTCGCGAGGCCGAAGTCCTCGATGCCGCCCTCGGCCATGACTCGCGCCGCCTCCTGCGCGAGCCGCTCGCGGAGCTCGCTCGACGCCTGCGGCGCGGACCGAGATCGACGACGAGCCATCGAACGGCCTCCCCGAGCGCGGCGCGCTCGCGACGCTTCAGTTGAAGATCGCCCCGCCCGCGGTTTGCGCCGGATTGACGGGGGCCGCGGGATCCGACGGGACGAATCCCGGATCGGGCTCGCGCTGCGGGACGTTGTCGATGTCGAACTTCTCGAACACCGTGTCGCGCGTCGCGTCGTTCGCGATCAATCCGTTCGTCGGGTTGATGCGGTATTCGACGATTCCGAGCGGCCGCGCGAGGGTGTGCTCCGGCTCGTGCGCGAGCGCCTCGCGCATGTAGTCGATCCACATCGGTATCGCCGTCACGCCGCCCTGCTCGTTACCGCCGAGCGGGCGGTCCTGATCGAAGCCGACCCACGCCGCCGCGACGACGTCCGAGTTGAAGCCGACGAACCAGGTGTCGCGGCCTTCGTTCGTCGTGCCGGTCTTGGCGGCGAGGTCGTCGCGCTTGAGCGCCTGGTACGCCCGGGCGCCGGTGCCGACCCGCACGACGTCTTGCAGCAGGTCGGTCATCAGGTAGGCGTTCTGGGGCGTGATCACCTGCGGGGCGACGCGCAGCGGCGCGTAGAGCTCCGTGACGTCGGAGATCAGCGCGGGAGGCTCGGGCTTCGCGCTCGCGGGCGACGACGGCGGCTTCGTGCACTTCGCGGCGTCGGTCGACGGCGCGGGTGTCGCCGCCGTCGCGAGCCCGCAATCCGCGCAGACGAACGCGGGATCCGCCTCATAGAGCACGTCGCCGTTCGCGTCCGCGATTCGCTCGATGAAATGGTGCTCGACGCGATAGCCGCCGTTCGCGAACGTCGCGTAGCCGGTCACGAGATCGAGCGGCGCGACGCCGCCCGCACCGAGCGCGATCGACTCGTTGTTCGGGATCGCCGTGTCGTCGAAGCCGAATTTACGCACGTAGCGCACCGCCGTCGGCACGCCGATCGCCTTCGCGATCCGGATCGAGACGGAATTCAGCGAATGCTGCAACGCGAACCGCAAGCTCACGAAGCCGTAGTACTTGCCGCCGAAGTTCTCGGGCCGCCAGACCCGCTCGAGCTCGGCCTGGTACTCACCCGCCACGGGCGAATCGTTGACGATCGTCGCAGGCGTGAAGCCGTTCTGCAGCGCCGCGGAATATACGAACGGCTTGAACGCGGAGCCCGGCTGCCGGCGCGCCTGCGTCGCGCGGTTGTAGTTGCTCAGGAAGAAGTCGAACCCGCCCGCGAGCGCGACGACCGCGCCGTCTTGCGGATCGACCGAGGCGAACGCGCCCTCGACTTCGGGAATCTGCGCGAGCCGCCAGTTCCCGGCGTCCTGCCGGAAGCGCACGATGTCGCCGCGCTTCAAGACCTCCGGCATCGAAGTCGGACGCGTGCCGACCGCGTCGTCGTTGATGAACGGCGCGGCCCAGGAGACCGCGTCGAAGCCGATCGTCTGCTCGCCGCGGTCGGCGAAGAACACCCGCGCGCTCTGCGCCTCCACGCCGAGCACGATCGCGGTCTCGTAGTCGACGACGTTCGGGTAGTCGTCGAGCAGGCCGCGCAGCTCGGCCGCCGCCTTCGGCGCACTCTCGCCCGTTTCCGGCGGCAGGTCGACGTGCGCGAGCGGCCCGCGATAGCCGTGACGTTCGTCGTACTGGAGCAGCGTTTTGTGCATCGCGCTATTCGCGGCCTTCTGCAGGCGGCTGTCGATCGTCGTCGTGACCTTGAAGCCGGCCGTATAGGCCTCGGGACCGAACTTACGGAACATCTCGGCGCGAACCATCTCCGCCACGTAGGGCGCATCGAGTTGGGTCTCCGTGCCGTAGTGCTTGCCGAGCACGGGCTCGTTCAGGGCGGCCTGGTACTCGGCGTCCGTGATCGCGCCGGTCTCGTTCATCCGCCGCAGAACGTACGCGCGCCGCGCGGTCGCCCTCTCGACGCTCGCGACTGGATTGAAGTCCGTGGGGCGGTTCGGAATGCCCGCGAGCAGCGCGACCTCCGCGACCGAGAGCTCGTCGAGATCCTTACCGAAATAGGTCCGGGCCGCCGTCACGACGCCGTACGAGCGCTGCCCGAAGAAGCTCGTGTTCATGTAGAGATCGAGGATCTCCTCTTTAGTGAATTCGCCCTCGATCCGGAACGCGAGGATCCACTCCTTGAACTTCTGGACGAAGCGCTGGTATCCCGAGCTCAAGCCCGCGCGCGACAACACGTTCAGCGTGCGCGTGATCTGCTGCGTGATCGTGCTGCCGCCTACGTTGCGGCCGCCCGGGCTGATCTCGTTGAAGATGCCGCGCAGCACGCCGCGGTAGTCGACTCCCGCATGCTCGAAGAAGTGCTCATCCTCGGCCGCGAGCACGGCCTTGATCAGCAGCGGCGGAATGTCCCCGTAGGCGACTGGCGTGCGTTTGATTTCGCCGAACTCCCAGATCAGCCGGCCGTCGCGGCTATAGACCTGGAGCGGGACCTGAATCTTGACGCTGCGCAGCTCCTCCGCTCGCGGCAGGCTCGGCGCGAGGTAGTAATAGCCCCCGATTCCGATCGCTGCGGCCGTCAAGACGAGCGCGGCGGTGGCGGCCAAAATCGTGAGCGAAATCTTGATACGACGACTCATTTCTGAACGTGGATTCTACGCCCTTGCCAGGCCAGAGGGCTTTGTGCATAGTCCGCGCGGTTGGCAAACCCACTGAAAGGTGGGGACGCAAAGCCTCCGGTCTACGGGCGCGATCGATCTTAAAGACGCGTCTAGGATAGCGGGGCTGCCGAAGCAGGTGAACCGCGCCTTGCAGGTGCGTTGCTTCGTCAGCCGCTGCTCGTCTCTCTCGCCATTAGACCGCGAGATCGTCCCGACTCGAATTCGGTGGTTGCCGGGGGTTTCTCCGCAAGCGGTCTATCGTAAGCAGGACTAACCTCGATTTCTGGACCGAGAGCCGGGTCACACCGTGCATAGTCCTTGTGAGCTATAGTTAAATGCAGCCCAACCTCCCGAGTTGGAAAGGAAAAGTTGTGTTTGCGAGCCGTCGGAAAGGATCCCTAGTCGGGCTGGACATCACGACGTCCTCGGTCAAGCTCATCGAGCTCGTACAGAGCGGCAAGGGTTACCGAGTCGAGTCCTACGCTGCCGAGGCCACGCCGCCGAACGCGATCAACGAAAAGGCCATCGTCGACGCGGACGCCGTCGGCGAAGCGATCCGCCGCGCGCACAAGCGCGCCGGCACGAAAACGCGCGAGGCCGCCATCGCGATCAGCGGCGACGCGGCGATCACGAAGGTCATCCAAATGCCGAAGTCGCTGAGTGCGACCGACCTCGAAAGCCAAGTCGAGCTGCAGGCCGATCAATACATTCCTTTCCCGATGGAAGAAGTGAGCTTCGACTTCGAGGTCATCGGAGACAGCGAGCGCGATCCCGACATGGTGGACGTGCTGCTCGTCGCGACTCGGACGGAGAACGTCGAGCAACGTCAGGTCGCCGTCGAGGCGGCCGGCCTCACGGCGCGCGTCGTCGACGTCGAAGCGTTCGCCGTCGAGAACGCGTGCCAACTGTTGACACACCAAATGCCCGACGCGGGCATCGACAAGTTCGTCGCGATCGTGGATTTCGGCGCGAGCACCACGACCTTCAGCGTCCTAAAGGATTTGAAAGTCGTCTACACGCGCGACTTCGCGTTCGGCGGCCAGCAGCTGACCGAGGAAATCATGCGCACCTACGGGCTCAGCATGGAAGACGCGGGCCGCGCGAAGAAAGAAGGCGGCCTGCCGAGCAACTACCAGCCCGAGGTACTCGACGCGTTCATGGACGACATGTCGCAACAGGTGAGCCGCTCGCTGCAATTCTTCCTCGCTTCGGGCAGCGGCCGCGAGCAGCCGGATCAAATACTCGTCTGCGGCGGCTGCGCTAACATCCCGGGCGTAGCGGACGTGATTGGCAGCCGCGTCGGTGTCCAGACGCTGATCGGCGAGCCGCTCGGCCAGATGAAGATCTCGGGCCGCGCCAAGTCGCAAGGCGTCGACCGCGACGCGACGGCGCTGTTGACCGCATGCGGCCTCGCGTTGAGGAGCTTCGACTGACATGCCACGCATAAACCTACTGCCCTGGCGCGCAGCGCTGCGGCAGCAGCGCAAGAAAGAATTCCTCGTCTCAATGGCCGGGGCTGCCATCGTCGGCAGCGTGATCGTCTACGGGTCGAGCCTCATGATGCAGGGCTGGATCAGCAACCAGCAGAGTCGCAATGCGATCTTGAAGAACGAGATCGCGGCGCTCGACAAGCAGATCGAGGAGATCAAGGGGCTCGAGAATCAGCGCGAGCGATTGATCGCGCGCATGAGGGTGATCGGCGAGCTACAGCGCTCACGACCCGAGGTTGTCCACCTGTTCGACGAGATCGTGAACGCGCTCCCCGAAGGCATCCACCTGACCGAGCTCAAGCAGAACGGCAGCCGGATCGAGCTCCAGGGCGTGGCTCAGTCGAGCACGCGCGTCTCCACGTTGATGCGCAACATCGACGCTTCCGAATGGCTCAGCGACCCGTCTCTCGACGGCATCACAACCGTGACGGCCGGCCAAGATCACGTGTCGCAGTTCAAGCTCTTCGCGCAGCAGGTGTCGATCGCGAACGACGATGACGCGGCGAAGCCGAAAAAGGGCGATGACGCGAAGCCGAAAAAGGGGGCCGCGAAATGAGCATCATCGACGATCTCCGCGCCCTCGATACCAACGATCCGGGTCGCTGGCCGTTGCCGTTTCGAGTCGCCGCGGTCGCGATAGCGTTCGTCGCCGTGGTCGTGTTCGGCATCTACTTCTTCGTCTGGTCGAGCGACAAGCCGACCCTGGACAGAGCGCAGGACGAGGAAAAAAATCTGCGGGCCACGTTCGAGGAGAGGCAGCACAAGGCGGCGAACTTCGACGCGTATCGATCCCAGCTCGCCGAGATCGAGCGCGACTTCGGCGCGATGCTGCGTCAGTTGCCGGGCAAGACCGAGGTCCCGAACCTGCTCGTGGACATCTCGCAGACGGCTTTGGGCGCGGGCCTCCAGGAGAAGCTGTGGCAGCCGACGGGCGAGGTCCAAAAGGACTTCTATGCGGAGCTGCCGATCAAGCTCCGATATACGGGCAGCTACCACGACCTTGGCCGTTTTGTGAGCGGCATCGCTGCACTTCCGCGCATCGTGACGTTACATGACATCGACATTAAGCCGACCGAGAAGGACTCGGCCACCGACCTCACGCTAGATGTGACGGCAAAGACTTACCGTTATCTCGACGAGCCCGGTACAGAGGGGAAGTAGATGTTCGTGCGCAAGGCTGCTTTGACCCGTACGCTGGCGGCGCTGGCCGTCGTGTCGGCGTTGAGCGCTTGCGGACGCAGTAATGGCGATCTGCGCGCCTATATCGATCAGGTCAAGACGAAGCCGGGCGGACGCATTGAGGCGTTGCCGGCCGTGCATCCGGCCCCGACTTTCGCCTACCAGCCCGGCGATCGGCGCTCGCCTTTCGTACCGGATGCGCCGCAGCGCAGAGTCAGCGCCAATCCGAACGCCGTCGCGGGGCCCGACCCGAATCGCGTGCCCGAGTTCCTCGAGCGGTTTCCGCTCGACACGATGCACATGGTCGGCACGCTCGCGGACAAGCGCTCCAACTTTGGTCTCGTTCAAACCGCCGACGGACTCGTGCACCGCGTGACCGTCGGCAACCACCTCGGCCAGAACTACGGCCGAGTCGTCGCGGTCACGGATTCCGAGATTCGCTTGGTGGAAGTCATCCCGGACGGTATCGGCGGGTACTTGGAGAGACCCGCGAAGATCGCCCTGGCCAGCAAGTGAAGCGGGGGAGAATTAGGGAGTGAATCGTATGCTCACGTCAGCGCCCGTTGTAAGCGGGAAGACCTTATCGTATGCCC
>Ga0134079_10000098_pt1 | contig 20040 bp, 12 predicted proteins | sample 15_taG_2_FD_119770 | JGI IMG/M metagenome (GOLD analysis project Ga0134079, IMG submission 119770) | Grasslands soil microbial communities from the Angelo Coastal Reserve, California, USA - 15_D_Rain_40cm_2_09182015 | ecosystem: Environmental > Terrestrial > Soil > Grasslands ...
CCCGTTCGACCGGCTGCAGGCGCGCGAGCGCGGCTACAACCCGCGGGAGCGGTCGTGGAACTTCACGAACCCCTGGCGCGGAGGCCGCTGGTCGCTGCGCGACATCGTCTCGTATCAGACCGAGGGCGCGTACGCGCTCCTCAACCATGCGGCGCGCAACCGCGAACGCTGGCTGACCAACTTCTTCACGGTAGAAACGCGCGCAGTCCGTGGGTGGCGCGAATGGCCGTACGCGTACGTGATCCCGGCGCGCCAGGACTCCGTGGCGCTCAGCGCGCTGCTGAGGATCTTGCACCGCGGCGCTGTCGAAATCCGAACGGCGACACAGTCGTTCACGGCCCAGGGCCAGCGCCATGCCGCGGGAACGTACGTCGTCGTGCTGCGGCAGCCGTACGCGGCGTTCGCCAAGACGCTGCTCGAGCCGCAACATTATCCTGATCGCCGTCAGTACCCGGGCGGCCCGCCCGAGCGGCCCTACGATGTCACCGCACACACGTTGCCGATGCTCATGGGCATCACGGCCGCTCCCGTGAACGATTCGATCCGCGTGCCGCTCTCCACGCCGATCACGCCGCGCGCGGTGAGTCCAGCTCCTCCGCTCGCGGGCGATTCGGTCCGCATTGGTCTCTACAAGTCGTACGACCCAGCGCTCGATGAGGGCTGGACGCGCTGGGTGTTCGACAACTGGAAAGTGCAGTACACGTCGCTCGTCGATTCGGTCGTCCGCGCGGGCAAGCTGCACGATCAGTTCGATGTGATTATCCTCCCCGATCAGCCGCCAGGCGAGATTCTGGAGGGGTTGGCGCCGCGCTATCCCGCGCCGTACGCGGGCGGCATGGGTACCGATGGCAGCGAGGCGCTCCGGCAGTTCGTCAACGACGGCGGCACGCTGATCGCGCTGAACGAAGCGAGCCGCTTCGCTATCCAGGCGCTGCTACTGCCGGTGCGCAACGTGCTGGAAGCGGTGAGCGACGAGGATTTCTACGCACCCGGCTCGATCTTCCGGCTTTCACTCGACACGACGACCGCCATCGCGCGGGGGATGCCACGCGAAACCGTCGGCTGGTTTCAGGGCGGGCCCGCGTTCGAGGTGCTCGACTCGACAGTCACGCGCGTGATCGGCAGATGGCCGGTGGATCCCGATCGCGTCCTCTTGTCAGGCTGGGTGCTTCATCCCGACCGGATCGCCGGGAAGGCCGCGATTCTCGAGGTCCAACAGGGCGCGGGGCGCGTGATCCTGTTTGGAATCCGGCCCCAGTATTGCGGGCAGAGCATCGCGTCTTACGCCTTGCTCTTCAATAGTTTACGTAGTCGGTGAGAGCTTAATCCTTGCCCCGCTGAGGGTCAGTTTCCTATGTTGTGGGCCCCTATGAAGTTGGCCCCGGTAGCCGCTTTCGTGATCGGGGCCGCGACTTTGAGTCGCGGCCTGTTTGGACAGCAACTACCCACGTCGCCCCAGAATCTGCAGATGCGCGGCGTGGAGCTACGCTACGTCCTGCCCGGGTCATTCTCCGACAGCGCGCAGGAAGCGCAGCCGATCAAGGCATTGTACGTCAACGCCTGGGCCTTCGGCGGCGGCAAGCTCGCGTCGCTCGTTCGCCTGGCCGATTCTACGGAGATCAATGCCTTCGTCGTCGACGTGAAGGACGACACGGGTTGCCTGCTCTATCCCTCTGATGTCCAGGTCGCGCAGGAGATCGGCGCCACGAAGTGCGTGCGCACAAAGGACGTTCGGTCGCGGCTCGACACGCTGCGCGCGCACGACATCTACGCGATCGCGCGCATCGTCGTCGCCAAAGATCCGTTGCTCGCGGAGCGCAAGCCGCAATGGTCGGTCCAGCGCCGCGATGGCTCGGGCTTGTGGCGCGACCGGATCAACATCGCGTGGGTCGACGCGTTCAACGACTCGGTGTGGATCTACGCGGCTCAGCTCGCTGAAGAGGCCGTGCGTCTCGGCTTCAATGAAGTGCAGTTCGACTACGTCCGCTTCCCGGACGAGCCGAAAGAAGCAATGGCGGAGGCGGTGTTTGCCGCGCGGAAATCCGGCGAGACACAGCGCGAAGGCGTGCAGGCCGGCATCGGGATTCTCACCACGCGCCTGCAGCCGCTCGGGATCCCGGTCACGTTCGACATCTTCGGTTTGACTTCCTCGGCGACGGGCGATCTCGGCATCGGGCAGGTGTGGGAGGACTTCGTCAGGGTCGCGGATGTCGTGTTGCCGATGGTCTATCCCAGCCATTACTACAAGGGCAGTTACGGTCTTGCGTGGCCCAATGGCGAGCCCTATCGCGTCGTGCGCACCGCCCTGAGCGAAGCGCTCGAGCGCTCACGGCCGCTCGCTAAAGCCGCGACGATTCGCCCGTATCTACAAGCCTTCACGCTCGGCCGCCGCAAGCCGCGCTACACGCCGCACGAAATCCGCGAGCAGATCCGCGCGGCTGAAGAGCTCGGCATCGACACCTGGGTGCTCTGGAATCCTCGCAGCGTGTATCAGCGGGACTCTCTCCGTCCGTATCGGGATACGATCGTAACCGGTATAGGTGGCGGAGACGAACACTAGCGATATTTTCCCGACCATGAAAAGACTGTTACCCTACCTGGCCTGTGCCGGGCTTCTGGCTGCGTGCTCCGACGCCGGCAGCGTGAACCCCGATGCGATTCCGGCCGAAGAAATCGTGGCCGTGCGCATGGCGCTGGACTCCGCATTCCTCCATGACACCACGCTCGACGCGTCATTTACCGGCGACTCCGGACTCTATGCGCTCATGTCGGCACTGGTGTTCCCGTTCGTCGACCGCGCGACGCGAGTCGTACAGGGATCGGATACGATGCGGGTGGTAGGAATCGAATTCGACATCGACGCGACGCAGGGCGGCGCGCACGTCGTCAGCAATTTGACGGCGGTGCTCGCCTGGAAGGGTTACAACGCGACATCGCGCACGATGGACTCGGTCTTTTTCTTGATAGGATCGGGGCGTGCCCCCGTCAGCGATACACTCTGGGAGCGTTTCACGCTCGACACCGCCGGCACGGGAACGGGGTTCGTCATCCATCAGGCCTCAGATTCGACGGTGACGAAATGGCTGACGCGTGGTGGGCATCTGCATACCACCTCGAGCAGCTACGGCTCCAGCCAGGGCAACTCGAGCTTCAGCGTCGCGCACGGCACGTTGAGTGGCGAATACATGCTGACCGCGAAGCTGGTCCCCGATTCGTCCACCATGGTGACGACAGCGCTCGATTTCGGGAGCGGGACTCAGGCCATCAAAGAAAAGATTCGGGGGACGATCCCCTAGCGAACGGTTTCCAGCACCATCCCCGGGGACCACGCGGTGATGTATCCCGCGATGGCTGATGCGGCGACTGTATAGGGATTGGCGAGATACAGTTGCCCCGGACCTGACCGGCCCGGGAAATTGCGGTTGATCGCGCTGATCGTGACTTCCTCGCGCGTCTTCGAAACACCCGGCCCCGCGTTGATGCAGGCGCCGCACGACGGCTCGAGAAACGTGGCGCCCACCTGTCGGAAGACGTCCAGATAGCCGCGCTGTTCACAGTAGCGCTTCACATCCTGCGAGCCGCATTGAATGAAGAAGCGCACCCAGGGTGCTACCCGCTCTCCGCGCCCGGCCGCCTCGGCGAGCACGCGCGCGTACATGTCCATGTCTTCCTTCTTCCCCGCCGTGCACGAGCCCGCGTAGGCGATGTCGACTTTGATCTTTTGGGCGACGTCGTCGATATAGAGCCCATTTCCAGGATCGCCCGGTAGCGCCATCATCGGCCGTATGGCCGCCGCGTCGATTGCGATCACTTCGCAGTATTCGGCGTCCGGATCGCTGAACAACCCTTCGCACAGCCGCTCTGCCGCGGCGCGCGCCATCTGGCGGTAGTCCATCAGGTACTCGACCGTCTTCTCGTCGGGCGCGACGTAGCCCGTAAACCCGCCGACTTCCGCCGTCATGTTGGTCATCGTCGCCCGCTCATCGACGGACAGCGACTCGACAGCCTCGCCACAGTACTCCACCAGTTTGCCGATGGCCTTGCCGCTTTTGACGTACGGATGGCGCAGCACTTCCAGCATGAAGTCTTTCGCGGTGACGTTTTCCGGCTTCTCACCGCGAATCACGACCTTCACTGTCTCGGGGACCTGCAGGCGGACGTCCTTGGTGATCCACGAATTGAAGATCGCGGTCGTCCCGACTCCAAACGCGATGCAGCCGACGGCGCCGGCGTGCGGCGTGTGGGAATCGGAGCCGATGATGACCTGGCCCGGCAGCGCATGGGCCTCGAGAATCTTCGAGTGACAGATCGCTTCAGAGCCGTGGTGGCCGAGGCGCAGCTCGCCATACAACTTGATTCCCTGCGCGGTCGCGAACTCACGCTGCTTCTTCTCGAGCTGGAGTGCGACGTCGAGCAATCCTTCTTTGATTCGTTCCGGCGTCATCGCCTCGGGAAGGAAGGTGAGGTGATCGCGGAACATGAGGATCGACCCGGGATCGTTCACCTTCGCATCTTTCCCCACGAGCTGCTCGAAGAAGATCGCCGCCATCGGCGTGACGTATTCATGGCTGAACCGAATGTCGGTGAGGACGAAGCCCTCATCGCCCGGCTTTACGGCGGGAACGCCGATCTCCCCTTTCGCGGGATCGACGACCCAGCGGCGCGCGAGAATCTTCTCGCCCAGCGTCATCGGGCGGCGCGGCGTCTGTGGAGGGTGGAGCACCACCTCGCCGCGCAGGCGCGCCATGTTGTAGTTGAACAGCCCGCCGTGCTCGATGATGCCGCGCGTGATTTCACCCTCGCCTGCCGTGAAGACCGAAAGCGGGATGTCTTCACCGCGACGCACGCGGTCGAGAATCGAGAAGTCGGTGGTCGTCAGGATGCCGAGGTTCTGACAATTCTCGCGATAGATCCGCTCGATGCTTTCCGCGACCACGAGCTTGATGCCCGCGCACATCTCCGCGTACGGCGACTGCTCGCGCGAGGAGCCCTTGCCCCGCCGCTTGCCGCTCACGGCGGCGACGAACCCTCCCTGCTTCACCGACCCGCGCGTCATCGGGAATTCGTCGCGGCACTTCAGGCCGAGGTAGGGGAATTCACCGAGTGTTTCGTCGTAGTAGTAGCAGATGTAGGCGGGAGTGATTTCGTCGGTCGAGATATCGTCACGCAGCTTGATCGACGGCGACCACTTCGGATCCTCCCCGGCCAGTTGGGCGCGAACGAGGGCGGGGTCCTCGGTGAGATAGAGAATCCGCCCCTGCAAACGAACCGTCGCGTCGCGCATGCGCGAAGTATCTTCTTGGAGGCTCATGTTCGCAACCGCGTTGCTCCTTCTGCAAGCGATGTTTCAAAGCCCGCGAGTCGTCGAAAGCTCCGGCGTCGCGGTGAGTCGCGCGCATCCGGATGTGCTGTGGACCCACAATGACTCCGGCGACGGGCCGTACATCTACGCGACCGACCTTCGCGGAACGGATCGTGGCGCCTTGTTGGTGCCCGGCGCACAGGCGATCGACTGGGAAGACATCTCGCTGGGTCCCTGTCCGTTCGCGGTCCGAGCGCAGCCGCGCGCGAGCTGCCTCTACCTCGCCGACACAGGCGACAATCTGGAGTTCCGTCCCTTTGTCACCGTCTACGCGATTCCCGAGCCATCACCACCGGAGCGCGCGAGCGACACACTGGGCGTAACGAACGCCCCCGCGGTGCTGAACCTGCGCTACCCCGACGGCTCGCACGACGTCGAGGCGGTCTACGTCTCACCGCGCGACACGGCCGTCTATTTCGTCAGCAAGGGCGCCCGCCACGGGAGTGCAATTCGCCTGTACCGCGTCGACCGCACGGCGTGGCGACCACCGTCCGACACCGCGACCAGCATGGTCGTGGCGTCCCTGGTCCAGACCCTCGACATTCAACCCGATCCGGAGGAGGGCCGCGTGGTGACGGCAGCGGCTGCGCGGCCCGACGGCCGTCTCGTCGCGGTGCGGACCTACTCGGAGATCTACCTGTTCTATCCCGGAGTCGGCGGGCGGCTGCTTCCAGCCCGTGCGCAGCCGTGCGACATCGGGGGGCTCGAAATCGGCGGCGAGGCCATCGACTTCTTGAACGACTCCACCTTCGTGTTGACGAGTGAAGCCGGCAGGCACCGGCCCGGCACTATCGACACCGTGAAATGCCTGATTTGAGAGGACTATGATCATCAAGTGTTGCCTTGCTGTCGCGATGCTGGTGCTTGGAACAACCACCGCAACGGCGCAACAAAACGCGCCAATTCCGGTCGATACGGCGGCGATGGACGCTCACCTCCGGTTTCTCGCCAGCGATCTCCTGGAAGGTCGTGCGCCCGCGACGCGCGGCGGCCGGCTCGCGACTGCATACATCGCTGCTCAGTTCCAGGCGCTTGGCCTGGAGCCGGCAGGCGCGAATGGCTCGTACTTCCAGCCGGTTTCTCTGGTCGGAATGACCCCGCAGCCGACCTTCGCCTGGGGCAAGAGCGGCGGCCCTCCCGAGCCACTCGCCTACCGCGACGACTTTGTCGCGTGGGCGGAGCGTCCCGAAGCCGACATCTCGGCGACCGGCGATGTGGTGTTCGTTGGTTACGGCATTCACGCACCGGAATGGCAGTGGGATGATTACAAAGGCATTGATCTGCACGGCAAAATCCTGCTCATGCTGGTCAACGACCCGGGACTCGTCGATACGACCGTATTTCTCGGGAAGATCCTCACCTACTACGGACGCTGGACGTACAAGCTCGAAGAAGCCGCGCGGCAAGGCGCAGCGGGCGCCATCCTGATTCACACGACCGAGAGCGCGACCTACCCCTGGGAGGTCGTCCGCGGCTCTTGGTCGGTCGAGCAGTTCAAGCTCGACCAGCCGCGCTCGCCGAGTCTCGCGGTTGCCGGGTGGGTGCAGGAGTCTGTCGCGCGCGCGGCGCTCTCCTCGGGAGGCCTCAATCTCGATTCGCTGGCACGCGCGGCAGCGCGCCGCGACTTTCGTCCCGTTGTCACCGGACTGCAGGCGCAGCTTCACGTCCAGAGTGCGCTGCGGCACGTGGCCTCGGAAAACGTGGCGGCCCGTCTGCCCGGGCGCGACGCGCATCTGGCAAGTCAGGTCGTGTTGATCACCGCACATTGGGATCACAAGGGGATTGGACCCGCGATCCGCGGCGACTCGATCTACAACGGCGCCGAGGACAATGCGTCCGGCGTCGCCGCAATCCTAGGCGTGGCGAAGACATTGACACAGATGCCGCGCGCCGCGCGCTCGATTCTGTTCGTCGCAACGACAGCGGAGGAGAGTGGCTTGCTCGGCAGCGAGGCCTACGTACAGCAGCCCCTCGTGGCGCTCGCGAACACGGCGGCGGTGCTCAACCTCGACGTCACGAATGTGCGCGGCGCGACGCGAGACATCGGTGCGCGCGGCTCGGATCGCTCCACGCTGGGCGCGGTGCTCGAAGCCGCCGCGCGCGCCGAGGCGATGACGGTGGAATCGGAGCCCGATCTCCGTGGCACGTTCTTCCGCTCGGACCATTTTCCGCTGGCTCGCGCCGGTGTGCCGGGCCTGTCTATCTACGCCGGCGACGATTTCGTCGGGCGCCCGAAAGGGTGGGGGCAAGAACAGGAGAACATCTACAACCAGCAGCGCTATCACCAACCGAGTGACGAGTATCAGCCGACCTTCCGCTATGCAGGGATGGCACAGGAGGTGCGCGTGACGGTGCGCGCCGCGCGCGCGATCGCGAACGATCCTGCACTGCCGCGGTGGTTGCGATCGTCGGAGTTCCAGCGGCCCCAATCCTGATGAGTGCAGAAAGTTGCACTCTTGAGTGGTACCGGAACACATTGGCTGATAATGAGTTACTCCGCGCCGATTGCCTAATGGCTGGGTCGCGGGTAAGTTTGCGCCCGTTTTTCAACCCGGCAGTACCAGCTGGTCCGGCCTCCTACGATTGGAGCGGCGGTTGGAGATTCCCTCCACGCATACGGTGCCTCTGTCGTGGCTGTACGAGGCGGCCAGTCTTCCCATTCAGTATCGGACTCTCATCGAAGTCGTGCCGGAACCGGCGCGCGACCTCGAGCGTGTCACTGCGCTCCGCGAAGAGATTCTCCGCTACAAGGAAGCACTCGCGATCGTGCGCAAGCAGAAGGACACGGGGCTGTGGGGCGGAAATTTGCTCGCGCCCGAGCCGGCGGCCGCGATGGGATGGAAAGAAGTCGGGACACTCCTCCAGTACCGGCGCTTGCTCGAGCTGGGCTGGCCGGCCGACGCACGGGTATTCCGGTTCGCCGATCGTTTCCTCTTCCGGCTGCTCTCGCGCGACGATGATCCGACGCTGCTAGTCGAATTCCAGCGCGCAGCGAAAACCGATCCGGGTCTCGGACTCTGGGCGCGCGGTATGGGCAGCCAGGGAGCGGCCGCGGCGCTTGCCCGCGGAGCGCACCAGGACGACCCGCGTCTGCGCGGCGCCGCGCATCGAATCGCCAGCGACATCTCGATGTATCTGCGCAGCGAGCTGGCGCAAAAGCCCTTCAAAAAAGCCCAGGGAAAGACCGTTCTCGACCCCCTGACCTATCCGCCGACGGTATTCTCCATCGAGATGCTGGCGTTCATGCCCGCGGTGCAGCGCGAGCGGGCCGGGTTCCTGGAACGCCTGGCCGCCTATTTCTCGACCGCAACGCCTCGGCGCGAGTTCTCCATTCTGGCCGGAAAGAAGATCTTCCGGCCCCTGTTCGAGATCCTGGGCGATCCCCTGCACGCCGACGCTCAGGGCCGCGTCGATGACGTACCATTCGCGCTCTACTGGCTCGAGTTACTCACCCGCCTTGGGATCGTACGACAGGTGCCCAGCGCCGCGAAGGTCCTCGCCCGGCTGTTCAGTGAGACGGACGAGCAAGGTATTTGGGCGCCAGCCGGCCTCCGGGGTATTCCAAAATCCGATAACCCCGTGGTATTTCATTACTTCCCATTGGAAGGGCCCGGCAAGAGTCCCGCCCAACGGCAGACGGATGTGACGTTCCGCCTCGCTTTGATCGCGAGACTGCTCGGCCTCCCGTTGAGCATCGCCTAAGATCGCCATTTGGTGCCATACGTAGTAGCTTTTGCTACTACAATGGCGATCGATCTGACACCGTTCGGCTTCACGCCGACGGAATCACTGGTCTATGCCACCCTCCTGAAGCTTGGCCCGGCGACAGGCTATTCAGTCGCGCGGAGCGCGCATCTCGCGCGTGCCAATGCCTATAGCGCGCTCGAAGGACTGACCGCGCGCGGCGCCGCGTCACGAACGCCACCGCCGGAGCGACCTGCTCGCTATCGGCCGACCGATCCGCAGACGCTGCTCGCTCATCTTGCAACGCTTCAGGGCGAGGCACTCGACCGGCTGGGGCGCGACTTGCGCGACGCGACGCGGCCCAGCGAGCCCGTTACACGAGAAGTCGCCGGGAGCCGCGCCGTGGCGAATCTCCTGATGCAGCTCGTCGCGCGCGCAGCGCGGAGTGTACAAGGAGTGATGGCTCTCGAGCTGTGGCGACCGACGTTGCCGGCGTGGCGCCGCGCCGGCGAGCGCGCCACGCTGACCGTGCGAATGCGCGGCGGCATGCCGGCAGACCCGCCCGCGTGGCTCGAGCCTGCCGGCACGGACGCGCCCAATTCGACGGTGCTGCTCATCGACGACGCGCAACTCCTGCTCATCTCGGGAGAAGGAGATGGACTGGCCGGTCTGTGGTCCTCGCACCCGCTGATCCTGCTGATCGCGCAGCGCGCCATGCCGGCGATCTTGTGACTTCACGCACGGCGCTCATCTCTGTCCTGCTGCTCGGCACGGCCTGCCGCGCGGCGCCGATTCCGGAGGCGCGAGCGTATCCCGCCGGCACTTCGTTTCACGCGCGATACCGAATGATCGACGGCACGCGACTCCGCCTCATCGACTCGGGAGCCGCTGGGGCCGTTGCGGTCGTGTTCATCCACGGCATTGGAGCATCGCTGTACGCGTGGCGCAACCAGCTGCCCTCGATTGCGGGCGCGGGGTACAGAGTCGTCGCCTTCGACAATCGCGGTTTTGGATTCTCCGACAAACCGGCGCACGGCTACACCACCGCAGCCTTCGCGCATCTCCTCGTCGCGCTCCTCGACTCGCTCCACATCTCGAGTGCGGTGCTGGTCGGGCACTCCATGGGCGGTGCAATCGCCGCCGAAGTTGCGGCGGCGCATCCGGACCGAGTGCGCGGGATGGTATTAATCGACGCCGCGGGGTACGGCATACGCTGGCCCGGCGTCCTCAAGATCGCGCGCTGGCCGTTCGTGGGCGCATTCGCGACAATGTTTCGCGGACGCTGGGTCACCGGACGGATTCTGCGCTCGACGTTCGCAGACCCCCGCAAGGTGAGCGAGGCCGACGTCGACCAGTACTACGCGCCCGTCCCCGAGTCGGACTACGGCCGCGCCTTGCGAGGCGTGCTACGAGAGTTCGGGTTCGACACCTTCGGCGGCGGCCGGCTCGCGGCCGTGCAGACACCGACGCTCGTCCTGTGGGGAGATGCTGATCGATGGATCCCGTTGCGCGACGGCACCAGGTTCGCGCAGGAGCTGCCGCGCAGCGAGTTCGTGTTAGTGGAGCGCGCCGGGCACAATACACACGAGGAATCGCCCGACGAGGTGAATCGTCTCTTGCTCGATTTTCTCAAGTCAGGTCTGTCCCGCATTCCGGAGAACGTCGCATGGTACACGCCGTCCTCGCAGTTCTCGCGCTTCAGCAGCCGGTAGACTCCGCCTACACCGCCAAGATTCGGGAGCTGACGACAGAGCCGCGGTTCAACACGGAGCTCACCGATCATCTGCCCGCCGATCCGAAGGTGCCGACGCCACTCAAGGTGCTCGGCTACGTTCCCGGGACCACCGGACGGCTCTCGTACGTGGCCGACATCACGCGCTACTTCCGGACGCTGGACGACGCGTCGCCGCGCGTGAAGGTCTTCGACCTCGGCAAGAGCGATGAGGGCCGGCCGATGATCATTGCGGCGATCGCCGATTCGGCCACGATCGCACGACTGGAGCAGTATCGCGACATCACCGCGGCACTCGCCGACCCGCGGCGGCTCAGCAGCGACTCCGCGCAGCGCCTCATCGCCGCCGGAAAGCCGATCTACTACCTCACCGGCTCGATCCACTCGCCCGAGACGGGCTCGCCGGAAATGCTCATGGAGCTGGCCTACCGGCTGGCGGTCGAGGACACTCCGTTCATCCGGCAGATTCGCGACAGCGTCATAACGCTCATCACGCCAGTGACCGAAGTTGACGGTAGAGACCGCATGGTAGACACCTATCGCTATCGCAAGGCCAATAAGAACATCGGCCCCGGTCTCATCTACTGGGGCAAGTACACGGCACACGACAACAATCGAGACGGCATCGTCATGTCCCAGGTGCTGACCCGCACGATGATGAAGGCGTTTTTCACCTGGCATCCCACCGTGCTACATGACCTGCACGAGTCGGTGCCGTTTCTCTATACGTCGACCGGTACGGGGCCCTATAATCGCGAGCTCGACCCCATTGTGATCAGCGAGTGGAACGAGCTCGCATTCCAGGAAATAACCGCGCTCACGAGTCGCGGCCTGCCAGGCGTCTGGACGCACGATTTCTACGACGGCTGGACTCCGAATTACATGTTCTGGGTAGCGAACGGCCACAACTCGATTGGCCGGTTTTATGAGACGTACACGTCGCGGGGCGCCGACTGTCACACCGTGAAGCTGCCCGAACGCCAGACGTCGATCGAATGGTTCCGTCCGAATCCGCCGATCAATGGCGTGCGCTGGTGCATTCGCAACAACATCAACTATCAGCAGTCCGCGCTGCTCATCGCCATGAATTACATGGCGCGTAACGGCCACCGCTACCTCGATCAGTTCTATCGCAAAGGCGTACGCGCGATCGAGCGGGGCAGTGCAAAGGAGGGCCCAAACGCGTTTCACATTCCGGCGAGTCAGCCGCGCGCCGTGGAGGCCGCGAATCTCGTCAACCTCCTGCGGTTCCATGGCATCGAGGTGCACCGCGCGACGGGAAGCTTCAAGGCGGGCGGCATGGACATCGCGGCCGGCGATTATATCGTGCCGCTCAACCAACCGTACGGTCCGCTGGCGAAGAGCTACTTCAGCAAACAGGACTACGGCGCCAATGATCCAACGCCGTACGATGACACCGGGTGGACGCTGCAGTATGTGCGCAATGTGGCGCTGCATCCCATCGCCGACACGACCGTGCTGCACGCGCCGCTCACACTCATGAACGAAGACGCTCGGGTCAGGGGTCAGGTGTCTGGTGTCAAAGGTGCGGCGGCATACCTGATCGCACCGACCACCGAGAGCGGTCTCATCCAGTTCCGGTTTGCGCTGCGCGACGCCCGCATGTTCGCGAGCGAGGATTCGTTTTCCGTGGACAAGCAGGCGTGGGGACTCGGGACCACCATCGTTCCGGCGACCGGCGGATTGGAACGAAGGCTCACGCAGGCGGCCGAATCGCTCGGTCTGAAAGTCGTCGGGATTGCCGCGATGCCGCAGGTCGCGCGGCACGAGCTCGATCTGCCAAAGATCGCGCTCGTGCATTCGTGGCTGAATACGCAGAACGAAGGTTGGGTCCGGTATGCGTTCGACGTGCTGAGGATTCCGTACGCCTACATGAGCGTCCAGCAACTCAACCGGCGCGACCTGCTGCGGCAGTTCAACGTGATCGTGCTGCCCTTTGTCTCGAACAATCCCCAACAGATCGTCAACGGACTGCCGATGAATGGCCCGCCGGTGCCGTGGCGCCGCAGCGCGCTTACACCGAATCTCGTCGGCGTGGACTCGACGGACGACGTGCGGCCCGGAATCGGACTCGAGGGCATGGCAGCGCTCAATCAGTGGCTGTCAGCGGGCGGCGTTCTGATCACCGAAGGCGGCACCGCCGGCATCTTCACGGAGTACGGCGTGACGCGCGGCATCGACATCGTCCCGGCGCGTCAACTCAGGGCCACAGGCGGCATCTATCGCGCCGTCACGAAGGATCCGCGCAGCCCGATCGCATATGGATACGCGGACACACTGGCTGTGTACTTCAACCAGTCTCCGCTCTTTCAGGTCGATACGAATACGGACATCCCCGAGGATCAAGACGCCGATCTGACGGCGCAGCAGGCGCGGACCCGACCGCGTGTGGTGATGAGCTTCACCGCAAAGCGCGATTCGCTGCGCCTCTCGGGCTTATTGGTCAATGGCGAGGAGCTGGCGGGCCGACCGGCGGTGATCGATGCGCCGGTCGGGCAGGGCCACGTCGTGATGTTCGCGATCCGGCCGTTCTGGCGCTGGGAGACCCAGGGCAGCTTTGCCCTCGCGTTCAATGCGATTCTCAACTGGAACGACTTGGGCGTCGCGTGGCCGGCGTTCCCCAAGCCAGCAACGCGAGCAGTGGCGGCGCCGGACGATGGGCCTTAGATTTCGTCAACCAGATGGTTGACGAAATCGGGCCATGCCTCCTAAACTGAGCAATAACAGGGCATTACGCATCGTAGCCGCGGCACGGGAAGAGTTCGCGAAGCGCGGTTACGCGGGCGCGCGGGTCGACCAGATCGCCCAGCGCGCGGGCGTCAACAAACAACTGCTGTTTTACTACTACCACTCCAAGCGCGGGCTCTTTCAGGCCGTGCTCTCTGAGACCGCCGGCGAGCTCGAGAATGCGCTGGCCGGCATCAGGCAGCCGGCAGGAGGTCCACTCGACCGGCTTCGCCTCACGCTCGCCGCGCAGTTCGAATTCCTCGCTCGAAATCCGCAGGTGGTCGCGCTCATCGCGCAGGGAAACCGGTCGGGGATGGCCTTTCAGCCCGCGATCAATCGACTGGTCGTATTGCTGGCGGAAGGCCAGGGCCTGGGCCAGGTGCGGGACGATGTAGACCCGCATCTGACCGCCGCTCAGGCGCTGATTCTGATGGTCGGCTATCTCAATATGGAAGGCGTGGTGGCGACCAGTGCGCGGCCACTGGCCGTCGACGAGCCATCGCTCAGAGAGCGATGGCGCGCCGCGGCTGTCGACTTAGTGGTGGCGGGAGTGAGCGCGCGCTAGGCTGATTGGCGCTTCCGTTTCGAAAATCAGGTGACCCGCTTCGAAACGCGCCCCGCGCAGCGACAGGCTGAGCACGTCTCCCAGATCTTCCACCAGGTGCACGTCGAGTGTCTTGCGCACCTCGTCAGGCAAGTCCTCGAGATCGCGCTCGTTCTCCTTCGGCAGGATCACGGATGTGATGCCCGCACGGACGGCGCCCAAGATCTTCTCCTTCACGCCGCCGATTGGAAGCACGCGCCCGCGCAGGGTGATCTCACCCGTCATCGCGATATCGTGCCGCGCCGGTCGCCGAGACAATGCGGAGACAAGCGCAGTAGCCATCGTGATGCCGGCAGACGGTCCGTCCTTGGGGATCGCGCCCGCGGGAACGTGCACGTGGACATCGGTATCGATAAACGCGCCCTCGGGGATTCCCAACAGGTCGGCGTGTGACTTGGCGTACGTCAGCGCGGCGCGCGCCGACTCTTTCATCACGTCGCCCAACTGACCGGTCAGGACGAGGTCGCCCTTGCCGTGCATGACGCTCGCTTCGACGAACATGATGTCGCCGCCGACCGGCGTGTAATACATCCCCGTCGAGACGCCGACCTCATCTTCGCCGGCCATGCGCTCCGGATGGACCTTCGGCCGTCCGATCAGGTCCGGAATGTCCTTCTCGCTGACCGTCACGTGCTTCGCCTCACCATCGGCGATCTTGCGCGCGACTTTACGGCCGAGCTTGCCGATTTCACGCTCGAGCTGGCGGACGCCGGCTTCGCGCGTGTAGCTCGCGATGATCTCCTCCAGCGCATCCTCGCCGAGGGCGAGCTGATCGTCCCGCAGCCCGTTCTCCCGAAGCTGGCGCGGCACCAGGTACCGCTTGGCGATCTCCAGCTTCTCGCGCTCGGTGTATCCCGCGAAGTTGACCGTTTCGAGGCGGTCGAGCAGTGGCCCGGGAATGTTCTGGATGAAGTTCGCGGTCGCGATGAACAGCACCTCGGACAGATCGAACGGGACGCCGAGGTAATGATCGGTGAACGAATCGTTCTGCGCCGGATCGAGCACTTCGAGGAGGGCCGCGGCCGGATCGCCCTGGAACGAGATGCCCAGCTTGTCCACTTCGTCGAGCAGGAAGATCGGGTTCTTCGCTCCCGCCTGCTTCATGCCCTGAATGATCCGTCCGGGCATGGCACCCACATACGTCCGCCGGTGGCCGCGGATATCGGCCTCATCCCGCGCCCCGCCCAGTGAAATCCGGACATACGGCCGCCCCATCGCCCGCGCGATCGACTTCGCAATGGACGTCTTGCCGACGCCGGGAGGTCCGACGAAAAGCAAGGTCGGGGCGCGTGCGGCGCGATCGTCGTCATTACCGAGCTCCGCTTCAGTCGCCTTGCCTTCTTCCTTCGCCTGTTGCTGGCGCAACTGACGCACCGCCAGGAACTCGAGAACCTGATCTTTGACGTCCTGGAGACCGTAGTGATCCTCCTCGAGAATCTTCGCGGCCTGCTTGAGATCGAGCGACTCCTCAACGCGCGTATTCCACGGCAGCTCCGCGATCGTCTCGAGGTAGGTGCGAATTACCTGGGCTTCCATGGATTCCCGACCAGCGCGTTCCAAGCGCGCCAGCTCGCGATCCACTTCCTTGCGCGCCGCTTCCGGCAGCTCGAGCGCATCGAGCCGCTTCTTCAGATCGTCCGCCTCGGCCGCCTCTTCTTCTTCGCCGAGCTCCTTGCGGATGGCCTTCATCTGCTCGCGCAGCAGCATCTCGCGCTGACGCTCGCCCAATTCTTCCTGGACCTGAGTCTTAATGTCTTCCTGTGCGTCGAGCACCGCGATTTGGCGCTGCACGTGGACGAGCACCCGACGCAGCCGGTCTTCGACCGGAATGGTTTCGAGCAGCTGCTGGCGCTCGCTCGATTGGATGTCGAGATGTCCCGCGACGAGATCCGCCAGGGCACCCGGGTCCGTAACGCCCTGCAGCACCTGCTGCACGACCTCATTGGGTAGTCCCGATTTCTGCCCCAACTCCGCCGCGCGCTCACGCACTTCCCGGTGCAACCCTACGAAGGCAGGGTCCTTCTCATTCAGGGGAGCGAGGTCGGGCGCTTCCCGGACCGTCGCCTCGAGATAGCCGTTGGTCTCGGTATAATGGACCGCCGTCCCGCGGCCTTCGCCGTGCAGGATCAGCTGCACTCCACCGAGATTGCGCTGTACTTGGCTGATGCGCGCGATCGTGCCGGTGGTATAGAGCACCCCGGGGGAGACCTGATCGATGTTTTCTCTCTGGGCGACCGCGAAGACCTTGCGATCAGCCTGCTTGAGGGCGGCTTCTATGGCACGCAATGTCGCAGGACGGCCCGCGCCGATCGGCGTCGCAACGCCGGGGAACAGCACGGCATCGCGCAGCGGCAGGACGGGCAAAGTCATCCGGTCTGACATGGAATCTCCGATAGTAGGTTTCGTGACACTGGATCAGGACGTCAGATGCAGCGTCCGTGCCACGAAACAACGTCGTCTACGGCAGGTCCGTTCCGAAAGGAGCCGCCAAAGCGGCGCTCGGCTGCCAACTCTACGGTGTCGCGAGTGTGTTGCACCCCCGCATTTCAGCGGCTAAATCTTAGTGCTCGAATGCATTGCAAAACGGCATGAACGATCGGTTGGCGGAGCGGCTGAGCCAGGCCCTTGGCTCTTCCTTCACGCTCGAGGGGGAGATCGGCCGCGGCGGCATGGGCGTCGTCTATCACGCGCGCGATGAGCGGCTGAAGCGAAAGGTGGCGGTCAAGGTTTTGCCGCCAGAGCTCGCGTTTCGCGAGGAAATCCGCATCCGGTTCCTGCGCGAGGCGGAAACCGCCGCCCGGTTGTCGCATCCTCACATCGTGCCGATCCACTCGGTCGGGGAAGGTCCCGACGGGCTCGTCTATTTCGTCATGGCATACGTGGATGGTGAGTCGCTCGCGGCGCGCCTGAAGCGCCGCGAGCGACTCCCACCTGAAGAAGCCCGCCGAATCATGATGGAAACCGCCGACGCTCTTGGCGCCGGCCATGCCCTCGGCATCATCCATCGCGACGTCAAACCCGACAACATCCTGCTGGAAGGCAGTCGCGGGCGGACCGTGCTGACGGACTTTGGCATCGCCAAGGCGCTGACGTCCACGACCGGTCCCGGCACGCTCACGGCCACGGGCGTTGCGATCGGTACGCCCCACTACATGAGTCCGGAGCAAGCCGCTGGCGACCGAGAGATTGATGGTCGTTCCGACATCTACAGTCTCGGTGTGGTGGGCTACCAGATGCTCGCGGGAGAGTTGCCGTTTTCAGCGCCGACGGTGCCGGGCATTCTGTTGAAGCAGATCACCGAGCAGGCGCCGAATCTGCAAGACAAGTCCCCGACATGCCCCGACGATCTGTCCGCGTGCGTCATGCGCTCGCTCGAGAAAGAGCCCGAGGCGCGCTGGCCGACGGCCGACGCGCTGCGGCGTGCCCTCGAATCGCGCAGCGCGCCACCGTACCGGCCGTCGCGCCGCACGAGTGGCGGCGGTGTCGGTCTCCGAGCTGCGGCCGACACGCGACTCGGCGCACCGCCCGCGCGGATGTCGGGTGGCGGACGACCCGAGCGTCGCCGCGCATCGCGACCGGCACCGCGAAAAGATCCGAAGAGCGAGCTCACGCCGAGCGGCGAATCGCGCATGGTCGCGAAATTCCGGGACGGCTTCGTTTCCTGGGCCTCCGTCTGCGGTGGCCTGATGTTCATCGATGCGCTGATGGGTGGCGGACTGGGGTGGTCGCTGTTCCCGACGGCGATCTGGGGCGGTTTCGGCCTGCTGCCGCAATACATGAAGCTGTGGCAGAACGGCTACTCGTGGCGTGATGTCCTGAACCGGCCCGCGGCACCCGATGCGCACGGTGCGGTGCTCGGTCAGCGGCGCGACCTGCCGGCGCCCCGGGCCGACGAGTTCGGCCGTCACGTTGACACGATTCGCATGGCCCGGAACGATCGCGACGCGATCCTCAAGATCATGGAGCGCGTGCCGACGTCGGAGCAGAAGCTGCTGCCTGACGTCGTGCTGACGGTGGACGGTCTACTGAAGCGCGCCGAGGACCTCGCCCGGATGCTGCACGGGATGAGCGCGGACGTGGACGAGGGCGCACTCGCCCGCATCGAGGTGCGGCTTGAGGCGGTGAAGCTTCATGAAGAGGGAACGGAGCGCGAGCGGCAGCTCAATCTGCTGGAGCGCCAGCGGCAGGCGCTGAGCGATCTGCTCGTGCGCCGCAAACGGGTGGAGGAACAGATCGAATCGTGCGTGCTGGCGATGCAGAACGTTCGGTTCGACTTGCTGCGGTTACGCTCGGCGGGTGTTGCGGCAGTACTCAGCGATCTGACCAACGCGACGCAACAGGCACGCGCGCTGTCGCGGGATGTCGATCACGCCATTGCCGCCGCGGGCGAGATCCGGGACGTGCTCAGTGCCTCCCCGGCCCCTGCGTCGCCCCCGCCCCCGCCCCCGCCGCAGCCCCCCGCGTCCCCGGTGCCCCCCGCCCCCGGCCAGCGCCCCCGGTCCGCGCGCTAGAGTCCTGCGCGATCCAGCATTCACGAACGAGAGCCGGTCCGTTGTCCCGTCGCAGCGCGAAGTCCAGGAGCTCGACGAAGCTCGCCGCTGCCGCCTCGCAGTGTCCCGCCCGAAGCGCCGCAACGGCTGCCAGCTCGCGGTAGCGCGCCGAGCCCGGTCGCCGGTCGGCGGCGTAACTCAGTAAGCTGTCCGCCATTTGTGGCGGTGCATCCAGCGCAATCTGGCCGAGCGCCTGCGTGAGGAATTCACCGGGGAAGGGGTGGCGGAACGTGCCGCGCGCGGACTCCAGCGCGCTGCGCGCCTGCGACACGGCTTCCTCCCATCGCGACCCGCGGACCGCGAGCAAGGACATGGCCGCTCGGATCTGCCCGGTATCGGCGCCTCCGGCGAGCGCTTCTCGCAGCGCCATCGCCGCCAGCGGTTTGCTCCTCGCTGCCGCGAGCAGGCCGCGCAGCTGGAGCGCGTCCGCGTTGCCACCTCGTCTCATGACCGTGGCCAATACAGAATCGGCCTGGACCGTGTCTCCCATCGCCAGACGAATGCCGGCGCTGCGCACGGCCCACTCCGTCACGTCGGGTTGCGCACGCCGCGCCGAATCCAGATAGGGCAGCATGTCGGTATCGCTGCGCCGGGCACCGAGGATACGTAGTCTCGCGTACGGCGAGGTGCCGGCGTCGCCCTCGCCCAGCTGGATCAGCGAATCGAACACCGCGTACGTGGAGCCGCGTGGATCGAGAAAGCGGCGCGCCGCCACGAACTCGAGCCGTGGCCGGTTGTCGTCATGGGTGAAGGTCGCGCGGGCGATTAGTCGCACCACGCCCGAATCGCCCAACAGCAGTCTGCCGAAGTAGTCGTCCGGCGCATCGAGGCTCAGCCATTCCCGGCTCAGCTCGTGCATCGGACCGCCGGCGCTCAGCAACTCATTCAGCCAGCGGCGGTCGTAGGCGAGCGGCCGTGGGGACGCGAGCACGAGGAGATCGGCCGTGCCGCCGAACCACACGTTCACGTACGGAAAGACCGTCCGCAGACTCCGCACGATGCCGGCGACGACGGGCAATGGAAGCTGATAGAGCTGAATCCACTGGCAAAAGACGCCGCTATCGGCCAGTCTGCTTCGCGCGATGGTGAAGAACTCCGGCGTGTACAGCGTTGCGATCCCGGCGACCCAGGGATTCGACGGCTCGGACACGATCACGTCGTAGCGGGTGTGATCGAGCTGCAGTGCGCTGCGCGCGTCGTCGAGCGCAACGCGAACACCGGGTCGAGCGAGGACAGACTCATTCACGCCCGTGAACAAGGAATCCATCGCGATGACCGCGGGCTCGATCTCGACGATCTTCAACTGCTGCATGCCGGGCGTCAGCGCCAAGACGTGAGCGGTCGCACCGGTGCCATAACC
>Ga0134079_10000099_pt1 | contig 20038 bp, 17 predicted proteins | sample 15_taG_2_FD_119770 | JGI IMG/M metagenome (GOLD analysis project Ga0134079, IMG submission 119770) | Grasslands soil microbial communities from the Angelo Coastal Reserve, California, USA - 15_D_Rain_40cm_2_09182015 | ecosystem: Environmental > Terrestrial > Soil > Grasslands ...
GCGGTGATTCCGGAAGGGCAGAAGAACGCGAAGTGCGGTGAGTGCGGGAGGACGTTTCCGGTCGACTGGAAGGACGCAGGATAAATCGACGGTAGATACGACGACGGTAGATACGACGACGGTAGATACGACGACGGTAGATACGACGACGGTAGCGGACGGTCGATAGAACGATGGTACACTGCGGTGGACAGGACATGTTGAATTCAGGTTGATGAGCTCAGGCTACGCTCTCCCATGCTCGCGCACGAAAGAATCCGCGCCTGGAAGCTGTGCCACGAGCTGGTGCTCGCCGTTTACGAAGCGACGACGTCATTTCCCAAACATGAACTCTATGGTCTGACTTCCCAGGCGCGGCGTGCCGCTTTCTCGGCAGTCGTAAACATTGTCGAAGGCTCCGCAAAGCGGGGATCAGCGGAGTTCAGGAGATTTCTGGACATGAGCGTCGGCTCGCTGGCTGAGCTCGCCTCTACGTTGCGCGTCGCGAAGGACCTCAAGCTCCTCGACGACGCGCGTTGGAAAGCTTTGGAGCGACTCAGACGTCAGGCAGGAATGATGACTTGGAGGCTCTACGCTGCGGTGGGAAGAGCCGCTAAGCGCGTTTAACGTTTACCGTCGTCTTATCTACCGTCGCCGTATCTACCGTCGTTTCACCTACCGTCATAAGTCAGGGGGCACGTACGGAGAAGGAGGAGGAATCGTAACTCCTGGGTCGACACCTTTAGCGCAGAGGTGTTCCAACAATTCGATTTGCCTCTTCTGAATGTGCCAGAGCTCGTGCCACTGCTTGAACCGCAGCGAATCCAGTTTGTCGTGCAGGTCCCGGATCTCAATCTCCGCCATCAAGTTGATCTCGTAGTCCTGATTCGCCTGCATGCGATCTTTGTGCGCCTGCCGGTTCTGGCTCATCATGATGACCGGCGCCTGCAGGGCCGCCAGGGTCGAGAGGATGAGGTTCAACAGAATGAACGGGTAGGGATCGAACGGATGCCGGCCCAACACCCACGCATTCACGATCATCCAGGCAACGAGGACGCCCCCGAACAGCCCGATGAACGACCAGCTCCCGCCGAATTGCGCGACGCGGTCGGCGACGCGCTCGCCGAACGTCATCTGCGTGTCCATGTCCTGATGGACGAGCTTGCTCACCCGTCCGCGCCGCGTCACCTTCGACACCACCGCATGCTCCAGCTCCGAGAGCTTCTGATACTCGGCCTCCAGATACGCGACGAACTTCTTGGCGCGGTAGGTCTCGAGACAGTTCGGGCAAATGCCGCGCTTCGCCTCCCAATCCGGCCGGTCCTGCTTGATGAGATCGAGAATGCGGTTCTCGAGTTTCTGCGGCGACGCCAGATGGCGACCGTCGACGGGGCTGCTGCACAGCGAACACGCGAGTTTCGGCTTCGACGCCATCGCGGGACTCCTAGGGCAGCTGCATGTGAAGGGTGTGCACGAGGAACGCCCAGCGGTCCGTCTGCTCCTCGATGATTTTCGCGGTGGGTTTGCCGGCGCCGTGGCCCGCTTTCGTCTCGATGCGAATCAGCACGGGCGCGGCACCGCCCTGCGCCGCCTGCAAGGTCGCGGCGTATTTGAATGAGTGTCCGGGCACGACGCGGTCGTCGTGGTCCGCCGTCGTGATGAGCGTGGCGGGATAGTGCGCCCCCGACCTCACGTTGTGGATCGGCGAATACCGATACAAAGACGGAAACTGCTCCACATGGTCGGCGGAGCCGTATTCGGTTACCCAGGCCCATCCGATCGTGAACTTGTGGAAGCGCAGCATGTCCATCACTCCGACGGCCGGCAGCGCCGCGCCGAACAGCTCCGGCCGTTGATTCACGACCGCACCGACCAGCAGGCCTCCATTGGAGCCGCCCCCGATCGCCAACCGGCGCGGTGACGTGTAACCCTCCGCGATCAAGTACTCGGCCGCGGCGATGAAATCGTCGAACACATTCTGCTTCCGCTCCAGCATGCCGGCCTGATGCCAATCCTCCCCATACTCCGATCCGCCCCGCAGCACCGCCTGCGCGTACACTCCGCCCATCTCGAGCCAGCCGAGCACACCGATCGAGAACCCGGGTGTCATGTTCACATTGAAGCCGCCGTAGCCGTACAGATACGTCGGATTCGAGCCGTCCTGCTCCATGCCTCTTTTGTACGTCAAAAACATCGGGACGCGCGTGCCGTCCTTGCTGCGATAGAACACCTGCGTCGTCTCGTATTGCGAAGCGTCGAACGACAGCTCCGGCGCTTTGAACACCGTCGACTGGCCCGTCAGGAAGTCGTGCCGGAAGATCGTGGTCGGATACAAGAACGACGTGAACGCGTAGAACATCTCGGTGTCCGCTGGCTCGCCGGTCACCTGCACAATCGAACCGAGGGTCGGAAGCGCGACCTCGCCCGCGCTTTTCCCGTCGAGCGCGAACAGCCGCAGCTGCGAATACGCATCGTGCAGGTAGCGCACCACGAATGTGTTGTGCACGATCTGCGAGCCTTCGATCACGTCGCTCGCCTGCGGCACGACTTCCTGCCACCCGGCCTGTGCGGGATGCCTGATATCGACGGCGACGATGCGACTGCGCGGCGCCCCGTTGTCGGTCTGGAAGAAAAACGTTGGGCCGCTGTTTCCGACGAATCCATAGGATGCGTCGAACGCATCGAGCAATCGCTCGACTGGCGCATCGACGCGCGGGTGATTGGCGTCGCCGAGGTCCTGATAGTAGATCCGGTTGCGGCGATCGGTGCCGAGCCACACGCTGTAGACAGCGTAACGCCCGTCGGCGCTGATCTCGACGCTGAAACCCCAATCGGGCTGGTCGGGGCGCTCATAAATCAGCCGGTCGGCCGATTGCTCGGCGCCGAGTTGGTGGTAGTAGACCTTTTGGTAGCGATTGACCTCGAGTAGCGGATCCGCGCCGGCCGCCGGCTCGGGGTAGCGACTATAGAAGAAGCCCGCTCCGTCATGGGTCCACGCGGCACTCGAAAACTTGATCCACCTCAGATGATCGGCGCGATCCTGTTTCGTCGCGACGTCGCGAACACGAAATTCCTGCCAATCCGAGCCGCTCCCTGAAGTCCCGTAGACCATCGTCGCGCCATCCTCGGCGAACGCGAGGATGGAAAGCGCCACCGTCCCGTCGGCTGACAGCGTGTTCGGATCGAGCAGCACCTCGGGCTCGGCGGTCAGCGCGCGTTGCGCATACAGCACCGCCTGGTTTTGCAACCCTGAGTTCTTGAAGAAGAAGTAGCGGCCGCCCTTCTTGAACGGCGCGCCGTATTTCGGATAGTCCCACAGCTCGGTCAGCCGGCGCCGAATGCGCTCGCGCTCGGGAATCTGCTCGAGGTACGCGAACGTGATCCGGTTTTCGGCCTCGACCCACGCCCTGGTCTCCGGAGAATCCACGTCCTCCAGCCAGCGGTAGGGGTCGGCCACGTGGGTGCCGTGGTAATCATCGACCACGTCGTCCTTGCGGGCCAACGGATAATCCATCGACTGCGCGTCGAGAGGGACCGAGCGGACTTTTGTCGCCGTCATGTCGCGTAAACGTGCCCAGGTCCGCGCTTTTGGGGTAGGGGGTGAGCGCTCCTGACGCGTTTTCGTGAGCCATGCCGACGACGTTCAGCGGGGGACTTCCAGCCGCGCGCGCGATTCTGGAGGAGCGGTTTGGGTATCCGCGCTTTCGCGTGCACCAGCTCAAGGTGCTCGGCCCGCTCTTGTCGGGACGAAACGTGCTCGCAGTTCTGCCCACCGGCGCGGGCAAGTCGCTCTGTTATCAAGTCCCAGCACTCCTCGGAACCGGCTTGACGCTCGTCGTCTCGCCGCTGATTTCGCTGATGCAGGATCAGGTGGGGGCGTTGCGGCGGCGCCGGATCGCGGCTGCCTATCTCAACAGCCAGCTCGATGCGGACCAGCAGCGCGTCACTCTCGATTCAGCGATCGACGGACGCCTGGTGCTGCTCTACTGTGCGCCGGAGCGGATGGCGTCGTTGACGCGGCGCCTCGTTGCCACGGCGACGCCAATCAGTCTGCTCGCGATCGATGAAGCCCACTGCATCACGGAATGGGGCAATGAATTCCGTCCGGTGTATCGGCGCCTGGGGATGTTCCGCTCATTCTTGGGTCGTCCGCCAACGATCGCGCTCACCGGTAGTGCCACGCCCGCCACGCGCGAAGACATCATCCGGGTCTTACGAATGCCCGACGCCGAGGTCGTGGTTACCTCGTTTGACCGACCGAATCTCAGGTTTGCGGTGCGACGGGTAAGCGACGATCGCGAACGCTTTGCGATCATCCGGACGCGGGTGCGCGAGTCTTCCGGCCCGGGCACGGGCGGGGGCAGGGGCGGGGGCGGGGGCGGGGGCGCGTCACTGATCTACACGCCCACCCGGCGACTCACCGAGCTGGTCACCCGAGCGCTGCTCAGGTCGAGTGTGCGCGCCGCTCCTTACCATGCCGGCCTGACCGCCTCGGTTCGGCGCCGAGTGCTGCGCGCATTTCTCGCGGACGAGGTGGACGTCGTTGTCGCGACGAGCGCGTTCGGTATGGGGATCGACAAGCCGGACGTGCGGCACGTGTTGCATTGGGGACCGCCGCCTACGCTCGAGGCTTACTATCAGGAGGCGGGCCGCGCTGGCAGAGACGGCGAGCCATCCGAATGTCTCATTCTGTGGCGACCGCAGGACTTCGCATGGGGAAATGTGGCGCACCCAATGCGGCGATACGTGGAGGCGCGTCGGGACCACCGCGCAATCATTCTCCAACACTTCGGCGAGATGTGATAGTAGGGGCGCAGCATGCTGCGCCCCTACCCATACAACGCAGCATGGCTGGGCCCCTACATACACAACCACTCGCTCGAGCCTCTTCTATATTTCACCCCATGCACGACGCCCTCTATTTCAGCGACCACCATCTCCAGGTTCGCGAGATGGTCCGCGATTTCGCCAACACCGTCGTCAAACCCACCGCCCGTCAATACGATCTCGACAGCAAGTTCCCGTGGGACAACATCAAGCAGATGGCGGAGCTCGGGCTGTTCGGGATTCCGTGGCCGGAGGAGCTGGGCGGATCGGGGATGGACTACCTCTCGTACATCACCGTCATCCACGAGATGGCCAAGGTCGATGCGAGTCACGCGATCACCATCAGCGCGCATACCACGCTCGGCACGTCTCCGATCATGGACTTTGGGACGGACGAGCAGAAGAAGCGCTTCGTCCCTCTGCTGGCGACGGGTACCGTGCTGGGCGGGTTCGGCCTCACGGAGCCGGGCGCCGGCTCGGATGCCGGCGGCACCAGGACGACCGCGGTCGATAAGGGCGACCATTACGTCCTGAACGGCTCCAAGATCTTCATCACGCACGCGGGCGTGGGCGAGATCTTCTGTGTGACCGCGCGCACCGATCCGAATCAGAAACGCACCCACGGCATCACCGCGTTCATCGTCGCCAAGGACACGTCCGATCTCGAAGAGACCAAGCGCGTCGGGACCGGACATGCATCGCCTGCCGAGCTCCCCAAGAGCCGCGGGGTGCTCTCAGGCAAAAAAGAGGACAAGCTCGGCTGGCGCGCGTCGGACACGCGTGAGTTGATCTTCCAGGATGCCATCGTTCCCAAAGAGAACGTGCTCGGTCCCGTGAACAACGGCTTCCGGCAGTTCCTCCACACCCTCGACGGCGGGCGGATCGGGATCGCCGCCCTCGCGCTGGGGCTCGCCGAAGGCGCGCTGGAGGAATGCCTGACCTATACCTCCACGCGCAAACAATTCGGCCGGCCTATTGCCAGCTTCCAGGGTGTCCATTTTGCCCTCGCCGACATGGCGACCGAGATCGAGGCGGCCAAGCAGCTCGTCTACCATGCCGCCTGGCTCAAGCAGCACGGCCACTCCTTTAAGAAGGAAGCGGCAATGGCTAAGCTGTACGCGTCCGAGCTCTGCATGCGCGCTACCACCAAGGCGGTCCAACTCCACGGCGGATACGGATATACCACCGAGTACCCCGTTGAACGGATGATGCGGGACGCTAAGATCTGCGAAATCGGTGAAGGAACGAGCGAAATCCAGCGGATTGTCATTGCGAGACAATTGCTGGGTGGGCTGATAGACTAGGCGGGCGAAGTCGGTCGAGGGCGGGCAAGGGCGGTTGCCTTCGCCCGCCATTTATGTTGACCTAACCTGGCACTCGTCTTACGTTTACCTCATGAATTGGGCTTTGGCGTCACTCAGCCGCCTCTCCAATCGCATCATCGCTTTGCCCCCGATCATGTCAAATCGGCGCGGCGAATTGGACTATTGCTGGGACAACCATACGCTCCCGGGAGCTGGATGCTTCCCGCCGGGGCACGAGGGCAACTGCTTTGAAGCGCGAAATACTGATTTCAGGAAGCCAGCGGGAGACCCGCGTGGCCATTCTCGAGGACGACCGCCTTGTTGAGCTCCTGGTCGATCGTCCAGACTCCCACCGGTCCGTCGGCGACATCTACCTCGGCAAGGTCGAGGCAGTGCTCCCCGGCATCCAAGCCGCCTTCGTCGACATCGGCGCTGAAAAGAGCGCCTTTCTCCACGCCTCGGACCTGATCGAGGCCGACGAAGACGAAGATCCCGAAGACCGCGAGCCTGACGACGCAGACGAAGAGAATGGCAGCGGCAACGGGAACGGCGGGAGCGGGAGCGGGGGCGGCGACGGAAAAAGCGAAGGGAAGGGCGCTGCGCAGGTAATTGCGAATAGGCGCGGCCCGCCGCGCTCGCGCCGCCGCCAGGCACCGAACATCGCCGACGAGTTGAAACGCGGGCAGACCAAGCTCGTCCAGGTCATCAAAGAAGCCATCGGTACGAAGGGACCGCGCGTGACCGCGCAGGTCTCGCTCGCCGGCCGGTTCCTCGTCTACATGCCGTTTGCGTCCAAGGTCGGCGTCTCGCGCAAGATCGAGAACCGCGAGCAACGCGCGCGCCTGCGCGAGATGGTCACGAAGCTCGTCCCGAAGGATGAGGGCGGCTGGATTATTCGCACCGTCGCCGATGATCTCACGGAAGCGAGCTGCAAGCGCGAGATCGATCACCTCCTCGGCCTCTGGAAAAAGATCCAGCGGAAGTCCTCCTCCGGCAGGGCGCCGCAGGTCGTGCAACGCGAGACGAGCCTCACGCGCGGCATTGTACGCGACTTGCTGTCGGACAAGGTCGACCTGTTACTCCTCGATTCGAAGCTCTTGTACAACGAGGTCGAGCAGTACCTGAAGCAGATCGATCCCGAGCTGCTGCCCAAGGTCAAGATGTATCACGACGAGGCTCCCCTGTTCGATGCGTACGACATCGAGGCGGAGATCCGGAACCTCTTCAAGCAGCGCGTGGATCTGCCGACGGGCGGCTACCTGATCATTCAACCGACCGAGGCGCTGATCTCGATCGACGTGAACACCGGGCGCTACACCGGCAAGCGCGATCCCGAGAGCACGATTCTGCGCACGAATCTCGAGGCGGCCCGAGAGGTCGCCCGGCAGATCCGGTTGCGCGACATCGGCGGCATTATCGTGGTCGACTTCATCGACATGGAGACGAGGTCGAATCGCGACAAGGTGCTGCAGGAGCTGCGCACGCACCTGGGCCGGGATCGCGCGCGCACGCGGGCGTTTGCGGTCTCGGAGCTCGGGTTGATCGAAATGACGCGGCAGCGCGTGCGGCCGTCGCTCTGGCAGTCGATGACCACCGAGTGCCCGACCTGCAATGGCACGGGGCGGGTGTTCCGGCCCGAGGTGGTCGTCCGTCGGATGGAGCGCTCGCTCAAGCGCGCCGGGGCCGATCATAAGGAGCGGCAACTCTCGGTTCGGCTGCATCCCGAGGTCGCGCTCTACCTGGTGGAGCAGGAGCCTAACTTCCTGCGTCAGTTGGAGAAGCTGACCGGCCTCGAGCTCGAGGTGCGAGACGACCCGATGATGCGACTCGACGAATTCCGGATGATGGCCCGCCCAGCGGGACGCGATGTAACGGAGCAATACGCTGTGGCGTAGGGGCGCAGCATGCTGCGCTCCTACCCCGTGCCTTGACTAACCGATTGCCCGCATTTAGGTTCCGCGCCCTATGTCATACGCCATTTTCACCAGCGGCGGCCAACAATTCCGCGCCGAGCCGGGCCGTACCATCAAGGTCCCGCTGCTCGATGCGAAGCCGGGGGATGAGGTCTCGTTCGATCAGGTCCTCGTCGCCTCGGACGGCAAGAGCGTCCAGACGGGCGCCCCGCGCGTAAAAGGCGCGATGGTCACGGCCGAAGTCGTGCGCCACGGCAAGGGCAAGAAGGTCCGGATCTTTCGGTTTGCGCGCCGCACGGGCTATCGGCGCCACGCGGGACACCGGCAGGACTTCACCGAAATCAAGATCGCCGGCGTGAAGGTCGGCTGAGGATAGCATGGCTCATAAGAAGGGCGTCGGCTCCTCGCGCAACGGGCGCGACTCGAATCCGAAATACCTCGGCGTGAAGCGCTTCGGCGGGGAATTCGTCCGCGCCGGCACGATCATCGTGATTCAGCGCGGCACCAAGTTCCATCCCGGCAAGAACGTCCGGCGCGCCTCGAACGACACGCTGTTCACCACGATCGACGGTCAGGTGAAATTCGAGCACAAGAACAAGCAGCGCTTTCAGGTGAGCGTGTATCCGCTGGCGGTAGAATCGGCAGCGAAGTAAGACGGCGGCGAAGGGGCGGCGAAAGAGGCGGCGGCGAGACATCGCCGCCGTTTTTGTTCGCCGCCGATTTATTCGCCGCCGCTTGTTCTCGCCGCCCTAGTATTTCGGCGGCAACGTCCGATATCGCTCCAGCAACTCCGTCTGCCTGCTCCGCAGCGGGATGTCTCGCCCCCGAATAAATACGTGATCGACGCCGGTCGAGAACTCGAACGGATCTCCCGTCCAAACGACCACGTTCGCGATTTTCCCGGCTTCGAGCGATCCATAACGGTCAGCAACCCCAAAAATCTCGGCCGGCGTGAGTGTGACCGCCCTGAGCGCCTGATCCCACGTCATGCCGCTCGCCACTGCATTGCCAGCCTCCTGCCGCAGGTCTCGCGTATTCTCGGTCGCGGTCTCCATGAGCGCGATCTTCACCCCCCCCTTGGCGAGCAGCGGCGCGTTCTCGTACCGGATGCCGAGCGCGTCATAGCTCGGGATGTTGTCGAGCGGCTCGACGAGGACCGGGACTCCGGCCGCGGCGATCTCGTCGGGAATCATCCACCCCTCGGCCACACCCGCAAGAATCAGTTTGAGCTTGTATTCTTTCGCGATCCGCAGCGCCGTCTCGATATCGCTGCGCCGATTCGCAATCACCAAAAGCGGCAGCTCGCCGCGCAAGACCGGCTGCAGCGCTTCGAGGTCGGCCGCACTGGCCGACAGGTTCTGAATTTGATTCCGGCGGAAGTCGGCGCGCCGGGTGCCGTATTCACGGGCATCGTTCAACACCTGGCGCAGCCGTTGCGCCACGCCTGCCCGCGAGCCGCCACCGGCATCTTTGGAGCCTTCACTCAGGTCGGCCACCATCGCCGCCGGCGACTTCACTCGCATCGCCTCGATCGTCCTGCCGTCGAGATCGATCAGAACCGCCTGGCCCAAGATCAGACTGCCGTTCGGGACGGCGAGCGTGGTCGTGATGCCCTCGATGCGGTTGACGGCGATCAAGGTCGAGGCGGGATTGATGCCCTCGAGCACGTTGAAGGACGCGGCCACCGGGTCGCCGGATACCGATGACTCGTTCGTGTTGTTCACCGCACTGATTTCACGCAGGCCCATCTGGCCGGCGCCGTCGAGGAATCCGGGCGTCACCCATTTGCCCGATGCGTCGATCCGCGTGGCTCCCGCCGGGACGGCGACGCTGGTCCCGACGGCCGCGATGCGACCATCACGAATCAGCACGGTCGCATTCTCGATCTTGGGGCCGGAGACCGGATAGACCGTGCCGCCGGTGATCGCGATCGTCTGCGCAAGCAGGAAGGCAATCATTGCTGCGGTCCTCCCTGTCCGAGCGTGAAGTCCGTCTTGGGCTGATGCGTGGGATCGTTGCGGTCATAGACCAGCCAACCATCGTTGTAGACCTGGACCGCGCGCGCATACACCGACAGCGGATCGCCCGACCAGAGCACGACATCGGCCATCTTCCCCGGCTCGAGCGTCCCGACGATCGAATCAAGCCCGAGGATCCACGCCGGGTTGGCGGTGAACCAGCGCACCGCTTGATCGCGGGTGATGGGAATGCCGGCACGGCGGCCCGCATACATCGCTTTCGCCGCTTCCTGATTGAGCCGCTGGATGCCGCCGGGATCGTCTGAGTGAATGTCGGCTTTCGCGCCGGCTTGCTCGACGAGCGCGGCATTCTCGTGAATTCCGTCCATCGCTTCTTCCTTGAAGCCCCACCAGTCCGACCACATGGCGGCGGCAGTGCCGTCGCGCGCCAGCAGGTCGGCGATTTTGTACGCTTCCACCGCGTGGTGGAACGCGCGGATCTTGAAGCCGAACTCCCTGGCGAGATCGAGCATCTGGGCCATCTCGTCCGCGCGATAGCAGTGGTTCTGCACGTAGATGTTGCCGCGCAGCACCTCCGCCAGCGTTTCGTTGCGAAGGTTGCGCTCCGGTGGATCGCCCTGGTGATCCTTGTCCCACTTGTCCCACTTCTGGCGATAGCCTTGAGCCGCGATGAACGCCTCGCGATAGCCCGCCATGTTGCCCATGCGCGTCGACGGACCGCCGCGCTGGCCGTATACGCGCTTGGGATTCTCGCCGCACGCCATCTTCAGGCCGTAATGCGCACCGGGGAACTTCATTTCCTGGACGGTGCGGGCCGGGATCAATTTGAGCACGGCGCTGCGCCCGCCGATGAGATTCGCCGATCCGGGCAGCGCCTGAATCGTCGTCACCCCCCCCTCGATGGCCAGCGGGATCTGCGGATCCTGCGGCCAGAAGGAGTGCTCCGCCCACACCTCGGCGGTGACCGGCCGCGTTGCCTCGTTGCCGTCTGACTCCGCAAACGTCCCGGGCGCGGCATACACGCCGAGATGCGAGTGCACGTCGATGACGCCCGGCGTCACCCACTTGCCCGTGCCGTCCACCACCGTCGCGTCACTCGGCGCCTGGACGTTCGTGCCGACGGCGACGATGCGACCATCCTTGAACAGGATCGAGCCGCCCTGAATCTCCTGACCCGCGGCCGTCATGATGGTCGCGTTGCGGATCAGCACAGGCGGGTTCGGGTGACGCGTGTACGTGGAGGGATACTGCGAGCCGATTCTGCCCGATGTGTCCTGCGTCGCCGGCTTCGCGGCAGTTGTCGCAGGACTGGGACTCCCGCTTGTTCGTGCGGTTCCCGACGCGCAACCTGCCGCGACAAGGACCGCGAGGACCGGTGCTATCGACCGCCGCATTATCATGTCCCCCTATTTCACGAGTTCAAACACGATCGGCGCGCCGGTCGGCGCGATGCGCACGAGCCGCCGCGGCGTCTGCTGCGTCACATGCATGACAACCGGCAACTGCATCCCGGCGATCTCCAGCCGGTAGGACGGAAGATTGCCCGCGGGCACCTGGACGGTCTCCAGGCCCGCCACTTTCACCGTCACCACCTTGGTCGTGCCCTCGCCCGACGAGAAGACGTTCAGGTTGAATGTCTTTCCGACTGCGAGGGGCAGGGCGGGCACGAGCAGCGGCAACGTATTGTCGTCGATCGTCCCCACGGCAATGGTGGTGTCCACTGTGATCGACTTGACGGTGCTGCCCGGCCGCGGCGTCTGGCTCGTGCCCTTCACGCGTCCATCGCTGTAGGTCAGGTGAATCTCCGCGTGCTGGCCTTGGACGGTGCTCGTCTGGTCCGTGTGCCGCGGCGATAGGTCGCTGTTCAAGACCACGGTCGACTGCTGTTGGAACGGGCCGATCGTCGTGGATTCCGTATAGGAGATCGAGTCGCCCGTCACGGTGATCGCGCCGGTCTGCGCGCCGAAGACCTGGCCTTGCACCAGTGCCTGGAAGCTGTCACTCCGCGCGACGATCTGGCTCTTGTCGAACGCGACCGGCCCGCCGGTGGGATTGAGCTGCGCCGGATCGATCCGGTTGCCCTCGATATCCACGATGCGCACCGCCGCGATCGGCTTCAGCTTGTCGTACAGCGACTTGGCGTCACCGACCACGACGATCGTCAGGTTATCGCGGCGGATCGTGCGCTGAGCCGCGGATCGTGCGCGCGTGGGCGTCACGGCGGACAAACGGTCGCGGTAGGTCTGCACATAGTTCGAGCCGAGGCCCAGGAGCCGGGCCGTCGACACGACCTGCGCGATCTGGCTCGGCGTCTCGATCGTCAGCGGGAACGACCCGACGAGAAACCCCTTCGCGGCGTTCAGCTCGCTGTCGGGAATCGTCTCGGTGCGAACGCGGTCAATTTGATGCAGCAGCTCGACCAGCGCGCTGTCCGTGACCTCGGTTCGCCCTTCGAACGTCGCCTGCCAGTAGCCCAGGCCGCGGTTGCGGCGCAGGCCGGCATAGGACCCGTAGGTCCAGCTTTTCTGCTCGCGCAAGATCGTGAACAGACGCGAGTCCGAGCCGCCGCCCAGCACCTGCGTCGCGATACGCGCCGGATAGTAGGTGCTGTCAGTCGGGAGGAACGTCGTGTTCCCGATCACGATGTTCGACTGCACGGAGCCCGGGCGATTGACGAGCAGAATGTCCGTGCTGCGCTTGGTCGGCGCGGCAGGGAAGGCGGTCGCCGCCGGCGCAGCGCCCGTCCACGTGCCGAAGGCTCTCGTCGCGAGCTCGCGCGCGCGCGCGAGCGTGATGTCGCCGGCCACGACGAGCAGCGCGCCGCTTGGGCGCAGCCGCCGCTGGGCGAACCCGACGACGTCGTCACGCGTGATCGCCTTGTACGAGGCGGCGCTGGTGCTGCGTCCGTACGGATTACGGCCGAAGAGCTCCTTCTGGAAGGCGCGCGCGGCCACATTGCCCGCCTGCGACAGCTCGACGTCGAGCGATGACAGGGACCGCGTGCGCGTGAGCTCGAGCTCCTCCCGCGGATACGTCGCGCGGCGCGTGACGTCGCCGAGCAGCGTGAATGCGAGATCGGCATGATCGCTGAGCCCGTCGGTCGAGACCGTGAGGAAATCGCCACCGGCACTCGCGCCGATACTGCCGCCTGCACCCTCGATGGTCGAAGCGATCTGCTCCGCATCGCGCGTCGGCGTCCCCTTGGTCAAGAGGTCGGCCACGAAGTCCGCGACACCCTCCTTGCCCGCGGGATCGTAAATGCTCCCGGCGCGGAAGCTCAGGCTGAGCGCTAGCGTCGGCTGCTCATGGTTCTCGACGAGCAGCAATGTCATGCCGTTGGGCAACGCGACCTGCTGGAACGGTGGAAAGCGCACGGGATGCAGCTTCTCCGCCACCGGCGGCCGGCTGGGGAAGGAATCCTGCGCGGAAAGTTGGAGTACCGGTACGCACAGCGCGGTCAGGACAAACAGCCCGACCCTCAGTCCGTCCGACCGTCTCGCCGTCATTGGGCACCTCCCGGACCTGCTCGCACAATCAGGAGCGTCAGGTTCGCAGGCGTGAGATAGGTCGCCGCCACGCGCTTCACGTCATCACTCGTCACGGCCAGCATCTTGTCGAGATCGGTATTGATCTCGTCGATCGAGTCATGGAACGTCTTGTAGTGGTGCAGCTCCTCCGCCGTGCCCAAGGTTGTCTCGCGATTCGAAATGAAGCCCGCCCGCACCGCGTTCTTGGCCTTCTCGAGCTCCGCGGCCGCGATGCCGTTCGCCCGGATGGTGTCGAGCTGAGTGCTGAGCAGGGAGTCGAGCCGGTCGGAGGAGACCCCTTGATTCACGATCCCGTACACGGCGAACACGCCGGGCCCATTGCGCGAGCCGTAGGGGTTCATGACCGTGCCGGTGCCGAGCGCCGCCTTGTCATGCCGGACGACTGAGACGTTCAGTCGTGAGCTTTCGCCCTGACCCAGAATGATGTTGAGGATTTCCAGGGCGGGCGTATCGGCATGGCGATGCTCCGGGATGCGGTACAACCGCATCACCAGGTCGAGGTTCGCCTGGGCGTCGTGGACCTCGCGCCGCACCGGTCCCTTGGCAGCGGCGATGTTGCTCTCGCAGCGCGGCGCTTCCGGCGCCGGGTGACTCGGCACGCCGGCGAAATACTGGTTCACGAGCCGCCGCAGCTCGCTCTGGTTGAAGTCGCCCACCACCACCAGCGTCGCGTTGTTGGGCGCGTAGTAGGTGTCGAAGAACGCCTGCACGTCCGGCGCCGCGGCGGAGTCGAGATCGGCCATCGAACCGATCACCGTGTGCGCGTAGGGGAAGCAGCTCGTGCTGTCGAACGGCCACGTCAATCCATCCGTGAACGCCGCGGCGTAGGGCTGATTGTCCACGCGCAGCCGGCGTTCTTCCTTCACCGCCTGCCGCTGGTTCTCGAACTTATCTTCCGTGATCGCGAGCGAGCGCATGCGGTCAGCCTCGAGCCAGAGCGCCAGGTTGAGCCGGTTGGACGGCACCGTCTCCCAGTAGTTCGTGCGATCTTCCGCGGTGCTGCCGTTGTAGTTGCCGCCGGCGCGCTCGATCAGCTGCGCGTGCTCGGATTTCTTCACGTGCGCCGACCCCTCGAACATCATGTGCTCGAACAGGTGCGCGAAGCCCGAGCGGCCGGGCCGCTCGTTGCGCGAGCCGACCTCGTACCACATGTCCACCGACACGATCGGCGTCGAGTGATCCTCGGAATAAATGACGCGCAGGCCGTTGGGAAGGGTGAACTGTTCGAAGGCGATATGTCCCGCTTGTTGCGCCGCCAGCGTTGCAGGCAGCAGCGAGAGCAGGGCGAGCAGTCTACGCATGGGTCCGCGACTCCATCGGAAAGAGCGCCAGCGCGTTGGTTTCGAGGATGGCCTGTTGCTGCTCGGGCGCGAGCGGCAGGGCCAGGAATTGATCGATGTTTTGCCGCAGGTCCTTCACCCCGGGGCTCGGCCAGTCCGTGCCCCAGAGCACGCGGTCCCCAACCTCCGCCAGGCGGGGAAAGTACTCGAGCAATTTGGCGGGCGGAATGCCCGAGACATCCAGCCTGACTTGCCTATGACGTCGGAGGATGAAAAACGCTTCTTCCATGTACAGCGGCCGGCCGCCGTGCGCCATCACGAGCCGGAGATCGGGAAAATCGATCGCGACATCATCGAGCTCCATCGGATTGCCGTACTTCGAGCGCGCGCCCGGGAAAATGGAGGTACCGGTGTGGACCATCACGGGGAGCCCGCGCTCCTCGCAGCGGCGGTAGATCTTGCCGAGCGCGGCGAGGCCGTCGGTGTAGGCGTTCGCGGGGAAGGCCTGGTGCGGCGGATGGATCTTGATCAGTTGAATCCCGAGATCGATCAAGCGGTCCACGTCGCCCGTGGGATCCTTCGTGAAACGCGCGTGCACGCCGCCGTAGGGGATCAGGCGCTCGGGATTGGCCTGCGCGTATGTGGCGGCGAAGGCATTGGTCGAGTCGTCGAACCCCATGATGTCGGGGCTTGGATAGTTCACGAGGCCGACGCGCCACACGCGCGAGCGATCCATCACCTCGAGCAGCGCGCGCGGATCGTCCATCATCGAGATCAGCAGCTCCCAATGATCCTCTTTGCCCTTGCGCATCGCTTCCTGCACGGTGGGCTTGAGTTGCCACCAGGGCTGGATGTGGATGTGGACGTCGGTGATGCGGCTCAGTCGCTCCAGGTATAGAACCCCTTTCCCGTCTTCTTCCCGAGCTCGCCCTGCTTCACTTTGTCCCTGAGAATCCTGGGCGGCTCGTACTGCGACTTCCCCAGTGTCTTGTACAAGTACTCGGCGATCGCCAGCCGCACATCGAGCCCGACCAGGTCGGTGAGCTTGAGCGGGCCCATCGGGTGGTTGTAGCCCAGCTCCATCGCCTTGTCGATGTCCTCCGCGCTGGCCACGTCCTGCTCGAGCATCCGCATCGCTTCGAGCCCGAGCACTACACCGAGCCGGCTCGATGCGAAGCCCGGCGAGTCGCGCACCACGATCGGCTCCTTGCCCAATTGCCGCGCGAACGCGACGGCGCGCTCAGCCGCCGGCAGGCTGGCCGCACCGTGCGTGACGACCTCGACCAGCTTCATGACGTGCACGGGATTGAAGAAATGCATGCCGACCAGTCGCCCGGGCTGCGCCAGCGTCGCGGCGATGGCGGCGATCGACAGCGAAGACGTGTTCGAAGCGAGCAGCGCGCCGGGCGGGGCGGTGCGTTCGACATCGATGAACAGTCGTTGCTTGACCGCGAGATCCTCCACCACGGCTTCAATGATCACATCGGCGTCCCCCAGCGCAGGGCGGAGCTCCGGTTCCGTCGCGACCCTGGCCCGTACCGCCGCGCGCTCCGCGCCGGTCAGCTTGCCGCGCTTGACGCCACCCTCGAGCAGGCCGTCGATCTTGGCGAGTGCCGCGGGAAGCGAATCGGCTCGCGCGTCGGTGATCCGCACGTCGCAGCCGGCGAGCGCCGCGGCGTAGGCGATGCCGTGGCCCATGGTGCCGGCGCCGATGACCGCGACGCGCGACCTCATGTGGCTCGGTGAGCATCGACGATGGGGCGAGCGCGCTCGGGATGATTGGTACAGATGCCATCGACGCCCCAGCGCGCGAACTGCTGGATCTCCAGGGCGGTATCCACGGTCCAGGCGATGACGCTCGCTCCAAGCTCGTGCACCTGTGTGACCAACTGCTCGTCCAACGTCGCGCGCTCCTGCCACAGCGTCCGTGCGCTGGCGTCGTCGAGCGTCTGCTTCGGCGAGCGTGTCGCGACCTCGGACAGCACTCCGCACGGCAAACCCGGGCGCTTCTCGGCGAGACGCCGGACGACGTGAAACGCAAAGCTGTGGACGGCGTACCCACCGGGGTTCGGCCCACCGTCGAGGACCGTCAAGAAGCGATCGTCCCACCGAGGATCGAGCACTTTTATTTCCACGAACACCTTGAGCGCGCCGAGGACCTGCAGCGCTTGAGCCAGGGTGGGGATCGGCTCGCCGTTCGCGAGCGGCACCGCGGCGAGGTCGCGGGCGCGCGCCTGCGCGATGGGAAGGCCCAGCACCGACGGATCATGGTGTACGACGATCTCGCCATCCAGCGTCGAGTGCACGTCCAGCTCGACCGCGTCGGCGCCCTGGCCGGCAGCCAGCCGAAACGCGGCCAAAGAGTTCTCGAGCGCGACACTGGACGCACCCCGGTGGGCGATCACCAGGGGCTTCGCGGGTTTCGAAGGCTTCACTGCGACAGGCTATCGGCTTTTTTCGGCTCGATCCAGTCCGGCTCTTTTTCGATGTCGTGCACGATCGCGATGTCTTCGGGGCGCGGCAGCACGGTCTCGAGATAGGCGGCGTATTTGTTCTCGTCGAGCGGCTGACCGTCCACCGTGAACTTCTGGTGCGCGTACATCCCGATCCGGCGGTTGAACTTGAGATCCGGCACCTTCAGCTGCCGCTCGCGCTCGGGAATGAACATGTTGAGCCGTTCGACGAGCTTCACGATCTCCTGGCGGTAGAGATTCCGCGCCAGCTCGTTCAGCTTGCTCTTGTCCGGCTCATTTCCATTCGTCGGGTTCTCGCGTTCGTCGTAGCGACCTTTGAGTCCCCAGACGTATGCCCAATGCGCCGACGAGGAACTGTCGGTCCCGAACAGATCGAACGCCGTGGGGATCCACTTATAGAAGAAGCGCTGGATCACCTCGGGGGGCATCTTGCCCGCTTTCACGATGCGAAGCAGTCCATTGTTGCCGGTGCCGAGGTGGTAGGACTCCTCTTTGAGCATCGGACCCATCGAGCGGGACAGCGGATCGAACGCCGAGACCGACAGCATCTTGAGCTGGAACTTGCCGTCGCGGTCGATGAACTGCGTGTAGGTGAAGAAGTCGAGCCAGTTGTCGACGATCTCGTTGAACGAGCCGAGCAGGCGCTCGCCTTCGTCGGCGCGCCGCTCGAGCAGCTTGGCGGCCTCGCGCTTGCCCTCGTCCCCAAAGTGCGAGCAAAGCAGGTAGGACATCTGCCATCCGTGCCGCATCTCTTCGGTCATCACGCGCTGCAGCGACAGCAGATCGTAATCGGAGGGCGCATGGTGCAGCAGGTTGCGCTGCTGCTCGACCGACGCGAACTCGGTGTCGCCCTGATAGACGATCAGGTTGAGCAGCGCGTCGCGAATGCGCTGATCGGGGATGTGCATCACCGTCGGCCATTTGCGTTGGCCCTTGTAATGGCCGAACTCGATGTGCGAAATCTCCTGATCGCCGAACTTGGCGTCGAATTGAAAGGAGCGCAGCGCACCCTGCGGCAGGCCAATCGAATCCTGCCAGTATCTGAAGTAGTCGATCCAGTCGTCGAAGTTGCCAAGTTTGCGGACCATATCAGCGATTCCTCATGAGTTGGCGTGCTTCCGGGGTCGCGAACAACGCTTCCTGGTCGGCGATTTCGACGTCGAGCATTTCCTCGAGCGTCGCGTGCAATGAGCGATACAGCGCGGCCTTGGCTTTCCGCACCGCGAGTGGCGCCATACCCGCCCAGCGCCGGGCCAGCGCCCTGGTCTCGGCGCCGAGCGCCTCGGCCGGGACGACGCGATCGAACAAACCGAGCTGTACTGCTTCAGCGGCCGGGACCATCCGAGCGCTCCACACGAGCTCGAGCGACTTCGAGATACTCGTGAGGCGCGGCAGGAAATAGCTGCCGCCCCAGTCGGGGCCGAGCCCCAGCTTGTGGAATACCTGCCCGATTGCCGCTTGATCCGACGCGAGGCGGTAGTCGCAGGCGAGCGCCAGGTTAGCTCCCCCGCCCGCGGCGGCGCCGTTGACGGCCGCGAGCACCGGTTTCGGTGCATTTCGAATCGTGAGCGCGATGTCCTTGCCCGCCTTGACGAGCTGGTCGCCCTGGGTTCCCAGCACGCCCAGATCGGCCCCGGCGCAGAACGCCTTGCCGGCTCCCGTGATGACGATGACGCGCACCGCATCGGCGCTCGCGAGCATGCGCAACGCCTCCAGCAGGTCATCGCACATGTCCGGATCGAACGCGTTCGCCTTCTCGGCACGATTGAGCGTGAGGGTACCGATATGATCGGTGATTTCGACGAGGATGCGATCGTACGCCGCCATCAGACGCGCTCCACGATCATCGCGATGCCCTGACCGACGCCGATACACATAGTCACTAAACCGTAAGAGGAATTCGTACGAGTTAAGGCGTGAACCAAAGTCGTCAAAAGCTTCGCTCCCGTGCACCCGAGCGGATGGCCGAGTGAGATGCCGCCGCCGTAGATGTTCACCGTTTCGGGATCGAGCTTCAGCTCGCGGATGCAGGCGATCGCCTGAGCGGCGAATGCCTCATTCAGCTCGACGAGGTCGATCTGATCGATCGTCAGCCCGGCTCGCTTGAGCGCGAGCTTCGTCGCGGGGATCGGACCGAGACCCATGCAGCTCGGATCCACGCCGGCGACCGCACTCGCCACGATTCGCGCCATGGCCGCCTTCTGCCGCCCGTTGCCGCCTGGGGTGGCCGTCACGAGCAGCGCGGCTGCTCCGTCATTGATACCGCTCGAGCTCGCCGCGGTAACGGTCCCGTCCTTTTTGAACGCAGGCTTGAGCTTGGAAACCGACTCCAGCGTGGTGCCGGCCCTCGGGTATTCGTCCTTGGCGAAGGTCGATCCATCGGAGAGGGGAACCGGGACGAGCTCATCGGTGAACACACACTGCTGCAGCGCCGTCTCGGCCCGCCGTTGGCTCTCGACAGAAAACGCGTCCTGCTCGGCTCGACTGATCTTGTAGCGCTCGGCCACGACTTCCGCCGTCTCGCCGAGCGAGATCGTCCATTCCTTCTTCATACGCGGATTCACGAACCGCCAACCAACCGTGGTATCGGCGACCTCCGGCGTCCTCCGGCTGAACGGCTCGTTGGCCTTGAGCATCACGTACGGCGCCCGCGTCATGCTCTCGACGCCGCCGGCGATGAAGGTCTCGCCTTCACCGGCCTTGATTGCCTGCGCCGCACTGGCGACCGCCTGCA
>Ga0134079_10000100_pt1 | contig 19962 bp, 16 predicted proteins | sample 15_taG_2_FD_119770 | JGI IMG/M metagenome (GOLD analysis project Ga0134079, IMG submission 119770) | Grasslands soil microbial communities from the Angelo Coastal Reserve, California, USA - 15_D_Rain_40cm_2_09182015 | ecosystem: Environmental > Terrestrial > Soil > Grasslands ...
CCCGTGCTGGCCGCCGCCGCGCGGATGTCCCATCGCGGCGCGACAAGTCCGGCGCGCCCGGGACCAGCGGCATCGCTGCACGCCGCGATGAGCAACGGCACCGCCAGGAGTAAGGATCGAAGGCCGGACGTTCTCGTTGACTCACCCATGGACCCCTCCCTCTCCAGGTCGATCGATCAGCGCGCGACAGCGATACGCGGCCCCGTTGCAAACGGGGTGCCCGCAGGACGCCGCCTGCCCGCAGTGATCCAACGTCGCGACATGTGGAGGGGGTGCATCAATAAGGAAGGCGACCGCACAACGAATGCTTAGGTGGGCTGCTTGAACTCCTTGGTGAACTCCCCGCGGAGTTTGCCGCGCCACGCCTTGCTGAAGAACCGGCGCGCGAGCCGCACCAACGCGAAGGGTCCAGGGAGAAGATCGTCCCAGGCGAAGTACGGTCCGACAGGCCGGCCCAGGAGGGCTCGGACGATCCCGCCGAACACCGCGAAGATTGAATCGCCGTCGGCCAGGCGGCCGCCCGTTTCCTCGAGGATGGCCAGGTACGTCTTCCCATCGACTTGCGGTGTGGCGGGCGGCAGCGTTTCCCCGCACATGAGGCGGTAGGCGTCGAGCGTAAGATTGATGCCGCAGCGCGTCCCGAAGAGATGGCACATGCCGAGGCGCGGATTCAGCTCGAGGTACTTGAACTTGCCGTCGCGGGCATCGTACTTCACGTCGATATCGGCGAGGCCCACGTAGCCGAAGCGTTTCCCGATCGCCGCCGCCATCTGCACGAGCGCGTCGCTGCGCTCGCTCACGGCGCGGCTCGTCGCCCCATAGTGCGCCGGCATCGTCGCGAGCTTTTTGAACGTGAACGCGCGCACGAGCTCGCTGTGCGCATCAAACAGACAGATGCATTCCCACAAGGCGTCGTCGGGCCCCGGGATCAGCTCCTGCACGATGACCCGGTTGAAGACCGTGCTACTCGTGCGGTAGAACTCCTCCGCATCCGCAAGGCTGCGGATGACGACGTTGCGCCACCCCAAACCGTCCTTGTCCACGTACGTCCGCGGCTTCACGATCATCGGCAGGCCGACGCGGCGCACCAGCTCGGCGGCCGTGGCCGGCAGATCCTGCACCGTGATGGGCAGCGGGACGTCGGTCCCCTCGAGCAGCCGCGTATCCTTGGACTTGTCGAGGGTGAGCTGCATGACGGCATCGGAGGGGATGCAGCAGCGGAACCTCGGCTCGAGGGTCGCGCGATGCTTGGCGACGACGTGGGCGAGCAGATCCGACGTCGGAATCAGAACCGGGCGCGGCTCCCAGTCGATGCGCGACAGGACGTCCAGGATGGCCGCCTCGACATCGGCGGACTTCGGGACCAGGATCTTCTCGCCGAACCGAGACGCCCGGACGGGTTCCCACGGATCGAGCATGACGACAGTCGTGGGCACGCGGCCGGCCCGGAGACTCCGCACGGCCCCGAGGCCGATGGCATCGGAGCTGAGGACGACCGCGAACGGTTTATCGCCGGCGCCGCTCATTCGGCGCGCAGCGCGAGGGCATCGCCCGTTGCTGGGGACACGGCCGAGCGGACGTATCCGTTCGGGCTCTGTGAGCTCCTGTGGGCGATGAAACGCGACACGGCGCGGGAGGCGTGCCGCGTCCCCGCGACGAAGCGACAGACGGGCCCGAATGACTTCGCAGCCGCCGTGCCGAGAAAATGCAGACCGGGCACGGACGATTCGAATCCCGCGCCGAGCTGCGGATAGCCATCATGCGTCTCGATCGCTTGCCGCAGACTCGACGTCAGGAACGGATAGCGACCCACGTCGACGCGGTATCCGGTCCCGAGCAGCACGTGATCGATGCGTCGCTCCGTTCCATCGCTCAGACGAAGCTGCAGCTGCGATCCCGCAGCGGACGCCTCCGTCACGGTGGTACCCAAGGTCATGCGGGCAGCGACGAGCCGGGGACGCAGCCAACCCGAGCCGGCGGGGCGCACCGCGCGGGCAGTGAGGAAATCCTGCAGCGCCTGGGGCGACCTGCGGAATAGACGCGGCCAGGCGACGAGCCACACGGCGAACCGGGGGCCCATGATGTCCAGGGGCGGGCGCGCGATGGCGCTCAAGACGCCCCGTACGGCGGTAGCGAACGACCCGTCCTGCGGGACCGCCGCGAGCCAGTTGAGCTTTGTCGCCCGCGCCACGACTTCGACCTCTGCCCCGGCGTCGCACAAGATGGCCGCCGATTCGAGGGCGCTTTGTCCGCCGCCGACCACCACGACCTTCTGGCGGGCGAAGCGACTCAGGTCGCTATGTCCGAGCGAGTGCGAGACCAACGCCTCCGGGAGTCCGTCGAACTGCGGGGGACGATACGCGAAGGGGCTGATCCCGGTCGCGACCACGACGTGGCGTGCCCGGAACACCTCGCCATCGTCGAGGCGCACACGGAAGCCGCGTGATTCCTGGGCCAGCTCGACGATGCGGCGCCGGTCGACGAGCGGGACGGCCTGCTCCTGAAACCACTCGCCGTAGCGCACGAACTCGTCGATCGGGACGGGCCGCGTGTTGGGAAGGCTGTGGCTGGAGCGATAGTCACTGAGGCGGAGGCGATCCGCGGGGTCATCGAGGCTCGACGCGCTGGGCGCCGAGCGCAGGAACATGCCCCGGGGCATCTGCCGCTTCCAGAACTCCATCGGCTCGCCGAAGATGCGAGTCTCGATCTTCCTGGCGTGCAGGTGCGCGGCGGTGGACAGGCCATAAGGCCCCGCGCCGATGATTGCGACCTGGCACGACGTATCACTGTCCCGCAATTGGTCCCTTCCCAGAAGTTGCCGCGTGGTTGGTCGTCCTGAGCTTGGGCAAGCGCCGTGCCGCGGACCAGGTGAGGGACCGCAGTGCAACATGTTGTCCGCACTGCGTTTCGGCGCGCCCCCGGGGGCCCCGCTTCGGGCCCCCGCCGCTGCGCGCGTTCCGACCACAGAAGTGTCACTGTCGACTGTCAGTGCAGCGTGTCATTGTGGAGGGCAATCGGGGCGGCGGGATTCGAACCCGCGACCTCCTGGTCCCAAACCAGGCGCGCTACCGGACTGCGCCACACCCCGATACGAACAGACGCCTAGACACCGAGATGCCTAGGCGCCGAGGACAAGCTACGAAGTCGGCGGGTTATGGCGCAACCGTGACGGATTTGGTGACCGGGGTGTAGTTCGGGGCGCTGATCGTGACGGTGCCAGTTCCGGCCACCGTACCCTTCCCCGTGAACTGCACGAACTCCTGACCGGCATCGACGGTCAGCGTCGTGATCGGCACGCCATCCTTCAGGAACTGGATGTTGCCGTTCGCGGTGAGGGTGAAGGTCTTGGTCACCGCGGTCAGCCGGCCGTCGCCGCTCGGGGCCACAATGTACAGTTCAAGCGGCCACGTCTCGTCGACATGCAGCGACGATGGCCATTGGTGAACGTCTACGGTGCCGGTTCCGACGACGATGACGGCGGTATCCGGTACGAACCCGGGCGACGACGCGATCACCGTGTCCACGCCGGCGGCCACGCCGACCGCCGCGACACTGGCAAATCCCGGCAGATAGTAGGTCGCGACCGAATCGGCCAGCGTAGCTACCGCGGGATTGCGGTTCACGAAGTGTATCGCCTGGCCCTGGGGGAGCGGCCCGTTGATGGCTACGCCGAAACCCCAAGTCTGCTCGATACCGAGCGAAACCGAAGCAGGGGCGTCGAGATACGGTTTCGAGATTGTGAACGGCGTGCTCGTCGCCGGGGAGTACGAGTACGGTGCGACGCGTGGATCCGTTGCGGTAATCGTCACCGTGCCCGGCTTCTTGAAGGTGATGGCGGCGAGCGTTGATGCGTAGTCTCCGCGCGGTATCGTGACGGTCGCCGAGTCCAGCGAGATGACCGCGGTATCGCTCACCGTCAGTGCGACGGTCACGCTCTCCGTCGGGAATCCATTCGCACCGGTCGCGGAGTCAGCCGCGAAGACCTGCACTTGGCCCACCTCGCCCACATACAACGCCCCGTCGGGCGAAGGCGCACGTATTTGGACCGCCGGCCGGCCGACCACCACGACCACCTGGTCGTCCGTGTGGCGATGGGCGTGCGCCGTGAAAATGGCGGTGCCGCGAGTATCGCGTGCCGCGATGTCGAACCCCCCGGCGGTCGCCGATTGGCCCACGGGAACCTCCGAGGAGTCTGGTCCCACGCGCGCGATCGTACTGTCACTGATCGACACGTGGACGCTGAGCGGCGCTCCTGTGACGAACCGGTCGAGCCCCACCCTGGCCCGATACACATCGTAATACGGCTTCTGGCGCATACCGAGGTGCAGGGTGTCAGCCTGGCCTCCGCCATCCGAGAAGATGTAGAGCGGCGGATATCGGACATGGACGACTGAGCTGGAATCGGGAAGGAAAACACCGCTCGAATCGAGCAACACGATGCGCGCCCTGCCCGAATCGGCGAACGCAAAACTCATGTGTGTCTGGTCCGTCCCGACCGGCAGATGGCGGTAGGTCGAATCCGGCCTGATCACGTTCGTATCTGTCGCCGTGTTGCGAACGGTCAGGGGTACGGCGGTAAACTGAACCGCACCGGTCGAGTCCTGGGTCCGAACGTTGAGATTCACGGGCGGATCGTCGGTGCGGGCGGTGCTGTCGAGCGCGGAGAACAGTTTCAACTTCGCCCGGGTGACGGGGAACGACACCGGCGGGCCGGCCGCATCGCAAAGGTACGGCGTCAGCATGACGCTACCCACGGCCCGGCCCACCAGGCGCACCGGACCTGCCAGCAGCGTCGTTGAAACCAGGTACCCTTCGGTATCAGCCGGCACAGACGTGAGGATGGTCGTGTCGGAGCTGACCACCCGAAAGCGCGCTGGAGCGAGATAATAGGGGAAGGACGGCTCCACGTTCCCGAAGCCCAGACCGTATTGCCCGACGCCGACGCTGGTCACGGGGGCAAAGGCGCCCGAGGCCTGGAGGGTGGGCGTCGCCGCGACGTCGATGACGAGCGCCACCCGCCGGCTCACCCCTTGCGACGAAATCACGATCGTATCGACGCCGGCCACGCGTGGCGTCACGAGACCCGCGGAATCGACACGCGCCAGTGTGGTATCGGTCGACATCCACACCAGGACGGCTCCCGGGACGGCGTTGTTGCGTGCGTCAACGGGAAAGGCGTGGAGCTGTACCGGACAGCCGCGGAACGCTGCGTTGGACTGCGCCGCGAGAATGGACGCCACGCGTTGCCGCACGACGATGCGAGCGGAGTCCCGGGCGCCGCGGGCTTCGAGGGCCCGTACGAAGGTCGTCCCGTTGGCCAACGACTGGAACGTCCGCAGCGAATCCGGTCCGCCGGCGAAGAGCGTCCCGACTGTCGGATCACCCACACCCCAGACGTACGACCCGCCGTTGTAGGTCTGAGTGTCGATGAACGCACGTACGCGCAGCGGCAAGTTTTCGAATAGCGACGTAACGGTGTCAACGCTGGGTGTAATCACGACCCGGCTGATCCTGGGCGTGACCTGGACGAACGCGGTGTCGGCCTTCCCCTCGCTGGTCGCCACGACGCGCGCCTGCCCGGGCCAGTGGCCGCGGACCACGCCCGTGCTACCCACCGCGACCAGCGTCGCGTCCAGCGTGCTCCACGTGATCGTCTTGCCGGCGAGGTCGGTGCCGGCGGCATTGCGGGTGACCGCGGAGAGGTGCAGGGAGTCGCCGGTGTCTACGTTGCCCCGATCGGGCGTGATGACGACGCTCGCAACCGCATTGGGGTCGGGCCCGGCCGGCTCACCACAGGTCAGCGAGGCGGCTGCGGTGAGACCCACGACCAGAGCGGCTCGAACGGATGCGCGCGGGACCACGGCGGTAATGTGATGGGACGCAGCCCGCGAGCAAGATAAAGCGCCCTAAAGGTCATAACCGGGAAACCCTAGGCCCGGCGCAGGAGAACCTCGATCAGCGCCCGGAACGCGCGGCCGCGATGCGAGACCCGGTGCTTGGCGGCCGGCGGCGCCTCCCCGAACGTCATCTGCAGTTCCGTCGAGAAGAACAGCGGATCGTAGCCGAAGCCCCCCGGCCCCCGCGGCGCGGTCAGAATGAGACCTTCGCAGGTCGCCTCGACGATTTGCGGCACAGCGCTCGGGGCCGTTAGGAACGCGACCACGCAGCGATAGCGCGCGCGGCGCTGTGACTCGGGGACGCCCGCGAGTTTCTCGAGCAAGAGCGCATTGTTCGCCGCGTCGGCCCCCGCGCCGGTCACGCCCGAGAAGCGCGCCGATCGCGGGCCAGGGGCGTCGTTCAACGCCTCCACTTCGAGTCCCGAATCGTCAGCGACGGTGGGGAGACCGCTGCGCGTCGCGAAGTAGCGCGCCTTCGCGACGGCGTTCTCGACATACCCGTTACTGCCCTCCAGATCGCCCTCCTCGGGGAGGTGTTCGAGAAACCGATCGGCGGGAAAGGCGATCTCGAAGGGCAGTCCGGCAAAGAGGTCTCGAATCTCCCGCGCTTTGCCGGCGCTGCGCGTCGCGACGAGGAGCTTCATGGGCGCAGCTTCCGCACCAGGTCCGTCGTCGATTTTCCCGCGACCAGCGGCACCCGCACGACGCGGCCACCCCACCCCTCGACTTCCGCCGCGCCGACGATCGCCTCGCGCGCGTAGTCGGCGCCCTTCACGAGGACGTCGGGGCGCAGGCGATCGATCAGCGCGAGGGGGGTGTCTTCATCGAAGAGCACGACACAGTCGACCGCGGCCAGCGCCGCCAGGAGGCGAGCGCGCTCGGCCTCGGGGACGAGGGGCCGCTCGGACCCTTTGCCGAGGCGGCGCACCGAGGCGTCGGTGTTCAGGCCGACGATGAGCGCGACGCCCTCGGCGCGCGCGGCCTCGAGCAGCGCGACATGGCCCGCATGGAGCAGATCGAAGACGCCGTTCGTGAACACGACGCGGCCACGCTGGGCCCGGCGCCAAACGGCGGCGGCGTCAGGCGCGCGGATCTTCGTGGCGGTGTTCAGAGCGGCTGCGTGGCCTTGGGCGTGAAGCTGAAGGTGTGCGTGAACAGGGGGAGGTGGACCGTCTCACTGTACCTCGTCTCGATCGAGAATTCGCGCGGCTGCGCGGTCCGGCGGATGATCAACTCGGTGCCGGCGGAGTCGGGGATGCCGATTTCCTGCACGGACGCCTGAATGCGCCGGCGGATGGTGCCGTCATCCAGCGCGGCGGCGATCCGCGACTGCGACTGCATCTCGTCGAGGAGGCGGTAATACCGGAAATAGACTTCCCCGATGTTGACACCGTAGTACAAGACCGCGACGAAGATCAGCAGGGAGACGAGGCATCCGGTCGAGCTGGCGCCACGGCGATTTACCACTGAGACTGCGCTCCATCCACGATGTCGTTGACGAGCTTTTGCAGAGCGAGCTTGCGGCCCTGCGCCTCTTGCGGTGGATCGTACTCCCCGTCGACGGAGAGGCCCTGCCGCTTCCATATCGTTTTGCCTTCGCGCTGGTTCACGATCTCGACGTCGACGGTCACCAACACCTTGCGGCGCGTGACGGTCGCCTGCCCCTGCCCCGCCTGAAAGGCGACCGGCGTGTCGGGATCGTAGCGGACGACGCGTCCGCGCACGATCGCGTCGGCGGTCGCCTCGCCCGCCAGGCGCAACCCCAGCCGCCGCTCGATCGCCTCGCGCACGGCATCGTTGACCTCCTGGGTCAGCGCGGGCTCGGGCGTGTCGTTCTCGAACGGCACGATCGCTACCGTCTTGACGTCGGGCAGTCCCCCGCCGGCGAAGCCGTACAGGAAACAGCCGGCGAGCCAAAATGCTGCCGCGCTAGCGGCGACTGCGCCACAACGCCGGCGGAAAGACGACCGCCGTATCCACTGCCACGACCGTGAGCTCAAACCGGGCCGGCGCCTCCGGGAAGTCGATGCGCGCGCTGATGGGGCGCGCCTGTGAGTCGAGCCGTGTGCTACTCCGTGCCACTACCTTGCTGCCACGTCGCCACTCGGCCTCGAGCACTCGCTCGGCGGCGAGCGTCGCCACGAAGTCCAGCGTGTCGCCGTCCGATCCCGCGAAGCGCCAGATCGCCCGTTGCGGCTCCGCGAGGGCGAACAGCGCATCGTCCGCGCCGGGCGGCTGCACCATGCCGAGCGATGCCCAGAGCATCGGGATCGCCGGGACGAGCGAGCGGAAGTTCGCCGCCGGATCGGCCCACGCGACGCCGTCGCCGATCACGACCGCCGCCCCTGCGCCCAACCCGAGCGGCCCCGCATAGTCGAACCGCATCGAGTCGGGCGGCGCGATCCGCGCGCTTCCCCGCCCCGCGTACCGCACCCGCGCATCGACGTAGCGCCAGCGAAACCGAATGACGGTGCTCGCCCTGGGCAACGTTGCGCGCGTCCACGCCACCGCGCTATCACGATTCGCCGGCACCAGCGCCACCGGCACCAACGGCGCGGGCGGTCCCGGACACGCCGCCAACACCGTACACGCGCCAATGTAGGAAAGGGCGCGGAGCGGGTCAAGCGAAACGCGTTGCCGGCTCAGTAGTTGAACCCGAAGAAGAAGTCCACGAACTTGGTGCCGCGGCTGCTCTGGGGCAGCCCGTAGAACCCCAGATCGCCCGAGTGAAACCGGTAGCCGAGGTCGAGCCGCAGCACGAGCGGAGGCCCGATCGGCATCCGCAGCCCGAGGCCGCTCGCGCCGAGCACGCCGCGCTGCGTCGTGGTTTCGGTCCACGCGCGTCCGTAGTCGACGAACAGCGCGCCCTGCACGCCGGGAAAGCGCGCGGCCCCGAACGGGAACCCGATGGTGAGGAAATCGGTGATCGGGAACCGCAGCTCCGCGTTGACCAACCACGCGCGCGTTCCCGCGACGTAACCGTAGCGCGGGTACCCGCGCAGGCCCCACGACCCGCCGATGTTGACGCGGCGCGGCCGCTCACCGCCGGACGCATATCCCTGCAGTCGCAGCGCCAGCGCGCTACGCAGCGACGTACGCAAATACGTGCGGACGTCGCCGGAGAGCAGCCACGAGTCGAAGCGCCCGTGACTCAGGTCGTTCACCAGCCCCGCGGTGAGGTTGTAGCGCGTGCCGTCGATCGGTCCCGTGGCGAGCCACAGCGTGTTGTCTTTGACGTAGCTGAGGTAATTGGACGCGAGCCAGCCGACGCGGCGGAACTCGTCGACGCCCTCCGTCAAGAGGTCGAAGCGGTCCGACCGTTCGATCCGGTACTCGGCCACGAGGCGCCGGAACCGCGTGAACGGATACCGGACCTGGGCCATGAACCCGTAGGAGGTCTCCTCGAACAGCGAGCTGAAGTCTCCCTCGTAGAACAGGCCGCGCTGGCGGAACGCGCCGACGCCCCAGTTGATGCGCCGCGCCTGGTTCAGGTAGAACACGGTCCCATTGACATTGTCCACCAGGTTGCCGAGTCCCGTTCCCTGGAACGACGACAGCGCGACGAACACGACGTGGTCCGAGAGCAGGTCGCTGAACAGAAACACCGCGCCCTGCGCCGCTCCGAGACCCGGGGCGACCAGCGCATCCCCCGTGGCGAAGTCGAGCGTGAATTTTTTCTCGTAGGGCGCGGCGTCGGCGCGGGCGTACTGCGGATGGCTGAGCTCGCCCCATGTCCACTCGGGAGCGGGGAGGTCTCTCGCCAGGGCGAACGTGCCGGCGGCCGAGGTGTCGTCCAGCGGATCGGCGTAGTAGATGTTGAAGCTCAAGTCCGCGAAGCCGCCGAAGAGCAGGCCGCCGCGCCCACCGCTGTCACGCGCCGGAATCCACTGGGGATCGAAGGCGCCGTTCAGCGTGGTGGTTTCGCGGCGTCCGGCGCCCGTCGAATCGGTCGAGTAAATCTGGAACGTGCCGTCCCGATCGCTCGCGAAGTAGACGCGCCCACCGCCGTAGCGCGGGCCTTCGTCGCGCCACGCACCGTACGTGATGTAGCGGATCGCGCCCGAGGCCAGGTCGAGCGCGAAGAGATTGCGCGCGCCGAGCGGCCCGAAGGGCGTGCGGTCGGATGAGAAGACGACCGTGCGCCCGTCGGGGCTGACGGTCGGATCGACGTCCTCGTAGCGGTCCGAGGTCAGGCGCTCGAGCCGCCCGTCCTTCAGCCACAGCCGGTAGAGATCGGAGTACCCGGACACCGAAAGTCCGCTGAACACAACGCTCTGCCCGTCCGGGACCCAGGCCGGCGACAGAATCGACACGAGCTCCGAGAACTGATAGCGCCCCACCACGGTCTCGCGCACGAGGCTCCACAGGAACAGCGCGTCGCGCTCCGCGTACTTGCTGCTGAAGGCGACGACGCCTTGCGGGTTCACGTCGAGGCGCGACTCGAAAAAGTGGAAGGACTCGAACTGCTCGCTGCGCTCCCCCTTTACCACGGCGCGCTTCCTGCCGCCGTGAAAGTCCTGGGAGTAGATCGTCGTGTACCCGTTGGACGGCGAGAAGAACAGGTACGACGGCGCGCTGTCGCCGGGGAGCCGGTACGCTGCGGGTTTGATGGCGAGCTCCGTCAGCCGCCGCGACGTAATGGCGAGGGGCCGCTGCTGCGCGACGGCCGGGAAGTAGCGCTGCCGCATCCAGTACTGCCACTCGTCGGAGAGCTGCTCCACGGTCCGGCCGTAGACGCCGGCCATCACTTCCTCGAACGTCGCGTACTTCCAGAGATCGCCGTACACCTGAAGGATGCGCCACTCGCCGTACCGCTCCGCCAGGAAGTGGTGCAGGCTTCCGCCCACGGGATAGACGAGGCCTCCGTACGCGTACGTGAGATCACGCAGCGCGGGCAGTTGGCCCGAGACGGTCATGTCGCGCAGCACCATCTCGTCCCGTGAGTCTTCCCCACTCGAGAAGAACTCCGCCAGCCCCTCGGTCCACCACAGGGGCAAGCTCGCCTGCCGCAGCCGGGGATACCGGCTGAAGACTTCCGTGGACAGACTCAGCTGGAAGACGTGCACCAGCTCGTGCCGCAGCGTGTGGCGGAACTCGCTGTAGCTGCCCCGGAACGGCATCGCGACGCGGCGCTTCAAGAACTCGGTGACGCCGAGCAGGCCCTCCGGGGGGATGAAGGGGAGGATGTTCGTCTGCTCGAAATCGGTATGCGAGGCGTAGACGATTAAGGGAATGCGTCGAGTCACCGCGTGATTGAAACGGCGTTCGAGGGAGTCGTAGCTCGCCTCGGCGTACGCGAGCGCCACGCGCCCCAGCTCGTCTTCCTCGGGATAGTAGTAGAGATCGACGTGTTCGCCGCGCAGGACGCGCCAGTCGAAGCGCCGATACTGAATCTTGTTCTGGCCGAAATAGCCGAACTGGGCCGAGAGCGGCGCCGCGAGCGCTACCGCCAGCAGTAGACCTGCAAAGACCCTCACCGATGGATGCTCCTGATCCGGTCGCCCATGGCAATCGCGTCCAGCACCGCCGCCCCAGCGGCCACGCGACCGAACACGGGATAGGTGCCGTCGAGATGCGGCTGCGGGGAGTGCGTGATGAAGTACTGGCTGCCCCCGGTGTCGGGACCCGAGAGCGCCATTCCCACCGTGCCGATGCCGTAGCGCGTGGGATTGACCTCGTCGCGCAACACGAACCCCGGCCCGCCCCATCCGTCGCCACGGGGATCGCCGTCCTGCACGACGAAGTTCGGTACCACGCGATGCCAGCGATGGCCGTCGAAGAAGCGGCGCTCCACCAGGGCCAGGAAGGCGGCCACCGTCAGCGGCGCCTCGGCGGGCAACAGCTCGATCTCGAGGGTGCCGCGATCGGTTTCGAGTGTGACGCGCGGGTTGGGCTGGCCCGTGAGGACGGGCGCGAGCCAGCGGCGCGCGACATCGCGATAGTCGGCGGCGCTGCGGCCCGTCACGATGGGCAGGGCCGGCCCCCACGCGTCACGCGCGTCGGGCAGCGTGTCGGCGGCGAGGCGGCGGACGAGGTAATCCTCGGGCCGTGGCAGCGCGCTCACGAAGCGCTGCGCCACGCGCAACCGGCCCGTGGGGCTGGCGCTCGCGATCGCGCCCAGGGCGCCCACGGCCGACAGGCGCGCGTCGTTGAAGGGATCGTTCTCGGCCCGTCGATAGGCCTGGACGAGGAGGTCCACGTCCCCGGCATCGGGCTGGCGGCCGAGCAGCTCCGCCGCGACGCTGCGCACGGCGGGGTCGGCATGCGTGATGAGCACACGCGCGCGCGCCGTGAGCAACGTGTCGGAGGCGGGGACGATCCGCTGCAGCGCCTGCAATGCCTGCGCCACGACCCGGCCATCCCCATCGGCGAGCAACCCCTCGAGCCTGGCGCGCGCGCCCGCCGCCCCGAACGCCTCGGCCGCCACGCTGCGCCAGCGCCAGTCGGCGTCACCCGCCACCTGCGCCGCGGCGGCGGCGCCGGTGGCGCTGTCGGCCTGTGCCAAACCGATCAACGCCTGGCGCCGCAGCGTGAAGACGCTGCTCGTGAGCCGGGGACGCAACGCCTGCAGCGCGGCGCTGCCGCGCAGCACGCCGAGCGTGGTCTCCGCCTGCACGGCCACACCGATGTTCTGGTCGTTGACGAGCGGCGCCACCGCGGCGGCCAGCCCAGAGTCGCGGAAGGAGCCGATGGCGCGCAGCGCATTGATCCGCACCTGGGCGCTCTGGTCTTCGAGCAGGGGCCGCAGGCGGTCCAGCGCGCTCCGCGCCTCCAGATGCGCGCTGTCGAGCAGCGCTTTGGTGACGCCACGCGCGGCGATGGCGCGGATCTCCGGCTCGCGGTCCGCCAGCGCCGCCACGAGCCGCGACGCGCCGCGGTGGGCCCGCAGGCGCCCCAGCGAGTAGAGCGCGCGGCCGCGCGCGTCGACATCGGGCGCGTCGCCGAAGGCGATCAACTCGGTGACGGGCGCGCGCGTGCCGAGGCGCCAGGCCTCGAGCAGCGCCGCCGCCACCACGGGCGGCGTCGTCGGCGCGCCGGGGGAGCCCGTCGCGATGATCTCGGTGAGGGCGCGGGCCCCCTCCTCGCCACCGGTTTTGGCAATCGCGGTTACCGCCTCGAGCTCGGCGATGCCCTGCTCCGCGACCGGCGCGGCCCGCACCAGCTGCAACAGCGCCGGGAGTGCGCGCGCGTCCTTCAGGAGACCAAGGGCGAACGCTGCCGCGGCCTGAACCGGGGGACTCGTGTCGTTGAGCACCGGCAGCAGCAAGTCGACGGCGGTGGCATCGCCGATGCGGCCCGCCGCGAGCGCGGCCTGGCGGCGCACGGCGGGATTGGGGTTGGCGAGCGCGTCGCGAATCACCGCGGCATCGAAGCGCCGCGCGTCGGCGGCCGCCAGCAAGCCCGCCAATTGTCCGACAAGCGTCTCGTCATTCGAGGGCGTGGGCTGCTGGGCGGCGGCGGCCCGGAGCCCCGCGCCGAGCAGTAATAAAGGAAGGAGCGCGCTACAAACGTACCGGATCGGGGGTCGGCTCGAGCAGGTCACACACGTGCTCCGGAATACGAGAGAGGCCGTGCTGATGGTTGAGGGCGATGAGTGACGTCTCCGCGGTGGCGAGGAGCTCGCCCGTCTCCGCCCGCTCGACCGCGTATCCGAAGATGACCCGGCGCGTGGCCACGTCCCGCACCCAGCACCGCACCCGTATCATGTCGTCGTAACGCGCCGCCAGACGGTAGCGCACGTGCACGTCGGTGACCGCGAGGAAGATGCCCTGCTGCTCCAGCTCCTTGTAGGACACCCCCTGCTCGCGCAGGTGTTCCGTGCGCGCCATGTCCATCCAGATGAGATAGTTCGCGTGATAGACGAACCCCATCTGGTCGGTTTCGGAATAATTGACGCGGGTGTGGACCGCGCTGATCACGCCTACTCGCCGTAGGGGATCCAGATGTTCTTCACTTCGGAGGCGTGGCGCAGGAACTCGCGACCTTCGCCCTGGCGCGGATCGAGCCAGTCGCGCGGCCGGGTCATGACCCACGTGCGTTTCATGTTGGAGGCCGACGCGAACTCCACAGCCTTCGCGCCGGCGGCCCCGCCGCAGTACCAGATGCCGTCCACATCGTCGTGCTCGGCGAGGACCGTGGCCAGGGCGTCCTGATCGCCGGTCACGACGTTGACGACGCCGTCCGGGAGGTCGGAGGTCTCGAGCACGCTGTAGAACTCGGTCGCCGCGATCGGATGCGTCTCGGAGGGGATGGCGATGACCGTATTCCCGACGGCGATCGCGGGGGCCACCAAGGAGAGGAACCCGAGCAGCGAGAATTCCCGCGGCGCGACGAGGCCGAGCACGCCGACGGGTTCCTGCATCGCGAGTGTCACGCCGCGGATCGGCGTGTGGTGCACCGCACCGTCCCATTTGTCGGCCCAGGCGGCGTAGGTAAAGAGCCGCGCGATCGCGGCCGCGACCTCCCGGCTCCCGGCGTCGATCCCGCCCCCGGTCACCGCCGCGATCCGGCCCGCGTACTCATCGGCCCGGGTCGCGAGGTTCTCGGCGATATAGTAGAGGATCTGCGCGCGGGTGTGTCCGCTCGCACGGCCCCATCCCTCGGCGGCATGGGCGGCCTCGACCGCATTGCGGATGTCCTTGCGGTTCCCTTCACCGACTTCTCCCAGCACCCTCCCATCAGCACCGAGGATCTTCCGCGAGTAGCCCTGATCGGGGCGGGCTTGCTTGCCGCCGATGAAGAGCTTGTAGGTGCGGTCAACCGGCGGGAGCGAGGAGTCAGGAGCCGGGAGTCGGGACTGCGCGGATACTGGCACGCCGGGCTCCTGGCTCCTCGCTCCTGACTCCCAGACCGCCTTCAAGTACTCGTACATCCCTTCTCTTCCGCCCTCTCTCCCAAATCCCGATTCCCGATAGCCCCCGAACCCCGACGCCGCATCGAACATGTTCGTGCAGTTCACCCACACGACCCCGGCCTTGAGCTTCGGCGCGACGTCGAGCGCGAGGTTGATGTTCTCGGTCCACACGCTCGCGGCGAGGCCGTAGGGCGTGTTGTTGGCGAGCTCGACAGCCTCCTTGGGCGTGCGGAAGGTCATCGAGACGAGCACGGGCCCGAAGATCTCGACCTGCGCGATCGTCGCGGCCGGCGACACGTCGGTGAACAGCGTAGGCGGATAGAAATACCCTTCCGTCGGGCAGGCCCAGGAGGGTTGCCACATCTTGGCGCCCTCTTCGACGCCTTTTTCGACCAACCCGCGGATCCGTTCCAGCTGCACGGGAGCGACGATCGCCCCCATGTCGACGGCTTTGTCGAGCGGCGAGCCGACGCGCAACTTCTCCATCCGCGCGCGCAGCTTCTGCGTCACCCGGTCGGCGATCCCTTCGTGCACGAGGAGGCGCGAGCCGGCGCAACACACCTGCCCCTGATTGAACCAAATCGCGTCCACGACCCCTTCGACGACGCTGTCCAGATCGGCGTCGTCGAACACGATGAACGGGCTCTTCCCTCCCAGCTCGAGGGTGAGTTTCTTGCCGGTCCCCGCAGTCGCCTTGCGGATGATCCGGCCCACTTCGGTCGAACCGGTGAACGCGATCTTCTGCACGTCCGGATGATCGACCAGATGCTTGCCGGTGGCGCCGTCGCCCGTCACGACATTGAACACGCCGGGGGGCAGTCCGACGGCGCGCGTCAACTCGGCAAAGCAGAGCGCCGTCAGCGGCGTGAACTCGGCGGGCTTCATCACGATCGTGTTCCCGGCGGCGAGCGCCGGCGCGACCTTCCATGCCACCATCAGCAGCGGGAAGTTCCAGGGCACGATCTGCCCCACGACACCGATGGGCTGGTAACCAGCGAACTCGGTTGCGAGCAGCTGCGCCCACCCGGCGTGATGGTAGAAGTGCCGGGCGACGAGCGGAATGTCGAGATCGCGCGTTTCGCGGATCGGCTTGCCGTTGTCGAGACTCTCGAGCACGGCGAGCAGGCGCGCGTTGCGCTGGATCTCACGCGCGAGCGCGTAGAGGTACCGCGAGCGGGCATGCGGCGTGAGCGCCGCCCACCCCGGCGCGGCAGCGCGTGCGGCCGCGACGGCCGCGTCGACGTCGGCTTTGCCGCCCTGCGCCACGCGCGCGAGGACCGCCGTGGTTGCGGGGTTGATCGTCTCGAAGTACTGGCCCGCCGCGGGCGCCACCCACTGGCCGCCGAGGAAATGACCGAGCTGCGCGTTGTCGTGTGCTTTGAGCCACTCGAGCGCGGGCGCGGCGCTCTCGGGCGCCGGTCCATAATCCATGGTCTCGAACAGCTTGGCGACGGTCGTCATCTCACACCATGGGGTGACGGTAGGCCGCCGAGTAGCGCCCCGTCACGAAGTGCTCGAGCTGGCGCTCGATGTCGGTGAGCAGCGCGCTGGCGCCGAGCCGGAACAAGTCGGGCCGGAGCCAGCGATCCCCCAGCTCTTCCTTCATTAGGATGAGCCAGTCGAGCGCCTGCTTGGCGGCGCGGATGCCCCCTGCCGGCTTGAAGCCGACGGCGGCGCCGGTTAGGGCCTCATACTCGCGAATCATGCGGGTCATGACGACGCCCACGGGCAGCACCGCGTTGACGGGCTCCTTGCCGGTCGACGTCTTGATGAAATCGGCGCCCGCCATCATCGCGACCATGCTGGCGCGCGCGACGTTGGTCAGCGTGGCGAGCTCACCGGTAGCAAGGATCGCCTTCATGAGCGCGGGGCCGCACGCCTCGCGGAAGGCGCGTACTTCGTCGTACAGAGCCTCCCACCGGCCCGTGAGGACGTGCGCGCGCGTGATGACGATGTCGATCTCCTGCGCTCCCGCTGCGACGGAGGCGCGGATTTCTTCCACACGCTGCGAGATCGGATTCAGACCCGCCGGGAATCCAGTCGACACGGCGGCCACCGGGATGCCCGAGCCGGCGAGCGCCTTCACGGCCGTGGGGACGAGGGTGTGATAGACGCACACGGCCCCCACCTTGATGTCGAGCTGTGCGACGCCCAGGGCCTCGATCAGATCTGGGCGGACCGGACGCCGCGCCTTGGCGCACAGGCGAATGACGTTGCCGGGGGTGTCGTCGCCCTGCAGCGTGGTCAGGTCCATGCAGGTGATCGCGCGCAGCAGCCACGCCGCCTGCCACTCCTTCTTGACTGTCCGGCGCGTGGGGATCGTGGCCGCGCGGCGTTCGACGGCGCTGCGGTTCACCCGCAGCGCGAGCACCGCGTCGAGATCGAGGGGCGTCCCGGGATTGCGGCCGTCCGCCGACGGTCGCGGCGCCGGATAGGCTGGCGCGGCGGCGGGAGCGCGCGTCACAGTCGGATGGCGGGTTGCGGTCATGACTTTCACAATCTAAGGCGCTTCCCGGGCTTGCGCCCGGGGTCCGCCTTCCTAGCTTGGGGCCGTGCCAGCATCCGGCAGAGTCATCGTCGTCGCTGACGCGCACCTCGGCCAGGTTCCCCCCGCCGCCGAGGCTGCGTTTCACGCATTCCTGGACCAGGTCCCGCAACCGGGCGATCACCTGCTCATCAACGGCGACCTGTTCGACTTTTGGTTCGAGTATCGCGCCGTCATTCCCCGCAAGCACTTCGCGAGCGTCGCTAAGCTCCAGCAGGTCCGCGCCCGCGGCATCCCGATCACATTCGTGGGCGGGAATCACGACCGTTGGGGCGGCGATTTCCTGCGCAAGGATCTCGGCATCGCGTATTACGCCGGCGAGGCCGAGCTGGATCTGGGAGGACGACGGGCCTTCGTGGTGCATGGTGACGGGCTGACGGAACAACACTGGAGCGCGCGTCTGATGCATCGCGTGACGCGCCACCCGATCACAATCTGGACCTTCCGGATGCTGCACCCGACGATCGGCTTCTGGATCGCCGACAAGCTGAGTGGCACGCTCGCCGACAACACGCGCGATCGCGCGGTGCTCGACCGCGCCTCGGCCGCGCAGCGCAAATGGGCCGCCGATCTCTTGGAGCGCCGTCCCGAGCTGTCGCTCGTGATCATGGCGCACACGCACCGCCCCGTCGTGGACACGCGTCCCGACGGACGCGCCTATCTGAACCCCGGCGCCTTTCTCGATGGGGGGCGCTACGCCGTAGTTACCGCCAACGGCGTGGAGCTGAAACAGTTTACAGCGAGACGACTTCCACCTTCTTGATCTTCTCGCCCAAGAACCGGGCTCCCACCTTCCGGAAGTGCGGCTCGTCATCCGACACGACAAAGAGATGTTCGTGAGTCCCACCGGCGGCGAGCAACCCCTTTTTCTCGAGCTCGAGGGCGACGGCCTTGGCCGTCTCTTCCGCCGAGTCCACGAGCGCCACGCCCGGTCCCATGACGCGTGAGAGCAGCGGCTTGAGCAACGGGTAGTGCGTGCAGCCGAGGACCAACACGTCCACGCGCGCCTGCTTCAACGGTTCCAGATACTCGCGCGCGATCAGCTCGGTGGCGGGATGATCGAACCACCCTTCCTCCACCAGGGGCACGAACAGGGGGCAGGCCTGGGCATGCACGCGCGCGTCGGGACGCAGCGTCTTGATGGCGCGCTCGTACGCGCCGCTCGCGATCGTGCCCGCGGTTCCGATGACGCCGATCGTCCCGGTCTCCGTGGCCGCGACCGCGGCGCGCGCGCCGGGCTCGATCACGCCAACCACCGGGACCGAGGCGTGGGCCTTGAGATGCTCGAGCGCATGCGCGGTGCTCGTGTTACAGGCGACCACCACCGCTTTCACGCCGCGCTTGACGAGATGCGCGAGGATCTCGGCGCTGTAGCGCCGCACCGTCTCAGGGGACTTAGGACCGTAGGGCACGCGCGCCGTATCGCCGAAGTAGATCACCGACTCCTGGGGCAATCGCTCGAACAGCGCGCGGGCGACGGTGAGACCGCCGATCCCCGAATCGAAGACGCCGAGGGGCGCGGCGTTCACCGCAGCGGCAGGCGGATCCCGATACCGCGCGGGTACGCCTGGATCTTCAGGTCGGCGGGAAAGTCCTGCAGGTGCGCGGAGACGTATGCCTCCGCCCCCGAGAATAGATGATTGAACACCCACAGCACGAGCCAGTCCTGCACTTCCTGACGCTTCGCCTTGGCGTTCGCGGAGCCGATGCTCTCCATATAGTTGGCTTCCTGCCGCGCCTTGAGCGTCATCATCGCGGTGACGCCCTCCCACGCGACGAACAGGGCCCCAGTCGTATGCCGGCCCGTGGCGGATTGTCCCCACCCCGGGATGAGCAGCGAGCGCCAGAACGCGCCCATGGGGCGGACAAGATGGGACGTGTCGGGGGGAACCAGGAGGGCGGCGGGACGGGGGGTGACGGTGGTGTCCTGGGCGGAAAGATGGAATGATGGAACGATGGAAAGAAAGGCGATGATGGCGACCGCCTTCGTTCCCACGTTCCATCTTTCCATCGTTCCATCCGTCATCTGGCAACCAGCACGTTGAGTTTCCCCCGCGTGACCTTCACCGTGCACTCGTTCACTCCTGGCTCGCGCAGCTCACCATCTAAATGAAGGAGGAGCGGCCCATCGGGCGAGCGGATCACGAGCTCCGCGGTACGGACCAGGGCCACCTCACGCATCTTCGTATGGGTGCCGCGCATGACGCGCGGAATCGCCAGCAGGAAGCGCGGCAACGACACCCGGCGAATCAAACAGACATCGAGCTTGCCATCGGTGGGATCGGCGTCCGGGGCGAACCGGTAACTCCCCCCCGCGGTCGTCCCGTTGCACACCTCGACCATCATCATGTACCCGCGTTCGGCGAATCCGGTCGCGTGCACGTCGAAGCGCGGCGGCCGGAACGAGGCGAAGGTACGGAGCACGGGCACCAGGTACGACAGGAATCCACGCAGGCCGGGCATCGCATTGCGCGTCCGCACGACCGCCGGACCGAAGCCGAACCCCATGCTGTTCACGAACCATTCGTCCAGCACCCGCCCCGCGTCGAAGCGCTGCGGCGTCGCCGTCACGAGACGAGCGATCGCCCGGGCGGGGTCATGGCGATAGACGCCGACGAGCTTGGCGAAGTCATTCCCGGAGCCGATCGGCACGACGCCGAGCGCCG
>Ga0134079_10000101_pt1 | contig 19770 bp, 18 predicted proteins | sample 15_taG_2_FD_119770 | JGI IMG/M metagenome (GOLD analysis project Ga0134079, IMG submission 119770) | Grasslands soil microbial communities from the Angelo Coastal Reserve, California, USA - 15_D_Rain_40cm_2_09182015 | ecosystem: Environmental > Terrestrial > Soil > Grasslands ...
CGACGAGGAGGCCGCCGCGCGTGCGGAACGGCAGCCCCTCGACGTGATAGTTCTGAGTCGTGTCGGTCGCGACGCGGTACATCGTCTGCGTCGGCGCGGACACACGGCCGAGTGCGAGCCGGCTGATCTTGCCCGCGGCGCTCAAGTACGCCTCGAGCAGCGCGGGCGACAGACCGAGCGTGCCGGCTTGGTTATCGAAGCCGCGGCTCACGTCGTCGGCGGGCAGGAACGCTGAAGAGTCGATGTCGAGCGCGAGCAGATCGCGGACCGCGTTGCCGTACTCCGCGCGATTGAGCCGATGCAAGCCCGGCGGAGGCAGCGTCTCGACCGGATGCCGGTCGAGCTCGCCCTCGAGCCAGCTCGCGAGCGCGACGTACTTGTCGCGCGCGGGACGGGGTTTACCGGGCGGCGGCATCATCCCGGCGCGCAGCTTGCGGACGACGTGCTCCCACTTCTCGGGGTCGGCCGCGAGGTTGTCGAGGTTCGCGTGCTCGAGCGTGAGATTACCGACCTGCTCGGCGTAGTTGTGGCAGTCGAGGCAGTAGTGGCTGATCGTCGCCTGGATCTCGCCGATCTGGGCCTGGCGCGACGGGTGGCAGCCGGCCGCGGCGACGCCCGCGGCGCCGAACAGTGCGATTCGCAAACACCGGCTGTTCACAGTCGGCCATTGTAGCCACGCCCGAGACCCGACGGCGAGCGAAACGGCCGCGCGATCGGAACGCAAGCCGCAGCCCTTCACATAAATTTAGACACTCGGCGGCGGAAGAAAACCTCTCGGCGGTCAGAGCATCGCTCGGACTAGTCCGATCCGACCACGATGATCACGAGCTCCATGCGGGTCTCCTCTCAGGCTGCGCGCAGGCCGAGCAGCCGCCGGGCCTCGGCCGGCGTCGCGACCGTGCGCCCATACTCGCGCGTGAGCGTCGCGACACGCGCGACGAGCTCCGCGTTGCTCGCGGCGAGCCGCTCCTTGTCGAAGCGGATGTTGTCCTCGAGCCCCGTGCGGCAGTGCCCGCCGAGCTCGAGCGTCCACTCGTTCACGATCAGCTGATAGCGGCCGACGCCCGCGGCCGTCCACGTCGCACCGGGCAGCACGCGCTCGAGCTGCGCGACCTCGAACTCGAGCACCTCGCGGTCGGCCGGCAGCGCGTTCGGCACACCGAGCACGAACTGCACGTGCACCGGCGGCTTGAGCAAGCCCTCCGTGACCAGGTTCGCCGCGTTGTAGAGCATCGCGAGATCGAAGATCTCGATCTCTGGCTTCACGTCGTGCTCGAGCATCGTCTGCGCGAGATCGCGGATCAGCTGCGGATGGTTCTCGTAGATGATCGTCTTGAAGTTCACCGAGCCCGTCGCGAGCGACGCCATGTCCGGGCGGTGGAACAGCATCCCGCCGCGCTCCTTGCCCGTGCCGCTGCGCCCGCCGGTCGAGAACTGCACGATCATGTCGGGGCAATGTGCGCGCACGCCTTCGAGGAAGCGGCCGAAGCGCTCGGGATCGGACGTCGTCGTGCCGTCGTCCTTGCGCACGTGCACGTGCACGAGCGCAGCCCCGGCTTCGTACGACGCCTGCGTGGACTCGATCTGCTCGGCGACGCTGATCGGCACCGCAGGATTGTCCTTCTTCGTCGGCACAGAGCCCGTGATCGCGACGGTGATGATGCACGGCGTGCTCATGAGGCTCCGGTCCTGCGCGCTAACCGCCTGGCAGCATAGCCGGCCCGCTCCGTTTCGCAAGCGCCGGCGGCGTCCACCCGCTTGCGAAACGGAGCGCGGCGGCTATCCTGCGAGACGGGTGCCACGCCCGGAGAGAAGCATGCCCGCACTGAGCCTCGCGCAAGCGAACAAGATCATCGCGAAGGCGCTCGAGAAGGCGCGCGAGATGAAGATCAAGCCCGTCAGCGTCGTCGTGCTCGACGACGGCGGCCACTTGAAGGCGATGCAGCGCGAGGACGGCGCGAGCATGTTCCGCTTCGACGTCGCGACCGGCAAGGCCTGGGCCGCGGTCGCGATGGGCGCGTCGAGCCGCGCGCTCGCGGGCCGCGCGAAGGACAACCCGAACTTCTTCGTCACGCTCGCTGCGACCGCGCGCGGCAAGTTCCTGCCGCAGACCGGCGGCGTGCTGATCCGCGACGCGAGCGGCGCGATCGTCGGAGCCGCGGGCGCGAGCGGCGGCACGGGCGACGAGGACGAGGCGGTCTGCGCGTACGGCATCGAGCAGGCGGGATTCACGGCCGACGCGAAGCCCTGAACGGTCTGCGGCCGCGTCGGTCTCATGGACGAAAGGCCGCTTTCATCCGCAGACGGGACACAACCATGACAACACGACACGCTCCTTTCGCGGCGTTCGCCATCACCCTGCTCGCCACGCCGCTCGCCGCGCTTCCTCAAAACCTGAAACCGGGGAAGGACGTGCTTCAGGCGGCCACTCTGGCCTTGCCGATCGATCCCGCGGCCCAGCTGCAGCGTCGATTCGAGGGCGGCTACGCGGATATCGCCGGGCACGCCGAAATTCTGCGCGACTTAGGGCTCACTCCGGGCCAGGTGCGAGAGCGGTGGCCGCTGTACACGGTCGACAGGCTCTCAGATCACCGCGGCAGTCTCGCTGTGTTCTCTGCCAACCTCGTGGACAGACGCGGCGTGCACTCGCTGCAAACCGACGACGTGCCCAAAGGGAGCACGAGGAACGTGCCCGAGGTGCAGCTCTCGTTCGACACCGAGCGAGGTGTCCGCTATCTGCTCGACGTCGTCGTCTATAGCGGCGGCCAGGCCTTCGCGCTCGTCGTCGGCGATACGCGGACCGACGGGGTGCCGGTCTTCGGTCACCTGCTCGTGATTGCGCCCGGCACCGGCCATCGCGAGAAGGTCCGCGCGCTGCCGCTCGGCGACGCGGAGTTCGCCGCGCGTCAGTTCACGCTGAACTTCGTCTCCGTGACGCCCATCCGGGAGAAGTGACGGACCAGCCGTCCGGCGGCGAAGCCGTCACTGCGATGGCTTCGGGGGCGCCGGTGTCGCCGACGTCGGCTGCGCGGCCGTCGCCGCGTCGAGCGGGAAGTTGCCGTCGAACGGCGGCCAGTTCGGCACGGCGCGCTCCGGGCCCGGGTAGTACATCGCGGTCCAGATGTTGCGGATCTTGCCGTCCTCGATCCAGAACCACTCGCTGAACGCGTTGCGCGGCCGGATCGAGCCCGGCTTGCGGATGAACACCGCCATCCCGAGCACGACGCCCTGCTCGTCGTCGACGAACGACACTCGTCGCCCCGCGACGTTCGCGAGATCGAAGCCCGCGAAGCCCGACACGCAGTCGTCGCCCTGACCGCCGCGCCGGCCCGTGACCTTCGTGCCGTTCTCGAACCGATTGCAGCCCGGATGCGCGAGCACGACGCTGCCGTCGTGCGACGTGATCCCGTCGAAGTAGCTGTTCACGATCCCGATCATCGCGGCGCGCGGCAGCTGCTTCTGCTTCGCCAGCTTGCGCTCGGGCGGCGGACTCGCCGTGAGCCCGTCGGGGCTCCAGACGTTCGGCGGCTGCGCGCCCGGCAAGCCCGGATCGCCGTCGCGCGCGATGTACCACTCGGCCTCGACGATCTGGTGGTTGTCGATCTTGAGACGCGCGGTCACGACCGCGAGGTTGCCGCCCTCCGCGACGATGCCGTAGTACGCGGCCTGACCGCTCACCGCGTCGACGTAGCGGCGCTGCACCTTGCCGAGCCCGGTCACGCTCTGCCACACGCCCTGGCCGAGCGGCTTGTTGAGCGCGTTCTCCGTGTGCCGGTAAGCGAGCGCGAGCGGTGCGGCCTTCGGATCGTGCTTCACGACGGCGGCGAGATAGCTGTCGAGCGTCGACTTCAGGCACGCGCGGTCGCAGTCGGCGCCGAGCGCGGCGAGCGGAACGGCGAGCGACGCGAGCAAGACGGCGATGAGTCTCATCGATATCCCCCAGATGGTTCGAATTCGTTCGGGCCGGGCTCGCGGCGCGCCGCGAGCGCACGCCGCCCTATCTAACCCGCCGCGCGCGAAATTGGAAGCGCCGATCTGGCTCGCGCCGGGCCGGATGCCTACTATGGACGTCGTCTACACCTCCGGACTCCGCTCGGCCCCGCGCAATGCAGCTCCCCCGCCTCGAGCACAAGTACGTCGTCTTCCTCGTCTGCGTGACCGGCATCTTCATCACGGTCTTCGACACCACGTCGTCGATCGTCGCGCTGCCGACGATCGCGCACGAGTTCGGCACGGACCTCCCGACCGCGCAGTGGGTGCTCATCGGCAACAACCTGGCGATCGCCGCGCTGCTCGTCCCGGTCGGCCGCCTCTCGGACCTGATCGGCCGCAAGCGAATCTATGTCGTCGGCGCGCTGCTATTCGCGATCGGCGCGTTGTTCGCGGCCTGGTCCGCGACGATCTACGGGCTCATCGCGGCGCGCGCGTTCGTCGGCATCGGCTCGGCGATGACGCAGGGGACTGCGATGGTGATCCTCGTCGGCAACTTCGAGGCGCGCGAGCGAGCCAAGATGCTCGGCCTCCAAATCGGTGCGGTAGGTCTCGGACAGATCGTCGGCCCGTCGCTCGGCGGGCTTCTGACCGGTACCGTCGGCTGGCGAATGCTGTTCGCGATCACGGCGATCGCGATGCTCGCGATCGCGGTCACGTCGCAGCGCACGCTGCAGCGGCGCGCGAACCGGCCGAAGGTCGTGCACCCGTTCGACTACGGAGGCGCGATCGCGTTCTCGACGTTCCTCGTGAGCCTGCTGCTCACGCTCACGCTCGGGCCCGGCACGGGCTGGCTCGAGCCGGCGACGCTCGCGTGCGCAGCCGGCTCGGCGCTGCTGCTCGCCGTCTTCGTCGCGGTCGAGCGCCGCAACGCGGCGCCGATGATGGACCTCGCGCTGTTCCGCAACGCGGAGTTCGCGCTCGGCGCGCTCGCGGCCCTCGTGGTCTTCATGGGCATCGCGTCGACGCGGTACCTCGTGCCGTTTTTTCTCCAGGCCGTGCGCGGCGTCTCGGCCACGCACGTCGGCCTGGTGTTCGTGCCGGCCGCGGCCGTGACCGCGATCGCGGCGCCGTTCGCGGGCCGCTTCGCGGATCGCTTCGGCGTCCGGTTGTTCGCGAACGTCGGCATGGCGATCACGCTGCTCGGCTTCGCGACCTTTTGCCTGATCGGCATCGGCACGCCGTTCTGGCGCGTGGTCGCGGGACTCATGCTGATGTCGCTCGGCATGTCGCTGTTCAGCGCGGCGAATTCCGCGTCGATGCTGAACGCGGTCGAAGAGCACTCGCACGGCGTCGCGGCGGGCTTCGTGAGCCTGTGCCGGAACTCGGGCAACGTGATCGGCTACGCGTTCGGCACGGTGATCGTCACGCTCACGATGAGCGCGCTGGGCTACCCGCCGCGGCTCGCGGCCGTCGGCCCTTCGGCCGATCCCGGCATCCTGCGCTCGTTCACGGCCGGCGTCGGTTATGCGTCGGTCGCGCTCTGCGCGGTCGTGCTCGCGGTGCTCGTCGTGCTCGTCGTCTGGGCGTGGCGCGCACACGCGCGGCGGCTCGCGGCGAACGGAGCGGTGCGTGCGACGTGAGGGGAAAAGGGGACTGTCCCCGTTTCCGAAGAAACGGGGACAGTCCCCTACTGGTTGAACCACCAGATCAGCGCGCCCGCGAGCAGCGCCGCGGCGCCGAACACCCAGGTCGGCAAGTTGCCGGAGCGCAGGCGCAGCCAGTCGGGCTGACGCCGGCGCGCGCGCTCCTCGAGCGCGACGGGGAAGATGCTCGGGTCGCGGCGAAAGCCGCGCCAACCCCGATGCGATGGCGGGCCGCTCTGCGTCCTGAACAGCAGGAAGCCGACGATCAACAGCAGCGAGAGCTGAGCAACCGTGATGGGTTCCATCCTTACTCTTCCTTGGTGCGCGTCAGTGCGCGCCGCCGCCGTCGCTGCCGCCGCCCGCGTCGCCACCACCCGCATCGCCCGTGCCGGCGTCCGCGCCGTGCGCGCCGCCCGCGTCGACGCCGTGCGCGTCGTCGTGATGCCCAGGGTGGTGGGGACCGAAGTAGCCGCCGCGCGGCGCAGCCGACTCCTCGCCACCGAGCAACCACACGCCCGGCACGTAGCCCGTCGGCTCGTCGTCCGCCGCGTTCGCGGGCTGCGAATGGCGTCGCCTACCGATCGCCGCCATCGCGATCACGACCGCGGCCACGACGAGGATCGCGAGCGCCAATGCGAATCCGATGAATGCGGACACCGTCATACGCCCCTCGAGCTCTCGCTCCCTCCGCCGAGGGCCCCGCGCGGGCTACTGCCCCGCGTTGATGTCGAAGACCTCGGCGCCTTCGGCCGGCGCGCGGTAGATGTTCTGGCCGTTCGCGCGCTGCGGCGGCGTTAGCCCCTTCGCCTTCGCCTCGGCGACTTCTTTGTCGAATGCGCGCTCGCCGGAGAGCGCGTGGCCGACCGCGCCGTTGCCCTCGTGGCACGAGTACTCGTAGACCTCGTAGTTCGGCTGCGACGTGAACATCACGCGATACGTGAACGGCGCGGTGAACGTCACGGGGTCATCGATCGTCGCGCGGTACTCGATCATGTCGGGATCGACGCGGCGATAACGCTCGGTGACCTTGAGCTTGTCGCTGTGCGGGCCGCGAGCGCCGACGCTCGTCTTGTCGGTGAAGTTCGTGCTCACGACGACGAGCGTGTCCCCTTCCCAATGACCGACCGCGTTGCCCATGTACTGCTCGATCGAGCCGTCGATGTGCGGGCGGTTGTCGAGATGGATGACCCGCGTGTCGTGGATCATCTCGTAGGTCACGGACACCTCGGTCGGGCTCTGCGCGATCCGGATGCCGTTGCCGTAGATCGACGGCAGCACCGAGCCGAAGAGCCCGCGCGTGATGCAGCGGTCGTAGAGCGTGAAGTCCTCGAACTTGTCGAACGGTCCCGGCCCGAAGGTGCCGACGCGCGCGACGGCCTGCGCGCGCGCCTTGCCGGCCGCGGTGAGCTCGGGGACGCGGCCGTTCGGCGGCTCGACGACGAGCGAGCTGTAGCCGAAGACGCGCGTGCCCCACTCGTTGCGCAGGAAGGTCTCCTGTTTCTTCTCGCGCTCGTAGCCGCCTTGCTGTTGGGTCGCGCGCTTCATGAATTCCTCGGGCGTGAGCGACTCGCTCGTGCCCTGATTCTCGGGCCGGTCGCGCGGGATGCCGCGCATGTCGTCGACGCTCCATTGACCGTCGAGGCTCGGGTCGCCCCACGAGGTGCGTGGCGCGCGCCATTTCGGGTTCTTGTAGAGCGCCGCGGTCGTCTCGGCGGGAGTGGACCGCTGCGCGCTCGGCGGCGCGCCGGGCCCGGCGCCGATCCCTTGCGCCGACGCGCACGTCGAGACGAGGCCCGCGATCGCGAGCACGGAGCCGCAAGCCGCTTTCGTCTTCATCGGACGCGTCCCTCGCCTCACTTGGACCTACCCTAGCAAGACGCCGCGAGGCTTCACAGCCCCGCAGGTCACGTTCCGAGCCGCGCCCGCGCCCTCGGCGCGGCGCCTCGCTCGCGTCAGTGCTCGACTCGGAGCGTCGTGATCGAGAAACGGAATATGTCTCCCGAGCGCGCGGCTCGGAGCAGGACTCTCGGGCCTCGAGGCTGTGGCTTGCGTCGGCTTTCCTGAGTCATACTCGCCGCGGTCACGGCGCAAACGGAGGGGACGCGTTGTTATGACCACGCTGCACCGAACGGCGCTGATTGGGCTCGTGCTGACCTCGCCCTGCTTCGCCCACCATGGCGTGGCGCCGCATTACGACGTGACTAAGCCCGTCACGATCGAGGGCGTGATCTCACGATTCGAGTTCATCAATCCGCATTCCTTCCTATTCATCGAGACCGTCGATGCGGCCGGCGCGAAGCAGCTTTGGAGCTGCGAGCTCGCTTCGCGGACCGTGCTCTCGCGCAACGGGTTGAGCCCCGATTCGTTCAAGCCCGGCGAGCCGATCAAAGTCGAAGGCGTCGCGGCGCGGCACAATCCGACCGGTTGCGCATTCAGGGTCGCCTACCTTCGCGACGGCAGCGTCTTGAAGAGCACGGAGCTCTTCGAGCCGACGCGCGCCGCGGCCGCCGAGACGCCGTCGGATCCGAGCTCGATCGTCGGCGTCTGGGCGATGAAACGATTTTCCGTCTCGGCCTACAAAGATCAGCTGACGGCCGCCGGCGAGCGAGCGCGGGCAGCGTTCGATCCCATCAAGGATGATCCTGCGATCTATTGCGACCCGGCGAGCCCGGTGCGGTTCTGGGTAAACGTCAACGAGCCGTTCAAGATTCGCCGCGATGGCGACCGGTTGCTGATCGAGCATCGCTTCATGGACGCAACGCGCATCGTGCATCTCGACGAGCGCCCGCCGGCCGCCGGCGTCGCGCCGAGCACGATGGGCTACACCATCGGGCACTTCGAAGGCGCGGCGCTCGTTGCAACGACCGACCATTTCGTGGCCGCGACGCTCGAGCCGCGCTCCGCCGTGCTGCATACCGAGCATCTCAAGCTCGCCGAAAGGCTCGAAGTCAACCGCCAGACCGGCGACCTGGAGATCACCTGGGTGGTCGACGATCCGGCTTATTTCAAGGAGCCGGTCACGCAGAAGGAATTGTTCGTGAGAAGCCCGTGGGATTCCGAGCCCTACGCCTGCAAGCCGGGCTATCAGCAATGAGCGCGGCGACGGCGGGATGATCCGCCGCCACCGGTCGCCTGGATCGCTTTTTTCCGTTCGTCGAGCTCGCTACGGTAGCGCGAGCGCGACGAGTTCCGCGGGGTGGTCCTTGCCGACCGCGAGCACGATGTATTGCTTGCCGCCGAGCATGTAGCTCATCGGCTTGCCGCTCGCGACGCCCGGCAGCGGGAGCTCCGCGACGACCTTGCCCGTCGACTTGTCGTACGCGCGCAGGATCGGCGCGCCGCCGTAGCCCTCGGCCGCGAACAGCAGCGTCTTCGTCACGAGCAGCAGCGCCTTGCTCGGCTTGCCCGTCGGGGGCAGCGTCACGCCCGCGAGCGCGGGATTGTTCTTGATGTCGTCGGGCGTGTCGCCGTTCGGAACCATCCAGCGATGCTCGCCCGTGTTCATGTCGATCGCGGTGATCCGGCCGTACGGCGGCTTGATCAGCGGCAGGCCGAGCGGATGCGGCGCGTCGCCGTTGACGAATAGATAACGGATGTCGGAGCGGTCGCCGGCCGCGTTCACGGCAAAAACATTCATCGTCGTCTGCGACGCGGCGTAGAGGATCCCGGTCTCGGGATCCGCCGCGCCGCCCTCCCAGTTCGAGCCGCCGCCGAAGTGCGGCAGCACGAGCGAGCCGCGCGTGCCGTCGGGCGCGTCGATCAGCGACGGGGTCGTGTACATCGGCCCCATCCGCAAGTCCTTCACGGCCGCGAGCGCCGCGGCCTTGATCTCGGGCGTGAAGTCGACCAGGTCGGCCTCGCTCACGCCCTGGCGGTCGTAGCCTTTGGGTTTGGTCGGGAACGGCTGCGTCGGCGAGGTCCACTCGCCGGGCACGTCGGAGCCCGGCACGCGCCGCTCCTCGATCGGCCAGAGCGGCGCGCCGGTCGCGCGGTCGAACGCGTACGCGAACGCCTGCTTCGTGAGCTGCACGACCGCGCGCACGCGCCGGCCGCGGAGCTTCACGTCGAGCAGGATCGGCGAGGTCGGATTGTCGTAGTCCCAGATGTCGTGATGGATCAGCTGCTGGTGCCAGACGCGCTGGCCGGTCTTCGCGTCGAGCGCGACGAGACTGTTCGCGAACAGGTTGTTGCCGGGCCGCTCGCCGCCGTAGAGGTCGCTCGTCGCGCCCTCGACCGGCAAGTAGACGAGCCCGAGCTCGGGATCCGCGGCCATCGGCGCCCAGACGCCCGCGTTGCCCGTGTACTCGGCCGAGCCCGGCGTGAGCCAGGTGTCGTAGCCGAGCTCGCCCTTCTCCGGGATCGTGTGGAACGTCCAGAGCAGCTTGCCGCTGCGCACGTCGAAGCCGCGCACGTCGAGCTTCGCCTGCGTCTTCGAGCTCATCCGCGCGCCGACGCCGCCCGCGGGCCCGACGATCACGACGTCGCCGACGACGATCGCGGGCGACGACGAGCCGGCCTCGACGTGGTCGGTCGGGCCGCGCAGCCCGCGGCGCAGGTCGACGACGCCGGCTTCGCCGAACTCGCGCTTCGCCAGCCCGGTGCTCGCGTCGAGCGACCAGAGGAAGAAGCCCGGCGTCACGACGAAGATTCGCTTGTCCTCGGCGCCGTCGCTCCAGAACGCGACGCCGCGGCCCGAGGTCCTGCGCGGACCTTGCAGGAAGCGCTCGCCCTCGTTCGGCCGCCAGACCCAGAGCGTCTCGCCCGACTTCGCGTCGATCGCGACGACGTTGCGAGTCTGTCCCGCGGTCGCGTAGAGCACCCCGCCGATCATCAGCGGCGTCGTCTCGCTCTTCGGCTCGGGATTCGGGCCGAAGTTGGCGCCGGACCAGCGCCACGCGACCTTGAGGTCCTTCACGTTGCGCGCGTCGATCTGCGCGAGCGGCGAGTAGAACTGCGACGCGAGGCTACCGCCGTAGACGGGCCACTCGACGAGCGACGCGTCGGCAGCGGGCGCCTGCGCCGATGCGAGCCGCGCGGCCGTGCCGGCGAGAAGGAACGAAACGAGCAAACTCGAGCGACGCGTTCGCATGCAATTCCCCCGGTTCATGGCTGGGTCGCGCAACCACGTTTCGAGTCGCTCTGCGACCGCACCAGCGCGCACCTACTCTACCGCAGGCTGACGCGAGGGGTAGTCGGTTAGCGTGCGAGTCCCATGTCCTCTTGGGTCAAGGCAACGCCTGCACGTGAAGCCGGCGCGTCAGAGTCCCAGCTTTGCCTTGAAGATGCGCGCGCGATCGCGAGAAACCGTGAGCTCGGTCCTCCCGGTATCCTTGAGACGAACGATCAGCCGCCCGTGGAAGCCCGTGTGGACTTCCAAGAGATGGTCGAGGTTCAGGATCACGCCGCGGTGAATTCGGACGAAACGCGAGGGGTCGAGCTTTTCCTCGAGCTCAGCGATCGTTTGGTCGACGACGTAGGTGCGCTGCGCTGTGGCTGCGAACGTGAGCTTGTCGCGAGCGTACAGATGTGTGACGTTCCGAACATCGATCACCGTGATCTTCTCGCCCGATCGCGATGCCAGGCGCGTGGGCCAAGCTCCGCCCGAGCGTGCGTGCAGCGCGGCCGTGATTTCACCCAGCACGGCGCGGACGTCGTCGCGTCCTGCGCCGCGCGTAAGAAACCGATCGGCTTTCGTCAGCGCGCGATCGAGTTGGTCCGCCTCGATGGGCTTGACCAGATAGTCGATCGAGTCGGCCCGGAACGCCTCGAGCGCGTATTCGTCATGCGCCGTTGTGAACACGATCAGAGGATCGTGGGGCAACTCCGCCAACACCTCGAAACCCGAGAGCCCGGGCATCCGGATATCCAAAAAAAGGACGTCGGGACGCAATCGCGACAACTCGGCTAGGCCTTCTACGGGGTCCGTCGAAGTTCCGAGAATCTCTACGCGGCCCGTCGCTTCGAGCATCCGCTCGAGGCGCTCGATCGCCGGACGTTCATCGTCCAAGAGATAGGCGGTGATCACCCGCGAACTCGGAACGCCACGGTCGTCCAACCGTCCCGATGCACTATCCGCAAAGGCTCCTCGTCCCCGAACAGCACGGTCAGCCGCTTGCAAAGAGTGTCGAGGCCGTGGCCGGCGGGAAGATCGGCGGCCGAGAACCCCGGACCGCTGTCGGCGACTTCGATTCGAACGCCGTCGCCGTCTGCAAGCGCTCGCACCCGGATCTCCGCCCCGTCGCGAGCCGGCCCCACCGCGTGCTTCACGCTGTTCTCGACGAGCGTTTGCACGGCGAGCGGAGGGACTTGTTTGTCGGCAAGGTCGCCGTTCACGTCGATCGCGAAGCGCAAGCGTGGGCCGAAGCGCGCTTGCTCGATCTCGAGGTAATCGCGCGCGATCTTGATCTCTCGGTGCAAGGCTACGAGCCGCTGTTGGTGTGCGTCTAGCGAGAACCGGAGCAGCGCCGACAGTCGCTGAAGCAGCCCTTCGGCGTGCGCGGGAGCAGTTGGGATCAAGGACGAGACCGTATTCAACGCGTTGAAGAGAAAGTGCGGATGGATGCGGGCCTCGAGCGCCGCGAGCCGCGCCTCGCTCGCCAGCTTGAGCGCCTGTTCGTACTGGATCTCTTGCGCGTGCAGTCTCGTCTCGGTCGCGTGCAGTCGGGCCTGAAGCAGGATAACCATCGCGTGAACGACTCCGACGAGCAGCGCAAGAAATATCGACAGCCTGACGCCATATACCAGTAGCGCGCTCAACGGCACGCCCGGCTCGAGATGCAGCACGAACACGATGACGCCGCCAACGATGCTGCCTGCGGCACTGATGGCCATGAGCACCGCAACGAGCACCATCCACTTCACCGCAGGTCCCCGGTTTGCGATCAGCGGATAGAGATTGGGCAGCACCCAATGCGCCGGCGTCGCTATCAGGAACACGTAGATCCATACCTCGGCCAAAGTCTGGCCGAGCTCGGCGAACGGAGTTCTGCCCGGCGACACGCCGAGCGAGAACGCGACCAGCAGCGTCACAACAACGCCGTCGGCAAGAACCTGGAGCGCGAGCTTCACATAGGGACGCATGGCTCGCGTCGAGGCGCGATAGCTTCAGCGCTCGCCGGCGTCCGGCGCCGCTTGTTGCTCCATGAAGCGTTGCAACGTTCCGTCCGCAGCGCCGTGTTGAATGGCGGCCGTCGTTCGGTCACTGAGCGACTGCCGCAGGGCCGCCTCCTCCTCCGTGCCGAGAATTTCCATCATGACGCCGACCGTGCCCATCTCGTCCGCCGAATGCAGACCCCAGCGGACACGCTGCGGAGGATCGTGCGGATTGCGGCGATTGCCGGCGGAGTTGTCGTAGCGGATCGTGGCATCGACGCGAGTGCCCTTCGGTAGCATAACGGGTCGCCGGTAGACGTAGAACTCCTGCCAATTGAAGTCCCAGTTCGGAATCCAGAACAACGGCGTCGTCGACCCGTTGGGCGGTGTCACCTCGATCTTCATCTCCTTGCCCAGGTAATGGGCGTGGGCCCACGCCGCGTGCACGAGGACATCGGCCGGCAGCGTGAACGTGTCCCGAATCACGTACTGCGACTCCCCCGCAGGGATATCGATGCCAGCGCCGAAACCGAACAGCGCGGGCAGCTCGAGCGAAGCCAGTGCCTTGCCCGGAGGGCCCGGGGCGAAATACAGACCGACTTTCGCGCGCTCGCGCACGGCATCACCGGTGGAGTGAAAGTGCATCTGCAGGAGGAAGTCGGTGCCGGCGGGCAACGGCAGGGCCAGGCCCTCGGGCAACACCATTCCCCGCCCGCCGACGGCCCAGCCACCGAGGGATCCGCTACCCTGCCCCGGTGTGAACCCCACTGCCATGCTGCCGCCGAAACCGGGTCGGCCGTCCGCGCCGTCACGGGCCGCAAAGCTGCCCTGCTTCACGTAAGCGAACAACGCATGATGCGCCGCGGCTCGCGCGCTCGGCCGAAATTCCACGGCGCGCACCCATTTGTCCTGCTTCAAACCCGTCGGAAGAACGAAGTTGCGATAGACGTCGTGTGCGTGCGCCGGCACCTCGAACGCGGCAGGCATCTCGAGCACGAGGTCGGGCTCCCCGAGCTGCCAGCCGTCGGGGAACCGCGGCAGTGCAGGCATCCGCGCCGGATCGCCGCGAAGCATGCCCTGGTCGACCCAGCGATGTATCAGGGCGATCTCGTCGTCGCTCAACCGGCGCTCGCCGGCGAAGACGCCCACGTTGTGCGCCGGCTGCCACGGAGGCATGTATCGCGACGCGGTGACTTCAACGATCTTCGCGCCGCGTCGGGCCGCGTCCTCATAGGAGACCAAGGAAAATGGCCCGATTTCTCCAGGGCGATGACACGTGACGCAATGCTCGTACAAGATCGGCGCAATCGTTTCGCTGAACGTTACTCGCGACGCGGCGCGTTCTTGCGCCGGCGAAGAAAATGGCTGGGCAACGAGCGCCGCCGCAAGCACCAGTCCCGACGCGATTCGTGCGCTAGACATGAGGGCCTCCATTCGATCCCGAGGCGAGCATGCCGTGCCTTTCGCGTGTGTCGCAACGAAAGTCGGATGAAGGGCCGCATCACGGGATGAACCGGCGAATCGGTGCGATGACGCGTCACGGCGGCGAGTTGCCGGCTTGCTCCCGAAGTTGCGGCGAGCGCCGGCGCGTTACCTCGACGCTGGATTAGCGCGCTACGCGGATGAGTATTCGGTTTGGTAGCACTGGGCGGATTCTGGCGATCGCCGCCGCGAAACGCTGCGCTCAGTTCAGATCCACCGCGAACTTCTTCAGCAGCTCGAGCGGCACGACGTCGAGCGCGCGCTCGTGCGTGCCTCTGAGCACGACGCGCGGCGCCATGCCGGCCTCGTGCGCCTCGAGCCAGCGCGCGGCGCACAGACACCAGCGGTCGCCGGGCTTGAGCCCCGGGAACTGGAACTCGGGCTGCGGCGTCGAGAGGTCGTTGCCGCGGAAACGCGAAAACTCGAGGAACTCGCGCGTGACCTCGACGCACACCGTGTGCGAGCCCGTGTCCGCGTCGCTCGTGTTGCAGCAGCCGTCGCGGAAGAAGCCCGTGAGCGGCCTCTCGCTACAGCCCTGCAGCTCCTCGCCGAGCACGTTCACGGACGAGCTCATCATTTCGGTGCCCGGCTTGCTCATGGGATCGACGCCCTCTCTGCGCTGAAGATCCGGCCGCGACGCTCAGAACCGCGTGCCGTCGGCCGCGATCACGCCGAGGGCGTAGCCGCCGTCGCTGCCGTCCTTGGTCGGTGCCGCCTGCAACGTGATCTTGTCGCCGACCTTGACCATCCCCTCGCGCCAGCCGCCGCGGTAGTAGTTGTTGAGGCTGTGACCCTCGAACTCGACGTCGCGCGTGCCCTTCTCGTCGGTGATCTGAAGCACGATCTTCGTGTGCGGGTTCGCGGCCTTGAACTCCTTGACGATCCCGGTCACGTAGTGATCGCGAATCGTGAGATCGAAGCGCGCGGCGGAGTGATGCGCTTGCGCGGTCCACGGCGCAGCGGCAAGAGCTGTGGCCGCGATGACGACGACGAACGATCTTTGCATGAGACTCTCCTGAGCAGTCCGGGCGGCGCGCGCGTCAACCGCCGCTCTTGCTCGCTCCGGGCTTTTGTTTCTGACGCAATTGGTCGAGGTGTTCTTCCCAAGCCGGCTCGTTGCACTCGTAGGGCAACAGGCGGATGCCGGGCTTTTGCTCCCACTTCTTCACGGCCTTGATCGGCTCCGTGTAGAAGACGGGATCGGTGAGCGTCATCTCGGCCGTGAGCACCTTCTTCCCGTCGTCGCCCGTCGAGAGTCGGTACTCCTCGACGACCTTCGCCTGCTCGCTGTGCGGATAGCGGCCCTGATCCACGGCCTCCTTCAAATGCGTCGTCTCGACGATCAGCTTGTCGCCGTCCCAGCGAGCGTACGAATAGCCGTTGCGGTCCGGAAAAAGGTCCGCTTCTTGCGCGCGATTGGAAAGATAGATGTGGCGAACCTCGGTGTGCGCCTCGTAGATCACGACGATCACGTCCTTGTGCTGCACGATCTCCATCGGGTAGCCGCCCGAGCCGAGCATCGAGCCCGGCATGCCGGTGCCGAGGCACCAGCCGCCCGGTGAGTCGCCGCTCGGCGCGATCAGCGCGCGGTACGCGTCGACTTTCTTCTGCGCATCGGGCTTCAGAGGCAGCTTCTCGGGCGCGGGGCGGAACGGCCCGCGCGCGGCGCCGGGCTCGCGGTACGTGTCCCAAATGCCCGTGAAATCCGGAGGCTCCGCGGCCGCTGCGAGCGACGCGCTCAAGGCAAGGCCAACGAGCGCGCCGAGCTGTCTCATTCTATTCATTGATTGGCCCCCCCCGATCGCACGGAGCATAGGTGTGCGCGCGCGGGACCGTCAACGGCGCACAGGGATTCTTGAGGCCGCCGCTCGCGTCGCGTGACGGCCGCCCCGCGTCCGCTGGGCCGCCCGCGCCTCGCACGCCGCGCCGGCCGCGGCGTCATGCGCCGCGTCTCAGCACCTCGAGGAATTGGTCGCCGTAGCGCTCGAGCTTCGCCTGGCCGACGCCGTTGATCCTCAGCAACGCGTCGCGATCGGCCGGCCGCGCGGCGAGCATCTCTCTGAGCGTCGCGTCGTGGAAGATCACGTAGGGCGGGAGGTTGCGCTCCGTCGCGAGCCTGCGTCGACACTCGCGCAGCGCTTCCCACAATTCGCGATCGCCGTCCGCCACATCGGCTTGGACTTCGGCACGCGCTTTGCGACGCGGCGCCGGCTCCTTCGAGTCCTCGCGCACGCGCAGCGTCTCCTCGCCGCGCAGGAGCGCCCGGCTCGCAGCGGTGAGCGCGAGCGCGCCGAAGCGCTCGTGGTCCACGCGCAAGCGTCCGCGCACGATCAGCTGGCGAATCAGCGACCGCCACGCCTGCGGCGTCAAGTCTTTGCCTAGACCGAACACCGACAGCGCGTCGTGCCGGTGCCGCGCGACCTTCTCCGTCGAGTTGCCGAGCAGCACGTCGACGACGTGCGCGGCGCCGAACGACTGGCCGGTGCGGTAGATCGCGGACAAGAGCTTGCGCGCGGCCTCGGTGCCGTCCCAGGTCGCCGGCGGCGCGAGGCAGTTGTCACAGTTGCCGCAGGGCTCGGCGCGCTGCTCGCCGAAGTACGCGAGCAGCGGCAGCCGCCGGCACTCGGTGAGCTCGCACCAGCCGAGCAGCGCGTCGAGCTTGTGCCGCTCGCGCCGCTTGTGTTGCTCGTCGGCCTCGGACGCGTCGACGAGCTGGCGCAGCTGCACGACGTCCTGGAGCCCGTAAACCATCCACGCGTCGGCCGGCTCGCCGTCGCGGCCCGCGCGCCCGGTCTCCTGGTAATACGACTCGATGCTCTTCGGCAGGTCGAGATGCGCGACGAAACGCACGTCGGGCTTGTCGATGCCCATGCCGAACGCGATCGTCGCGACGACGATCACGCCGTCCTCGGCGACGAACCGGCGCTGGTGCTCCGCGCGCGTCTCGCTCGGCAGGCCCGCGTGATACTCGAGCGCATCGAAGCCCTGGCCACGGAGCCACTCGGCCGTCGCCTCGGTCTTCTTGCGCGCGAGGCAGTAGACGATCCCGGCCTCGCCGCGGCGGCCGTCCAAGAATTTGGCGAGCTGCCGGCGCGCGTCCCTCTTCGCCTGCACGTGGTAGCGGATGTTCGGCCGGTCGAAGCTCGCCGCGAAGACCAGCGGCTCGTCGAGCTCGAGCCGCGCGACGATCTCATCCCGCGTCGGCGGCGTCGCGGTCGCGGTCAACGCCATCCGCGGCACGCCCGGGAAGCGCAGCTTGAGCTCGTTGAGCGCGAGGTAGTCCTGGCGAAAATCGTGCCCCCATTGCGAGACGCAGTGCGCCTCGTCGATCGCGATCAGCGAGACCGCGACGCCGGACAAGAGCTCGAGCGTCTGCTCCTGCATGAGCCGCTCCGGGGCGACGTAGAGCAGCTCGAGCGATCCGTCCTTGAGATCCGCGACGACGCGCTGCTGCTCGGCGCGCGTGAGGGTCGAGTTCAAGAACGCGGCGCGCACCCCCGCGTCGCGGAGCGCGCCGACCTGGTCCTCCATGAGCGCGATCAGCGGCGAGACGACGACGCCGACGCCCGGGCGCAGCAACGCGGGAATCTGGTAGCAGAGCGACTTGCCGCCGCCGGTCGGCATCAGCACGAGCGTGTCGCGGCCGACCTCGGCCGCAGCGATGATTGCGCGCTGCTCGCCGCGGAACGCCTCGTAGCCGAACACCTCGCGCAGCAAGCGCTGCGCTCGATCTTCGGGCGCGGGATTCATCACGGCGCTGTCCTGCCGTGCACGCAGCTCGATCGAAGCCTGCTCCATGCGCGCATGATGCCACACGACCGCGCAGCGACCGGCACCGGAAAAATCGTTGCGTCGAGCGGTTCCGAGCGCTTGTCTCCCGCACCCTCTTCGGGTTAGATGGCGTGCCCCGACAACCCCACGGCCGCCGTTTTGAGTCGACGATCGCTCGCCGATCCCGCGTCCCGTTTGCGCGCCGCAGTGCTCGTCGCGGCCGCGCTGCTCGCGTCGCATGGCGCGCCGCGCGCCGACGAGCCGCCAGCCGGCTCGGGCGGGCCGAGCTTCGACTTCAGCGGCAGCCAGCGCACGCGCTACGAGAGCCTCGATCCACAGTTTCGCCAGGGCTTCGACGGTAGCGATCGAGTGCTCGCTCTCCAGACGACGCTCGTGTTCGACGTGAAGTTCGACGCGCTCCAGTTCTATGCCGAGCTCATGGATTCGCGCGCCGAGCTCAACGACGAAAATTCGTTCGTCGCGGGCGACGTCGACACGCTCGAGCCGATCCAGACGTTCGTCGCGTGGCGGCACAAGAACACGTTCGAGGACGGCGCCGACAGCACGCTGCGTGTAGGCCGCATGACGATCGATCTCGGCAAGCGCCGAATGATCGCGCGCAACCGCTATCGGAACACCGTGAACAACTTCCTCGGCGCCGATTGGGTCTGGCAGGACACCGACGGCCGCAGCGCCCGGCTCTTCTATGTGTTGCCAATGATGATCCAGCCGAGCGATTCGAGTTCGCAGCTCGGCAACGACGTCGAGCTCGACCACGCGGCGCGCGGCACGCGATTGATCGGTGCGTACTATCAACTGCCGCCGCTCGCCGGCAAGACCGTGATCGAGACCTATCTGCTCGATTACGACGTCGACTCGCCGCAGAGCAACCCGACGGCCGCCGCACACTGGGTCGCGGCCGGCGCGCGCGCGTATCGAGCGCCGAAAGCCGGCGCGTGGGGCTACGAGGTCGAGACGATCTGGGAGCAGGGCCGCGCGGGCGGCACGGTCGACGGCGTCGCGGAGAGGAACCTCGAGCAACGCGCCTACTTCGCTCACGCCGAGGCCGGCTACGGCTTCCGCGGCGCCTGGCAGCCGACGCTCTCGTTCCAGTACGACCTCGCGAGCGGCGACCGCGACCCGAACGACGCGTCGATCGAGCGCTTCAACACGCTGTTCGGCGCGCGCCGGTTCGATTTCGGACCGAGCGGGATTTACGGCCCGTTCGCGCGCAGCAACCTCGAGACGCCGGGCCTGCGGCTCGCGCTCGTGCCGCAGCCCCGTTGGCAGACGACGTTGGCGTACCGCGTATTCAAGCTCGCCGAGGCGCGCGACCAATGGGTCGGCTCCGGCTGGAGCGACCCGACGGGCCGGAGCGGGCGCTCGATCGGCGACCAGCTCGAGGCGAGCTTCACGTGGGCCGCGATCGAGCATCGGCTCTCGATCGAAACCGGCTTCGCGCTGCTCGAGCTCGGCCGCTTCGCGCGCGAGGTCCAAGGCTCGGCGCTGCGCGGCGACCCGCGCTATTTCTACCTCGCGGCGACGACGACGTTCTGATAATCGGCTAAGCTTCCGCCGTATTCGTTCGAATATCACGGAGCACCGATGCCCGCCCAAGTCCGACTGTTCGCCGCGGCGCTGCTCGCGGCCTGCGTCGCCGCCCCGGCATCGGCGGACACGGCGACGGTCGCGGTCGCGGCGAACTTCGCGGCGCCGGCCGAGGCGCTACAGCGAATCTTCGAGCAGCAAACCGCGCACCGATTGAAGCTCACCTCGGGCTCGACGGGGCAGCTGTACGCGCAGATTACCAACGGCGCGCCGTTCGATGCGCTGCTCGCGGCCGATCGCG
>Ga0134079_10000102_pt1 | contig 19735 bp, 16 predicted proteins | sample 15_taG_2_FD_119770 | JGI IMG/M metagenome (GOLD analysis project Ga0134079, IMG submission 119770) | Grasslands soil microbial communities from the Angelo Coastal Reserve, California, USA - 15_D_Rain_40cm_2_09182015 | ecosystem: Environmental > Terrestrial > Soil > Grasslands ...
CGAGGCAGGTGCATTCACGACTCCCGCAGACGACAGCGCCCTGTCGATCCTGACCGCCGTCGAGAAGGAGGCGCCGGAGACGGCGGGCTTGGCGGACGCGTGGGGCGCGCTCGTCGCGGCGCTCGCGGGCAAGGCGCGAGCCGCGATCGCGGCTCGCGACTGGACGGCGGCGGAGGCCGACATTTCGGCGGTCGGTAGCACGGGTCACGCCGGCGCGGTCGTGGGCACGCTCACGCGCGAGTTCGCGACCGCACACCTTCAGCAGGAGTATCTCGCGACCACCGTGCCGGCGAGTGAGCTCGGCCTCGTGAGCTACGCGGCGCCGGTCTATCCGGCCGAGCTCCTACAGCGTCAGATCGAAGGCTGGGTCGACCTCGAGTTCGTCGTCGATCGAACGGGGCAACCGCGGGACCTCGTCGTGGTCAAGGCAAACCCGACCGGCCGCTTCGACCAGGCCGCCTTGGCGGCCGTCGCGAAGTACCGCTATCAGCCCTTCGTGCGCGACGGCCAGGTGTACGAACGCCGTGTGCGCCTGCGTCTCCGGTTCAACCTACGATAGGCCAAACTAAGACCTTGAGCGGCCTCGCGATTCGGTGCGCCCTTGGCGCGGGCCCGACGGCCGGTTATCCTGCTCGGCACAATAAGTCCTGCCCACCCACCAGTTTGTTTTGAGGGCGCGCTGTCAGGCTCGGAGCTTGATGGAGCCATGGGTAGTCCCGTCAGTCGGCGGCGGTTTCCTTAGGCGCTGAGCATTGGCAGCGCCGCCCTCTCCGCTTCCACGTTTCGAGCGAGAGTGAAGGGCTGCGAGGCCGTGTCGTAGGCGCGCGAGCTCTGCCGCGCACCGGCGAGTCGCCGAGGTCTTTGTGCAAGTCCCACTGCTGGATTTGAAAGGTCAATACGCGCCGCTGCGCGCCGAGATCGAGGCGGTGATCCGCGAGGTCTGCGACTCGCAGCGCTTCGTGCTCGGGCCGCACGTCGCGGAGCTCGAGAGGGAAATCGCGGCGTACTCGCAGACGCGCTTCGGGCTGGGCATCTCGTCGGGCACGGACGCGCTGCTCGTCGCGTTGATGGCGTTCGACATCGGCCCCGGCGACGAGGTTCTCACGACGCCGTTCACGTTCTTCGCGACGGCGGGCGTCGTCGCGCGGCTCGGAGCTCGACCGCTGTTCTGCGACATCGATCCGGCGACGTTCAACCTGTCACCGGCCTCGGTTGCCTCGACGATCCTGCGCGAGTGCGAAACCGTGGGCGATAGGCTCGTGAATCGCAAGACGCGCGGTGTCGTGAAGGCGCTGATGCCGGTGCATTTGTTCGGTCAGATGGCCGACATGGACGCGCTCAACGTTCTCGCGCGCAGACACCGCCTGGTCGTGATCGAGGACGCGGCGCAGGCGATCGGGGCGGCGCTCGCCGACGGGCGGCGCGCGGGCAGCGTAGGCGACGTCGGCTGCCTGTCGTTCTTCCCGACCAAGAATCTCGGCGCGTTCGGCGACGCGGGCATGTGCGTGACGCAGTCGTCCGGTCTGGCGGAGCGCGTGCGGATTCTGCGAGTCCACGGCGGCGAGCCGAAGTACTTCCATGCGGTGATCGGCGGGAACTTCCGCCTCGACGAGCTCCAGGCGGCGGTGCTCCGGATCAAGCTCAAGCACCTCGACGAGTGGACCGCCGCGCGCAAGCGCAACGCGGACCACTACGACGCGCTGCTCACCGAAGCGAAGCTGGGCGACGCGGTCCGCTTGCCGTTCCGCAAGCCGAACGATCGCCATATTTTCAATCAATACGTCATCCGGGCGCAGCGCCGCGATCAGCTCCGCGCGCATCTCGAGCGTTGCGGCGTCGGCGCGGAGATCTACTACCCGCTGCCGTTGCACGAGCAGCGGTGCTTCGCCTACCTCGGTCACGCGCCAGCGGATTTTCCAGAATCGCACCGTGCCGCCGCGGAAGTGCTTGCATTGCCGATCTATCCCGAGCTCACGATCGAGCAGCGTGAGCACGTGGCGCGGTCGATCGCGAGCTTTTATCGGCCTTGAGCGCCCCCGTTCAAGCGCTCGCAGGCTCGCGGAGCTAGCGGTCGCGTGCGCGTGTCGGCGCCGTGCGACGCCGTTCACTTCGGATTTCGAGTCAAGTGTGGCAGCATCGGGACTGTGACCGTCACGTCCAAAAAACTGCTGATCGTCGAAGACGATCCTGGGATCCAAAGCCAGCTGCGCTGGTGCTTCGAGGACTATGAGGTCATCGCGGCCACCGACCGCGCGGAGGCGATCGCCGAGCTGCGGCGGCACGAGCCGACCGTCGTTTTGCAGGATCTCGGACTGCCGCCCGACGAGGGGGGCGTCGAGGAGGGGCTCGCGACGCTGCGCGACATATTGACGCTTGCCCCGTTCACGAAGGTGATCGTCGTCACCGGCCACGGCGACCAATCGAACGCGGTCAAAGCCGTCGGCATGGGGGCCTACGACTTCTATCAGAAGCCCGTCGACGTCGACACTCTCCAGCTCATCGTCGATCGCGCCTACCACATTCACGCGCTCGAGGCCGAGAATCGCCGGCTGATCGGCGCGCTCGGCTCGACGCCGCTCGATGGTGTGATCGTGGCGAGCGAAGCGATGCACAAGGTTTGCAGGACGATCGAGAAAGTAGCGCCGACCAACGCGACGACGCTGCTGCAGGGGGAGAGCGGCACCGGCAAGGAGGTGTTCGCGCGCGCGATCCATACGCTGAGCCCCCGCAAGGACCAACCGTTCGTCGCGATCAACTGCGCCGCGATACCGGAGACGCTGCTCGAGTCCGAGTTGTTCGGTTTCGAGAAGGGCGCATTCACGGGCGCCGTGAAGCAGACGCAGGGGAAGATCGAGGTGGCCGACAGCGGCACGCTCTTTCTCGACGAGATCGGCGACATGCCGCTCTCGCTGCAGTCCAAACTGCTGCGCTTTCTCCAGGAGCGCACGCTAGAGCGGATCGGTGGGCGCAGCGAGATCTCCGTCGACGTTCGCGTGGTCTGCGCGACGAACAAGAATCTCCAGGAAGCGATGGCGAGCGGGGCGTTCCGGAACGATCTGTATTACCGGATCAGCGAGATCACGATCTCGATTCCGCCGCTAAGGGAGCGCGGCGGCGGCCGCATCGTGCTCGCGCAGCATCTGCTCAGTAAATTCGCGATCCAGCTCGGCCGAGCGATCAAAGGGTTTACGGACGACGGTCACGACGCGATCGAGAGCTACGCGTGGCCCGGCAACGTCCGCGAGATGGAGAACAAGATCAAAGCCGCCGTGATCATGGCGGAGGGCAAGCTCGTCACCGCCGCGGACCTCGGCCTCGCCGTTACGGCCGCGGCGCCGAGCCTGAACCTGCGGATCGTGCGCCAGCAAGCCGAGACGCTGGCGATTCGCCAGGCGCTCGCGCGCGCGACGGGCAACATCTCGCGCACCGCGGAGCTCCTCGGCGTGACGCGACCGACGCTCTACGATTTGATGGCGAAGTACGGCATCCGCGCGGAGGGGCCCGAGCAGGCGTCCGAGCCCGTCGGCGCGTCGCAGAATAGCCGCAGCTGATTCCTAGCGACCTTCCTTGAACTGCTCGGGGTTGAGCTGGTGCCGGCCGAGCAGCTTGTAGAAGTCCGTCCTGTTCCTCTTCGCGAGCCGCGCGGCTTGGCTCACGTTTCCGCCCGTGATCTGCAGCAGTTGCGACAGATAGTTGCGCGTGAACTCGTCGCGGGCCTCGGAGAATGACGGCAGCACGTTCGCCTGTTCGCCGAGCGCGTTGCGCACCTGCTCGGTCGAGATCACGCGCGTCGGCGACAGCGCGACGTTCTGGCGCACGACGTTGTAGAGCTGGCGGATGTTGCCGGGCCAATGGCTCGCGACCAAGAGCTCGACGGCCTCGGGCGCGTACACCTTGCGCTCGTTGCCGGCTTCGGCCGAGATCTGAACGAGGAAGTGCTCGACGAGCAGCGGAATGTCCTCGCGCCGCTCGCGCAACGCGGGCAGTTGTATGTTCACGACGTTGAGCCGGTAGTAGAGATCCTCGCGGAACGACCCCTTGACCATCAGGTCTTTCAAGTCCTGATGTGTCGCCGAGATCACGCGCGTGTCGACCTTCACCGCCTCCGTGCTGCCGACCGGCCGCACCTGCTCCTCTTGCAGCACGCGCAACAGCTTCACCTGCAGCCGCATCGGCATGTCGCCGATCTCATCGAGCAGCAGCGTGCCGCCGTGCGCCGCTTGGAACAGCCCCTTGTGCGTGCGGTGCGCGCCCGTGAATGCGCCTTTCTCGTGGCCGAACAGCTCCGACTCGAGCAGGTTCTCGGCCATCGCGCTGCAGTTGATCGCGACGAACGGCTGATCCTTGCGGGGACTCGCGCGATGGATCGCGCGAGCGAGCAGCTCTTTGCCCGTGCCGGACTCGCCGGTGATCAGCACGCGCGTGTCGGTGCTCGCCACCATACGCGCTTGCTGAAGGCAGGCCTCCATCGCGGGGCTGCGCGTGATGATCTCGGCGCTCCATGCGTCCTCGCTCTTCGGCAAGCCGGAAACCTTCATCGCGCGCTCGACGTACTCGAGCAGCTGCTGCTTGTCGACGGGCTTGGTCAAGAAGCCGAACGCGCCGCTCTGCGTCGCTTCGACGGCGTCGGGAATCGTGCCGTGCGCGGTCAGCAGCAGCACGCAGAGCCCGGGGCGCTGGCGCTGGATCTCCTTGAGCAGCGCGATGCCGTCCATGCTCTCCATGCGCAAGTCACTGATCACGAGATCCGGCCGAAACCGCGATAGAGAGGCGAGGGCCTCCGCGGCGCTCTCGACCGCCTCGACGTCGTAACGCTCGGCGCGAAGGCGGATGCTCAAGAGCCGGAGCAGGCCTGGGTCGTCGTCGACGAGGAGAATCCGACCGCGCGGCAATTCCTGTGTCGCTGTCTTACTTTGGATCTGCATTTTCACGCTCTCGTATTGACCGCTCGGTGTTGATGATCGCATCGAGCTTCGCGCGCGCTTCGTCGAGCGCTGCGCGCAGCTGCCGATTTTCTTCGAGCGCCGCCTGTAGGCGCTGCGCACTCTGGTCGTTGCGCTGCACGGCGGCCGCCTGGGCCGCGCGCTGCAAGCGCTGCGCTTCGGCGTCGAGAATCAGGCGTTGTTGGACCTCTTTCAAGTGAAGCAGCGCGAACGTGCGCTCCTCGGGCAGCAGGGCGTCGTCGGCGAGCAGCTCGCTCAATTTTTTCTGCGCCTCGGCGGCGTTGCTCGACGGGTGCCCGGGCGTCGCGAGCGCGAGCGCGAACCGAAGACGGTTGGTCGTCGTCGGCGCGGTGTCGGCTTCTTCCTGTGCACGCCTGAACGCATCGGCCTGCACGACGGCGTCCCCTTCGATCAAATCGCCAAGCGTCTGCAGGTAGACGCCGATGTTGTCTTCGGCGCGCCGCTTCGCCGCGTCCGACTGCTGCGACGCCGTCGCCGGCGCACCCCGGTGCCCGCCGAACAGACCGCCCGAGGTGCTGCAGCCGCACAGGATCGCGACCGACAATGTGCACACAACCTTAAGCATTGGCGACCGCCAGCACGCGTTTGTCCGTTGCGCGCCGGAGCGGCAGGCGCACTTGGAAATGTGCGCCGTGATCGCGCTCGCGAATGAGCGTGACCGAGCCGCCGTGCGCCTGGATACACTCCGCGACGACCGAGAGGCCGATCCCGGTGCCGCCGACGGGGCCGCCTTGGGTACGCCGCCCCTGGTAGAACGCTTCGAAGATGCGATCGGCGTCCTCGGGATGCACGCCGGGGCCATTGTCGGCCACGTCGATCACGAGCTCCGGACCCTGCATCTCGGCGCCGACGTGGATCGCGCCGCCGCTCGGCGTGAACTTGATCGCGTTCGACAGCAGGTTCTCGAGCACGAGCTTCAGCTTGCCCTCGTCCGCGAGCACCTTGATCGCCGCGATCTTGAGCGCGAGCTTGATCTTCTTGTTGGAGATTACGAGCCGGTGCTGGCTCAACACGCTGAAGACCATCGGCTTGAGCTCGAACTCGGCGAGCTCGAGCGAGGCGGTGTGCGTCTGCCAAGCGCTGAAGGTCAACAGGTTCTCGATGAGCTTTTGGAGCTTGACGCCGTTGTCGCGGAGGATGCCCGTGACTTCCTGCTGCTGGTGGTCGAGCTGGCCGACCGAGCCGTCGAGGAGGAGCTCCGTGCCTTCGCGGATATTCGCGAGCGGCGTCTTGAGCTCGTGCGACATGTGGCGCAGGAACTTGTTCTTCTCGTCCGCGGATTCCTTGAGCCGGTGCCGCAGCCACTCGAGCTGGCGACCCAGCGTCTCGATGTCGTTCGGTCCCCTGACGGTGATCGGCCGCGTGAAGTCGCCTTCGCCGAGCTCGCGGATCGCGCGGTCCACCTGGCGCATCGGCCGGCCGACGAGCAACAAGAACAGCACGACGAGCACGAGCGTCCCCGGGATCAGCGCCGCGGACTGCCAAGCCAACGCGTGCTGCGCGTAGCGTGTGTTCTCCTCGAGGTCGTTCAGGCGCTCGTCGATGAGCTGCCGCATGCGCTGGCCTACGTCACGCGCGGCCGCGTTCATCACGCGAAAGCGGTCGATCACGAAGTCGAGCGTCCCGTTCGCCGGGCGGCTGCGCAAGGCCCAATGCACTTCCTTCGACGAGCTCATCAGTCGCTGGAGCTCTTCGGCGATTGCCTCGTCCTTGGGTAGCGAGGTGAGCATGTTCAGGCTCTGTTCGAACGCCAGCTGGTCGGCGTCATAAAAATTGAGCAGCTCGGCCGCCGACGCATCTTGCAGCTGCAAAGAATTCCGCGCGTTGCGTTCCATGCTCGTGAGCAGACTCACGAGTTTCTCGTTTTGCTGCGTCGCGCTCGCGCTATCGCTGAGCACCGTCTCGCTCTGCGTCGCGAGTTGGCCGAGCTTGATCACGGCTACGCCGACGGCGATCAAGAGGGGCAGGGTGACGAACGCGAGCCCGAGCAAGACGAGGCCGAGCATAGTTCGCGGTCGCCGGATCTTCATCTGCCGCAACTCAACGGGAGCCACCCCATTGTCCTGCCGCGAGCTTGCGTTCCCAAGCAAGCGATGTGGCGACTATGTCCTTGAGGTCGTCGTGGCGCGGCTGCCAGCCGAGCGTCGAGCGGATTCTCGCGGCGCGCGCGACGAGCGACGGCGGGTCGCCGGCACGGCGCGGAGCCTCGCGCTGCGCGATCGCGTGCCCCGCGACTTTCTCGACCATTTTAAGCAGCTCGCGCACGCTGTAGCCGCGGCCGTAGCCGCAATTCAGTGTAGTGGATTCACCGCCGCCGCGCAGATACGCGAGCGCCTTGAGATGGGCGTCCGCGAGATCCTCGACGTGGATGTAGTCGCGTACACCGGTGCCGTCCGGTGTCGGGTAGTCGGTGCCGAAGATCGACACATACTCGCGCTTGCCGACGACGACCTCGCAGGCCACCTTGGTCAACAGCGTCGCCTTCGGCGTCGCCTGACCGATTCTGCCGAGCGGATCGGAGCCCGCGACGTTGAAGTAGCGGAGCGCGACGTAGCGGAGCGGCGAAGCGGCCGCGACGTCGCGCAGCATCCATTCCGTCATGAGCTTCGAGGTGCCGTACGCGTTGATCGGCGCAGGCTGCGTCTCTTCCGAGGCTTCGCCGCTGCTCGGCATCCCGTAGACGGCCGCGGTCGACGAGAACACGAAGTGGCGGACGCCGGCTTTGAGCGAGCGCTCGAGCAGGGTGCGGCTCGCGCAGGTGTTGTTGCGGTAGTACTTGAGCGGATCCGTCACGGACTCGGGGACCACCGTGTGGGCCGCGAAGTGCAGCACGGTATCGATGTCGTGGGCCGCGAAGATCCCGTCGAGCACCTTGGCATCGCCGGTGTTCCCGACCACGAGGTCGCCGTACAGCACGGCTTGGCGGAAGCCCGTCGACAGATCGTCGAGCACGACGATGCGCTCGCCGGCCTCGCCGAGCTGGCGGACGACGTGGGAGCCGATGTACCCGGCGCCTCCGGTTACTAGAATTGTCTTGCCCGTCATGCGTTTATCTGGATGACATAATCGAAAGAGAAAAGCTTAGCAAATCTCGATCGTTCTGCCGGGAAATCGTTCGCAGTTTGTGCGGGCTCCGCCGCTGTTTGGCGAGCCGCCGGCTCATTCGTGGACGCGCCGGAGCGGGGCGGTGCGCCCCGGGACCCCGGTACGAGGCGCTCGCGAGAGTCGAGCCCTGGGGCGCGTCGTAGGCCCGCCAGCCGATTTGAATTAATACGACAGCTGCGTCACGGCCTCGGTCGCCGGAGGGCTCCTGTAGTCGATCGGCTGATTCCGGCGATCGCAAGCACGGGAGCCGATCGCAAAAAGCCGCAAGCGGGCACGCGCCCGGGCGCGTGGTGCGCGGCTGCTATCATGACCGCCCCGAAGCCGCGCTTGCCGCCGATGACGCCGTGTCTGTCCCACCGCCTCTGCATCGCGCCGATGATGGATCGGTCGGATCGGCATTTCCGTTTCCTGACTCGCGCTCTTGCGCCGCGCGCGCGGCTCTATACCGAGATGCTGACTGCGCGCGCGTTGCTGCGCGGCGACGCGCAACGCCTGTTGCGCTTCGACGCCGCTGAGCACCCGGTGGCGCTCCAGCTCGGCGGCGGAGAGCCCGAGGAGCTCGCGCGCGCGGCGCGGCTCGGCGAGCGCGCGGGCTACGACGAGATCAACTTGAACGTCGGTTGCCCGAGCGAGCGCGTGCAGTCGGGCTGCTTCGGCGCGGCGCTGATGCTCGACGCGGGTCGCGTTGCCGACTGCGTCGCCGCGCTGCGGGGCGCAGTCGCGGTACCGGTAACGGTCAAGACGCGGCTCGGCGTCGATGAGCACGACTCGTACGAGTTCCTCACGGCGTTCGTTGCGCGCGTAGCGGCCGGCGGCTGCGAGACGTTCATCGTGCACGCGCGCAAGGCGTGGCTCAGCGGCTTGAGCCCGAGAGAAAACCGCGAGGTCCCGCCGCTCGATTACCCGCGCGTGCATCGCCTCAAGCGCGACTTCCCGGCACTTGCGATCGTGACCAACGGCGGGCTGGTCGACCGCGGCACCGTGCTCTCGCAGCTCGAGCGCGTCGACGGTGTGATGCTCGGGCGCGCGGCGTACCAACGGCCGTGGCTCGTCGCGGAGCTCGATCGCACGCTGTTCAACGGTCGCGAGGCGCCGGCCCTCGGGCGCGTGCTCGAGCGATACTTCGCGTACATGGAGCGCGAGCTCGCGGCCGGCACGCCGCTGCGCTCGATGGCCCGGCATCTGCTCGGACTGCGCGCCGGGTTGCCGGGCGGCCGACTGTGGCGGCGCGCGCTGTCGGAGCTCCCCGACGGTCACATCGGGCTCGCGCGCCTGCGCGCACTCGCCGCGCAGCCACGTTCGGCGCGCCGCGGCGTCGAGCCAGGCGCGGCGTACGCTCTCGGTTGAGCTTCGTTCATCCGCGAGCGCGTGCGGATGATCCGGCGCGCGAATCGTGTAAGCTCGCAACGACTGCGAGAACCCCTTGGATCGAGGTAACGGCGGTGGCGGCGAACCCGAAGAAGAAGCTCGCGCAGACGATGGCGGAGCGGGCCGATATCCATGAGCTCTACGAGAAGTCCGTGCAGGCCGTGGACGTCGAGGTCGAGTTCCTGCAGGACACGTTCCGAGCGCTGCGCAGGCGCGAGGCGCTGAGCTTGCGCGAGGACTTTTGCGGCACGGCGAGCCTCGCGTGCGAGTGGGTCCGGACGGGTGCGCGGCGGCACGCGATCGGCGTCGACATCGATGCGGCCGTGCTCGATTGGGGGCGGCGGCGGCGCGTCGCGCGGCTGCCCGAGGCTGCGCGCGCGCGCGTGCAGCTTCTGAACGACGACGTGCGCCGCGTGGCGACGGCACCGGTCGACATCGTCGGCGCTTTCAACTTCTCTTACTTCTGCTTCAAGACGCGCGACGAGATGCGCGACTACTTCGGGCGCGTGCACGCGGCGCTCGAGCCCGATGGCGTGTTGTTCCTCGACGCGTTCGGCGGCCCCGAAGCCTCGGATCTACAGAAGGAGAAGACGAAGCTCGACGGTTTCACCTACGTCTGGGAGCAGGCGGAGTTCGAGCCGGTCACGAGTCGCATCGTCTGTCACATCCACTTCAAATTCCCCGACGGCTCGAAAATAAAACGCGCGTTCACGTACGACTGGCGCCTCTGGACTCTGCCGGAGCTGCGCGAGCTCTTGAGCGAGGCGGGCTTCGCGACGAGCCGAGTCTATTGGGAGGGCGACGACGGCGATGGCGGCGGCAACGGCGTGTTCAAAGAGCACGCGACCGGCGAGCCCGACCTCGCGTGGATCACTTACCTCGTCGCCGAGAAGTGACTAGACCACGCTGCGCAGACGCGGTGAGGAACGCTCATTAATCATCCGCGGTAATCATCCGCAGTGACGGCCGTGCGCCGCGCCGCCGCAATTCGTCGTTGGCGTATAATCGCCCCCGACTCCGTTCCTGCGCATTCGAAAGGGACGCCATGGGCAAGGACATCGAGGTTGCGATCCTGTTCGCCGATGTGGTGGGCAGCACGCAGCTCTATGAGCAGCTCGGCGACGTCAAGGCGCGGCAGATGGTTGGCCGTTGCCTCGACATCATGCGCGAGGCGACCGAGGCGAATCAGGGCAGCGTCATCAAGACGATGGGTGACGAGGTCATGTCGACGTTCTCGACCGCCGACGATGCGATGAACGCCGCGCGCCGGATGCAAGAGCAGATCACGGCCGACGACGAGCTCGCGCACGACAACGGCCACGTCGCGATTCGGATCGGTTGCCATTACGGCACCGTCGTGCAGGAGCACCGTGACATTTTCGGCTCGGCCGTGCACACGGCCAATCGGATGACGAGCCAAGCCAAGGCGAAGCAGATCATCACGACGCTGTCGACGGTCGAGCGCCTGTCGCCCGAGTGGCAAGCGGTCGCGCGTCAGATCGACATCGCGACGGTCCGCGGCAGGGCCGACGAGGTCGTGCTGTTCGAGGTGCTTTGGCAGCCCGACGAGGCGACGAGCATGCTGCCGACAGTCGGGCACGGCCGAAAGACCGGCGCACGTCCGAAGCGGTTGAGCCTGCGCTATCAGGGCCGCGAGGTCACCGTCGGCGAGGGGCGCAAGAGCGCGACCCTGGGCCGCGCCGAGGAGAACGACGTCGTCGTCAAGGGCAATCTGATCTCGCGCGTGCACGCGCGCATCGAGGCGAGCCGCGACAAGTTCACGCTCGTCGACGAGAGCACGAACGGCACGTTCGTGCAGACGAATGCCGGCGAGGAGATCTTCGTTCGCCGCGACAGCACGCAGCTCACAGGCGAAGGCGTGATCGGCTTGGGCCGCGTCGCGCAGCCCGGGACCGCGCTCGCGGTCCACTACGTCGTCGAAGAATAGTCGCTAGAAAGGGGACATTCCGCTTTTCCCCCCTCGTGAAAATGGGGACATTCCGCTTTTCCCTGCCGAGCATCTGCTATTGCGTTGCTCTCGGTGGAAAAGCGGAATGTCCCCATTTTCGGCGTCAGGAGAGGCTGCGCAGGATCTTCTGGTGCTCGGCGCGGAGCTCTTTCGGCACACGATCGCCGAACTCGTCGAAGTACTGCCCGATGTTGTCCATTTCCACGCGCCACTGCGCGGGGTCGACGGCAAGCAGCTGCTGAATCGCATCGTTCGGGACGTCGAGCCCCTCGAGGTCGATGTCGCCCGGCTTCGGCAGGTACCCGATCGGCGCCTCGACCGCGCCGACACGGTCCTCGCAGCGGTCGATCATCCAACGCAGCACGCGGAGGTTTTCGCCGTAGCCGGGCCAGAGGAACCTGCCGCCCGAGTCGCGCCGGAACCAGTTCACGTGGAAGATCTTCGGCAGCTTCGTCGAGCGTTTCTCGAAGCTGAGCCAGTGGGCCCAGTAGTCGCCGTAGTTGTAGCCGCAGAACGGCTTCATCGCCATCGGGTCCCGGCGCACGACGCCGACTTTGCCCGTTGCCGCCGCGGTGGTCTCCGACGCGACGCTCGCGCCGACGAGCACGCCGTGCGCCCAGCTCTTCGCCTGATAGACGAGCGGTGCGAGCTCGCGACGGCGGCCGCCGAACACGAGCGCGGAGATCGGCACGCCCTCGGGCGCCTCGGCGAGCTTCGAGTAGCTCGGGTTCTGTCTCGCTGACACCGTGAACCGCGAGTTCGGATGCGCGGCCGGGCCGTTCGTGCCGTCGTAGGCGCGGCCGACCCAGTCGATCGTCGGCTTGCCGCTGCCTTTCTCTTCCCACCACGGATCGTTGTCGGCTGTCACCGCGACGTTCGTGAAGATCGTGTTCTTCTGAATCGTCTCGTACGCGTTGCGGTTCGTTTTCAGGTTCGTTCCGGGCACGACGCCGAAGTAGCCGGCCTCGGGGTTGATCGCGCGCAGCTGGCCCGACGAGTCGAGGTGCATCCATGCGATGTCGTCGCCGAGCGTCCAGACCTTCCAGCCTTTCTGGCTCTCCGGCGGGATCAGCATCGCGAGATTGGTCTTGCCGCACGCCGATGGGAACGCGCAAGCGAGGTAGTGAATCTCGCCCTTCGGGTTCTGCACGCCGAGGATCAGCATGTGCTCGGCGAGCCAGCCTTCGGTGCGCGCCTGATAGCTCGCGATTCTGAGCGCGTGACACTTCTTGCCGAGCAGCGCGTTGCCGCCGTAGCCCGAGCCGTAGCTCATGATCGTGAGCTCTTCGGGGAAGTGCATGATGTAGCGTCGTTCTGGATCGAGCTCGCCGGTCGAGTGGAGGCCTTTGACGAAGGTCTTGTCTTTCTCGATGCGTTTGAGGGCGGGTTTGCCGATCCGCGTCATCAGGTACATGTTCGCGACGACGTACGGGCTGTCCGTGATCTCGACGCCGCAGCGCGCGTACGGCGAGTCGAGCGGCCCCATGCAGTAGGGGATCACGTACATCGTGCGGCCGCGCATGCTGCCCGTGAAGCACTCCGTCATCAGCGACTTGGCCTCGGCGGGCTCCATCCAGTTGTTGTTCGGACCGGCCTCCACCTTGTCGCGCGTGCAGACGAAGGTCAGATGCTCGACGCGCGCGACGTCCTCCGGATCCGAGCGATGCAGGTAACAGCCCGGATAGTGCTGCTGATTCAGCTCGGTCAACGTGCCGCTGTCGAGCATCTCCTCGATGAGCTTGCGGTATTCTTGTTCGGTGCCGTCGCACCAGTGAATTCGATCCGGACTCGTGAGCTCGGCGACTTGTGCAACCCAAGCGCTGAGGCTCTTCAGGCGCGTCGTCATTGGTGTTTTCGTGGGTTCCGTGATGATGAAGCAACGCATTATACCGTGGCGAAGCCGCGGATAGGATTGAGCGCCGGTACCGCACGCCGCGGTGCGGCGCATCGCGGGCGCCGAGCCGATTATGTCGGGGACGCGCGGCGCGGCGGGCGCACGCGGCTCGCGAGGAGCGCGTCGGCGTTCGCGCTTTGCGTGATCGCGTCGGTCGCGAGCGCGCAGCCGTCGAGCGAGCGCACGCGCTCAAGCCTCGAGCTTACGACTCGCGTCGAAAAGATCGTCGCGGCCGACGGCACGAGCGCGGGGCCGCGGACGCAGCTCAAGCCGGTCGAAGTCGCGACGCCCGGCGACGAGCTCGTGCTCACCGTGACCTTCCAGAACGTGACGCTGGAGACGCTCGACGGCGTGAGGATCACGCAGCCGATCCCGCCGAACATGCGCTACGTCGCCGGCTCGGCGATCGGGCCCGGCAGCGAGGTGCTGTACTCCGTCGACGGCGGTGTGAGCTACGGACAGCCGAACGAGCTCAAGGTGGTCGCCGCCGACGGCACGCGCCGCGCCGCGACGGCTGACGACTACACTCACGTTCGCTGGCTGCTCCAGGCGCCGCTCGAGCCCGGCGCGCGCGGTTTCGCGCGGTTTCGCGCGATCGTGCGCGCGGCACCGCCCCCGAGCACGCCGTAGCGCGGCGCCGATCGAGCAACCGAAGTCTGCGTTTGCTCGCGATTCGCGACCTGACGTCGCACCCGTTCGGGCTATAGTGAGCACCGCGCCCATGCTCGACATCGCCGACATCTTCAGCCCCGACGGTGCGCTCGCCGCTCGCCTGCCGGGCTTCAGCTATCGCGCCGCACAGCAGGAGATGGCCGCGCTCGTCGCGGAAGCGCTCGTAAGCGGCAAGAACGCGGCGATCGAGGCCGGCACAGGCATCGGCAAGACCTTCGCCTACTTGGTGCCGGTGCTCGTCTTGGGAAGGCGCGCGATCATCTCGACGGGCACGCGCACGCTCCAGGACCAACTGTTCGCGCGCGACTTGCCCCTGCTCGGTGCGCTGCTCGGCCGGCCCGCGCGCGTCGCGCTGCTCAAGGGGCGCAACAACTATCTGTGCTGGCACCGGCTCGAAGCCGCGCTGCACGACGGCACGCGCGACGCGGCCACGCTCGCCGAGCTGCGCGCGGTCGCGAACTGGGGCCGCGCGAGCGCGCGCGGCGATCTTACCGAGCTCGAGGACTTGGAGAACGACGACTCGCTGCGCGGCGCGATCACCTCCACCGTCGACAACTGCCTCGGGCAGCGCTGCGAGCTCTATGACCGTTGCTTCGTCGCCGCGGCGCGGCGCGACGCGCAAGCGGCCGACGTCGTGATCGTGAATCATCACTTGCTGCTCGCCGATCTCGCGCTCAAGGAGGGAGGCTTCGGCGAGTTGTTGCCGGGCGCCGACGCCGTGATCGTCGACGAGGCGCATCAGCTGCCCGACGTCGCGCAGCAGTTCTTCGGTTCGTCCGCGAGCACGCGCGAGCTCGAGTCGTTGCTCCGCGACGTTCTCGCCGAGTCGCGGGCCGCGGGCGTCACGGGCGACGTCGAGCACGCGGTGAGTGAGGCGGGCCGCGCGCTGCTTGAGCTGCGCCGCCTCGCCGTCGGCTTGGAGCCGGGCCGATTCCCGTGGGCGGCCGCGCCGGCCGCGCTGCGCGACGCGCTGCCCGACCTGCGCAGCGTGCTCGATTCGCTTCGGGAGTCGCTCGACGGACTCGCCGACGCGAGCGCGGGCCTCGCGAGCTGCGCGCAGCGTTGCGCCGACGCGGCCGCGCGCGTGCGCTTCATCGCGGCGGCGGATCCGTCGGAAGGCCTTCGCTGGCTCGAGGTTTCCGCCGCGAGCATCGCGGCTCACTGGACGCCGCTCGACGTCGGCGCGGCGCTCGCTGCCCGGATAGAGGCGCAGGGCGGCGCGTGGGTGTTCACTTCGGCGACGCTCGCGGTCGGCGACGACTTCGGCCACTTCCTGCGCCGCGTCGGCGTCGACGCACAGATCGCGCGCGTGCTGCCGAGCCCGTTCGACTACGAACGCAACGCGCGGCTCTACGTGCCCGAAGCGTTGCCCGATCCGTCCGACGAGCTCTACGTCGAAGAGCTCATGAGCGCGGTGTGGCCGCTGATCGAGGCCGCGGGCGGCGGCGCCTTCCTGTTGTTCACGAGCTATCGCGCGCTCGGCCGCGCGGAGGCCTGGCTCGCGCGGCGCCCGGCGCCGGGCCGCGTGCTCGTGCAAGGACGCGGGTCGCGCAGCGAGCTGCTGAACGAGTTCCGCAGAGACGGGAACGCGATCCTGCTCGGCACCGGCAGCTTCTGGCAGGGCGTCGACGTGCGCGGGCCCGCGCTGCGGCTCGTGATGATCGACAAGCTGCCGTTCGCGACGCCAAGCGATCCGCTCGTGCAGGCGCGAATCGCGTCGATTCGGCGCGCGGGCGGGGACGCGTTCACCGAGTTCCAGCTGCCGCAAGCCGTGCTCGCGTTGAAGCAGGGCGTCGGCCGTTTGATTCGCGATTTCGACGATCGTGGCCTCGTCGTGCTCGGCGACCCACGCCTCCGGAGCCGCGGCTACGGACGCCTATTCCTCGAGAGCCTGCCGCCGATGCCCTTGCTCGCCGAGGCGGACGCCGCGCTCTCGTTCGCGGCGAGCTTGGCCGAGCCCGCCGCCTCGCGCGCGGCGGCCGCGTCGTGAAGCTGCTTGGGCTAGAGACGTCGAGCCGCGTCGGCTCCGTCGCGCTCGCGGTCGACGGCCGGATCGAGACGCGCGAGATCCCGACGCCACGCGAGCAGACCGAGCGGTTGCTCGCGCTCGTTGACGAGCTGCTCGGCGCGGCGGGTCTCGGAGTCGCGAATCTCGACGGCGTCGCGTTCGGCCGCGGCCCCGGCTCGTTCACGGGTTTACGTATCGCGGCCGCCGTCGCGCAGGGCTTGGCCGCGTCGAGCAGCCTGCCGCTGCTGCCGGTCTCGAGCCTGCTCTGCCTCGCGCAGCGAGCGTGGCGGAGCGAAGGCGTCGCGCGCGCGCTCGTCTGCGTGGATGCGCACATGGGCGAGGTGTATTCCGGCGAGTTCGAGGCGCGCGACGGCGCGGCGCGCGCGGCCGGCGACGAGCGGCTCGGCGCGCCCGCCGAGCTCGCGGCGCCGCGGCGCGCGCCGTGGGTGGCGGTCGGCGACGGCTTCGCGGCCCATCGCGAAGCGCTCGCGCGCGTGCTCGCGGGCGCGGCTCGCGTGCTGGCCGATCTCGAACCGAGCGCGGAGGACCTGTTCCCCGCCGCCGCGGAGGCGCTCGCGGCCGGCCGGGTCGCGCGGCCGCGCGACGCGCTGCCGGTCTATCTGCGCGAGCACACGGCCTGGCGCCGGAACGGGTGAAGCCGCCGACCGCCGCGCCGGCGGCAATTTTCGCGGCACTACCGAGACATCGCGCGAGTTCTTAACTATTTTGTAACAATACTCCCGTGTAATTGTTCGCCAGCCCGCAATGATTCGCCGAGACGATGAGCATGGCGCAGAAGAAGATCCTGGTCGTCGAGGACGAACGCGCGATACGTGAGATGCTCGCGTTCAACCTCGGCCGCGCCGGATACGACGTTCGGCCCGCCGGCGACGGCCGCGAGGCGCGTGCCGCGATCGCCGACGGCCAGCCCGACCTCGTGCTGATGGATTGGATGCTGCCCGACGTGAGCGGGCTCGAGCTCACGCGTCAGCTCAAGCGCGATCCGCAAACGCGCGAGATTCCGGTGATCATGCTCACGGCGCGCGTCGAAGAAGACGATCGCGTCGCGGGACTCGACGGCGGCGCCGACGACTACATAGTGAAACCGTTCTCCCAGCGCGAGCTGCTCGCGCGGATTCGCGCGGCGCTGCGCCGATCGACGGTCGCGGAGGGCGAGGTCGTCACGGTGGGCCAGCTCAAGCTCGACGCGGCGAGCCATCAGGTCAGCGTCGACACGGCGGAGATCCCCCTCGGCCCGACCGAGTATCGGTTGCTCGACTTCTTCATGCACCATCCCGATCGGGTCTACAGCCGCGCTCAGCTGCTCGATCGAGTCTGGGGTGGCAACGTCTACGTCGAGGAACGCACGGTCGACGTGCACATTCGCCGGCTCCGCAAGGCTCTCACCCCTTCCGGATACGATAGACTCATACGCACTGTCCGCGGCGCGGGGTACCGTTTCTCACCCGGTCAGAAGTGACACTGCCGAATCGCTGGGTATCGCAACTCGCGGCGTTGGCCGTCTGGCTCGTCGCCGCCCTATTGCTCGGATTGTGGTTCGGCGGGCCGGGCTGGTGGCTCGCCGGCGCGCTCGGACTCTACACGGTCCACGTTCTGCGCAATCTCTTCTTGCTCGACCGCGTGCTCGACGGCTACAGCCGGACGCCGGTCTTCGAGACGCGCGGACTCTGGGTCGAGGTCTTCGCTCGCCTCGAAAAGATTCGCGCGAAGGCACGCGGCCGTAAGAAGAAGTATCACCGTTTGCTGCGCGAGGTTCGCGAGAGCACGGGGGCGCTCAGCGACGCCGGCATCATTTTGAACGCCGAGCACGAGATCGTCTGGTTCAACACGGCCGCGACTCGGCTGCTCGGCCTCGATCCCGCGACGGACATCGGCAATCGGCTCGACAACCTCGTGCGCCATCCGGATTTCGTCGCGTACCTCGCGAAGCCGACGCCCGAGCCCGTGACGGTGCCCTCGCCGGCGGAGGAGTCGGGTTGGCTCACGGCGCAGATCGTCCCCTACGGCAAGGAACAAAGCCTCGTGATCATTCGCGACATCACTCGCGAGATCAAGCTCGAGCGCGTGCGCCGCGACTTCGTGGCGAATGCGTCTCACGAGCTCCGCTCGCCGCTGACGGTGATCGGCGGCTATCTCGACGCGCTCGCGGAGGACGAGGCGATGTCGCCCTCGTGGCGCGCCCCGATCGGCGAGATGCAGCGCCAGGCCGAAAGAATGACGCGGATCCTGCGCGATCTGATCGAGCTCTCGCGCCTCGAGTCCTCCGAGAAGACCGAGAGCGACGAGCTGGTCGACGTCGCGGGCATGCTCGAGGCGATCGCGCGCGAGTTCCAGTCGCTCGGCGGAGAGCGGCCGACGGTCAGCCTCGCGCTCGAGACCGACGCCGCTTTGCTCGGCAGCGAGTCCGAGCTGCATTCGATCTTCTACAACCTCGTGCACAACGCGGTCCGCTTCACGCCGCCGAGCGGCACCGTGACGATCACGTGGCGAGCCGAGGCCGAAAGCGCCGTGCTCGAGGTCGCGGACACCGGCATCGGCATTCCGGAGGAGCGGATCCCGCGGATCACGGAGCGGTTCTATCGCGTCGATCCGGGGCGCTCGCGGGCGAGCGGCGGCACCGGGCTCGGCCTCGCGATCGTGAAGCACGCGTTGCAGCGGCATGACGGGACGTTGCTGATCCGCAGCCGCGAAGGTTACGGGAGCACGTTCAGCTGCCGGTTCCCGCGGCAGCGCGTCGTGTTCCGCGCGACGGCCGCCGAAGCGGTACTATAATCGCCCGCTGCAGAGGGCAGACGACCATGGATGTCGAAGATCTCGGCCACCACATTTCCCGGCGCTTCAACGAGGACCTCGAGCACGTGCGCAGCTCGGTCCTCGCGATGGGCGGTCTCGTCGAGGAGCAGCTCGACCGCGCGATCAAGGCGCTGTCGGACGCCGACAGCCAGCTCGGGCTCCAGGTCGCCGCGGACGACATCAAGGTCAACCGGATGGAGGTCAGCATCGACGAGGAGTGCAGCCGGATCCTCGCGACGCGCGCCCCGACCGCGAGCGACTTGCGCCTCGTGATCGCGGTGCTCAAGACGATCACGGACCTCGAGCGGATCGGCGACGAGGCGGAGAAGGTCGGCAAGCTCTCGGCGCGGCTCGCCAGCCTCGAGCGGCCGTCGACCAACTATCGGGAGCTCCGCAACCTCGCGCGGCACGTGAAGACGATGGTGCACAACGCGCTCAACGCGTTCGCGCGTCTCGACGCGAAGGCCGCGCTGGACGTCGTGAAGGCCGACGAGACCGTTGACGAAGAGTACGAGTCGATCTACCGCCAGGGCATCACGTTCATGATGGAGGATCCGCGCACGATCTCGCGGATCATGGACTCGACGTGGATGGCGCGCGCCCTGGAGCGCATCGGCGATCACGCGAAGAACATCTGCGAGTACGTGATCTTCATGGTGCACGGCAAAGATCTCCGCTACACGGGCCTGAAGAACATCGAAGCGGAAGTCGAGCAGGCGACGCGCCGGCAGGAGACCCGGTCCTGATCAGCACGCGCGCGCAGAGACGCTGGGCCAACGCCGGCGGCGCCGCGCTGTGCGCGGGCCTCATGGGCTACGCGCTCTACGCGCAGCACGTGCTCGGCCTCGAGCCGTGCCCGCTCTGCATCTTCCAGCGTTTCGCGATGATCGGGCTCGGCGTCGTGTTCCTCGTCGCGGCGCTGCACGCGCCGCGCGGAGCGC
>Ga0134079_10000104_pt1 | contig 19455 bp, 18 predicted proteins | sample 15_taG_2_FD_119770 | JGI IMG/M metagenome (GOLD analysis project Ga0134079, IMG submission 119770) | Grasslands soil microbial communities from the Angelo Coastal Reserve, California, USA - 15_D_Rain_40cm_2_09182015 | ecosystem: Environmental > Terrestrial > Soil > Grasslands ...
CAGGGCTCGTTTGCGTTCTTCGGCTCTGCTCCTTCGATCACGCCATCCTCCGCCCAGGCAACCGCCTTGAGTCCCGGGGCGAGATCACGGATGGCCTGATGGTGACGGCTGTTCACGCTCGCCGAGCGCGCGCCGAGGGTGCGCTCGAGCAGCGAGCCTGCCTCGACGCGGACTGCGTGCCGCGATGTCTCATCGCTGTGCGGCACGGGGCCCGGACGCTCGCTCTCCAGGTCCTGATAGAGCGTGCCGCCGAGCGCCACGTTGAGGATCTGAATGCCACGGCAGATCGCGAGAATGGGGAGGCGGTGCTGTCGCGCCGCGTCGATCAGCGCGACCTCCGCGGCGTCGCGCGAGGGATCGACGTCACCAAGACGCGGGTGGGGCGTCGCTCCATAGCGATCGGGTGCCACGTCTTCTCCCCCGGTGAGTACCAGGCCGCGCACGGCATTGAGGGCGGCGCTCGCGTGCTCCGGCGTGAGCATCGTCGGCACGGCGAGGGGGACGAGTCCTGCGCTCTCGAGCGCGCGCACATACGCCGCATTGAGTGTGACCCGTTCGCGGCCGTCCACCAGGCGGCGCGGCGCCGTCACCGCCACGGCGGGAGGGGTGGGGATCACGACGTGGTGGGAGGACTGAACAGCGGGCAGCGCGAGTTGCTCACGCTCGCCCAGTCGACGCGCACGCCGTAGAGGCTGAGCGCGCTACCACCCCCGATGATGGACCCGATGGCGGGATGGCGTTGTGGCTCCTCCTGATCGAGCACCATCACCCCCATCGCGCGCTGCGACGTATCGTCGACCACGAGCAGACCGTAGCCGCGCGCCGGGAACCCGTTGCCCCGATACAGCATCGAGACTTTCCCCTCGGCATCGCGGGTGACGATGACTGCTCCGAAGTCACGCGACTTCTGCTGCAGGATCAGCGCCGGCAGGGAATCGGGGACGCCGCGCGGCGGATCGGTGAGCACGGCGCGGGCGTTACCGAGTTGATTCGTAATCAGCGCCGGGCCCGCAATCGCCGCGATGCCGCAGGTGGGAGAGCCGCTGCTGCTTCCTCCGCCGCGCCCGCAGGCAGTGATTACCAACGCGAGGATTGCGATGGTCCGATTCATGAGCGTGCAATCTAACGCTAATGAGACCAAACGGCCGTGATGGTGGTCGTCCGGACCGGAGCGAGAGTTTGGGGCACCAGGTTGTAGATGTAATTCAACGCGTTGGCCACGAGCAGGCGCAGCTCGAGCGGGCCGTGCGCCCACTGAGCCCGCAAGTCCAGCACCTTCATCGGCACCCGCCGGGGATCGACGTAGCCCTCCAGCTCGATCCGCTCCGGCCGGCTCGCGAAACGGAAGTCCGCACCGACACCCGCGGCTCCGAGCGCATAATCGGCGGCGAGCTTGAGTTGATGGGCCGGACGGTACGCGAGCGGCGCATTGGACGAGCCAGGCGCGCGCCGCTCGGTGGCGAGATAGGTGTAGCTGAGCGATGTCTTGAGCCGATCGGAGACCGGCGCCGCGAGCAGCGTCGCGTCCACCCCGGCGATGCGGGCCTCGGAGACGTTCTGCAACTGAATCGCCGCGCCGGAGCCTGTCGACACGGTGATGAGCTGGGGTTCGATCAGCTGCCGCGCCTCGGTCCAGAAGAACGCGGCGTCCGCACGCATGAAGTGCAGGAATGGAGCGGTGGTCCCGCCGACCTCGAACGACCATGCGGTCTCGGGCTGCAGATTGGGGTTGGGAACGACGCGCAGGCCGAATTCCGCCGCCACCAGGCTGACGTAGCGCTCAGCCAGCGAGGGCGCGCGGAACCCGCGCCCCACCGAAGCCCTGAGCGCCCCGCCGGCGCGCCCGAGCGGCACCGAGCCCCCGAGCCGCGGGCTGACCACGGCACTCAGCGAGCCGCCGTCGACCGCGAGAAAATCGATGCGTGCACCGGCATTGATACGAGCTCCACCCCGGCCAATGGATTGCTCGCTCTGACCGTACGCCGAGAATTCCGTTTGCGAGTGGTTCCCGAACACATCGCTCGTCACGTCGGAGAATGTGGCCTCGGTGCCAACGAGGACGGTGCGCGAGGAATCAGGATGCGCCTCCGCGCGGAGCTCTCCGCCGAAACGGTTGGAGATTCCGAACTCGGAGGTGTCGCGGCGTTGATCGAAGAAGTCGGTCCGGTACCAGGATCCCCGCGCCTGCCAGGCAAACCGGTCGGAGACGACCGTGCGCGCGTGCGCGGCGATGTACGCTTTGCGGGAATCGGTCCACGACGCGCGGCCACCCGTGTCGGTCTTGAACGGCTGGTATGACTGCCCGAGATCCAGGCACTGGCCCTGAGTGCACCAGCTGAGTGGCACGTCGTACTTATCGTCGGCCCACGCGCCGCTCAGGTCCAGGCGGGTCCTGGGCGATGCCTGCCAGCGCGTCTTGGCGGCGACCTGCCAATGCTGCTGGGTGTCCTCCTCCCGGTAGCCATCGGAGTGACGTGCGCCGCCGCTGATACTCGCGCCAACGGTCTCGTTCCCGTAGGACCAGGTGCCATCGCCGCCACCCTGGAACCCCGATTGGTCCCTGAACTCCCAGACCGGGTGAGGAGGATTGGCGTAGATCCCGCCGGTGAATCGCACGCGCTCGTGGACGCCGCTGGGCACGTCGCGCGTCGTCAGGTTGACGACCCCGCCGAGCGCCGACGAGCCATAGAGGGACGAGCCAGCCCCCTTGAGGATATCGACCCGCTCGATCTGATCGACAGGCACGAGATCCCAGTTGATGCCGCCGCGATCGCCCTGATTCATCGGCACCCCGTCCACGAGGAGCAGTACGCGCGAGTTGAGGCCCTGCACATATCCTGTCGAGCCCCTGATGTTGATCTGGCCGTTCAGGAATTGAACGGCGGGCACTTTGTCCACGGCCTCGTCGATCGTGTTCACGGCTCGCCGATCGATCTCCTGTTCACTCACCTGCGCAACACTCGTCACGGGGTGATCACCGAAGCGGGGCAGTTTCGTGCTGACGACATCCAACGGCGTCAGCTCGAGCGGCGAAGCCTCGAGCGTGAAGTCGGCGGTCGTGGAATCGCCGCCCGTGAGTGAGACGACTGTGGCCTGAGGGCTGTAGCCGATCGCGGCAGCACGAACCCGCACCTCACCAGCCGGCACCGCTGCCAGCCGGTAACGGCCGGAGATATCCGTCTGCGTGTACAGCGCGCTCCCGGCGACGCCGACCATCGCACCGTGAATCGGTGCGCCCTGAGTGCTGCGCACGGTGCCGCGCAAGATGCCTTGCGCCCCGACGTCCACCGGTGCGAGCACCAGCAGCACGACTGCTAGCGCGCGGTACATGCGACGAAATCGGTGGCGAGACGGAGGTGGTCGAAATCCGCGACGAAGTCGATGCTGCCGGCAGCGCCGCCGCGCGGCACGGTCACCACACCAGCCTGTGTGGTGTCGGCGGGATTGCGGTAGTAACCGGCAACGCGCAGTAACGCCGTATCGGCGGGTGTCAGCGTGAGCGTTCCCACTTTCTTCCACACCGCCACCAACCACTCGTAGGCACGCGGGGGAAGCACGACGCTGTATGCCGCGGCAGAGTCGGTGTACGGGACCGATCCAGGGATGACCGGTTGGCGGTTAGCGATCAGGTCGTTGCAGGTTTGCGGGAAGGTGGCGTAGGCGGCGACGAAGACGTTGTCGGTGCTGTCGGGAATCGTGCCGCGGAAGTGAATCGTGCCGCAGACCCCCACGAGATCGGGCGCGCAAATCGGCTCCGGCTGGAGCCCCTGGTTGCACGCCGTTACGACACCCGCCACGATCACGGCCAGCCCGGCGAGCCGAAAGGGTGTCTGGAGCATGGCGCAATTTGTTGCCGCCGTCCCACGCGTCAACTACGTTTCATTGCGCTATGCCACTCTACGAGTACCGCTGTACGAAGTGTGAAGCACACTTCGCCCGCACGGAATCGATGGCCGAACACGGCTCGCGGCCGCCCGCATGCCCCAAGTGCTCGTCGCGCTCCGTCGAGCCCGTACTGTCCCCATTCTTCGCGAAGACGATCCGCAAGAGCTGAGCGAGCAAGGGGAAGCTGTGTTCGAGCGCCTGCGGGACGCGTTCCGCGCTGCCCTGGATGCTGCCGCAGGTCCTGCCGATCTGCGCGCCCTCGCCCGCGAGATGCGTGAAGCGGTCGTGGATGCGAAAGTTGCCGTAGCGGAAATTCAGGAAGCCGTCGCGCGCACCGACCGCGAGCTCGGATTCGAGCGTCAACGGCTCGCGGACGCCGAACGGCGGGGCCGGCTGGCGGGGGAGATCCAGGATCAGGAGACCGTGACGGTCGCCGAGCGGTTCGTCGTCAAACACCGCGAACGGATCGCCATCCTCGAACGCAAGCTTGCCTCGCAGCGCGAGGAGCTCGCGCTCACCGAGCGCGAATTGGCGGAGATGCAGGCGCAGCTCAAGAGCGCCGAGCGCGACCGGCCAACCGTCGCAGGAGACCGCAGCACAGAGCAGGCGTGGCGCGACATGCAGAGCGCCGGCGGCGCGCGTCCTGGCATGGACCTCCAGGACGAGCTTCTCAAATCGGACATGGATCGCGCCGCGCGCGAAGCAGCAGCGGCGCGGCAGCTCGCGGAGCTCAAGAAGAAGATGAGAAAGGAATAGCGCCGTGCTCCTGCTCGCCCTCCTTCAGGGCCTCCAACAGCCTCCCCAACCTCCCCCAGCTGATTTCCTGAAACGCGCGCATACCTACAGCATCGTCGCGTACGATTCCGTCACCGGCGATCTGGGGATTGCGGTGCAATCGAAATTCCCGAACGTCGGCGGCCTGGTGCCGTGGGCCCGCGCTGGGGTCGGCGCCGTGGCCACACAGTCGCTCAGCAACACCGATTATGGAGAGAAGGGACTCGAGCTGATCACGCGCGGCGCGACGGCACCGGAGGCGATGCGGATCATTATGCGTGGCGATACCCGCCCCTCACAGCGGCAGGTGGGGATGGTGGACGCGCACGGCAATGCGGCGAGCTGGACGGGGGATTCGACGTTCGACGGGGCCGGGGGTCGGACGGGGGGGGCGGGCGGGGCGGGCGGGCAGACGGGCGGCAAAGGCCAGCTGATCACGGGCCACGGATATGCCGCGCAAGCCAACATCATGGTTTCCGATGCGACCGTGCGAAACATGGCGGAGACGTTCGAGCGGACGCGCGGCTCGCTCGCCGACCGTTTGCTGGCAGCTTTGGTCGCGGGGCAGGCGGGCGGCGGCGACCGGCGCGGCATGCAGTCCGCCGCGCTGCTGGTCGTCCGCGCTCATGCCGGTTACCTCGGCACCACCGACCGCTACATCGACATCCGTGTGTACGATGCTCCCGATCCGATCAAGGAACTGCAGCGGCTCTACGCCCTGCACAAGCTCTATTTCTTCACGACTGACTCGGCGGATTTGCTGCCGATCACACCGGCATTGCAGAAAGAGCTGGAAGCGATCCTCCTGGTCGAGCCGGTGAATCAGCCGCAGAAGTGGCTTGCCGCGCCCCAGCCGTCGCTCAACGACACGTTCCTCACCGCGCTCGCGAACTTCATGTACTGGGAGAATTACGACGTGCGCGTGCGGATGGATGGCAAGATCGATCGGGTTGTCCTGGAAGACATTCGCAAAAATAGAAAAAGCGTGCGGAGGTAGTCATGGATGTGAAACGTGGCCGCATGGTCTTCTTGGGATACGGTAAGTACTGGCGGTCGGACCGCATCCTCGGCCTGATGCCGATCGAAGAAGGGCGCGGTCCCGGCCAGCGCACCAATGTCTTCATCGAGGGGCGGCCCGAACCGATCGTCGCGTCGCGCACGGAGCAGAGCATCCTGGAGGACATGGGTGCGACGGACGACAGTTTCCGGCTGGAGTCGTTGCGCGAGGCGACGCGCGAGCTGCTGGAAGCGTTTCACGAATTCTCACCGGTACTGCGCCGGGCGCTGCACAACGAGCATCATTTCGACGTCGAGAAATGGGAGGAGCGGCTCAGCGTGCTGCTCCGGCCGGCCGAGCATCCCGATCCCGCACGACAGGACGATCTCTTCGACTGAAAGGGCTCGCACCCGCATGACGCAACCCGCCGTCAGCTCTTCCAAAGCCGATCGAGGGTGGTTCGGACATCCCCGGGGTCTCTCGACGCTGTTCTTCACCGAGATGTGGGAGCGGTTCAGCTTCTACGGTCTCCGGGCGCTGCTCGTGTTGTACATGACCGCGGCCGTCGCGAACGGCGGACTCGCGTTTACGGCGGAACGGGCCTCCAACATCGTGGGGTGGTACGGCTTCGGCGTGTATGCGGCCGCCATTCCGGGCGGCTGGATCGCCGACCGCCTGCTGGGCCAATATCGCAGCGTGTTCGTCGGGGGCGTCATCATCGCCATGGGGCACTTCAGCATGGCGATCCCCACCGAGGGGACCTTCTTCCTGGGCCTCTGTCTCATCGTCATCGGCACCGGGCTGCTCAAGCCCAACATCAGCACGATGGTGGGCGCGCTGTATGACACGGACGATGAACGGCGCGATGCCGGGTTCTCGATCTTCTACATGGGCATCAACCTCGGCGCATTCATTGCCCCGCTCGTCGTCGGGACGCTCGGCCAGAAGGTCGATTGGCATGTGGGGTTCGGCTGCGCCGGTGTCGGGATGGTCGCAGGACTCATTCAATACGTCGTGGGCCGGCCGCGTCTCATGCCGGCGTTGCAGCGGCTGGGACAAACCGACAAAGGCGCGGCACCCACGACACCCACCGAGCCGTGGTGGCATTTCACGCGCGATGAGTGGAATCGGATTCTCGCCATCGCCGTGCTTTTTGTGTTCTCGTCGATTTTCTGGGGAGCCTTCGAGCAGGCGGCCTCGAGCCTCAACCTGTTCGCCGATCGACTGACGAACAACCGGGCCTTCGGCCACGGCTTCCCCTCGACCTGGTATCAATCGCTGAACTCGATGTTCATGATTTTCGGGCTGGCGCCGCTCTTGGCGTGGCTGTGGATCCGCTTGGGGCCACGGCAGCCGTCGAGTCCCGTGAAGTTCGCGCTGGGACTGATCTTCGTGGGCCTGGGATTCGCCCTCATCATCCCGGCCGCGAAAATCGCGCAACAGCAGGGCGTGCTGGTGAGTCCGTGGTGGCTGGTCGGTTTGTACTTCCTGCATACCATCGGTGAGTTGTGCCTGAGTCCCGTCGGGCTCTCGATTGTGACGAAGCTGGCCCCCCAGCGCGTGGTGGGTTCCATGATGGGTGTCTGGTTCCTGTCGATTGCGACAGGAAACAAGCTGGCGGGATTTGCGGGAGGATTCTTCGATCGACTGCCGCTGCCGACGCTGTTCGGCGCGGTCGCGCTGACGACGTTTGTTGCAGCGCTCGTCCTGCTGGTGATGACTCCCTGGATTCGCAAACTCATGGGTGGAATACTCTAGGGGAGGCTGTCAGTCATTTCATTGGCTGTTCAGCATAATGGCAAGCCGCGAGATGCCCACTCCCCGCAGGGACCTCTCGTAGCGGCGGCACCTGTGTCCGGCACCGCTCGCTCTTCAATGGATGCGGACAACGCGGATGAAATGGACAACCCGGCGGCGGCGTGGCGGGAGACGGCACGTCACCGCTGAGCACGATGCGACTCTTCTTCGCTTTGGGGTCGGGCTCCGGCACGGCTGAGAGCAGGGCGCGCGTGTACGGATGCCGCGGCAGAGCGTAAATCTCCGCCGCCGGCGCACGCTCGACGATCTTGCCGAGGTACATCACCGCCACATCATCGGCGATGTGGCGAACGACGGCGAGATCGTGCGCGATGAACAAGTACGTGAGCCGGCGTCGCGCCTGGAGATCCGCGAGCAGGTTCAGGACTTGTGCCTGGACCGAGACGTCGAGCGCGCTGACGGGCTCGTCGCACACGATGAACTGCGGCTCGACCGACAGCGCGCGCGCGATGCCGACGCGCTGCCGCTGGCCGCCCGACAGCTCGTGCGGGTAGCGCTTCGCGAAGACCGCATCGAGCCCGACCTCATCGAGCAGTGCGGCGACCGTCCCCGCCAGGCCGTGGATCTCGAGCGGCTCCCGCAGCGTCTCCTGCACCGTCATGCGCGGGTTGAGCGAGCTGTACGGATCTTGAAAGACGATCTGCATGCGGCGGCGCAGCGCGCGCAGCGCGCCCGAGTCCAGCGCGAAGACGTCACGTCCTTCGAACAGCACCCTGCCACCCGTGGCTTCCTGCAGTCGCAGCATTGTACGGCCGACCGTCGTCTTGCCTGAGCCCGACTCGCCCACGAGACCCAGCGTCCGGCCGGAGGGGATCGTGAACGACACGCCATCCACCGCACGCACGGGCGGTCGCGGCCGGCCCAGACCGAACCAGCGGCGCTCTGCGGCGTAGTGCTTCACCAGGTCGCGCACATCGACGAGCGGGGCCGCCACCAGGGTTGGGGCCGTCATCGCTTGGCCTGACGTCGTTCCGGCTCCGTCACGAGCCAACAGCGGGCGGTATGTCGCCCCCCCTCCCCCTCCCCCTCCCCCTCCCCTTCGCCCCCGCCCGCATCGAGCAGCGGCGGTTCCTGGGCGACGCACTTCTCCCAGGCGTAGGGGCAACGTGGATGGAACCGGCACCCGGCCGGCCACGCCGTCGCGGCGGGGACCTGGCCAGGAATGGCCTGCAGGCGCGAACGCGGCGTGTCAACGCGCGGCACTGCCGCGAGCAAGCCTTCCGTGTACGGATGGGTCGGGTGCTCGAACAGCTCGGTTGTCGGCGCGGTCTCGACCACCCGCCCAGCGTACATCACCACCACCCGGTCGGTGTGGCCGGCGACGACACCCAGGTCGTGCGTGATGAGCAGCACCGCCATGCCGAGCTCGTGTTGCAGCCGATCGAGCAGCTCGAGAATCTGTGCCTGAATCGTCACGTCGAGGGCCGTCGTGGGCTCGTCGGCGATGAGGACCTTGGGGTGACAGATGAGCGCCATCGCGATCATCACGCGCTGGCGCATGCCTCCCGACATCTGATGCGGATAGTCGTCGACCCGCTGCTCGGGATCGGGAATGCCGACGAGCTTGAGCATCTCGATCGCGCGGGCGCGCGCCGCCCGGCGCGACAGGCGCTGGTGGATGATCGCCGCCTCCGCGATCTGATCCCCGACGGTGAAGACGGGGTTCAGGGAGGTCATTGGCTCCTGAAAAATCATGGCGATCTGATTGCCGCGAATGGAGCGCAGCTCGGGTGGAGCGAGCGCGAGCAGATTGCGGCCCTCGAATTCGATCAGCGAGCCGGGCAGGATGTGGCCCGGCGGCTCGGGAACGAGCCGCAGAATCGACAGCGACGTCACGGTCTTGCCACAGCCCGACTCCCCGACGATCCCCAGCGTCTCGCCAGGATACAGGTCGAAGGAAATCTCGTCGACCGCGCGCGCCGTGCCGCGGCCGTGTTCGGTGACGAAATACGTCTTGAGATCGCGGACGCGCAGCAGCGCAGCGGCTGGTGTTGCGGTCACGCCGGATCCTGGCGCGGATCGAGCGCGTCCCGCAGTCCATCGGCGACGGCATTCAGCGACATGACGACCAGAGAAATAGCGAGACCCGCAAACAGCGTGGTCCACGGCGCGGTATAAATGGTGAGCGCGCCGTCCGCGATCATGTTGCCCCAGCTCGGCCGGGGCGGCGCGACCCCGATGCCGAGGAAGGACAGTGACGCTTCGAGCAGGAGCACGTTGCCGACGCTCAGGGCTGCCGACACGATGATCGGCGCGGCCGCGTTCGGCAGAACGTGGCCAAAGATAACCCGGCTGGAGGGCGCGCCGAGAGCGCGCGCTGCCACGACAAAATCGCGCTCGCGCAATGCCAGCACCTCCGCGCGCACCAGGCGGCTGGTCGCGAACCAGGACGTGAGACCGATGACCAGCGTGAGCCAGGCAAACGGCAAGCGGTCCCACAGCGCGACCGCCATCAGCACAATGAAAATGCGGGGAAGGGCGAGTCCGATATCGACGCCGCGCATCAAGATGGCATCGACCCAGCGCCGGTAGTAGCCGGCGACTGCCCCGACGCACGAGCCCAGCGCCACCGCGATGAGCGCCCCGAGAGCGCCGATGCCGAGCGAAACACGCGCGCCGTAGGCGAAGCGACTCCATACGTCTCGGCTGAAGACGTCGGTGCCCATCAGGAATGTCAGCGAAGGTGGGTGATTCTTCAGCCGCACGGGATCGGGTTGCACGATCGGATCGAGCGGAGCGACCAGCGGGGCGGCAATCGCGACGATGATGAAGAAGGTCAGAATGCCGCAGCCCCACGCCGCGGTCGGGTGTCGGAAGAAGCGCCGCCACCGCTCGTGCCGCAGCGCGCGATGCCGCAGCCAGCGCACCACCTCCGCCGAGAGCACGATGGCCACGACGAGGGCGAGCCAGGAACCGAAGGTCATGCCGTCACGATATCCACGACCGCATCTTCGTGGACGCGAATGCGCGGATCGGCAAAGCCGAGGAGGAGGTCGGCGATGAGGCTGCCCGCCACGACGAGCGAGCTGGCGATCAGTGCCGCCGCGGTGACGATGGCGTAGTCGCGTCTGAGAATGGCATCGACCGTGAGCCGCCCCATGCCGGGCCACGCAAAGATCGTCTCGACCAGGACTGCGCCCGTGAGCAGGAAAGGAAGCGTCAGGCCGAACCGGGTAATGACGGAAAGCAGAGCGTTGCGGAGCTGGTGGTGGAGCACTACACGACGTTCGGGGAGGCCTTTGGCGCGTGCGGTGCGCACGAAGTCCTGCTGCGCGACCTCGAGCATGGCAGCGCGCTGAAAGCGGGCCGTTCCCGCGGCGCCGACCAGTCCCAGCGTTGCTGCGGGCAGCACCATGTGCCAGATCCGATCGGCCAAACAATAGAACGAGTCGACCAGCGGGCAGAGAACCGGATCGCTCGCGCCCCCGACCGGGAAGAGCCGAAGTTTCTCGCCGAACAGCAGCAACAGGATGAGCCCGAGCCAGAACGTGGGCAGGGAATAGACGAAGAGCGTCACATTGCCGAGCACGACATCAGGCAGGCGATTGAGGCGCCAGGCCTGGTAAATCCCCAGCGCGAGCCCCAGCCCGAAGTCGATGAGGAGCGCCGCACCGGCGAGCTGCAGCGTGAACGGCATCGTGTCGGCCAGGGCATCCCACACCGGCCGATGGAGGGCGAACGAATAGCCGAGGTTGCCGTGTGCGAGCTCGACCAGATAGCGCCAGTACTGCACGAGAACCGGCTGGTCGAGGGCGAACTGGCGGATGAGGGACCGGCAGACTGCGGGATCGGGTACGCCCTCGCCTGTCCCCACGATGCACGGGTCCCCCGGGGCGAGGTGAATCAGGATGAAGACGAACGTAACGACGGCGAAAATGATGGCGACGGACGCGGCGAGGCGCCGGAGCAGCCACGCCGTCATCTATCGCTCCACGCGGTCTCGATCGATCTGCTGGTCGGGCGGTATTCGCCAGGTGCGCAGCCGCGCGGCCCAGGAGTCAGGGCGGATCTGCACGTCAGCGACGCGGCGATGGATGCCGGCCACGTTGTCGAGCGAATACAGGAATATGGCGGGCGCATCGGCGTTGATCGTCTCCATGGCGGCGCGCCACAGCTGCTTCGCCTGGTCACGCGACGCGGCGGCGATCGCGCGATCGACCAGCCTGTCGAACTCCGGGCTGCTGTAGCGCGTGTAGTTCGAGCCGCCGATCCCCGCGCGCGTCCATGTCTGCGTGATCCCGGAGCTGGGCGAGGGATCGTTGGACCGGGACAGGATCGCTGAGTCGAACCGGCCGCTCGAGATCCGCTGTTGCTGCGCGCCGGGATCGAGCGCATCGATCTCGACGTGGACGCCGATCACCCGGTATTGCTCCTGGAGCAGCTGCGCGTACTGGCGCCGCAGGACGCTCGTCGACGGCACCAGGATGCGGAACGCGAGCGGCTGCCCATCGCGGTCCCGGACCCCGTCGCCGTCGTGATCGCGCCAGCCGCGTGCGTTCAGGATGCGCGCCGCCTGGGCCGTGTCGTAAGGGAGCTGGCGGATTTCCGGATCCCAGATCCACAGCAGCGAGGACATCGGGCCCGGGGGCACCTTTCCGATGTCACCGAGCGTGCTCTTGACCAGGCTCGCGCGGTCGACTGCCATCGTCAGGGCTCGGCGCACCTCGCGATCGCCGAAGATCGGATTCGCCTTGGACGTATCTCCGTTGGCGCGCAGGTTGAAGGCGAGGAGGGTGTACGTATTGCCCGAAAAGGGATACAGCTTCACCTGTGGTGCCGTGCGGACGCGGTCGATCATGGCGGGGGTCACGAGCTGCTCGCGCACGTCGACCTGATCGGCCACGAGTTGCGTCACGGCGACGCCGAGATCCGGGGTAAAGCGCCAAATCAGCCGTCGGATGCCCGGCCGGCCGAGAAAGAACGTCGTGTCGGATCGCAGCTCGATGGCTTGACCGGCTTGCCAGCTCACGAACCGATACGGGCCGTCGCCAACCGGCTGGCGACCGAATGCCGCCGTCCTCCACTGGTCGCGCGGGACCTGCCGCAGGAGGTGTGCGGGCAGGACGCGCATGTGATAGACGGCGTCATAGAACATCTCTGGATATCGCTCGCGGAACCGGAACACGGCGGTGAGCGCATCCCGCGCAGTGACGCTGGCGAGGCGCTTCAGCTGCGCGCGATACGGCGACGCGACGGTGGAGTCGCTGTAGGCGTCGAATGTGAACGCTACGTCCACGGCGGTGACCGGTTGGCCATCGTGCCAGCGCGCGCGCGGATCGATGTGAAAGACGAGCGTCAGCGGCCCGTCCCACTCCCACTTCTGTGCGAGCAGCGGCTGAAAGTCCTCGTCGCCGATCGTATTCATGGACATGCCCACGTCCGCCAGCTTCAGAAACAGCTGCTCCTCCACGTCGCGCGCCGTGATCTCTTCGGTCGACGCCGGTAACAGCGTTCCGGGCTCGCCGATGGCGGCATCGACGAGCGTACCGCAGTCGGGAGCATTGCAGAGTTGGCGGCGTTCGCATCCACCGAGCGCGACAACCGCAAGAACGACGGGGAGAAGCTCATAGCGCCTGGGCATGGCGCTTAACATTTCACGCCGGGGCTAGCGATGCAACGCCCGAGACGGGCGCGACGGACGGGACGGGCGTCAAGGGCTTTCCCCAGGCTCCGATAAGTGCCGACGCAGCTTCATCGAAGCTCACCGTTCGCCCGAGCACCGTCGCGAGGGTCGTTTCTCCGTTTCGGGAAGCAGGTTGTGATCCGCCGAGCAAGATCGACCCATGTTGCAGAAATGCATCACCGCGCCGGACTTGCGCCGAACCGACCAGCTTGAGGCCACTGGCGATGATTTCGCCGCCGACGGGCGCTGCAAAGCACGAAACCTGACGGGCGGGACGGGCGGGAGGAGCCGGGGCGAGGAGGGCGTCAACGCCAAGAGAACGCAAGGCCGCAGCAATCCGAGTGTGAATCTCGCAGTAGGCATTGCGCAGCGACCCAAACTGTGAGATCGGAGCGGCCACCGCGTAGGTGACCTCGTGCTCGTGCCAGACCGCCTGTCCCCCCGTCGGCCGCCGCACCCAGGGCGCATTGGGGATGACGTCGTCGACCGGTTGGTTCCGGCCAATGGAGAGCGTCGGAGGATCCCAGCGGTACAGCCGAAGAAAAGCGCCGCCGGACTTTACGACGTCGTCCAGCAGCACTTCATCAACCGCCATGTTGTATGCACCTGATCGCCCCACTGGATCCACAATCAGGGACCACGCGCCCGTCTTGCCCGTCGCGCCCCTCCTAGACCGTCGCGTACGCTTCCACCGGCGGACACGTGCACACCAGGTTGCGATCCCCGAATGCCGCGTCGATGCGTCCAACCGGCGGCCACACTTTGTGCTCGCGCGTTGCGGCCGTCGGGAAACCGGCGCGCTCGCGCGCGTACGGCCGATCCCAATTCTCCGCCAGCAAATCGGCGAGCGGATGAGGCGCGTTCTTGAGCAGGTTGTTGTCGCGATCGGCCTCGCCGGTCTCGACCTCACGGATCTCCTCGCGGATCGCGATCAGCGCATCCACAAACCGATCCAGCTCGCCCTTCGGCTCGCTCTCCGTGGGCTCGACCATCAACGTGCCCGCCACGGGGAACGAGACCGTCGGCGGATGGAATCCGTAGTCGATCAGCCGCTTCGCGATATCCTCGACATCGATGCCCGCCGAGCTCTTGAAAGGACGCGTGTCGATAATGCACTCGTGGGCGACGAGGCCATGCTGGCCGGTGTACAGCAGCTCGTAATGCCCGCCTTCCTGCAGCCGGCGCGCGATGTAGTTGGCGCTGAGAATCGCCACCTTCGTGGCGAGCGTCAGCCCATCCCGACCCATCATCGCGATGTAGGCCCACGAGATCGGCAGAATGGACGGGCTACCCCATGGCCCGGACGACACCGTGCCCGCGCTCTCGGCGAGAGGAATGCCGACGTCGACGACGGGGTGCGTCGGCAAATGCGGCACCAGATGGTCGGCGACCCCGATTGGCCCCATGCCGGGACCGCCGCCGCCGTGCGGAATGCAGAACGTCTTGTGCAGGTTGAGATGGCAGACGTCCGCACCGATGTCGCCTGGGCGGCAGAGACCCACCTGCGCGTTCATGTTCGCGCCGTCCATGTAAACCTGCCCGCCGTTGTCGTGGACGATGCGACAGATCTGTTTGATGGACGCTTCGAAGACGCCGTGGGTCGAAGGGTACGTCACCATCAGCGCGCCGAGTGTCGCGCGGTGCTCCTGGGCTTTTGCCTCGAGATCGGCAACGTCGATGTTGCCCTGTGGATCGGTTTTCACGACCACGACTTGCATTCCCGCCATGACCGCGCTCGCCGGGTTCGTACCGTGCGCCGACTGCGGAATCAGGCACGTCGTCCGGTGTGTCTCACCGCGATGCTCGTGATACGCCCGAATCACGAGGAGCCCGGCGAACTCTCCTTGTGAGCCCGCATTGGGCTGCAGCGAGACTTTGGCGAAGCCGGTGATCTCGGCGAGCCATTCCTCGAGCTGCTTGAAGAGGGTGGCGTACCCCTGCGCTTGCTCGCGCGGCGCGAAGGGATGCAGCTCGCCAAAGCCCCGCCAGGTCATCGGGATCATCTCCGTCGTGGCGTTCAGCTTCATCGTGCACGAGCCGAGCGGGATCATCGCCGACGTGAGCGACAGGTCACGATCCTCGAGCCGCTTCAGATAGCGCAGCATCTCGGTCTCGGAATGATGCGTGTTGAACACCGGGTGCGTGCAGAATGGCGTGGTCCGGACGAGTGAGTCCGGGAGGAACGATTTGTCCGATCGCAGCGTGGCTCCCCCGCTGCGCCGCCCGCCGCCGTCGGTACCAGTCGCGAAGGCCGCGATGACGTGGGCGACATTCAAGTCCGTCACGGTCTCATCGAACGCCACGCCGAGGCGTGTTTGCGACAGCGTCCGCAGATTGATTTGTTTGGCACGCGCGGCGTTGACGATCCGCGGCAGCACGTCCTGTGGCACCTCGACGGCGACGGTGTCAAAGAACTCCCGGTACGCGAGGCTGAAGCCGAGTTTCTCCAGGCCTTCGGCGAGTGTCGCCGTGTGTGCGTGAACGCGCTGGGCAATGCGGCGCAAGCCCTCAGGCCCGTGGTACACCGCGTACATCGCGGCCACGACCGCCAGGAGCACCTGTGCGGTGCACACGTTGCTCGTCGCCTTTTCGCGACGGATATGCTGTTCGCGCGTCTGCAGGGCCATGCGCAGGCCCGTGCGGCCGGCCCGGTCCTTGGAGACGCCGATGATGCGCCCCGGCAGGTGGCGCTTGTACTCGTCGCGGGTCGCAAAGAAGGCGGCATGGGGGCCGCCGTAGCCAAGTGGGACACCGAAGCGCTGGGAGTTGCCCACGGCGATGTCCGCCCCCCATTCGCCGGGCGGCGTGAGCAGGGTCAGCGCGAGCAGATCGGTGGCCGCAGTGACGAGGGCTCCGGCCGCGTGCGCGGCCTCGCACACCGCGCGGTAGTCGCGGATCGCGCCGTCGGTCGCGGGATACTGCAGCAACGCGCCGATCACGTGGCCTTGTTTGAAATCGAACTGCGCGGGATCGGTCACGACGATCTCGAGTCCGCGGGCGGCGGCGCGTGTGCGCACGACCGCAATCGTCTGTGGATGACAATTCGCATCCACGAGATACGTCAGCTGGCCTTGATGCTTCGACACCGCCTCGGTGAGATGCATCGCCTCGGCGGCCGCGGTCCCTTCGTCGAGCAGCGACGCGTTGGCGATCTCGAGTCCCGTGAGATCCGAGACCATCGTCTGGAAGTTGAGCAGCGCTTCGAGCCGGCCCTGCGCGATCTCCGCCTGATATGGCGTGTATGCGGTGTACCAACCCGGGTTTTCCAGCACGTTCCGCAGAATCACCGTCGGCGTGAAGCAGTCGTGATAGCCCATGCCGAGGTAGGACCGGAAGACCTGGTTCTGGGTTGCGAGCAGGCGCAACCGCTCGAGCGCCTCCTGTTCCGTGATCGCTTCGGGAATGCGCAGCGCACCGCGCAGCCGGATGTCGGCCGGCACGACGGCGTCGATGAACTCGTCGAGCGAGTCGTAGCCGAGCGTGCCGAGCATCGTGGCCTGCTCCTCGGCGGAGGGGCCGATGTGTCGTTCCTGAAACAGATCGTGGTCGATGGCCATCTTACGAAAGTGTGTGTGATTCCCCGGGCGACAAAATAGTCACGGCGGCGCGATTGCCTACGAGTCGCTTGAACTCCTGGGGATCCGCCTTGATGAGATCCCACGTGTTGTAATGCATTGGTATAACACTTTTGGGTTTCACGAACTCGACGGCGCGCGCGGCGTCTTCGACTCCCATCGTGTAGTTGTCGCCAATCGGCACGAGCATCAGGTCGATGCGCCCCGCGAGCAGCTGCATTTCCATGGTCAGCGCCGTATCACCCGTGTGATAGACCGTCTTCCCACCCATCGTCACGACCACGCCGGCCGGATTCGTCGTGTACTTGCCGGTGCTGTCGCCTTCGACGCGCCCGCCGTGAAACGCGGGCACGAGCTTCACTCGGCCGAAGGGAAAGTCGTGACCACCGCCGATGTGCATGGCGTGAACCGTGGCGCCCTTGTCGGTGCAAAACTGGGCGAGCTCAAACGTGGCAACGATCGTGGCCTTGTGCTGTTTCGAGAGCGCCACGGCGTCGCCCAGGTGATCGCCGTGCCCGTGGGAGAGCAGAATCCCGTCGAGGCGGGGCAGTTTGTCGGGTCCGATGTCGGCTGCGGGGTTTCCAGTGAGGAAGGGATCGATGATGACGCGTTTGTTGTCCCGCTCCAGAACGAAACAGGCGTGCCCGTGGAATGTCGCTTTCACTCTCCGATATGCTTCGCGTAGGCATCCGCGCGAAGCAGCCCCTCCAATTCCTTGGCGTTCTTGAGCTTCACCTTGATCATCCAGCCCTGGCCATACGGATCGCGATTGACGAGCGCCGGATCCTGCTCCAGCGCCTTGTTGGTCTCGAGCACCGTCCCGGCGACGGGCGCATACAGCTCGGAAACCGCCTTGACTGCCTCGATCGTACCGAACACGGCCTTCTGCGCATACGCCGCGCCGGCTTTTGGCAGTTCCACGAAGACGACGTCCCCCAGCTCGCCCTGGGCGTAGTCGGTGATCCCCACGTCGACGACCTGGGGATCGTCGCTCTCCCGCACCCATTCATGGTCAGCAGTGAAGCGGAGCTCTTTCGGTATCCTGGACATGGGTCGGGAGCCTACAACAGGTCCGGTCGGGGCGCCAGCCCCGCGCCGTCTTCTTCGCTCAACGCGATCCGCTCGTGCCCCCACGGTCGAAGATCGAGACGCACGGCGACCGGATCGGGGTCCGGAGAAATATGGTAGAGCCGGCAGGGACGGGGCGGCATGGCGTGCTCCCATGCGCTACGGGCGCCGTCTGCAGCCGCCGCAGTAGCCACGATCGAAAGCGGGGTCCCTTCGCGCAGGGATTTCGCCAAGCCTTTCACCGTGACGTGCTCAACTCGCATGCCGGCATCGGTGTAACGGCGGTCGATGGCGCCGAGCAACGGCGCAGTGTCTTTGGAATCGGTGGCGCACAAGACCAGTTTTTGACCGGGCTGTTCTTTGCTCACTCCCGCCCGCGCGGCGCGTTTGCGCAGCTCGGCGAACACGGCTTTCGCCTGTTTCTCGAGCGCGGCAACGGTCCCCTCGTTCTCGATGATGTAGTGACTCTGGCCGCGCTTGCGCTCCGCGGGCATCTGCACGGCGATCATGCGGTCCGCGTCTTCATTAGAGAGTCCGCGCAGCGCGCGCAGCCGCGTCCGCCGCACCGGCACCGGCGCGTCGACCAGCACGACGGTGTCGAATTGCGCCGGATCGAGCACTTCAAAGAGCAGCGGAATGTCGTTCACGAGGATCGCATCGCCACGCTCGCGCGCGATGCGCTGCAACTCGAGGCGCCGTTGTTGCACGGCGGGATGGACGAGGGCATTCAGCGCCGAGAGTGCGGTATCGTCACCGATGACCTTGGCGCGCAGGGCCGCGCGATCGAGCGAGCCGTCCGACGCCAGCACATCGGCCCCGAACCGCTTCGCAATCGCGGCGAGCACCGCACCGCCCGGCGCTTGCGCCTCGCGGGCGAGCGTATCGGCGTCGATGACCGTCGCGCCCCACTTCTTGAAGAGATCGACGACGGTTGATTTGCCGGACGCGATGTTGCCGGTGAGAGCTACGTTGAGCATGACAAGAAGCTAGAGCAGGGCAGTCTGATCTTCGTCCTGCCTGGGAACGCGATGACAGTGTCTGCAGCGAGCTTCATAACTCTCCCGCCCGCCCACCATGATCGTCGGACTATCCCACGGAGCCGGTTTGCCGTTGAGGAGTCGCTGGTTTCGGGTCGCCGAGCCGCCGCAGACGACGCAAATCGCCTGGAACTTGTCCACGACCTCGGCGATGCACATCAGCGTCGGCATCGGACCGAACGGCAACCCGCGAAAATCGACGTCGGTGCCCGCGAGAATGACGCGCACGCCCTGGTTGGCGAGCCGGTTGGCGGTGTCGACGATGCCGTCGTCGAGGAACTGGGCTTCGTCGATCGCCACGACTTCGGTGGTGTCGCGGACGCGACGCGCGATCTCGTCGGCGGAGTCCACGGGCTCGGCTTCGACCGTCACGCCGTCGTGCGAGGAGACGGAGAACAGTCCGGCATAGCGTGCATCTAGGTGCGACTTAAAGACTTGGACTCGCTTGCGAGCAATGACGGCGCGGCGCACCCGACGAATTAATTCCTCCGATTTGCCGCTGAACATGACGCCTGAGATTACCTCGATCCATCCCGGGCGGGTGGATTGGAACATTGATCCTCGCGATTGCCGATGCACGTCGGCGCGTCGGCCCGTAGCACGAATGGCGAATACCAGCGAGGTGAGGCTAGCGGCCGCCTGTCGTTGTCGCAACGTGCGGACATGGAGATGTGCCGA
>Ga0134079_10000105_pt1 | contig 19418 bp, 17 predicted proteins | sample 15_taG_2_FD_119770 | JGI IMG/M metagenome (GOLD analysis project Ga0134079, IMG submission 119770) | Grasslands soil microbial communities from the Angelo Coastal Reserve, California, USA - 15_D_Rain_40cm_2_09182015 | ecosystem: Environmental > Terrestrial > Soil > Grasslands ...
CCCTCCGAAGAGGCACGCCTGTTCTTTGAGGCGGTCGCTCGGCTTGCCCCCGCGCTCAGCACGGTGCGCGGCCTCGCGCGCCACCTGCGCGTGCGGCCGAGCACTCTGATGTCGCGCTTCAACCGCGCCGGTATTCCGTCGCCCAAGAGCTACCTCGCCGGCATGCGCCTGCTGCACGCGGCGTTCCTGTTTCAGAATCCCGGGCTGTCGGTGTCGGACGTGGCATACCGGATGGACTACTCGTCACCCCAGAGCTTCGGGCGACATCTCCGCGCCGTGCTTGGCGTGACGGCAAGCGAGTTTCGACGGCGTTTTCCCTTCGACGTCGCTCTGGCGCGCTATATCGATCTGCTGATCACCCCGTACCGGGAGGCCCTGCGTGCGTTTCACCCCTTCAACGCGGGGTCGTGGGACCAAGGCCCGAGCGCCGCAGCGGTCTTCCGGGCGGGGTGACGGGGGGGGAGGGGGGAGGACTAGTCGGCGGCGGGTCTGATCTGATGGTCGGCCGTCGCTTGATCGCGCCGCAGCACAGAGAAGCGCGCGATGCTGTCGCGCAACCGCTCGGCGAGCTGCGCGAGCTGCTGGGAGGTTGCGGTTAGTTCGCCCATCGAGGTGATCTGCGTTTCCGTCGCCGCTGCGGTGCTGTTGGCGCTTTCCGAGGAGGCTGTCGAGATGCTGGCGACTTGCTGTAGCGATTGTGCCAGCTCAGCGAGGCGGTGCGCCTGACTGCGCGACACCTCGGCGGTCGCGTTGACGAGGTCGCCCATCAACTGCACGCCCTGATGCAGCTCTTGCAGCGCGCCGTCGGCTTCGGCTGCCACCGCGCCGATGTCGCGGACCTTGGCCTCGCCCGACTGCATGGCGCGAGCAGCCGCCTCGATGCCCGTCCTTAGATCGCTCACCAGCTCGGCGACTTCGCGCGCCGACTTCCCAGCCTCGGCGGCGAGCGTTCGCACTTCGTCCGCAACCACCGCGAAGCCCTCACCGTGCTCTTCCGCGCGCGCGGCTTCGATCGCCGCATTCAGCGCCAGGAGGTGCGTCTGCCGCGCGATGCGCGCGATTGTCTGCGCGAACACCCCGATGCGCTCCGACATGCCGGACAAACCCGCGACCGTCGAGGCGGTCGCGCGCACCTCCTCACCCACCGCGCGCAGTGTGGCGCTCGCTCGTGCAACGCGTTCCCGCCCGCGCTCCGCGGTGCTGACGAGCCGGCCGGCATCCGCCTGCATCAACTCAGCGCGCACGCGCAGCGACTCCGCCTGGTCGGCAGCCTTGGCGCTTTCGCCGCGCGCGCCATCTGCCAGGCCGCGCTGGTTCCCGAGATCGCTCGCGAGGCCCTGTGAAGTCTGCGTCAACGCTTCGGTGGTGGCGTGGAGCTGCTGCGCGGCCGCGGCCAGTTCTTCGGCGAACGCCGCCACTTCGTCGGCTTCCCGTTGCACCGACGAAATCGTGGCGCCGATTTCCTCGAGCATGCGGTTGAAGCTCTTCTCGAGGAACCCGAGCTCGTCGGCTTCCGCGGCCGCGGCGCGCACGGCGAGAAACCCCTGCTCCGCTTCTCCCATGATGCTGCGCGCGTGGCGAATGCGCTGAATGAGGGTGGCGGGAATCCGTTTGAGCGACATGGCCACCACGATGAACACGCCGGTCTCGAGGTATGCGGTGGTATCGAGTCCGGTGCCGCCGGGTTGCAGCTGGCCGTGCCCCCAGCTCGCGAGGAGATACGCGATCGAGGCCACGAGGACCAGGAAGTCACCCACGGCCTGTCCCTGGTCGAACGCATAGGGCAGCACCGCGATGAATAACACGGCCACCACGCCGCCGTGCCCGAACCAGAGCACGAGCACGTTGACCAGCAGGACGTCGAGCAGCGGCAGCAGATAGATGAACCACCAGCGATACCAGCCGCGCTCGTTGATCATGCCGACGATCGCATTCACGACGGCCGCGCCACCCGCGAACAGGACGATCGTGCCGAGCCGAAGGTCGGTGATCCCGCCGAACTTGCCGATCACGCCCAGCACGAACAGCGCGGCGGCAATCGCCCACCGGCGCCGATGACTGCGCTCGAACGTCTCGAGGTCCTTGGACCGTTGTTCGAGTGCGGTCGCATCATCGTGCCAGCCGCGCGCGCGGGCCGCAAAGGACAGGCGGCGTGGGTCGGTCACTTCTCCACTCCCCCGAGCCCGAGATCGGTTGCGGTCAGGAACGCTTCGACCAGAAAGCCCTCGCGCTCGATGGCTTCACGGCCGCCTTCCTCGCGATCCAGCACCGCCATAACGCCGAGCACGTGCCCTCCCTCCTGCTGCACCGCGGTGATTGCCTCGCGGGCCGAGCCGCCAGTCGTGAGCACGTCCTCGACAATGACGACGGAGTACCCCGATGCGAAGCAGCCCTCGATGCGCTGGCCGGTCCCGTGCGTCTTCGGCTGTTTGCGGACGGTAAACGCGTCCAGGAGTTGTCCCCGGCGCTTTGCCGTCAGCGCCAGCGCGTAGGCGATGGGATCCGCGCCGAGCGTCAGGCCGCCCACGGCGCGGGGGCTCCAGCCCCGGGCCGCGAGGCGGTCGAGCCCGAGGCCGCCGACGACGGCCAGCCCGTCCCCCGACATCGTGGTCAGTCGGGCATCGATGTAGAAGCGTGACCGGCGTCCCGAGGATAGCACGAAGTCGCCGACTCGCAGCGAGCGAGCGAGCAGCAAATCCTTGAGGGTATTCCGTAGGTAGTTGTACTCGCTACTACTATTCACTGTTACGCTTGCCTACGATGTTTTTCAGTGCCCCCAGCAAACCACGTGGCTTCGCGGGGCCCTTGGTCTGCGTGAGCGCGGCCTCGAGGTCGTCGGCGAACGCCGTGACCGTCGGCTGGCGATCCCCGGGGTGCCTGGCGAGACCCTTCATTACGGCTGCTTCGAGCGGCGCGGGAAATTTCCGGTCGCTCGCTTGCGACAGCGGCGTTGGTTTGCCGCTGAGCAGCTGCTGAAACAACTCCCGCGGGCTCCGCCCGTCGTGCGGATGGCGTCCGCTGAGCATGTAGTAGGCGATCTTCGCCAGGCTGTAGATGTCGGCACGGCCGTCCACCAACTCACCGGACAACGCCTCAGGCGCGACGTACTGCAACGTGCCGACGAAGAATCCCGTACGGGTCAGCCGCTCTTCGGCCGGCTCTTCGGCGTCCCGCGCGATCCCGAAATCGAGCAGCTTGACCGTCCCCGTGCCAGGATCGTAGATGATGTTTTCCGGTTTCAGATCGCGATGGATGATTCCCGCAGCGTGCGCGGCGGCCAGGGCGTCGGCAAGTTGGCGCACCAGCGCCACGGCATCGGCCGGAGGGAGCGGAGCCTCGCGGTGTAGGAAGTCGGCGAGCGGCTCGCCGGTGGCCCACTCGAGCGCGAGATAATAGAGACCGTCCGCTTCGCCGAAGTCGTAGGTGCGCACCACACCCGGATGCACGACGCGGGATCCGTAGCCCGCCTCTCGCAGGAACCGTTTGACCACCGTGGGGTCGCCCCTGAGGCGCTCGCGCAATACCTTGAACGCACAGGCGCCGCGCTCAGGATGATCGGCGCGGTACACCTCCGCCGTTCCTCCTTCGCCGACGCGCTCGAGGAGGCGGTAGCCGGCAATCGACCTGCCGGCCAGGTTTTCGAGGGCCATGGGGAGTTTCGCGAAACTAACGTCCCGCTTTGAGGCTCGGCAAGTGACGCGGTGTGTGGCTCTCGTGGTCACCGCCATACTCGACATGAGCGCGAGCGGGTGTTCGCTGCAACCGGCGGGTGCTCCCCCGCCCGCCCCGGGCCATGGCGCGGCGTCGCCACGGCTGTTCGATGCCACGGCTGTGTATCGGTCAATGGGCGCATTGGTGGGTGGCGGCAATCTCCCGTTCGTCGCGTCCGTCCGCTACCTGGCGGGACCCACGCCCGACTCCACGCTCGCGCTGCTCTCCGTCTCGCTGACGAATCAGACACTCACGTTCCAGCGGCGCGGCAACGAGTTCGTCGCGGAATACCATGTGGAGGTGGCGTTTTGGCGGGACAGCACGACGGTCGCGCCGGTGCGGCAGATCAGCAGCGACGAGCAGGTGCGCGTCCGGAATTTCCAGGAGACGTTGCGGAACGATGAGAGCGTGATTTTTCAGCAGTTCATCACAGTGCCGCCGGGGGTCTACGTCGTCGGCGCGCTGGTGCGCGATCGCAACGGGCCCGCCTTCTCACGCGCGGAGCGCATCGACACCACGCCGCGCATCTCCGCGCCTGCCCTCACCAGGCCCATCGCCGTGTATACGGCCGAGGGCCGGTTGGAGCCAACCGTCCCGCCAAGATTGGTCGCGAACCCGCGAGCGACATTGCCGTACGGACCGGACTCCATGCACTTCTACGTCGAGCATTATGGCGGCCACGACTCTTCAGAAGAGGTCGCCACAATCGTGGCACGGGTGGTCGATGCGGGCGATCACGAGTTGTGGCGCGACACACTGCCGCTCGCGGGCAGTCTCGATGTGGCATTTGCCATGATCGTCATCGTGCCCTCGAAGCTGCCGCTGGGAGCGGCGGAGCTGCAAACGATTGCAGCAGGGGATACCACGCGAGCCCGGTTCCTGGTGAGCTTTTCGAATCAGTGGGTGATCACAAATTTCGACGAAATGATGAGCTTGCTGCGCTACTTTGACCGTCAGGACTGGGTGGATTCGCTGCGCCGCTCGGCACCTGAGCATCGGCCCGATCTGTGGCGCGAGTTTTGGAAAGGGACCGATCCGGTGCCGTTGACGCCTGAAAACGAGGCGCTGGACGACTATTTCCGCCGTGTGCAGCAGGCGAACATCCGGTTTGCGGACGAGGGCGGGCCGGGGTGGCTCACGGAGCGGGGCGAAGTCTTCATCACGCTCGGCGAACCCGATGAGATGCTCGATCTCTCGAACAACATGGAACGAGGTGGCATGCGAGTGTTGCGCTGGACGTATACCGAAGAACGCCTGGTGCTGTACTTCCAGGATCAGACGGGGTTCAGCCGCTTTCGGTTGACGCCCTCGTCGCGGTCCGAGTACCAGCACGTGCTGCTGCGCGTGAGGCAATCCAGACAATGAGCCTTCGGATGGCGGCGCTCACCGCCGCATTGCTGCTGGCGGTGCCCGGCCGGTTCTGCGCACAGGGAGGCGCGGTCCAGCCGGACCACACCGCCACGTATCGCGCCGACTCCCTCCGCCTGTCCGGCCGTCCCTGGCATGCCGCCGAAACGTTGCTCGCCGCCGCGCGGCGCGATCCGAATCCCAACGCGTTCCTCATCGTGGAGGGCGCCAAGGCAGAGGTGCACGCGCGGCGGTTCGAGCACGCGCGGACTCTCCTCGTTGGCCAACCGTGGCTGGCCGATTACCTCGATGGCCAGGCGTTGGCGTTGCTGGGGCAGGCGGAGTTCGGGGTCGGCCGGTTCGCGGAGGCCGCCATGCACTTCCGGATGGCGGCGGCACGGGCACCAGCCGCGCGTGTGCCGCTCCTCGCCGTGCGTGCCGGAGTGGCGTTCGACGCCGCGGGACAGCCCGACAGCGCCGCTGCCGCATTTGCCGCCGCGCGGGCCGGCGGTACCCTGGCCAGCATCGACTCCTGGCTGCGGGTTCGTCAGGCGCGCGTGACACGCGATACTGCCCTCGTCTCCCAACTGCTGGACGGGATCCCGGCGCCCGCGGCGCGCGACGTCCCCGTGGCGCGCGCGCGCTCGTTTCTTCTGGCTGGAGATACCACGCGCGCGCTCGCCGCCTTTGCGGCGGCTGGGAAGGGGCTCGATGCGGCGCGGCTCGCGCTCGCGATTGGTGACTCGGCCCGGGCGCGCACGATGCTCTATGCGCTGCTCGCGCGCGATCCGTTGAGCGACGATGCGGCCGCGGCCGTCAGCCTCGCCATCGGTCCGCTGCCGCCGCGGGGTCCGGACCAGCACGTCGCGCTCGCCCACGCCCTCAACCGCCGCACTACGGTGCGCGATGCGCGCATCCACGTGGAGCACGCGCTGCGCGCCGGCGACTCGAGCGCCGCCACACTGCTTTTCTATGGCGAGCTGCTCGTCGCGTCGGGCCGGCTGCGCGACGCGACGCAGGTCTACGCGGCGGCCGCGCGCGACTCCGCAGCCCGGCCACTCGCGACGTACAAGCGCGCCCGGGTGCTCGTGCGACTCGGTGACTCGAGCGCCAGCTCCGCGTTGTCCGCATTCGTCGAGCGCTATCCGAGCGACTCAGCGGCCCCCGGCGCGCTCTACATCCTCGGCGACATGTACGACGGGCGGGACGATTGGGATCAAGCCGGGCGCTGGTATTCGGCGCTCATCGCGCGGTATCCCGCGGACGCGCGCGCCTCGCTGGCGCGGTTCGAGCTGGCCGCTCACGCTGAGAGCGCCGGCCGGCCCGACAGCGCCGCGACATTGTATCAATCGGAGATCGACGCGGCAGGTCCGCAGCGCACCTCAGCGCGGTTCTGGCTCGGCAAGATGGCGGAGGCGCGCGGCGACACCGTGCAGGCCCGCCGCATCTGGATGGCGCTGGCGCATGAGGACTCCCTCGGGTATTACGGAATGCGCGCACGGCGCGAAACGAATCTCGGCGTGCTGGCATTTGCGCCGGCCGCCACCGCCGTTCCGCCGACCGCACCGCCGGCGGCGGTGGCGGCAGGCCTCGCGCGCATCGACACGCTCCTGCTCGCGGGGCTCGACAGTGAAGCCCAGGCCGAGGTGCGGGTTGCGCTGTCCCGGCCGCCGCAGGATCTCGAGTCGCTGCTCGGCTGGAGCGAAGGGTTGGCCGGGCGCGGCTATGGCTCCGCCGCGGTTCGGCTGGGCTGGCAGGCCGCGCTACAGGCGCCCGGCGACGTCCGCGTGCTCCGCGCCATCTTCCCCTGGCCGAACCGCGCCGCGGTCGAGGCGGAGGCGCAGGAATTTGGCGTCGATGCGTTGCTGCTGGCGGCATTGGTGCGGCAGGAGAGCGTCTTTGACGTCGAGGCGCTGTCGCCCGCGGGCGCGCGTGGGCTCGCGCAGCTGCTGCCCAGCACGGCGTCGCTCATGGCCCGCGGGCTCGATGTGGCCTTCTATCCCGAGTGGATCACGGTCCCCGATCTCAACCTTCATCTCGGGGCGGCGCATCTCGCCGAGCTCCTGAGGCGCTTTGGCCGCGTCGATGCGGCCATCGCCGCCTACAACGCGGGGCCGGTTCCGGTGCGTCGCTGGCTCGATCGCGCCGGCGCGGCAGACCCGGATCGGTTCATCGAATTGATCCCGTACCCCGAGACGCGCGGCTATGTGCGCAGCCTGTTGCGGAATCGCGAGTTGTACCGCGCATTGTACGAACCGTAGAAATCCCGCTTGACAGTCCTCCGGAGCGCGGGTCTTTTCTAGGCCGTCCACGTTGGGGCGGAAGAACAGACTCTGCAGGAGGCGGATCGTGATCAAGGGAAAGGTGAAGTGGTTCAATGACGCCAAAGGGTATGGCTTCATTGAGCAGGAAGGCGGCGAAGACGTGTTCGTGCACTTCTCGTCAATCCAGATGGACGGTTTCAAGACGCTCGCCGAAGGGCAGGTCGTGGAGTTCGAAGTGAAGCAGGGGGACAAAGGGCTCCACGCCACAAACGTCGTGCGCGTCTAACGACGCACGCCCTCTTCACCCGACCGTCGTTTCAAACCCCGGGGCATGGCCCCGGGGTTTAGTTTTCTCGCCTATGCCGCCGCGCCCCGCGCCGAAGATTCCCGCCACCTCCGCCGGCAAGCAGAACGTCTTCCTGGTGGACGGCTACGCGCTCATCTACCGCGCCTTCTTCGCGATGATCGCGCGGCCGCTCACCACCAAGAGCGGCGAGAACACGTCCGCCGTCTGGGGCATCACGAATTTCCTGCTGCGGCTGTATGAGAATTACCATCCGGAATACATCGGCTGGGTCCACGATCGCGGCGTTTCATTCCGCCAGGAGCAGTATCCCGAGTACAAGGCCACGCGCGAAAAACTCAGTGAAGAGCTGCAACAGGACTTCGACCGCTCACTGGAGCGCGTCTGCCAGATCCTCGACGCGTTCCACATTCCGGTCATCGCGATCAACGGCTACGAGGCGGATGACGTCGTCGCAACGCTCGCGCAGCGGGCCGCGAGCAACGGTCTCCAGGCTGTCATCGTCTCGGGCGACAAGGATTTCTATCAGCTGATCGGCGAGGGCGTCGCGCTGCTCAATCCGGGGCGCGGCGGCCAGGCCGCCGTCGAGGAGCAGTGGGTCGATCAATCGAACGCGAGCGAGCGCCTCGGTGTGCCGCCCGCCCGCGTCGTTGATTATCTCGCCCTCGTCGGCGACACCTCGGACAATATTCCCGGCGTCAAAGGCATCGGCGACAAGACCGCGGTCCAGCTCCTCGAGACCTACGGCGATCTCGATATGATCCTCGCGAAAGCGTCGGAGATTTCCGGCAAGCGGCCGCGCGAAGCCTTGCTGGCGCAGGCCGACAAGGCGCGGCTGTCGCGGCAACTCGTGACGCTGCGCCGGGACGTTCCCGTCGAGCTCGATCTCCAGCAGCTACGCGTGCGCACCCCCGACACCGAGGCACTCGCCGCGCTGTTCACGGAGCTCGAGTTCCGGACGTTGATCCCGAAGCTCGACACGCTCGCCGGGGTCGGCGTTCCCGCGGCGGCTCCCCCCCCCCCCCCCCCGCCCGGGGGGGGAAAAAAGGGCCCCCCCCCCGGGGGCCCCCCGGGCCCCCCCCCCCGGGACCCCGCCCCGGCGCGGAACCCGGCGGCCCCCCCCCCCCCCCCCGCGTCCGAGCGGGGAACAGAGGCGCCGCCGCCCGGGGGACCACGCGCGCCGCTCCTCGCGGATCCGCGCATCGTCGACGATCCGGCTGACCTCGCCGGGATGCTCCAGGAGCTCCGGGCGGCGCGGCTCGTGGCGGTGCGGACGGAGCCGGGACTCGCGGGCCTGTCGTTCGCCGTGGCGCCAGGCCGTTCGTGGTATCTCCCCTTCGGCCACGAGGCGCGCGAGGGAGAATTCGACAGCACGCCGCCGCGCAACTTGCCGGCGCTCACGAGCGACGCATTCGCGCCGCTCCGCGCGCTGCTCGCGGATCCCGCCGCTCGCAAGGCGGGCCACGACATCAAGGCCGCCTGGGTGGCGTTCGCGCGCGCCGGAGTTCCCTTCGCCGGCGCGGCTTACGATTCGATGGTCGCCAGCTTCGTCCTCGATCCGGGGAATCGATCGCACGCGATCAATGATCTGGCGCGCGAGCATCTCTCCGTCGAGCTGCCCGTCACCGCTCAGCTCCTGGGGAAAGGGAAGGGCCCGGGAGGAACGGAGCGAACATTCGCTCAGGTTCCGCCGGCGGAGGCAGCCCGCGTGTCCGCCGCGCAGGCGGAAATGGTCCTGCGGCTGGAGGAGGCGTTCCGCGCCGACATCGAAGCGCATCATCTCGTGCGCCTGCTCGACGAAATCGAGATCCCGCTGATTCCGGTGCTTGTCGACATGGAAGCCACCGGCATCCTCGTGGATCGCGTGTTGCTCGGCGAGATGTCCCGCGGTTTCAACAAGGAGCTCACCCAGCTCGAGCTCGACATCTATCGCGCGGCGGGCGGCGAGTTCAACATCAACTCGACTCCGCAGCTCAGGACGGTGTTGTTCGACCGGCTCAAGCTGCCCGTCCAGAAGCGGACGAAGACAGGTGCCTCGACCGACGTGGAAGTGCTCGAGCAGCTCGCCGCGCTCGGGCACGAGGTGCCGCGCCTGATGATCGAGTACCGGGAGCTGACGAAGCTCAAATCGACGTACGTGGACGCGTTGCCGGGCTACATCAGCGCCGTGGACGGGCGCGTCCATACGAGCTTCAATCAGACGGGCGCGGCCACCGGCCGGCTGTCATCTTCCGATCCGAACCTGCAAAACATCCCCGTGCGCACTAAACGGGGCGGGGAGATTCGGCGCGCGTTCGTGGCGCCGCCCGGCCGCCTCCTCCTGACCGCCGATTACTCTCAGATCGAGCTGCGACTCCTCGCCCATTTTTCGGAGGACCCGTCATTCGTTGCCGCATTCCAGCGCGGTGGTGATATCCACCGTCAGACGGCGGCCGTGATTTTCGGGGTGCCGGAAGCGGAGGTCACCGGCGAGATGCGCGGCCGCGCCAAGACGATCAACTTCGCGACGATCTACGGGCAGGGCGCGCTCGCGTTGTCGCGCCAACTGGGCATCACCCTCGAGGAGGCGAAGGCTTTCATCAAGCAGTACTTCGAGCGCTTCGCCGGCGTGCGGGCCTGGCTCGATCGCACGATCGAGGAGGCCCGCCACAAAGGCTTCGTCGAGACGCTGTTCGGGCGGCGGCGCTACATCCCCGAGATCAGGGACCGCAATTTCAGCATCCGGGCATTCGGCGAGCGCACGGCGAGCAATTCCCCGCTGCAGGGCTCGGCGGCCGACCTGATCAAGATCGCCATGATCCGGATTCACGCCGCGCTGCGAGAGGCCAAGAATGATGCTAAGATGGTCCTGCAGGTCCACGACGAGCTGGTCTTTGAGCTCCCCGAAAGTGAAGCGGCGGAGGCTGGAGCCCTTGTAAAACGCGAGATGGAGGGGGTGGCAAATTTACGGGTCCCCCTGCTCGTAACTCTCGGTGCTGGAAAGAATTGGATCGATGCCAAGGGTTAAGCACGCCTCTTGCAGGATTGGGGGGAAGTGCCCACAATAGGGGCGTCGATGCAGGGTTTTCACGGTCGACGCCCTTTCGCGCCCGGAGGGTAACGCGGTGAAGTCACGCGGTTTCACACTGATCGAGCTGCTGATCGTGGTGGTGATCATCGGGATTCTGGCGGCATTCGCCATCCCGAAGTTCGCCAACACGAAGCAGAAGGCCTACGTCGCCCAGATGAAGTCCGATCTCAGGAACCTGGCGACGGCGGAGGAGGCCTTCTTCTATGATAGCACGTTCTATTCGAGCAACCTGGCGGCGTTGAACAACTTCAGTTCGTCCACCGGCGTGACGCTCACGATTGTCACATCGAGTCCGGGCGGCTGGTCGGCCCGCGCCGTGCACTCGCAGACCACACGCCAGTGCGTTCTGTTCCAGGGGAACGCGCCGGCCCTCGCCCCGGCGACAACCGAGGGCAGGATTACCTGCACGTAGACCCGCCCTATCGGGAATTCCAACGCCGCCGTGAGGGGATGCGATTCGCCCTCAACGGCGGCGTTTGGCTTCACCGGCACAAGATCAGGGGTGAACCGATGGTCCACCTCGTGAGCTCAGATAAGGAACGGCTGCTCGAGCTGGGGCGCGCATTGGGGTTTCAGCCGCGCTGGCTGCAGTACAAGCCGCTCAAGGACCCCGACACGGGTGTACGAGTCGAGGCGTGGCACTGGGACGTGTGGGGCGAGAAGCTGCAGCTCTTGTAGCTACGTCACCTCTTCAACATCAGCCTCACGGCGCGGGGCGCGGACGCCCGGCCACCAGTTCCAGCGGCCGGCGATGTGCATGATCGCGGGCACGAGGACCATGCGGATCAACGTGGCGTCGAGCAGCACCGCGATGGCAAGGCCGAACCCGATGAACTGTACAGCCAGCACGCGCGTAAAGGCGAAGCTTCCGAACACGATGATCATGATCAACGCGGCGAAGGTGATCGTGGAGGCGGTGGCGGACAGGCCCTCCATGGTCGCGTGATCGTTGCGGCCGGTCTTGTCGAAGACCTCCTTCACGCGCGTCAGCAGGAACACTTCGTAGTCCATCGAGAGGCCGAACACCGTGGCGAAGACGAGCACCGGCACGACGACGAAGATGGCCTCGGTGGGCCCGTCGAGGCCGAACAGACTCGAGCCATAGCCGTGCTGGAACACGAGCACGGTGATGCCGAAGGCGGCACCTACCGATACGCAATTGAGCACCACGGCTTTCAGCGGAACGAGCACGGAGCGGAACGCGATCAGCAGCATGATCGCCGTGACGCCGAGGATCATGGCCACGATGCCGGGAAAGCGGGCGAGCAGGTTCTCCTGGAGATCGAGACTCGACGCCGCGAATCCGCCGACGAGGATGTCACTACCGCGCAGGCGCGTGCTGTGCGCGATCGTACTCCGGACGTGGCGGGCGAGGTCCATCATCCCGGTGAGCGAGACCGAGTCGGCCGCGATGACGTCCATCAACGTCGTGCGCTCGTCCCGGCTGAGATACGCGTTGAAGAACTCCGGATAGCGGTCGCGCACCGAGTCCGCGTCGCTGTAGAACATCGCGAGCTGCAGCGTAGACAGTCCCGGCCGCAGCGTCGCGACGCTGCGGACTTCGCGCACGCGAGGGTCTTTCGCGATGGAGTCGCTCAGCGCCTTCAGCCCTCCCAACCAGCGACCCGAGAGCGCGGACCCGCCGGCGGGGAGCTCTACCACCACCCGCAGCGGCTGGATCACGCCGCTCGCTCCCATCTCTCGCAGCGCGGCCAGCCCTTGTCCCGATTCGGCGTCGGGCGGAAACCAGTTCCGCACGGGCAATCCGATCTTGATTTGGGTGAGGGGGAAGGTGAGGAGCGCGGCGACGCTGCCGCCCCCGAGGATCGCGCGCCACGGGTGGTGGCCGAGCCAGCGCGCCCAGCGCTCCCAGCCCTGGGGGGTGTGGATCCAGGCGAGCATGCGCGCCAGCCACTTGGGGCGGTCGATGTTGCGACCGAGGATCGCCAGCAGCGCAGGCAAAAACGTCGTCGCGAGCAGTACCGCCACCGCGACGACGATCAGTCCGCCGAGCCCGACCGAGCGCGTCTCGGTCAGCGGCGTCAGGATCAGCGCACCGAACCCGACCACCACCGTCAGTCCCGATGTCACGATCGCCGACCCCGCCGTTTGAATTGTGCGGATCGCGGCATCGAAGGGTGACAAGCCGCGATTCAATTCCTCGCGAAACCGGGTGACGATGAGCAGCGAGTAATCGATGCCGACGCCGAGGCCGACCATCGTCGTGATGTTCAGCACGAACACGGACATCATCTGGAATTGGGCGGCGACGGCGACGATGCCCAGCGCGATCGTGATCGCGAGGATGCCCACGATGATCGGCAGCGTCGCCGCGACGAGCGCGCCGAACGCGAGCACGAGCACCGCGAGCACCAACGGCAGGGCACGCGCTTCGCCCTGGCGCGTATCCTCGGCGCTGACCGTGCGGACGTCATAGTCGAGCGCCGGGTTGCCCGTCACCTTGACGTCGAAGCCGTCCGCGCGGGGCAGCTGCGCCAGGGTACTCCGCACCGTCTCGCGCAGGTCCGGCACGACAGTCCGGCTCACGTCGTTGGTGCTGGCGGGCGTCAGGGCGGCGATGAGAAAGGTCGTGCGGCGATCGGCGGTCACAAAGGTGGATTCACCGATGCTGCGGACGGAAACGACCTGGCTGATGTACGGCTGCCGCCGGAGCGCCGCCGCAAGCGAATCGAGCACCGTCACGAACCGGGGATTGGTGTACCGCACGGGCCCGTGCACGACGATGGCGACGTATTCGGCTATGGGGTTTGGAAACGCTTCGCGGATGAGCTGGGATGCGCGCGCCGATTCGGTTTGCTCGAAGTTCATGCCGCGCAGCGCAAGCACGCGTTGCACGTGCGTAGCCTTGGGGACGAACAGCAGCGCGACGATCGCCCACGCGCCGATCACCCAGGCGCGCCAGCGGACGATCTGCCTCGCGGGTAACGCGATCACCTATGACCCAAGCACATGCGGGCCACAATCATAGAGACGTGCGAAGTGCAAAGCTAGCGTCGCGGCATTGGATCTTCGCATATTGCGCGCATGGTGGAACGTCGGCTCACCGGAATGATCGCCGCCGCAGGCGTGCTCATCGTCCTGTTCATTTTCTGGGACGTGTTCCGTCCTACGCCCCAACCGGTCGCGGCCGAGGGCGACGGGCCGGTCCGCATCGCGGAGCCGCCGCCGGTCCCGCAGCAGGTCGTTCCGCCCGAAGCGCCGCCGTCGTCGGCCACCACGACGACCCAGGGGAACGCCGTGCCGCTCGATCCCGGCGGCCGCGAGCCTTCCTACATGGAGCTCATGGCCCGCTCGGAGACGCGGCGCCGGATCCGCGCGAGCGCGTCGACCACGTACTTGAGCGAGATGATCGACGCGAGCGGCGATTCGATGCTGCGGCGCTGGGAAAACCGCCAGACGGCGCCGATCCGGGTGTTCTTCGCGCCCACCCATGCCGCGAATTTCCAGCCGGCGTTTCTGGACGCGATCAAGACCGCGTTCGGCCTCTGGGTCGATGCGGGCGTTCCGGTGCGTTTCGAGTTCGACGCCGATTCGACGAATGCCGAAGTCACGGTCAAGTGGAGGATCCAGTTCGAGATCGAGCGGACCGGCCAGACTGACGTCACCTGGGACGAGAACGGGCACATCCAGTCCGCGATCCTCACGCTGGCGACGTTCGATCCCAAAGGTCGACCGATGGACGTGGATGACATTCGCGTCGTCGCGGCGCACGAAGTCGGGCACGTGCTCGGCCTCGATCACTCGAAGGACTCGACGGATCTCATGTTCCCGACCGCCAGGGTCCGCGACCTGTCGGATCGTGACGCCCGTACGGTGTTGCTGTTATATCAATTGACACCGGGGAGTTTGCGCTGAGCCCACGCAGTATCACGTCATTTCTGACTCACGTCACACCTCCACCAACATCATCGCTGGCGCAGGCCCTCGACACGCGCGTGCGCGAGGCCGAGCTGATCGAGCCGCTCCCCGATGGCGCAGTGCGCTGCTTTGCCTGCGGCCACCGCTGCCTCGTGAAGCCGGGCCGCCGCGGCATCTGCAAGGTTCGATTCAATAAGGAGGGGAAGCTCTTCACCCCGGCGGGATACGTCGCCGCACTGCAGTGTGACCCAACCGAGAAGAAGCCTTTCTTCCACTGCCTCCCCGGGAGTGACACGCTCACCTTCGGAATGCTCGGCTGCGACTTTCACTGCGGGTACTGCCAGAACTGGCTGACCTCGCAGGCGCTGCGCGACGACACGGCCGGCGTGATGCCCACCGACGTGACGCCCGAGGCGCTGGTCACCCTGGCGCAGCGCCAGGGCGCGCGCATGGTGGGATCGTCCTACAACGAGCCACTGATTACCGCCGAATGGGCCGTCGACGTCTTCAAGGTCGCGCGGCGCGCGGGTCTCAAGACGGCGTTCATCTCGAACGGCAACGCGACGCCCGAGGTGCTCGACTACATCCGGCCCTGGACCGATTGCTACAAGATCGATCTCAAGGCGATGGACGATAAGCGTTATCGCGAGCTGGGCGGCGTGCTGCAGCACGTGCTCGACGCGATCCGGATGGTCCACGAACGGGGTCTTTGGCTCGAGATCGTGACCCTGGTCGTGCCCGGTTTCAACGACGACGAGGGGCAGCTGACCCGGGCGGCGGAGCTGATCGCCTCCGTGTCGGCGGAGATCCCCTGGCACGTGACGGCGTTCCACAAGGATTACAAGATGACCGACCCCGACAACACACCGGCGGCGACGCTGCTCCGCGCCTGCGAAATTGGCGCCCGGGCGGGTCTGCGCTTCGTGTATGCGGGCAATCTCCCCGGGCGCGTCGGCCGCTGGGAGCACACCTATTGCCCCGATTGCGGGGACTTGCTGATCGAGCGCTACGGCTACGTCATCAAGCAGCAGCGGGTGGGAGCCGATGGACGCTGCCCCTCCTGTAGCCGGCGGATACCAGGCGTTTGGTCGTAGTCCTGTTACTGGTTGTGCTACAGGGTTTCTTGACCCCGGCGCTCGGGCCCCGGGGCACGCCACCCGCACTCGACTCCGCGGCCTTCGACGCCGCAGTCCTGGCCGGGATACGGGAAGGCGTCTACCCCGGAGCCGCGCTCGTCGTCGGCCGGCACGACACGATTCTGTTCGCGAAGGGCTACGGTCACCTGACGTGGAACGCGGCGAGCGCCGCGGTGACCGCCGACAGCACGATCTGGGATCTGGCGTCGCTCACAAAAGTCGTCGCCACCACTCCGGCGATGATGCTGCTCGTCGAGCAGGGCAAGGTCGTGCTCGACTCGCCGGTCGCGCGCTACGTCCCGGAGTTCAACGGTCCTGGGACTGCGTCCATCACCGTGCGCCATTTGTTGACGCACACGTCCGGGCTGCGCGCGACCCTGCCCGCGATCCGAGAAGCGCACGACAGTGCTGAGGCGATGCGCATGGTGCTGACGACCGTGCCGATCGCGCCGCCGGGCTCGCGGATGGTGTACTCCGATCTGAATGCCATTCTGCTCGACGAAGTCGTGCGGCGCGTCAGCGGCGTCTCCCTTGACGCATTCGTCACGCGCGCCGTCTACGCGCCACTCGGCCTCGATCAGGACATGCTGTTCCGACCGCCGAAGCGCCTCGAGAGACGGATCGCCCCGACGAACCTGTGGCACGGACATCCGATCGCCGGCGTGGTCAACGATCCGAGCGCCTGGAAGCTGGGCGGTGTGTCGGGGAACGCCGGAGTCTTCGCGACGGCGCGCGGAGTCGCGCGTTTTGCGCAGTTCATGCTCAACGAAGGCGCGCTGCCCGGCCGGCCACGGATCATAAAGAAGGAGACGGTCGAGCAGTTCACGCAGATTGCAGTACCCGCGCGTCACGGCGTCAGCGCGCGAACGCTGGGGTGGGAGGCGCTGCCGACGGGGGAAGAGACATCGAGCGCGGGGACGCTGTTCGGTCCGCGCAGTTACGGGCACACCGGCTGGACCGGCACCTCACTCTGGGTCGACCCCCAGCGCGACGTCTTCGTCTTGCTGCTCACCAACCGCGCCTTCGATCCACGAACGCACCATTCGTTTACGAAGCTGAAAGAGGTTCGCGGGCGCGTCGCGGACGCCACGGCACGCGCCGTCGATGCCAGCCCCTGACATCGCCGAGCCGACGCTGATCTACGACGGCGAATGCGGAATCTGTCAGCAGGCCGTCGCGCTCCTGCGCCGGTGGGATCGGGAACAGCGCCTCGTGTACGTGCCGTTTCAGGACGGCGCACGTGTCGCGCGGTTCGGCATCGCGCTGCCGGCGCTCGCCGCAGCCATGCATGTGGTGTTGCCGGATGGACGGGTGTACGCGGGCGCCGATGCGGTGCCCGAGCTGCTCCGGTTGCTGCCGGGGAAACGGTGGCTGGCGCCGCTCTTTTGGATCCCCGGCGTGCTGCCGGTCGCTCGCCGGATCTACGCCTGGATCGCGCGGCGGCGACACTGTCTGGTGCGCGGTATTCCGGGTCGCTAGGTTCGCACGTAGGAGATATGGCGTGACGACTGCTTTGCTGAGTGCTGACACCATCCGCCAGGCCTTGCGCCAGGTGAAAGACCCCGAGCTCGACATGAACATCGTCGATCTCGGGCTGGTCTACGACGTCGAGATCGACGACGGAGGCGGTTTGGTGCGCATCACGATGACGTTGACCTCACCGGGTTGTCCCGCCGGACCGATGATCACGAACGACATCTACAAAGTCGTCCGCGCCATCGACGGCGTGAAAGACGTGGACATCGATATCGTGTGGGAGCCGTACTGGACCCCGGACCGCATCGATCCGAAGATCCGCGCGATGCTGGGGTTCTAGCGCAACGCTTCGAGCAGCGCGTCACCCAATACTTCGATTTGCCACCGCCGGAGCTCAGCGACGTGCTCGAGTCCGGCACGATTCGCCGGCCGAGCCCGCGCCACCGCTTCCAAGGTTCCCCGCCCGCACAATACGCCCGGCTCGAGCCCGAGCTCCGTCGCGACGCGATTGCGCACCGCTTTGAGCTGCTCTACGCGCGCATCGACGCCTGGATCCTTCGGGAGCCGGGGAGGCCGCGTGAGCTTCGGCAGCTCGCTCTCGCGGAGCGCCTTGGCCCTGGCCACTGCCTCGAGCAGCGCATCACCATGACGACGCGCCAGCGAGCTCGGCAGATCGCGGACATGTGAGAGATCGGCACGGGTGGCGGGCAGCGCGCGGCTGACGGCGAGCAGCGCCTCATTGCCGATGATTCTGAACGGCGCCTTGTCCTCTCGTTCGGCGACAGTATCCCGCCAGCGATGCAGCAGTCGCAGCGCAGCAAGACTCCGGGAAGCCAGTCCCTTCGCGCCTTTTAGGCGTAAGTAACTGTCGTCATCGGAACCGGGTGCCATGCCGGTCCAGCGTAGCGATTCGAGCTGCTTGAACTCCTCCTGAGCCCAGCGGAAACGCCCCAGCGTCTGGAGCCGCTGCTCCAGTGCGTCCCGCAATGCGAGGAGATACCGCGTATCGGCGGCCGCGTACGCGAGCATGGATGGGGTCAGCGGGCGGATGGACCAGTCGGCTTTCTGGTGCTGCTTGTCGAGCTTTACGCCGACGTACTTCTCCAGCAACGCCGCGAGTCCGATGGCCGGCTCGCCGGCGAGCTGCGCGGCGATCCGCGTGTCGAACAGGTGGGCGGCACGGACCTCGTAATCGCGGTCGAGGACGCGGAGGTCGTAGTCCGCGTCGTGGAAGGTTTTTTCGAGCTGCGGGTCGGCGAGCAGCGCGCCAATCGGGCTGAGATCGGCAATGGCAACCGGGTCGATGAGCGCCGTCTGCGTCGGGCTCGAGATCTGTATCAGGTAGATGCGGTCGCGGTAGCGATGAAAGCTCGCGGCTTCAGTGTCCACGGCGACGCGCGCCTCGCGCCGCACGGCACCGGCGAACGCGGCAAGCTCGGGTGCGGTGTCGATATACTGCGGAGCGCTCACTCCTCCTTCCCGAGCACCTCCAGGCCGGCGGCGATTTCTTCCAGCGCCTTGGCCAGGGTCTTGTAGAATTCCGCATCGGGGGGCCCGGGAGGGGCACCTCCGAACGGATCGCCCGCATATTTGCGAGCCATTCGCGCCGCATGACGGATGTAATCGGTGGCAACTCGCATGGATCGCTCCGCAGTGTTGGAAACAAAGATACGTAGCACCTTCGCCCCGTGCAGTCTCGGCGCCTGGCCGACACCGCTCATGGCGCGCGCCGAGCTCGCGCGCGCACTTGGGCTGGATGCGCTGTGGCTCAAGCGGGAGGATCTTGCCGGCGGCAACAAAGTGCGGGGACTCGAATTCCTGCTCGCCGGTGCGCCGGCGCGATCTGTGTTCGTGACCGCCGGCGGCACGGGGTCCAGTCACTGCCTCGCGACGGCGCGCGCGGCGAAGCATTTGGGTCACCGTACCGCCCTCGCATTGTTCCCCCAGCCCGAAACGGATGCGAGCAGCCAGGTGAGCCGCGCGATCGCGGATGCGGCGGACCTCGTCATGCGTGCGTCGTCCATCGCGACGCTGCCCTGGGCCCTGCTCCGCGTTTGGCGCGCGGCGCATCGCATCGCGGTGGGCGGGGGGAGGCCACACTGGATCCCCGGCGGTGGCGCGGACCCGCGCGCCGTGATCGGACATTTTCTCGCCGCACTGGAATTGGGAGCGCAGCTCGACACGCCCCCCCCGCCCGACGCGATCGTCGTGCCGCTCGGCACCGGTGGCAC
>Ga0134079_10000106_pt1 | contig 19364 bp, 16 predicted proteins | sample 15_taG_2_FD_119770 | JGI IMG/M metagenome (GOLD analysis project Ga0134079, IMG submission 119770) | Grasslands soil microbial communities from the Angelo Coastal Reserve, California, USA - 15_D_Rain_40cm_2_09182015 | ecosystem: Environmental > Terrestrial > Soil > Grasslands ...
CACGGCTGCGTCGTAGAACGCCTCGCTGGCGGTCGCCGCTTTGAGCTCGCGGATGCGCCGAATCCATTTTACGAACTCGGGCTCGACGTGCTTCGTCCCGCCGCCCAAGTACATGAGCTCGAGATGGGTGTGGCAATTGACGAGCCCGGGCATGAGATCCGCATCAGGAAAATGGAGCGACTGCACGCGGCGAGGGGTTGGGACGGTGCGGTTTGGACCGACCGCGGCGATGCGGCCGTTTGCATCAATGAGAACGGCTCCGTCTTCGATGGACGGCGCCGTAACAGGATGGACCCGGCCAGCTCGGATGCGGAGCATGAAGCGGTATCCGGTATTGGGTATTCGGTACTCGCGCTGCGACTACCGCATACCGAATAGCAAATACCGAAGACCGCTCACGGTGTCACCCCGACCCCGAACGGTGAATGAACCTGGCACACCTGCGTCGGCTCGGTGCCCGGATAGAACCACTCCCAGCGGCGCACCTCGAGCGGACAGAACGGCGTCGCGAGGAAGCCGTTGGACCAGTCGATCTCGCGGGTGACGAGCGCGTCGGGCCGGCCCCAATCAGGCGGCGGCGGGCGCCGCTCGTAGACGTCGCGCATGAACTTGGTCCACGCCGGCGCGACGATGCGGCCGCCGCCGGCGTTGTTCATGATGCGGCGCTGCAGATCGTACCCGATCCAGATGCCCGTCACGATTTCGGGCGTGAACCCCACGAACCAGGCGTCGGTGTAGTCGTCCGTCGTCCCGGTTTTCCCCGCCATCGGAATCCTCAAGCCTCCCACCGCGCCCGCGGCCGTGCCGCAGCGATGCGGGCCGCTCCCCGGCTGGCAACGCATCACGTCGCGCAGCATGTCGAGCATCAGCCAATTGTGCTCGGGGTCGAGCACCTGCTCCTTCTTCACCGTGGACTGGTAGAGGATGTTGCCCTGGCGGTCCTCGATGCGCTGGATGCCGATGGGGTCGACGCGCGTGCCGTTATTGGCGAACGACGTGTACGCCGCGATGAGCTCCATCGGTGACACCTCGCGCGCGCCGATGTGGATGGAGGGATAGGGCGGCAGCGGCGTGGTGATGCCATAGCGGCGCGCTTCGCCGATCACCGCCGCTTCGCCGATCCCCATTCCCAGCTTGATCGTCGAGAGGTTGCGCGAGAGGTACAGCGACATGCGCATCGGAACGGGGCCGAGCGTGGTGTCGTCGTAGTCTTTGGGCTGCCACCGCGAGCTGTCGAGCTGGATCACCGGCGAATTGAGCGGCGAGTCGTCCAGCATCGTGTCCACCGGATATCCCGCGCGCACCGCGGCCGAGTAGACGAACGGCTTGAACGTCGAGCCCGGCGGCCGCCTGGACTGCGTCACCCGATTCCATTTCGAGTCGGAGAAGTCTCGACCCCCGACCATGGCCAGAATGTTTCCGGTCTTGGCGTCGATCGCGAGCAGCGCCGCCTGCAGGTACGGCGCGAACGGCCCCTGTTCGTCGGGCGTCGCCCGGCCCTGCTCCAGATACTGCCGGTACGACGTGCCCTCGAACTTGCCGTTCGAGTACACGCCCGATTCGATCTCGCTGAGCTGCGACTCGAGCGACTGCTCTGCCGCCTCCTGCATGTCGAGGTCGAGCGTCGTGTAGATCCGGAGGCCCTTCTCGTACAGATCGCGGCCAAAGCGCGGCTCGAGGAAAGAGGTGCGCAGCCACTCGACGAAGTACGGCGCGACGTCGCCGTAGCTCGTTCGGCGGGTCGTCAGGACGAGCGGATAAGCCTTCCAGAACTCGACGTCCTCCGGGCTCAGGAATCCCTGATCGCGCATCAGATTCAGGACGGCATTGCGCCGCAGCACGGCGCGGTCGGGATGGGTGCGGGGGTTGTAGTTGCCGGGGGCCTTCGGCAGCGCCGCGAGCGTCGCGGCCTCGGCGACGTTCAGGTCCCGGGCGGACTTGCCGAAGAACACCTGGGACGCCGCCTCCACACCAAAGACGTTGGGTCCGAGGCTGATCTGGTTGAGGTACAGCTCGAGGATCGTGTCTTTGCTGAAGTTGCGCTCGAGCTCCACGGCCACGCGGGCTTCGCGCAACTTGCGGGCGATCTTCTTTTCACGGCCGAGGCGCTCGGGGAAGACGTTGCGCGCGAGCTGCATCGTGATCGTCGAGAAGCCCTGCGTGTAATGCAACGTCAGGGCGTTGGCCTTGAGCGCGCCCAGAATCCGCCAGTAGTCGATGCCGTTGTGCGCGTAAAACCGCTTGTCTTCGACGGCGATGAACGCCTGCCGGACGTGCACGGGAATCTGCTCGAGCGGCAGCACGGTCCGGAGCTCGATGCCGAGCTCGCTGATGAGCCGGCCGTCGGCGGCGTAGACCTTGGACGTCTGCAGCTGCTCGTGACGCGAATTGCCGGGCGCCAGGCGCATGATGCTGGGGCAGCGGTCGCCGGAGCAGACGCGCGTCCACGAACCGTAGGCGAGGCCGCTGCCGTACAGCAGGGCCAGCACGGTCGTGATAATCGCCCGCCGCCGCTGGATCGGATCGTACCACCAGCGAATGAAAACCGGGCGGCGAAGGGCGGCGGAGGGCGGCGCAGGGGGCGTCGAAAAAGCCATCTGTAATACAACCTAATGAGGCGGTAAATTCGCCGCCATGACAAAGGCTAACGTATTGCAAGAATTAGAGTGGCGCGGGTTCGTCCAGCACGCGACGCCGGGCCTCGCCGCGCATTTCGCCAAGGGGCCGGTCACCGTGTACTGCGGGTTCGACCCGACCGCGCCGAGTCTCCAGATCGGCAATCTCGTGCCGCTGATGTTGCTCGCCAATCTGCAACGTAGCGGTCACCGGCCCATCGTGCTGATGGGCGGCGGGACAGGCATGATCGGCGATCCCGCCGGAAAACCTGGTGAGCGCCAGCTGCTCTCCAAGGAACAGATCCGCGAGAACGTGCACCGCATGCGCGATCAGGCGGCGAAGATCCTCGAATTCGGCGCCGGTCCTACGGCAGCGCTGTTGCTGGACAATGCAAAGTGGCTGGTCGAACAACGCGTGATCGATTTCCTCCGCGATGTCGGGAAGCATTTCACCGTCAACATCATGCTGCAGAAAGAATCCGTGCAGTCTCGGCTCAGCACCGGGCTGTCGTACACAGAATTCAGTTACATGCTGCTGCAGGCGTATGACTTCCTCCACCTGTTCAGAGAACGGCAGTGCACCATGCAGGTGGGAGGGACGGAGCAATGGGGCAACATCACCGCGGGGATCGACCTGATTCGCCGCGTGGAGAATGGCGAAGCGCACGGCCTCGTCGCTCCGCTCGTCACCATGGCATCCGGGCAGAAGTTCGGCAAGACGGAGGCGGGCGCGATCTACCTCGATCCGCAGCTCACGTCTCCGTACAAGTTCTACCAGTTCTGGATCAACACGGATGACCGCGACGTCGAGAGTTACCTGAAGCTGTTCACGTTGAAGTCACGCGCAGAAATCGATGCCGCGATGGCGGAGCACAAGCGCCACCCGGCCGGGCGCGCGGCGCAGCGTGCGCTCGCCGCGGACGTCACGAGCCGCGTGCACGGCGCGGAGGTGCTGTCGGGAGTTCAGGCGGCGTCCGCTATTCTGTTCGGAGAAGAGCAAGCCGAAGTCCACCCACAGGTGTTCGACATCCTGGCGACTGAAATCCCGACCGTCGCCGTCGAGGGTCCCGCGGACGGCGTCGCGCTGGTCGATCTCGTCACCCGCTCGGGTCTCGCCAAATCCAAGAGCGAGGCGCGCCGCAGCATCGAGCAGGGCGGCATTTACGTCAATCAGCAACGCATCAACGACGTCGCCCGGACGATCGAATCCCGGGACTGGATCGGGGGGCGGAATCTCCTGCTGCGCAAAGGGAAGAAGGAATACGCGCTCCTGAGACGCGGGGGATAGTCGTGGATGGGCGTGTATCTCTCACATCAAGTCATCTAGCACCTCGATCACCTTCTCCATCTCCTCCACCGTGTTGTAGCAGTGCGGCGAGAGCCGGATCGAGCCTTCGCGCAGGCTGCACACGACGCGCGCGCGCTTCAAGCCGTGATAGGCCTCCGCCGCCTTGGGTGGAGCGACGCAGAGGATCGCGGATCGATGTCCGTTCTCAATGGGAGACGTGATGCGCAGCCCATTCTCCTGCGCCCACTTCACCACCGGCTCCTGCACCGCGCGCGTCACCTCGGCGATCTCCCGAACACCGACCTCCAGTACCAGCCGCAGCGACGACGTGAAGCCGACGAAATCCTGATATGGCAGCGTGATCATTTCGAAGCGGCGCGCGTCCGCGCGGAATGTCGGATTGTACTCGGTGAGCCGTGAGAAGTCGTCGGTCCCCTCGAACGCCATCCAGCTGATCATCGTCGGCGCGAGGCTGGGGATCAGCTCCTTGCGCACGTAGACGAAACCCGAGCCCCACGGGGACAGGAGCCATTTCTGGCCCCCGCACGCGAGAATGTCGATCGGGATTTCGCGCACGTCGAGCACCGAGTTGCCAATGCCCTGAATGCCGTCGACCACGAGGTACGTGCCGTTCGCCCGGCATGCCGCGCTCAGCTTCTTGAGATCGGCGCGATAGCCGTTCGAGAATTGCACGAACGACACCGCCAGCACGCGCACGCTCGGGTCGCGGAGCCGTGAGAGCAGATACTCCTCGTCGGGCCACCCTTCGGCGCTGACACGCGCGACCTCGACCTTGATCCCCCGCTCTTTCAGTGCGAGCCAGGGATAGACGTTGGCCGGAAACTCCTTGTCGGACAGCAGCACCGTCTCGCCGCGTTGGAGCGGCAAGGTCTGCGCGGCGAGGTTCAAGCCGTAACCGGTATTCGTCGCGAGGGCGATCTCGGACGGATCGGCGTTGATGAGCTGCGCGACGCCGAGGCGTGCTTCGGCCAGTCCGGTGAAGAGCTCGCGATCGGGCAACAGGTGCGGCGCCGTGCGTTTCGCCGTGAACTCATCGAGCGCGCGCCGCGTCCGCTCCGGAATCGGGCCGATCGATGCGTTGTTCAGGTAGACCGTGTCGGCGGTCCAGGGGAACTCGGAGGTGCGCAGCGCCTTGAAAGTCTCGCGCAGCGCACGGACGTGCGTCGGGTGATAGGCGATTTCGGTCACGCGGCTCTTCCCAGACCGCGGACGTCGAGGGCGTCGCGCAAGCCGTCACCGAGCAGATTGAGACCGAGCACCGCGAGACCGATCGCCAGCCCGGGGGCGATCGAGACCCACGGTGCCACGCGCAGCAGATCGCGGCCTTCCGCCACCATCGCGCCCCACGACGGCTGCGGTGGTTGCGCGCCGAGGCCGATGAACGACAGCGCGGCCTCGGCCATGATCGCGCCGCCGATGCCGAGGGTGGCCGCAACAATCACGGGCGCGACGACGTTGGGCAGCAGGTGGCGCGTGATGATGCGCGTATCCGAGGCGCCGAGCGCGCGGGCCGCCTGCACGTACTCGAGTCCGCGCGCGAGCAGCACCTGGCCGCGGACGAGCCGCGCCATCCCCGCCCAGCCCACGATGCCGATCACGACGAACACGACGGGCAACGAGGGCTTCACGGCGGCGGCGATGGCGATGAGCAGGAGCAGCGAGGGGAAGGCGAGCGTCACATCGGCGACGCGCATGATCATGCCGTCGATCCAGCGGCCGTAGTAACCCGACACGAGTCCTAACGTCACGCCGAGCGCCAGGGCGATCGACTGGCTGATCAAGCCGACGGCGAGCGACAGGCGGGCCCCGTACAGCACGCGCGACAGCACGTCGCGCCCCTGCGCGTCGCTGCCGAGCAGGAAGGCGCCTGAGGGTGGACGCAAACTTGCAGCGAGATCACCGCGAAACGGGTCACCGGGGGCGAGCCATGGCGCGAGCAGCGCGAGCAGCGCGAGCAGGGCGACTAATCCCAGGCCGAAGCGGGCCCAGGGATCGCGGGCGAGACGTGACCAAAACAGTGGCGCTGCCATGGGGGTGTTCACTACGTTACTCGGGACTCAACTCCCCGGGCAAGCGGATACTGGCGTGAACCGCGATACACCGTTCACCCTCGTGCTGGGCGGCGGCGGCATGAAGGGGCTCGCCCATATCGGGGTCATTCAGGCGCTCGTCGAGCGCGGGCACCGTCCGACCCGGATCATCGGGTCGAGCGTGGGGGCGCTCGTCGGCGCCGCGTGGGCCGGCGGCATGGGCATCGCGAAGCTCCGCGAGATCGCGCTGGGCCTCAGGCGCAAGGACGTGTTTGCGGTCGCGCATGCCGACATGGCCTTCAAGCGCATGCGCTCCCCGGCGCTGTTCAAGCGCGAGCCGCTCGAGCACCTCATCGCCCGCACTGTCGGCGATCTCACGTTTCAACAGCTCGACCCGCCCGTCGTCGTCAACACGGTCGATCTCAACTCCGGGATGCAGGTCTGCTGGGGCCTCCCGGGTCTCGACGACATTCGCGTGGCCGACGCGGTCTTCGCCTCGTGCGCGCTGCCGGGCTACTTCCCGCCGCACGAGATCGGCGGCCGGTTCTACGTCGACGGCGCGGTGGTCTCGAACGTCCCCTTCGACGCGGCCCGCGCCCTCGGCGCCGAGCTGATCGTCGCGGTAGACGTCTCGGCGTCGAGCGTGCTGACGGCGGACGCCCAGGACGAAGGCTTCGCGGGCGTGTTCGCGCGCGCGACGGAAATCCTGATGGAGACGCTGCTCGAGCAGCGCGTGCGCACGTGGACGACGCCCGCGGTCTACTATATCCAGCCGCGCGTCGAGCACGTGACGATGTTCTCGTTCGATCACCTGCGCGAGGAAGTGGAAGAAGGCTATCGCGCGACGAATGCGGCGCTCGAGCGCAGCGACGAGTGGCCCGAACCGGGCGACGTCGGCATCTATCCCAAGCGGCGCGTTCTGGTGCGCGTCGAGCGCGAGCGGTGCATCGGTTGCGGGAACTGCCTCGTGCATGGACCGCAGGGGATGTTTGTGCTGGACTCGGAGCGAAAGGCCGTCGTAACGCAGCCCGACCAGGAATGGTCGCCGATGGACGGCGGGTACATCCGGCACTGCCCGACCTACGCCATCATTGCGCGGCCGGCGGATCAGAAACGTGAAATGATGAAATCGGGGTGATCGTTGGGCGCAGCATGCTGCGCCCCTACGAAGAAACCTGTGATTCGATCTCTCGCAGGTCCCGGATCACGCGGTCCCAGTTGTAGTAGGTCTCGATCGCCTTGCGGCCCGACTGGCCGAGCCGCCGCGCGAGCAGCTGATCGCCGAGCAGGCGTTTGAGCGCCTCGACCACCGAGTCGGCGTCGTCTGGATTCACGACGAGACCCGTTTCCCCGTCGCGCACCGCTTCCGCGAGTCCGCCCGACTGGCCGGCGATCACCGGGAGTCCACACGCGCTCGCCTCGGCCAGCGCGACGCCGAAGCCCTCGACGCGCGCCCCATCGTCGCGGCGCGACACGCCCAGGTACACGTTCGCGGCGTTGAACACCGCCGGCAGCTCCGCCTCCGGCACATTGCCGACGAACCGCACGTGGTCGGCGATGCTCAGCTCCGCGGCGAGCTTCTGGTATTCCTTGCGCTTCTTGCCGCTCCCCACGACGAGGTAGTTCAGATCGATCCCGTCTCTGCGGCAGTGCGCCACGGCGCGCAGCGACATGTCGACGCCTTTGTAAGGCTCGAGCCGCGCGACGGTGAGCGCCCACGCTCCGCCGTTCACGCGGTAGCGCTCGCGCACCGCGCTCGTATCGAGCCCCGGCCGGAATTGCTCGGGATCGGTGCCGAGCGGCACCAGACGCACCGTCTCCGCGAGCGGATCGAGTCCCAATTCGCGCAGGACCTTCTGCGCCTGCTCGCGCGTCCACTGGCTGTTCGCGACGACCGCCACGGCGGAGCCCAACAACGCCTTCGCGGTCTTCCGCGCGAAGCGCGAGTGATGGATGGCGTGCAGCTCCTTGAGCAAATCCCCGCCGTGCACGAACACCCCGTACTTCGTGCCGACCCGCTCATGCATCCACTTCGCGAGATAGGTGCAGGGCCGGATCGAATCACACCACGCAAAGCGCGGCTTGTGCTGGCGGGCCAGCGATGCGACGCGCCGGGACCAGAAGAGCAGGCCCGCGAGATTGCGCAGTGCCCTGCTGGGGAGCGGCAAGCGGTCGACCACGGCGCCGCTGAACCGCACGTCGGAATCGAGGGAGTCGCGGTGTTGTCCGGTCGAAACGAGCAGCTCGCCGCGCGGGTAGCGCCGGGTGATCTCGCCCATCATACGGGCGATGCCGGTCTGCATCGGTGGGAACTCACCCGTCAGGAGGAATGTCCTAGGCGCCGGCGGCATCGTTTTCGAATGTTAACGAAAGCCTTGTTCAACGGGCAAGCAACTCCTCGACCTTGTCCTTGAGGCGCTGGCTGGACCGGCCGTCCAGGGCGTAAAAATAGTAGTCGCGCTGCGCGGCGGCGGCGGCTCGCATGGCCGGCGTGGGATGGAGCGCCTGAGCGATCGCCTCCCCTAGCCGGTCGGGCGCCCCCACGTGCACAAATGCGCCCTTTAGGAACTCGCTGTTGTCCTCGGTGAGCAGCGGCTGGCCGTCGCTGTGGAACAGCCGCGGGAGGTCGTAGACGATGCCGGTCTTGCCCAGGGCGAGGAAGTCGAAGACGGTGCTGGACGCTTCACTGAGCAGGGTGTCCGCGGCCGCCATGTACGGCATGATGTTGTATTCGCTGGGTGGCAGCAGGACGCTGTGCGGGTACCGCTTGACCCGGCGCTCGAAGATGCGATGCTGCCGGTGCGGCGCATACGTTCCCATCCAACTGTAGTGATGGAGCTTGATGATCAGGTTGTAGCGGCCCTCGGTCGCGGTGAAGATCGCGTCCTGGACGTCGTACATGCAGGTCGGCTTGTACGTGGGCGCAAACAACACAGTCGGCCGCTCTGGATCGAGGCCCCAGCGGCGCAGGAGACCGGCACGGTCCGCGTATCGGCCCTGGAAGTACCAATCCAGCTTGGGCAGGCCAATCAGGTGCACCTCGCTCTTTCCCTGAAAACCGGACTCCCGGATGCGCTCCACGCGATAGCGGCCTTCGACAAAGATCTGGTAGCGAGTGCCCTGCTGATGGGAAAGGTTGCGATACAGGATGTTCTTGATCCCGGTGCCGTGGTTCAAGAAACAGAGGAGCGTCCGGCCATACGCCTCGGGGCTCGAGACCGTGTCGCCCGCGATCACAATATCGAAGCCACTCTTCTCCCCGGTGAAGCGATAGCCCTCGCGGACCCATTGATCCACGATCGCCGGACGATGGCGGAAGTTTATGAAGAACCGTCGGACACGCTCCTCGTCCAGCGCAAAGAAGACGTCGTAGCGGTCATCGCGCTGAAACAGCTCGATGACCGGATCGAACGCAGCCTTGTGATAGACGAATCCGATCTTAAAGAGCAGCCGGAGCCGCTTCATCCGTTATCATCTCTGCCATCGCGCGCGTAGCGGCTGAGGTTGGCGGTCGCGTATTCGTACGCCGCCGGTGTGTCGATGTCGATCCAGTGGCTGGAGGGCGGGATCGGCACGGCCTCGAAATCGTGCGCGGCGATGAGCTCCCGCACTCCTTCGGTGATACTGTCCTTGCCACGGGCAATCTGCCGGCCCATGGCATCGAAATAGCGGCGCGTGAGACGAAACACGCCGCAGTCGACGGCGTTGAAGTCGGTCAGTTCCTTGCCGATCTGGGTGATGCGGCCGTCATCGGTCACGACTTTCGTGGCATCGTCCAGGTCGTGCACGAGCGGGATGCGGGAATCCACGAGCAGGCTGTTGCGGCCGGGCGGCGCGGCGACCATCGCGCGCAACGCGTCAGGCGCGACGAGATGGTCCGCCATCGAGAGCAGCACTTCATCCTCACCGGTCTCCAGGATGCGGCCGGCGAGGTGCACGGAGATCCCGTTGCCACGGCGCCATTCCTCGTTCGTCACGACCGTCACGCGGAATCCGAAGTTGTCGTGTGCGCGCAGGTAATCGACGATCGCGTCTCCCCGGAATCCGACGACCACGATGAAGTCGGAAACCCCCGCCGCGGCGAAGTTACGCATGATTGCCGAGAGGATCGTCCCCGCCCCGAGCTGCAGCAGCGTCTTGGGAGTGTCGTCCGACGCGTCGGACAGCCGGCTGCCCCGCCCCGCAGCCGTGATGATGGCTCTCATCTCGCGCGTCCCTTGAGCACGTGCTCGTAGACTGCGGCCGTCTGCTCGGCCGCGCGTCGCCAACTCAGGCCGGCGGCGCGGGCGAGCCCGCGATGGCGGAGCTGCTCGCGCAGGGCTGGGTTTTCGAGAACTCGCGTGATCGCCGCCGCCAGCTCGGCGGCGTCGAGTGGATTGTCGACGAGCACCGCCGCGTCGCTTCCGCCCGTGACTTCGGGGATCGAACCTGTGTTGGCGGCGATCACGGGGCAGCCGCAGCGGAGCGCCTCGAGCACCGGCAGCCCGAACCCCTCGATCAGCGAGGGGAACACGAATGCGTCCGCCGCGGCGTACCACAGCGCGAGCACGTCGTCGGAAACGTCGGATACGTAGCGCACCGCGCCCTCCAGCTGCAGACGCCGAATCAGCCGGCTGGCGCGATGGCTCCTGCCTCCGACACGGATGAGCTGCACGACTGGAATCTTTGCGGCAACAAGCGGGAGCGCGCGCAGCAGCGTCTCGACGTTCTTGCGCGGCTCCTCACTGCCCACGTGCAGCAGCAGCGGCTGTTCGGGCGGCACGCCCAGCGCGTCCCGCGCCTGCGCGCGCGCCGCGGGCCGAAACGGATCGCCGGCTCCCTCCGCGACGACGAACGCATCCTGGGCGGGGTAGGAGAAGCGCGACAGGAAATCGCGGCGCGAGAACTCCGACGGAAAAATGATGGCGGCGGCGCGCCGCAGCGCGTCGAAATGCCCGGTGCGAATTCGCGTGGAGATCCACGGATGGTTGCGCGGATAGCGGAACGCGATGAGATCGTGCACGGTCACGACCGCGGGGGCGGGGGCCACGCCACGGACGCTGGCGCCCATCATCTGGCTCGTCACGTGATAGAGCGCATAGCCGGGCGGGATTCGTCGCGGGTAGTAGTAGCGCGACGCGAGCTGGTACAGCGTGCCGTAGCCCGATTGTTTCGACCACCACGGCCGGCGCTGAACCAGGATCGAGCCGGGATCGCCGCCGGTCCAGCCGTTCGTCACCGCGTGGCGCGGGACGCTTTGTAGCAGCACAGAAACTCGTCGCTCGGAATAGTGGTCGCGCAGCTCGGTGTAGAGATTCCGCACGTAGCGTCCGATGCCGCCCCACAAATGGTCGTTGACGAGGAGAATGCTCATCCGCGGTGATGAATCATCTCCCGAAGCTAGTTATACTGGAACGCCCATGCACGTCGTCGTCGCCTCCCATCACCGGCTCCCAGTCGAAGGCTACGGCGGCCCGCAACGCGTCGTCGTCGCGCTGGTGCGCGGCCTGGCGGCGCTGGGGCATCGCGTCACGATCCTGGCGCAGCCGGGAACGAAAGTCGCCGAAGCGTCCAGGATCGTCGAAGTCGCGCCGCGCATTCTCAAGGATTCCACCGCGGACCTCAAGCGATTCATTCCCGACGGCGCCGACATTCTGCACTCGCATTATCCGCTCAAGCAGGGTCCCAAGGGCGTACCCTTCGTGCAGACCCTGCACGGCAATTGGAAACCGGACACGCCGCTCCCTCCCCACACCATCTTTCTCTCTCGCGATCACGCCAAGCGGCACGGCGGCACGGTCTTCGTCTACAATGGGCTCGATCCCGCCGAATACATCTTTCGCGCGCGCAAGGAGCAGTGGGACCTCTTCCTCGGCAAGCTGCACAGCGATCGCGGGTATCACTGGGCGGTCGAGGCGGCAAAGCGCACCGGCCGGCGCCTCATCATCGCGGGCGGCTGGCGGCCGAGTTTCACGGGATCGATCAAGTACGTCGGCGAGGTCGGCGGGAAGCGGAAGGCGGTGCTGCTCGCCCGGGCGCGCTGCTTGTGGATGCCGGCACAATGGGAGGAGCCGTTCGGCCTGCCCACGATCGAAGCGCTGTTGTCCGGCACGCCGGTGGTCGGCACGCGCCACGGCGCGCTGCCCGAGATCGTGACGCCGGCGGTCGGCGTGTTGCGCGACACGCTGGACGAGCTCATCAGCGCGGCCGAAAAGGTGTCCACGCTCGATCCGCGTGCCTGCCGCGAGCGGGCCGAGCGGCACTTCAGTCATGTGGCGATGGCGGAGTCCTATGTCCGGCTGTACAACCAGATGCTGCAGAAGGGCGAGCTGAAGTAGTTTACACGATTTCGTAGTTCCGATACTCGAACAGCCGCGCGCCCGTCAGCCGCTCGATCCAGTCCGAGAGGTACAGGCGCACATGCGCGAGCCTGAACTCGCGCGGCCCGACCACCCGCTCGGGATCGTGGGCGCGCTCGCGAATCCACTCGGCGGCCGCGCGCGGATGCGTTCCCGCAAACGGCTGCAGCAGCGGAATCCATTCGAGGTGATTGTCGGCTTTCAGCTCCTGCTCCAGCCGCTGCTTCGCCCAGGGATAGATCGTCCGCGAGATCTCGCGCTTCTCGCGGATCGCCTTGGCCGGGCGGGCCCACCCGTAGTGGAACATCTCGGCGTCCGTGGGCCGCGCGCGAATCCTCCGTTCTTCCGGGCCGACGCGAAATCCCTGCGCGCCGTGATACGGCCGGATGTCGCGGCTCCCCCCGAGGCGGATGCAGCGTACTTCGCGCTGATACCAGCGCCGGTTGGTCGCGATGACATCAAACCCGCCGTAGAAGTGGAGGTATTTCACGAGCAGACCCTCCACGCGCTCGTCCTTGTCCCACTCTCGAACCATGTCCCTGAGAATGTGGGCGCCGCGCTCGTGCAGGACTTCGTCGGCCTGGATGTAGATACCCCAGGAGCCGCGGCACGCGTCCATCGCGCGCTGCGTCTCGGCGGAAATCATCCGGTTCCCTTTCGAGAAATCCCACACCGTATCGAGGATGCGCACGCGCGGGTCGGCGATGGACGCGACCAGGTCACGCGTCTCGTCCTCCGATTTGCCCACGTTCACCACGACTTCATCGCATACCTCGAGCACGGACCGGATCGCGGGCACGATCGGGAAATCGATTTTCACGGCGTTACGCACGAGCGTGAACGCGGACAGCATGTCAGGTCCGGAACTGGAGGTTGTAGAGGCGGCGATACAGGCCGTCGGCCGAGAGGAGATCGCCGTGCGTGCCGCGCTCCACGATGCGCCCCTCCGCCAGCACGACGATGAAATGGGCGTGCTGCACCGTCGCGAGCCGGTGCGCGATCACGAATACGGTGCGATGCGCCATGAGCCGCTCGATCGCTTCCTGCACCAGGCGTTCCGACTCGGTATCGAGCGCGCTGGTCGCCTCGTCGAGAATGAGAATCGGTGGATCGCGCAGCAGCGCCCGCGCGATCGCGATGCGCTGGCGCTGGCCGCCGCTGAGCCGCGTGCCGCGCTCGCCGAGAATCGTGCCGTAGCCCTCCGGGAGCCGCATGATGAACTCGTCGGCATTGGCGGCGCGCGCCGCGCCCCGCACCTGCTCGAGCGGCATGTCCCGTAACCCGTACGCGATGTTCGCCAGCACGGTATCGTTGAGCAGTACCGTCTCCTGCGACACGATGCCCATCAAGCGTCGCAGCGAGGAGCGGGTGTAGCGCGTGAGCGGCACACCGTCGATCAGGATGTCGCCGCGCGTCGGCTCGTAAAATCGCGGCAGCAAGTCGACCAGGGTCGTCTTGCCGGCCCCCGACGGCCCGACGATCGCAACGACCTGGCCGCGCTGCACCTCGAGATCGACGTCGCGCAGCACCGCCTCCGCCGGCTCATACTCGAACGACACGCCGCGGAACTCGATGCGCTCGCTGAACTCGGCGTGCGTCTCGCCCGGACGGTCGAACTCCGCCGACGGCAGATCGAGTACCTCGAACACCCGCTCGGCCGACGCCACGGCCGCCGCCATGACCGCCGGGTAGTTCGAGACCGACTTGATCGGCGACATCAGCCTGAGACTCACCGCCAGGAACGTGATCAGCACCGCGGGATCGAGCGTCGCCGCGGTGCCCAGTGCGAGCCGCGTGCCGACGACCAGGATCAGGACGATCATGATGCCGCCGAAGACTTCGCTCACCGGGCTCGTGAGGCTGGAATACCGCTGCGCGCGCAGCACGCGCTTGCGGTAGCGCTCCGCCAGGTCGCCGAACCGCTCCAGCTCGAACGCCTCGGCGACATAGGCGCGGATGAGCTTCGCCGACGCGATCATCTCGCCGACGTGACTCGTGACCTCACCGCGCTCGGTGGCCAGCTCGCGCGAGCGGCGGCGCAGCCGGTTGATCATCGGCCGGATGATGAGGAGCAACACGGGCGCGAGCAGCAGCGACAGCAGCGCGAGCTTCACCGACAAACCGAACAGAATGACCACGTACACGACGATGACGACCACGTTCTGGAGCAGCGACGCGAGGGCCGCGCTCACCGCCGTCTTCACTTGATCGGTGTCGTTGATGACGCGCGCGATCGTCTGTCCCGCGCGGGTACGCTGGAAGTAGCCGAGTGGCAGGGTCTGCAAGTGCCGGAACAGGCGCACGCGCAGGTCGCGGACGATGCCCTCCTGAATCGACACCTGCCCGAGCGCGGCGACGTATCCTGCCACGTTCTTGAGCAGCAACGCGACGAGCAGGACGATGACGACATTGCGCAGCGCGATCTCGGGGGTGCCGGCGCGCAGGAACGGCCCTGCGATCCTGTCGAGCACCGCCTCGACTTGAGACCCACCGTTAGCGGGCAGCGCCGCGTTGCCGAACAGCGTGCGCAGGAAGGGGATCAACAGCACGAACGTGAAACCGTCCAGCACCGACGAGATCACTGTCGCCGCGATCGTCGCGCCGAACAGCGCCTTGTACGGGCGCAGCAGCGACAGGAGCCGCGCGCTGCCTCTGCGGCCGGCCATCAGCGATTACGGCGCGGCGTGAGCAGCGCGACCGGCAGGATCATCTCTTCGGGCGTCGCGCCGCCGTGCAGAAAGGCGCCGCGATAGCGGGCCTGGTATTCACGCAGCTTGGTCGGATAGACAAAGAAGCGGTCGCCGGTCGCGAGCAGGAGCCTCACCCCCAGGCCCTTGGCCGGCAACCCGTACGACTTCAGGTCCTCCACCATGATCGCCGCCTCGGGGTCTTCGGCCCGCAGGTCCTCACCGAACTTGTAGCGCAGGTTGGCGGTCGCGTCGCGCTTCGCAAAGACCGTGGCCGGAGTGTTGCAATGAATCGCGCCATGGTCCGTCGTGAGCAGCACCGGGACGTTGCGGCGCTCGGCTTCCTGGAGAGCGGCGAGGACGGGCGAGCGCTCGAACCAGGTCCGCGTCAGCCCGCGCAGCGCATCGGCGTCGCGCGCGACCTCGTAGAGGATCGCGTTCTCGGAGCGGCCGTGCGTGAGCTGATCGATGAAGTTGAAGACCAGCGCCGTCACGCCCGGCTGCGCGAGATGCGCGGGCAACCGCCGCAGCAGATCGGCGCCGTCGGCCGCGGTGAACAACTTTTCGTACCGCACCGGCACCGGCTCGCCCACCAGCTCCAGGAGCTGCTCGGTCAGCAGCTCGGCCTCGTGGGAGTTGAGACTCTCGTCGTCGGTCGGGGCGCCCCACCACTCGGGATGGCGCGCCGCGATCTCCATCGGGAAGAGACCGCTGAAAATCGCGTTGCGCGAGAACGGCGTCGCGGTGGGAAGAATGCTGTAGTAATGCGACTCCTCGAGGTCGAACAGCGGCGTGATCAAGTCGCGAATTACCTCCCACTGGTCGAGCCGCAGGCAGTCGATCAGCATGAACACGACGCGCCCGGTGGTCTTCAGCGCCGGCACCAGAAATTCGGCGCCGACATCGACGGAGAGCGGCGGCCGGTCCCGCTCCGGGTCGGCGAGCCAGCGTGGATAGTGCTTGGTGATGAAGCCCTGGAAGTCCTTGCGCAGGCTCTCCTGCAGCGTGCGGAGCGCTTCCTGAAGACCCGGCTCGTCGGCCGCGGCGAGCCGCACCTCCCAACGCGCCAGCTCGGCGACAAGCTCGCTCCACTCGCGCCACGCGAGCGTGGCACCGCGACGGCCTTCGAGCTCGCGGAAGCGCGTGACGAAGTCGCGGGCGAGGCGCTGCTGGCGAATGCGGTCACCTTCGAGCAGGCGCGTCACGACCGACAGGACCTGCCGCGGGTGCACCGGCTTCACGAGATAGTCGTCGATCTCGATGCCGATGGCCTCGCGCAGCAGTCCGTCGTCTTCGCTCTGCGTCACCATCACGACCGCCATCGCCGGATCGATCGCGCGGATTTCCGGAATCAGGTCGAGACCGCGGCGGCCGGGCATCTGCTCGTCGAGCAACACGACGCTGTAGGGCTGCCGCCGCAGCATCGCGATCGCGTCGTCGCCGTGCGCCGCCTGCGCCACCGAGAACCCCTGCTGCTCGAGAAAACGCCGGTGCGCGGCGAGGCCGTCCACTTCATCGTCAACCCAGAGAATGCTCTTCGGACGCGGCATATTGCGTGACAAGCTAGTCCTGCTGGCGAAGCCGGGCAACGAGACTACATTGCCCGCGTGTTGCGCATTCTTTGCGTCCGGTTCAGCTCCATCGGCGACATCCTTCTCACTACTCCCCTCGTGCGCGCGATCCACCGGCGTCATCCCGATGCCGAGCTCTATTACGTCACCAAGCGCGACATGGCGCCGCTGGTCGTCGAGAATCCCCACCTCACGCGCGTAATCGATCTCGACCCGAAGGAACGGATCACCGATCTGGCGCGCCGGCTGCGGACGCTCGGCCCGACCCACGGGCTCGATTTGCACGGCAGCGTGCGCAGCCTGGCCCTGCGCTGGCTCGTCCCCTGCCGCTGGTCCGGCTACTCCAAACGGAAGCTCGCGCGGACGACCTTGATCGCCACGAAGGTCAACATCTACGGCCGGCACGTGCCGGTGCCCGAGCGCTACTTCGAGGCGGTGCGCGCGCTGGATGTCACGCCTGACGGCGCCCCGCCGGAATTCTTTCTCGCGCCGGCGGCGCGGGCGCACATGAAGTATTGGCTTGCCGAGGTGGGACTTGGTCAAAAGCCGTTTGCCGTCATCGCGCCCGGTGCGGCGCATGCCACCAAACGCTGGCCGCTTGAACATTGGAAGGGGTTGACGACGCGATTGCAGCAGCTGGGGTATGGTGTCGTCGCCGTCGGCGGACCGGCGGATCGTGAAGTGGCGAAGGCGCTCGGCCAGGGCATCATCAACGTGGCGGGCGAGTTCACACTGCAGGAAACCGGCGCCTGTCTCACCCATGCCGCCGTCGTCGTATCGGGCGATACGGGGGTGATGCACATGGCGACGGGCATCGGTGCGCGCGTCGTCGCGCTGTTCGGCCCTACCGTCGAACCGTTCGGCTTTTTCCCATACAGCCCGCGGGCGACGGTGCTCGAGCGCGACCTGGACTGCCGCCCCTGCTCCGCGATGGGGACGGCCCGCTGCCCGCTCGGTCACCACCGCTGCCTCGCGGAGATTCTTCCGGACGAGGTGGCGGATGCCGTGCGACACCTCGTCGCATGACGACGCCGGCCGAGGAGCGCCTCGTCACGCTGATCGCGGAGTCGGTCCGCGGCCCGCAACAGGAAGGTCTCTTCGCGCTGTGGCTGATGGTCCGGGCCGCCGAGGCGCTGCTGCCGCCGGCGCCGGTGAGCGCAAAGAACCATCGCCGCCGGCTCCAGGCGCTGGAAACACGGCTCGGGAGCCTCGCCTTGCCGGCCCCGCTCAAGCGCGCACTCGCCGCGGCGCGGCAGCATCTCGAGAGTGCCACCCCCAACGCCGCCGCCCTGGTGCTCAGCCAGCTCACTGCCCCCACCCGCGAGGTGCTCGGCGCCGAGGCGGCGGACGCCGTCACCGTTGCCGCCCGTGGCGCCAGATTGCATCTATAGGTCATGCCCTCTCCCGCGCGCCGCTTCGAAAAACGTGCATCGCTCGACAACCTGGTCGAGCGCGTGGATGCCCAGCAGCCCGGTGAAATCACGGGCGACACCGTGCCCACCGGCTTCGGGTCGCTCGACAAACTGCTCGGCGGCGGACTCCGGCGCCGCGACCTGATCTTGATGGGCGGCGACATCGGCAGCGGGAAGTCGGCGCTCGCGCTCGGGATCGCCTTGCGGGTGGCGCAGCAGTCCGTGGGCGTGGCGTATCTCTCCGGCGAGATGAATGAAGAGCGGCTGATGGAGCGCGCGCTGGCGATCGAGGGGAAGGTCGCGGTGGACGAGCTGCGTGCCGCCAAGCTCACCGATCAGACGCGTGCCGGTGTGGGCGGAGCGGCTGTGCGGCTCCGGGGACTCCCGCTCTCGCTGCTGCCGCTTGCCGGCGAGGACTTTGAGACGGTGTTCGAGCGGCTCGATCCGCTGCGCCAGGTCGGACTCGTCGTGGTGGACTACCTGCAGCTCGTCCCGCCGCCGAAGGCACGGACGACACAGGACGAAGACACGGCCCTGGTGCTGCGCCACCTCAAGGCGCTCGCCCTGGCGCGGCAGGTGGCGCTCCTGGTCGTCGCGCAGCTCCCGGGATTTCAAACCGGACGGGATGCGAAGCGGCCCACGCTCGACGACTACGGCGTCCTGGGGGCGCCGAAGCAGCACGCCGACGTGATCCTGTCAATCTTCCGCGAGGAGATGTACAACCCAGGCGGCGGCGTGGACGGAGCCACCGAGCTGATCGTCGCCAAGAATCGCAACGGGCCGACGGGGTTCGTCGATCTGTACTTCTACCGGCGCTGGATGCGGTTCGAGGATATGCTCGATCCTGACCGATGATGTTAGTTTGAGATCGTTGAGACGCAGCAGACGCAGCAGACGCAACAGGTAGGCAGGAGCGAAATATGGCTGGTCACAGTAAATGGAAGCAGATCAAACGCAAAAAGGCGGTGACGGACCAGAAGCGTGGCGCCGTCTTCACGCGTCTCATTCGCGAAATCACGATCGCGGCGAAGGCGGGCGGCGGTGATCCTGGCGGCAACGCGCGCCTGCGGACGGCGATCGACGCCGCGAAGGCCGAGAATATGCCGGCCGACAACATCGACCGCGCGATCAAGAAAGGGACCGGCGAGCTCGAGGGCGTGACCTACGAAGAGGTCACGTACGAAGGATACGGTCCGGGCGGCGCCGCGCTGCTGATTCAGGCCACGACCGACAATCCCAACCGGACGGTCGCCGAGATCCGCAACGTGTTCCAGCGTTACGGCGCAAACCTGGCCGCGAGCAACGCCGTCGCGTGGATGTTCGATCGCAAGGGTCAGATCGTGATCGACGCGAAGGCAAACGAAGACGCGACGATGGAAGCGGCGCTCGACGCCGGCGCGGA
>Ga0134079_10000107_pt1 | contig 19265 bp, 15 predicted proteins | sample 15_taG_2_FD_119770 | JGI IMG/M metagenome (GOLD analysis project Ga0134079, IMG submission 119770) | Grasslands soil microbial communities from the Angelo Coastal Reserve, California, USA - 15_D_Rain_40cm_2_09182015 | ecosystem: Environmental > Terrestrial > Soil > Grasslands ...
ACGGTAACTTTGGTAATGAGCGGCGCGACCCAAACCAAGACCGTACCGATCACGACGACGAGCGGGAGAAAGATGAGCCAGACGACGAGCGCGCTGCCGACCGCGCGCCGATGTCCCGCGGGATCATCGAGGCCCTGACGCGTGGCGACCAGGAGCCGCAGCGCTTCGGTCGGACGGGCATCGGCGGCCGACATGTAGCCGATAAGCCGGCTGAGCATTTCCCACACGCCGTACAGCGAGGTGCCGAGTCCGGATACGAGGATGGGCGTCACGACGAATCCGACGAGCAGCTTCCCGCCGTAGTCGAGCAGCGCCTGGATGGCGTTGAGCGACGCCCGCTTCGTCAGGGCAGGAGCGTGAGGCGCGACTATCGGTTTTGCGGGTGCGCTCGCTGCCGGGGATGCGAGGGCCGGTGCGGGGACGGAACCGGAGGTCGTCGCGTCAACTCGCATGGACACCGCCGCGCTCCCGGAGCGCGGTGAGCAGGCGGTCCTGCAGCTGATCCGTCCCGTCGGCACAGTCGAGGCGGAGGACCCGCGGTCCACCACCCATTGCTTTCAGGTTGACGAGGACGCGCTCGAAGGCGAGTCGATACGCCGTCGCAAAGGCGGACAACTCCCACTCTGTGCCGTCTTTCAGCAGGTGCGGCTTGGCGCGTGAGCGAATGCGATCCGAGAGGACGGGGTCGGGCGCGTCGAGGATCACGACGGCATCCAGGCTCCGCGCCCAGCGCTCCAGCGCGCGCCGCCACACGGTCACGGGCGGGGTGCGGCGGAACCACGCATGCCCAATGACCTGCAGCCAGCTGAGCGTGTACACCGGCCCTTCGTCGAGCAGCACGAGCGGAGTGCCGTTCCAATGCGTGATGCGCAGGGCATCGTGCAGCGCGTCGAGCCGGGCGAGGTGCTTGACTTCGTCCCACAGCAGCGCTCCCGTGGCTCGATACAGCGCGAACGCGGTGGGTACCTGCCGGAGCACGCTGCGGGCGAGCAACGCCGGAGGCACGTACCAGATGGTGCGGCGGACGCAATGGCCGTGCGCCTCAAGATCGAGGCACAGCCGCGTCTTGCCGACGCCGGCGGGGCCAACAAGCTCGACGACAGCCGGCCGCGGAGCGATGGCTAGATCTCCGCCCAGATCACCGACTTCAGATCTGCCAGGACATCGCCCAGCGGCCGTCCAGCATCGACGAGACGCGCACCGGTTTCGCTCCAGTCCGTTTCCCAGATGATCCGGGACCGGGCGCGCACGTAGTCCGCCGGCTCATCCGTCTTGCGCCGCACCGCGAGCTCGGGATCGACGCGCAAGACAATGACGAGATCCGGCGGGGTGATGTGGCGGTAATACCATTGCTCCCAGCGCATCAGGCGGCGCGCGAGCGGTGTGTCGCGGCCATGGCCGAGCAACCGCGCGATCTCGGGTCCCACGAGCAGCCGGTTCTGCGGCACGGGATAACGCTCGCAGATCGCGATGCCGCCCGACTCCGAGAAGCTCCGCATCTCGCTAAACAGGTGATAGCGGTCGCGGGCGGTGCACACGAGGCGCACCAACTCCAGCAGGCGCGGCGTGCCCCCGGGGGCGCCAGTGCCGCGCACCAGGCGGTCGAGCTTGAGCAGTCCCCCCACGAACAACGTGGTGAGCGAGCGCGGCGGTCGTCCCAGGTGCGCGCGGCGCACATCGAACTGCGCACCGAGCCAACGATTCAATTCCGCGTTGCAGGTCGTCTTGCCGGCCCCATCGCCACCGAGCAGCGCGATCAGCTTGCCGCCGCGCGCGAGCTGCAGGCGGCGCGCCCTGGGCTGCAGTCGCAACCGCCGCGCGACCCGGCGCAGCAGCATGAACGGGGGGGGCGAGTGCGCATGCGGGCGCAGCCGGGCATGGAGACGCCACCGCAACCACAGCCGCCACCAGCGTGACACCCCGGGACGCATCGACCGGGCACACTCGTCGAAAAAGGCGGTATCGATGGACGGCAGCAGCTCCTCGAGCCGGCTCACCAGTTTGCGCCGATCGACCTGCGACAGCAGATACGCGAACTCGGCTTGCGCGGCGCGCAGCCAGCGCGGCTGATCCGGGGTGAAAAGATCGGATGTCCGATAGCGCTGGACGGAGCGGATCACGAAGATCAGAAACTCGAGCTCCGGCTCCGGGACGGCGAAGGGCAGGCGCGGCGCCATCGAGTCGAGCAACGCTTTCTCGATCGGCAGGCGGTACATCGTCGTCCAATAGCCGCCCAGCGTGAGACGAACGTGGACGTGGATGTGGATCAAGGCGCGCTGGGTCGGATCGTAGCCGAACCAATTCACCGTGCCTGGGATCACTGTTTCCGCCGGCGGCAAGCCCTGCTTGAAGCCCAGGCGGTCGAGCACACCGTCGAGACGCTCCGCCATCCCCGGCTCCACGAGCAGATCGACGTCGCCGTCGCCGCTCTCCCAGTAGGCGCGCTTGTAATGGCCCTTCCACTGGCAGCAGGGGATGCCCTCGAGGTCCAGCGCTTCCCCCAACCGATCGAGCAGGGTCGGCGTGCGCAGGGTGGGGGCGGGAGCGTGATCGCTGACGGTCGCCATCAGGCGGTCATCCGCGTGACGCCGCTGCCTGCGCCACCCTCTTCCTGCAGGATGCGCTCGGCGTCCGGCAGCTCGGGAGGAAGGGGAAACGAACGCCGCCCGAGCAACGCACCGCCGAGCATCCAGACGGTGCGCGCGATCAGCGCGACGTCGTAGGCGATCGACACGTGGCGAACGTACACGATGTCGAGCGCCATCTTGATCGGCAGCAGCCGCTCACCGTACGAGCGCTCGGGGTCTTGCAGGTCGAGCTGCGCTTCCCCGTGCGTGTACGCGTAGATGCTGCCGGGGCTCGTCAGCCCGGGCAGCACGGCGAGGCTCTTATAGTGGAAGGGCCCGTAGAAGCGCGTCACCATGCCGGGATCCTCGGGCCGCGGCCCGACGATCGACATCTCGCCGCGCAAGATGTTGAACAGCTGTGGCAGCTCGTCGAGCTTGGCGCTGCGCATCAGCCGCCCGAGCGGAAAGATGCGCGGGTCGCCCTGCGCCGTGATGACGCTCGCCGTGGGCGCGTTGCCGATGCGCATCGTGCGAAACTTGAACATGGTGAACGGCCGGCGATGAATGCCGACGCGTTGCGCCCGGAAGAGGATCGGACCAGGGCCACCACCCAGCCGAATACCGATGGCGACGATTGCGAGCACGGGCGACACCACGAGGAGCGCCATGCCCGCAAGCAGAACGTCGAGCGTCCGTTTCGCGCTCACGCGCGGAACCTCCGCACGATGTCCTGGACGGCTTCGATCACGTCGCCCACATCCCGATCGGTGAGCCGCGGCATGAGCGGCAGGCTCAGCATGCGCTCGTAATTGCCGTAGGCCACCGGGAAGCTCTGCGGCGTGAAGCCGTACCGGTCGCGGTAATACGGGTGGATGTGAATCGGGATGAAGTGCACCGAGCTGCCGATGTTGCGCGCCGCGAGCTCCTGAATGAACTGGTCGCGGCCGATCGACAGCGCCTCGGGGCGGAGCCGCAGCACGTAGAGATGCCAGGCGTGGTCGACCTCGGGGCGCACGACCGGCAGCTCGAGCGCCGGCTCGTTGCCGAACGCTTGGTTGTACTGCGCGACGATCTCGGCGCGCCGCTGCTGGAAGCGCGCGAGCTTGCGGAGCTGCCATACACCGAGGGCCGCCTGGATATCGGTCATGTTGTACTTGAAGCCCGGCAGCATGACCTCGTAGTACCAGCTGCCGCCCTTGTCGTAGCGCTTCCACGCGTCCCGGCTCATGCCGTGCAGGCTCACGATCCGCGCCTGCGCGAGAAACTCGGGCGACGCGGTGAGCATCCCGCCCTCGCCGGTCGTCAGGTTCTTCGTGGCGTAGAAGCTGAACGCGACGGGATTGCCGCGGTCGCCGCCGCCGATGGGACGCCCGCGATAGCGCGCGGGCAGGGCATGGGCGGCGTCTTCGATCAGAATGCACTTGCGCGTGTCGGCGATCGCCCACAGCGCGTCGAGCTCGGCGGGATGTCCGGCGTAGTGAACGGCCAGGATGGCGCGGGTGCGCGCCGTGACAGCGGCATCGACCGCTGTGGGATCGATGTTGAGCGTGTCGGGCTCGATGTCCACCAGCACGGGCCGCGCGCCGACATGCTCGATGACGTTCACCGAAGCGGCAAACGTCATGGGCGTGGTGATCACTTCGTCGCCTGGTCCGATACCGGCCGTCACCAGCGCGGTGTGGAGGGCGGCGGTGCACGAATTCAGCGCCAACGCTCCGCCGCCCGGCGTCTGCACGTAGGCGGCGAAATCGGACTCGAATTGGCGGGTCTTGGGACCGGTCGTGATCCAACCCGAGCGGAGTGTGTCGATCACCTCCGCGATCTCTTCCTCGCCGATCAGCGGCGGCGCGAACGGCAAAAACTCGCTCCGCCGTGCCGGCGTCGCCCCAACCGGTACCGCTGGTGCTCCAACCACGTATGCCCCCATCGATGGGTATCGACTGAGGCCAACGCACGTCACATGCTGCGGCGCAGCGTGGTGGAAGCAGAAGGTCCGCAAATACTTAGCACGCCGCCCCCATTCAAGCGAGCGGCGTGCTGACGCGACTGCGTTACAGATTTGTGTCGGTGAGGCAGGGGGAGGGGCTAATCCTCGGGTGTATTCGTGAGCGAATCGCGCTGCAGGCCGTGACGCTCCATCAACCGGTAGAACGACGTGCGATCGATGTGCGCCAGGCGGGCGGCCTTCGACAGGTTGCCGCCGGCCCGAATCACGACTTTGGTCAGGAAGCGGCGCTCGAACTTCGAGAGCAGCTGATCGCGGGCGCTGTAATAGCCGCCGTCGGCCAGCGCGCTGTCGGCGGCCGCGTCGGGTTCGGGCTCCGCCCCGGCATCGCCGATGAACGGGATGTCCTCGGGCCGGACGTTGGTGCCGGGCTCGAGCAGCACGGCCGCATGCTCGATCACGTTCTGCAGCTCGCGGACGTTGCCCGGCCAGGGGTAGGCGCGCAGCGCCCAGATCGCCGCCTTGCTGAGTGTCGGAAGCGGATCGTTCGCCCCGCGATGCTCCTGCCACGACTGTTCGAGGAAATGATTGGCGAGCAGCGGAATGTCGTCCGCGCGTTCGCGGAGCGGCGGCACGTGAATCGGGACGACGCGGAGCCGGTAATAGAGATCCTTGCGCAGCGCACCGCTGCGGACGGCCTCGTCCGGATCGCGGTTCGTCGCGGCGATGACCCGCGCGTTGATGACGGCGTCCGTCGTTTCACTGCCCACGCGCCGCACGACGCCATCCTGGATGACGCGCAGCAGCTTCGCCTGAATCGGCGTGGTCATTTCGATCAGCTCGTCGAGGAACAGCGTTCCGCCGTTGGCCATCTCCAGCAGGCCGATTTTGTCGCGGATCGCGCCCGTAAACGCGCCCTTCACGTGCCCGAACATCTCCGACTCGAGCAGCGGCTCGGGCAGCGCGGCGCAGTTGACGGCGATCAATGGGCGCGCGGCGCGGTGACTGTGCGCGTGAATGAACTGCGCGATGAGCTCCTTGCCCGCGCCGCTTTCGCCCGTGATGAACACCGACGCGTTGGTCGGCGCGACTTTGCGGGCCTGCTCCACGGCGGCCCGGAACGAGGGCGCCGTGCCGAGCAGCAACATCTTGTCGCTGTTGGCCCCGGGCCTGGTGGCGGGCTCCTGCGCGCGGGTCTCGCGGGCGACGATGACGGAATGCGCCGCGCGGCCGACAGCGATCTGGAGCTGCGTTCCGGTGAACGGCTTGGGGATATAGTCCGTCGCGCCCGCGCGCAGCACCTCGAGACTCGATTCGATGGTCGGCTTGCCGGTGATGACGATCGCGATGGTGTCGGGATGCGCGGTGAGTGCCGCGCGGAGCAGCTCGATCCCCGGCACGTCCGACATGTAGAGATCGATGAGGACGATGTCGAAGAGGCGATTGCGCAGGAGCTCGAGCGCCTCGTTGCCCTTGCCGACCGTGGTGACGTGATAGCCTTCGGAATTGAGAATGCTGGCGCAGCTGTCGCGCAGCACGCGCTCGTCGTCGATGACCAGCGTGCGAATACTGCGACGAACCGCGGGGGAAGTGGAGATCAGATCGGTCAGCGCGGTTCTGTCTGTCATCGCCGCTCCCGCACCAGAAGACTTGCCGTTGCCATTCGGATAGGATGCAGCGCGCATTGTTCGTGAGGCTCCCGCGACTGTCGTCGCCGTCGTGTGCATGACCGGCGCCGTTCGGCGCAGCCGTTGTGACAAACGTGTCGCACACAAGAGACGTTCTTGTGCGCGATAAGTCAAGATCCACGGGCACAAACAATGACCCGCGCAAAACTCACAGATTGTTGCAAGTCTGTGACAACTGACCAGCCGCCTCGCCGCGCAGCATGGCGCTCGCGTTCTATGTGACGAGAATGCTGGCCGTTGTGACGCACGGCACCGGGGGGCGCGACGGTACCGCACTTGCACAGCATGGAGCGATGCACCTTGAGCGGCCTCACTTGGAACCGGACCCTATGCCATGCCGATGATCGTCAGCCCTCGCCCGTCATCCGGCGTCACGCTCGACGCGCCGTCGGGGCCTCCGGCCCCGCTGAGCCAGCCTCCCCCGGCAGCCGATGATTGGCGCCGCGTGCTGGCGGCGATGCGGGCGTCGCGCTGGTTGATCGTCGCCGTCACGGCCGTGGGAACGCTCGGCGGCGTCGCCGCGTCGCGATTCCTCAAGCCGACGTACGAAGCCCATGCGACCATCTGGCTCGAGATCACGCCGGAGCCGTTGCGCGAGCATGAGCGGGGCCCGATCCAGACCGAGGAGCTGTTCGGCACCGCCACCGGCTGGCTGGACCTGCTGCGCTCGCATGTCGTCCTCGACGACGTGGTGCGCCAGTGGCGGCTCTATATCAAGCCGAAGTCCGAGGACGACCGCGAGGCGCTCGCGACCTTGAACGTGACGGGCGAGGGCCGTCCCGGCCGCTATCGACTCGACGTAGACAAGACCGGGAAGGCATTCCGCCTGGTCGATGTCGACCGGAACGTCGTGCTCCAGCAAGGCACCGTCGGCGAGGAGATCGGCACGGGGTTCGCGTTCTCGTGGGTGCCCCCCAACGGCGCGCTCACGCCCGGCAGGACCGTCGTGTTTACGCTGAGCACGATCAGCGACGCGGCGCAGAAGCTGGGTGAACAGCTGCGCATCCGCGCCGTTCAGGAAGGCAATCTCGTGACCCTGGCGCGCCGCGGTCCCGATCCCGACCAGACCACCGCCATCGTCAACACCGTCGCGGAGCGGTTCATTACGGCAGCCGCCGACCTGAAACGCCAGCGACTCACGGAGCTGACGGCCATCTTGCAGGACCAGCTCGATCACGCGCAGGCCAACCTGCGCTCAGCCGAGACGGCGCTCACGGCATTTCGCGTCACGAACGCCGTCCGCTCCACCGAGGGGCCGGCGCAGGGGCCCGACGGCCGGCGCATTACGGCAGACCCAACCTACGCCAGCTACATCGACCTCCAGGTCGCCCTCGATGAGCTGGAGCGCGACCGCCTCGCGATCGCGCGCCTGCTGACGCATGCCCCTGATTCCGGTGTCGCCGTCGATCAGCTGTCGATGATCGGCGCGGTGCAACGGTCTTCCGAGCTGACGGCGGCGCTGAAGGAGTTGACCGAGCGCCAGGCCGAGCTGCGGGCGCTGCAGTTCCGGTATGCCGATACCCATCCGCCGGTGGTTCGCTTGACGGCCCAGGTGGACTCGCTCTCGCAGCGGATCATTCCCCGGCTCGCGCGGACGTTGATGGCCGGTCTCGCCTCGCGCCAGCGTGAAATCGGTCAGCAGCGGGACTCGATCGCCCGTGAGCTGCGCACGGCGCCGCCCGTTGCGCTCACCGAAATCCGTCTCGCGCGCGACCAGACCAACGCGGAGCAGCTCTTCACCAACCTGCAGCACCGCTATCAGGAGGCCCGGCTCGCGGAGGTCAGCATGTTGCCGGACGTCCGCATCCTGGAGCGCGCCGTTCGGCCCACGCGTCCCACGAGCAATACCGCGCCCCTGCTCATTATCGCGGCGTTCTTCAGCAGCTTCGGCGTCAGCGTGGCGGGTGCCGTCGTGCGGGAACGCGTCGATCAGAAAGTGCGGTACGCCGACCAGGTGAGCCAGGCGATGGGATTGGCGATCCTTGGCGCCGTGTCGCACGTGCGCCATAACGGCAAACGGCGCAAATGGGGCCCGTTCGGGCGGCACAACGGCCGCCCTGAGGCCGACGCCGAGGATGGCTCGCGAGCCGTCGAGGCGTTTCGTGGCATTCGCCTCAATGTCCATTATGCCGCCGGTGCTGCCGCGCCGCTGGTCCTGACCGTCACGAGTCCCGGGCGCGGTGAAGGAAAATCGTTCGTCAGTGCGAACCTGGCGTACGCATTCTCCGCGGTGGGGTACCGCACGCTCCTGATCGACGGCGACGTGCGGTTGGGCGCGCTCCACCGCCCGCTGCGGGGGGTGCGACGTCCCGGGTTGACCGACGCACTCGCGGGTCTGTCGCCCACCGACGGGGTCGTGCAGAGCACGCCGCATCCGAACCTGTGGTTCATCGCGGCGGGCTCGCGCATGCATCGCGGGCCGGAGCTGCTCTGCTCGGCTGCGATGCCGGGCCTGCTGGCGACGTTTCGATCGTCGTTCGACGTCATCCTCGTCGACAGCGCGCCGCTCGCGGCGGGCGTCGATCCGTATGCGATCGGGACGGCAACCGGCAACGTGATCGTCGTGCTGCGCACCGGGATGACCGATCGTGGTCTCGCGGAAGCAAAAGTGGAAATGCTGCACCGCCTGCCGCTGCGCGTGCTGGGTGCCGTCCTGAATGACGTCAGCGCCGGCATGGCGTACAGCTACTACGGCTACGCCCTGACCGGCTACAACATTCGGGAAGAAGACCCAACGGGCAGCGAGACCACGATGTTGATGTCCGACCAGTCCGCGCCGGAGAGCAAGAAGCCGTGACCGGGAATACCGACCGAGGAATGAGGAAGCTCATGATTGACGTTCGTATCGCGATCGCCACCGCCGCGGTCCTGCTCGCTATTCCGTGCCGCTCCATCGTGGCACAGACCACGGGCGGCGTCGAGGCGCCGGCTCCGGTCCTGGGGGCGAACCGCATGAAGCTCGAAGCGCGCGCCGAGCAATTGGAGCAGGATGCGCAGTCCACGACCAAGTCCTCCGACGTCAGAGCAGCGGCGGCGCGAGCGGCAGCCGGCATTCGCCAACGCCTGACCGAGGGAGACTTCAAAGTCGGCGATCGCATCGTCCTCACGGTGGAGGGTGAGCCCGCCCTGACCGACACCTTCACGGTCGGCCTGGGATCGACGCTGACGCTGCCCACCATCGGCGACGTATCGCTGGCGGGCGTGCTGCGCTCCGAGGTGCAAGACTATCTGACACGGCGGCTCGGACAAAACCTGCGCGATCCCGTGGTGCGGGCGAGCGCGTACATCCGCCTCTCGGTCGTGGGTGCGGTTGTGAAACCGGGCTACTACGGAGTCCCCGCGCAGGCGCTGATCTCGGACGTCGTGATGACGGCCGGTGGGCCGGCTCCGAATGCGAAGGTTCAGGACGCGCGCATCGAGCGCGGCGGCCATGCCATTCTGGAAAAGAAGGCACTGCAGCAGGCGATCGCGGAAGGAAAAACGATCGACGAGGCCGGGCTCATGGCCGGCGATCAGTACGTCATTCCCCCGGGCGGGACGGGGAGCACCAAAGAAACGATTGGCTTCGTCGCCCTGCTGTTGACCATCCCCATTACCGTGTACTCGCTGACGCAGATCTGGAAGTGACCGGGCTTCCGTCGGTTCTCTCCGTCGTCGGCGCCCGACCCAACTTCATGAAACTCGCGCCCGTCGCGCGCGCCCTCGCGGCGCGTGGGGCGCGCCACGTCGTCGTGCACACGGGGCAGCATTACGACCCCGAAATGTCGGACGCGTTCTTCCGCGACCTGCGCTTGCCGCGCCCCGACCACGCGCTGGGCGTCGGTTCCGGGTCGCATGCGCATCAGACCGCGGCGGTCATGCAGGGACTCGAGCCGGTGTGTGTTGCCGAGCAGCCCGATGTGGTGCTGGTCTATGGCGACGTGAACTCGACGGTCGCCGCCGCGCTGGTCGCCGCCAAGCTGGGCATCAGGGTGGCCCACGTCGAAGCAGGCCTGCGCAGCCGCGACCGCACGATGCCGGAAGAGCTCAACCGCATCGTGACCGATCACCTGGCCGACCTGTTATTGGCACCGTCGCGTGACGCCCTGGACAACCTCGCTCAGGAAGGCATCCCAGCCGAGCGCGTGCAGTTCGTGGGCAACGTGATGATCGACGCGCTCAAGGTGGCGCTGCCCGGTGCGCGCGCGCTCGAGGTGCCGCAGCGGCACGGGCTGACGGAACGCGCGTACACGATGGTGACGCTGCACCGGCCCAACAACGTGGACGACCCCGACACGCTGCGCGAGCTGCTCGAGACGCTGTCCCTCCTGGCGGCGGACGGGCCGGTGCTGTTTCCCGTCCATCCGCGCACCCGCGCGCAAATCGGACGCCTCAACGGGACGGCGACGACGCGCGGCGTGCGGCTGCTGGATCCGCTGCCGTATCTGGAGATGCTCGCTCTGGTTTCGGATGCGGCACTCGTGATCACCGATTCCGGTGGCCTGCAAGAGGAGACCACCTGGCTCGGCGTACCCTGCGTCACCGTCCGGCCGACGACCGAGCGCCCCATCACGTGTGCGGTGGGCACGAACCGCCTTGTCGCCCCCCGCCGCGCGGCGATCCAGGAAGCGGCACTCAGTGCGGTGGCGGAGCGGCCGGCGACGCCGCCCGTGTTGGAGCGCTGGGACGGAAGCACGGGGGAGCGCATCGCGGCGGTGCTGTGCGATGGCGCGCGGTTCGACTAGCGAGTCGTTTTCCCTACAGAGGCCGTGAGGCGAGCTCGCTCGCCCAGGCTTCCAGGGCGCCCATTTGTCGTGGCGTCGGCAGGACCAGCGACCGGCGAGCGTGCAGTGCGGCGACGACTTGAGTCGGCGTACCCCCTTCCCGCGCGAGCAGCCAGGCGGCATACAGCGTGGGGGCGCGACCAGATCCCGTACCACAGAACACGACCACGCGCTGCCCCGCCGTGCGCGCTGCTTCAAGGAACTCCACTCCGGCCCGTAACTGCACCAGCGTTGGCGCCGCGCGATCGCGGACCGGCAGCCAGAGGACGCCGGCGGCCGACTCCAGCCAGCCCGGCGGAGCATGTTCGCCGACGAGTGAAACGGCGTGCGTCACGCCGGCAGTCTCCAGATCGCGCCAGACACGTCGTGACGGCACTCCGGCGAGCCAGCCGCCGGGTTCGATCTGAGTAGGCCGATTGTCGATCAGCGTATTGTGCACGCGCAGGCGCCATGCGTATACGTCACGCACGAGCTGCTGACGGCCGAGCCAGCCGTCGAGGAGTCGCTCGACCAGCTTCATGACCTAGCCACGGCGCTCGACGCTCGGCGTCAGCGGCCGTTCCGGGAGCGGGGAAACAGCCGCTCGAGATACGCGCCCACGAGCGGGAACGGGTCGTCCCAAGCCAGCGTGCGTTTCGCTTCAGCGCCCAGCGTCCATTTGAGCCACGTCACGAAGGGAACGCCGTCCGCTCGCGCGGCGAGCAGGTCGAGCCAGGGCTTGGACCAGCGCACGCCGGCGCGGACCGGTCCCGTGGGCGGGCGCGGTTCTCCCACCAGATCGGCGTACACCAGCGCCGGAATGTTGACGCCGGCGCGCGCGCCGAGGTGATGCCACAGGTTGAAGCGTGGATTGACTTCGAGGAGATACAACCTGCCGTCCGGCGCGCGCTTGAAGTCGAGCTTGGCGACACCGGTGAACGCGAGCCGCGCGATGATGTCTCGGCCCAGGGCCAGGACGTCGGGCGCGTCGCTCGTGACGAGCGCGGTGCTGAAGCCGTAGGCGGGAGGCCAGGTGCGCAGCTTGCGCCCCGTGAACTCCCCGACGGTCTCGCCGCGCTGGTCGACGTAGACGTGATAGCTCTCGACCCGTGTCTCGGGTCCCGGGATGAGCCGCTGCACCAGCACGGGCATGTTCGCCGCGGCGAGCCGCGGCCACAGCTCGCGCAACCCCGTCGCCGAATCGACGCGCAGCGCTTTGGCGGCCCCGCCGACCGTGTGCCAGAGCTCGTCACGCTGTCGCGGCTTGAGCGCGAGCGGAAAGTCGAGATCGAACGGCGGTGGATCGGTCGCAGGGTCGAGCAGCCGGCCCGGCGGGGTCGGCAGGCCGAGGCGATTTGACAGATGCTGGAACCGCGACTTGTCGACGAGATCCTCCACCATCTCGCTGGTCGGAAGGACGAACCGGAAATGGCGGCTCAATCGCGCACGGTCGCGCGACAGAAACAGGAGGTAACGATCCTCATCGTAGAACAGGACGGGCGGCTGCGGTGCGGCGGACGCGAAGCGCTCCAGAATGCTGAAGAGCTTGTCGGGAGACACTAAGGGATCGGCCCACTCGAGGGCGACCCGCGCGAGCCGGGAGTGGCGTCCGGGTAATCCCGGTTCCGCCGCGACGACGCACGGGATGCCGGCCAATCGGAGCGAGCGCAGCAGATCGGTGTCACCCAGTACGCAGGCGACCGCGTCTCGCTTGGCCACGCGGTTGGCGTAGAGGCGGGCAGCGGTGGCAAGTCCCGGACCCGCCCCCATGATCGCGATGTGACTAAGAGAATGAGTCAACAATTTGAAGATTCTTGAGTGTCCACTGAAGTCACAAGGGGCAAAGCTTATGCCGTCTGCAACATGCGGGACCAGTCACGCAACACATTTTGCCCCAGACACTTAGACGTAAGAAGCGGGTGTCCGGTGGCCGCGGGAATTACCGGCGACACACAACAGTGACAGCTATGCGCGGCCCCGACCAGGGCGACCTACTGGTATTGCTTGGTAAACACGCTGGCGAGCTGCCCCTGCGACGCTTTCGCGACCAGCCGATAGCCGACGCGCGCGACCGCGAACGGGCCAGGCCAAATGTCGTCGTCGGCGAAGTACGGTCCGACCGGCGCTACCAGGAGTGCCACCAGCACCGTCCGGAGGATCCTGAGCAGGGAATCACCGCTGTGCAGCCGGGCGCCTATCTCCTCGAGCACTGCGAGGAAGGTCCGCCCTTCCTCCTGTGAGTCGTTCTTGGTCAAACGCTCGCCGCAGCTCTGCCGGTAGGCGTCGAGGGTCAAGTTCACGCCGCAGCGGGTGCCGAAGTGGTGGCAGAGTCCGAGGCGGGGGTTGAGCTCGAGATACTTGTACTGCCCGTCGCGCCGGTCGTACTTGAAGTCGAGGTCGGCGATGCCCACATAGTTCAGCCGCTTGCCGATCGCCTCGGCGATGTTCACCAGCGTTTCGTTGCGCTCGCTTCTGCCGCGCGCCGTGGCCCCGTAATGGGCCGGCATCGTCGAAAGCTTGCGGAACGTGAACGCGCGAACGACTTCACTGCTCTGGTCGAAGAGACAAATGCTTTCCCACAGGTCGGTGTCAGGCCCCGGAATCAGCTCCTGCGCGATGACGTTGCCGAACCTCGTAGCGTTCTCGCGATAGAAGACTTCTGCATCGGCAGGGCTGGTGATGATGACGTTCCTCCAGCCCAGATTCTCCTTGTCGATGAAGGTGCGCGGCTTCACGATCAGCGGCAGGCCCAGCTCCCGCACGAGTGCGTCGGGGGAGGATGGCAGCGTCTGCACAGTGCGCGGGAAGGGAATCTGGCTGCCCGTCAGCTGCGCGGTGTCCTTGGCCTTGTCGAGCACCGTATTGATGGCGGCATCCGACGGAATACAGCAGCGGAAGCGCGTCTCCAGCGTTCGCCGGTGCCTCGAGACGAAGTAGGCGAGGTGATCCGATGTCGGAATGAGGATCGGCGGTGGGTCAGCCTCGATTCGAGACAGCACGTCGAGAATCGCCCCATCTCTGTCTGCCGATTGGGGCACGAGGATCTTGTGGCCGTAGCGGGACGCGCGAACGGGCTCCCACGGATCCAGCATGACGACGGTTGTGGGCACATTCCCGAGGTGCAGGCTCCGGACCGCGCCCAGCCCGACGGCATCGGAGCTGAGGACGACTGCCGTCGGCTTACGCTGCATGCGATTCATCGAGTATGGCGGCTGAGTGGCTATGGCTGTTCCCGTTCCGAGAGACGATGACGCGTGTCAGCTCGCGGGCAGCGTACTTCGACCCGACGACGAAGCGACACAGGGGACCGAACGTGTCGGCGGCCGGCGTACCCAGGAAATGCAGACCCGGTACGGACGACTCGAATCCGACATTGAGCTGCGGATATCCCTCGCGAGTCCGCACGGCCTGGCGCAGCGCGGGAGCGAGGAACGGGTACCGCGCGACGTCTACGCGATAGCCTGTACCGAGGAGGAGATGATCGACCACGCGCTCGCTGCCATCGCTGAGGCGGAGGCGCAGCTGCGCGCCGGCCGGCGTCGCCTCGGTGATGGTGCAGCCGGAGGTCATGGTGACGGGGCGCAGGCGCGACACGAGCCAGCTCGCGCCGGCGGGCCGCACCGCGCGGGCCGTGAGGAACTGCTGCACGGAGCGCGGCGCCCGGCGAAACATCCGCGGCGCCGCGATCAGCCAGCTCACGATCCGCGGACCCATGATATCGAACGGCGGACGGACGAACGGACTGAGCGCGCTCCGCACGGCTTTGAGGACGCCGCTGCTCGCCCCGCCGGGAAGCATGTACGTGCCCTTGGCGCGCGCGATGACTTCGACAGTCGCGCCCGCCTCGTGCAACAGCGCCGCCGATTCGAGCGCGCTCTGCCCGGCGCCCAGCACCGCGACCCGCTGCCCAGCGAACCTGCTGAGATCGGCGTGATCGAACGAGTGTGAAACGAGCGACGCGGGCAAATCGACGAACTGCGGCGGGCGATGGGCAAACGGGCTTATCCCCGTGGCGACGACGGCGCGCCGCGCGTGGAATTCCTCGCCATCCGCGGTCCGGAGGAGAAAGCCGCGTCCGTTGGGCGCCAGATCGGCGATCGTGCGCCGATCGACATCCGGCACCGCCTGTTCCTGGAACCATTCGCCGTACCGGACGAACAGATCGATCGGCACCGGCTTCGCAGCGGGAAGCTTGTGGATGCCTCGATACCGATCGAGGCTCAGCTGGTTGTTCGGATCACCGAGGTTCGAGGCGCTCGGGCCGGAGCGCAAAAACATCCCGGCCGGCATGTGCCGCTTCCAGAATGCCATCGGCTCGCCGAAGACTCGGGTCTCGACGCGCTGCGCGCGCAGGTGCGCGGCGGCGGCAAGCCCATAGGGGCCCGCGCCGATGATGGCGACTTCACAAGTTGAATCCCGGTGCTGCAAGTGTGGCTCGCTGGTCTGGTCGAATGCAGGTTTGGCAAGCCGTATGCCGTCCCTAAATGACCGATTCCGCGGCCAAGACGTTGGTTGATGGATACTTAGTCGATAGTGGCGATATGCATGAGGAAGGCGGAATTCAGAAGCGGTACAGAATTGTGACAGCTCTGCGCAAAATGTCACAACGCGTCTATTAAAGGAAGCGCTAGGCGGAATACCCCTGGAGCCATTCCGATTCCGAATCGGCTTTAGCCCGCTGGAGCGCGACGCTGGTCTGAAACAGGAGCGTCTTCACGTCCACCGGCAGCTCCACGCGCGACAGGCCGTGGCATCCAGCCCGTACGCGCAGGCGTGGCGTGCGGGGCACGCTCGGCGCGGCCGACTCGGCGAGAATGGCGCTGCCAAGGCGCCGCGCCAGTTGGTGGGCCTGGAGGGCATCCGTATCCGAGGCGATGACGGCGAAGGAGTTGGAGCTGACTCTCCCGATTGCATCGGAATGGCGAGCGGTGGAGCGAAGCGCAGTGGCGACGCGGCGGAGCAGCCAAACGGGAAGCTCTGCCTGCGGTCCGCCCGGGCTCGGCTCGATCTCGGGCATGATGTACACGCAGCCGAGCGCCGCGCGTCGCCGCCCGGCGTGCGCCGCCACCTCGTCCGCCCGCCGCAAGAACCCTCGCAGGTTGTAGGCGCCCGTCACCTCATCCACAAGACCGGCCGCCCGGGCCTCGTCCGCATCGAGCTTGGCCGGCACGAGCACGTCCAGCATCGCCTTGAGCTCCTCGGCGTCGAGCGGCTGCCCAAGGCATGCCCACAGGCCCGCCTGCAGCGCGGCAAGCCGATCGCGACGCGTCGGCGAGCGCGGCAGCGCCAGGAACATCGGTGTCCCCGGCGAAATCAGGTTCTCCTCGCGGAGCTGGCGCGCCAGCGCATGGCCGTCGCCGTCGGGGAGGTGCTCGCCGACGATGAGCGCATCCGGGGGGCTGTTACGGATGTGGGCGAGCGCCTGCGCCCGATTGTGCGTCGTGTGCACCACGTAGCCGTGGGGGGCGAGAATGGTCGCAAGCGATCGGCTCGTCCACTCGTCCGTGCTGGCAATCAACAGGTCGACGGGCCGGGCCGCCGATCCCCGTGCGGGCATACAGTCCTCTCACGAACGAAAGCGTCACCGTGGCGCTCAATGAGTCATAGTGCACGATATGTGCTTGACGCGCCGATGCAACAGAGTTCGCCAAAAGCGAGCGAACGTAAGAAAAGCGCACATTTCTGCTCGAAACGCAAGGCGGTTGTACAGTGACGCAGATCACGGGTTTTCCCCTGCTGTCCAACCGTTACACTTCGGGGTAGGAGACTAGCAAAGGTCCTAGGTCGGTGTATCTTTTTCGTGCCCTCACCACCGTGCGAGCCGGATGTCTCTAGAGTCGGATTCACAACTGAGTCACCCGTCGCTCGCACCCCGCGCAACCCGCGCTGGGCTCGTCGGCGTCCCGCCCGTCATTCAACACATCGTTGCTCGCAGGATCCGCGAGCTCCCACGCGAAGAGTTGGGGAATCCGACGCCAGCGGAAATCACGGATACACTCATTACGGTCGTGGCGGCCGTTCTGGAGATGCAGATCATTCCGGGGCCATCCATCGATGCGCGCGCGGACTCGGCCCTCGGTCGTCGCGTGCTCGAATTGATGGCCGATGAGGTGGTGCACCGCTGGCGGGAGTGCGGGATTCCCGCGACGGCATTACCGGTCCTGCTGCTCGCCATCGAGCGAGTTCGTGAAGGGAGCGCCGACGGTACCGCGTCGCTGGCGACGCACCTCGGGGGCGAAGGCCTGAAGCTCCTCGTGGAAATTGCCCACGACATGCACTCGCCGCTCGCCTCGATCCTCTGCCTGGCCGAGCGGATCCAGCGCGGCGAGAGCGGTCCGGTCACCGACCTGCAACGGCGTCAGCTCGGACTCATCTGCACCGCCGCGCTCGGACTGAGCTCGGTCGGGAAAGACATCGTCGATCTCGAGCGCAGCGATCTGCTGCTGGAGCCGCAGCTGGCGCCGTTCTCCGTGACGGCGGTCCTGGAATCGGTGCACGACATCGTCCGTCCGGTTGCCGAGGTCAAGGAGCTGGAGCTCCGGTTCAACCCTCCGACCATGGACGAGCGGCTCGGCCATCCGGTGGCTTTGCGGCGCGTGTTGCTGAATCTCACGACCAACGCGCTGAAATTCACCGAGCGCGGCTTTGTCGAGATCAGCGCGGAGGAGACGAGGCCCGGTTGGATCGAGTTTGCAGTGCGCGACACCGGGCGCGGCATCGATCCCATGATGCGGGCGACGCTGTTCGACGCCGTGCGACACGTGCGCCGCGGCGGCGACGAGGTGCGGGGCAATAAGTTGTTTTCGACGACGGGACTGGGGCTCGCGATGTGCCGCAAGCTGTGCGAGGGAATGGGCACTGAGCTCAAGGTCGACACGGAGATCGGTCGCGGCACCCGGTTCTTCTTCGAGCTGGAGTTGCCGATCTGTCGCGCTCAGCGCGAGCCCGGCCGCCACAGCGACCCGCAGCGCGAGCCGGAGACAAGCGCCGCCTAGGCCACCGGCAAGTCGAGCGTAAAGAAAAACAGCGTGCCTTTGCCGGGTGCCGTGTTGTACTTCAGCTGCCCACCGAGCGCCGCCACGAGCCGCTGTGTGATGGCGAGTCCCAAACCAGTCGCGGAAAACACCGCTCCACGCGAGGCGGACGGGCGCCGGAACGGCTGGTAGAGCGTTTCTTGTGCCGTGGCGTGGATGCCCGGTCCCGTGTCCTGCACGGCGAACTCCAGCTGATCGCCATCACGATCCGTCGCGCGCACTGTGATCGTCCCGGCGCGGGTGAACTTGAGCGCATTCGTCACCAGGTTCAGCAGGATCCGCTGCAGCTCGACCGGATGTCCGAGCCGCCGATCGACGTTCGGCCGGATGAAGTTGACCTCGAGCCCCTTCTGATCCGCCAACGTTCGCACGACTTCCTGAACTTCCGACAACAGCTTGGTGACGGAGAATGGTCGCGCTTCGGGTTCTTCCAGCTGATCCCGTTCGCGCGCCATCTGGAGCGCGTTGCTCGTGACCGTATTGAGCGCGTGCGCCGCCGCGTAGATCAAACGCAATTGGCGCAGCTGCAACGGCGTGAGCGGGCCGCTCCAGCCCTGCTGTAACCGGTCGGCCAGGAGCAGCAACGAGGTCAGCGGCGAGCGCATGTCGTGGACGAACTCGATCAGGAATTCGAGACCATCGATCCCGACCAGTGGCGCGCCGGGGAGTTGCTGGAAGCGCCCCTCGATGGCGGCCCGGACCACGCGCAAGCGCCCGACGATCTGCAGCACCTGACTGGCGGTGCTCTCGCCCGCGCGGGCCAGGGCCAGCAGCTCGTCCTCGAGCAGATCGACCAGGTGCAGGCTGAGCCGCAGCGAAGGCCGCGGCGTCAACGAGTCTATAAAGGAAGCATCGCCCCGGTCTGCGGCCAGCGCGGATGCGGCCAGGATGCGGGGGATGTCCGCGCCATGGGTCGAAGGCCCATACTGCTCGCGCCAGCGGGCTTCCACGCGCCGAATGGCGCGCGTCAGCAGGCGACTGTTGATGCCGGTGACAGGAGCAACTCCGATGGCTGGATCGGAGTTGCGCTCCCGGGCAGTTCCCGGGGCGGGCGTGGAGCGGTTCATTCTGGGCGCATCGCTAAAGCGAATAAGAATTCGTCGCGACTCGACATGCAATGTGGCCGAAGGTGCTACGGCGAGCCCTCCTTGACCGGGCGCGGTATTCGCACATGTTGAGGGTTCATGCTGCCAATGACGAAGGACACCGCCAAGCACGGGGGTGGAGGAGGGGGGGGGGAGGGGGCGGGGGGGGCCCACGCGGTCCGCTGCGTCCTCGCCGACGATCAC
>Ga0134079_10000108_pt1 | contig 19265 bp, 15 predicted proteins | sample 15_taG_2_FD_119770 | JGI IMG/M metagenome (GOLD analysis project Ga0134079, IMG submission 119770) | Grasslands soil microbial communities from the Angelo Coastal Reserve, California, USA - 15_D_Rain_40cm_2_09182015 | ecosystem: Environmental > Terrestrial > Soil > Grasslands ...
CGAGCTCGGCGGGGAGCTCGAGCTCGCACGTTTACCGCGGCTCGCGAGCTTGCTCCATTCCACGGCCGGCAGTGTAAGAGCAAGCTTGCACTTTCGACAACGCGGCCTCGGGAGGCTCACGGCCACGCTCGATCTCACGACGACGGTCGAGCTCACGTGTCAACGCTGCCTCGAGCCGTTCGCTCAGCCGATCGCCGCGCGAGTCGAGTTGCTGTTCGTGGAGCCGGGCGAGGCGGGTGCCGAGACTCCGCAAGACTACGAGCCGATCGAATTGGACGACGGTCGTCTGCTCCCGGCACGGCTGATCGAGGACGAGCTGATCGTCGCGATCCCGTTCGTGCCGAAGCATGCGCGCGTCGAGGACTGTGGTAGCCTGGCCCGAAACCTGGCGACCTGAACGCAAGGCGGCGACGGGCGACCCCGCGGGCCGAAATTTTTGAGGAGAACGCAATGGCAGTTCAGAAGAGCCGCAAGACGCCTTCTCGGCGTGGGATGCGCCGGGCGCACGATGCGTTGCGCGGGCCGACATTGTCGGTCGACGCGAGCACGGGCGAGACGCATCGCCGTCATCACGTGACGGCCGACGGCTACTATCGAGGCCGCAAGGTTTTCGAAGTCCCGCAAGAGACCGAGCAAGAGTAAGCGTCGACCTCGTCCCTCGTTAGCCGTTTTCCAGGCGAGCCCCCGATGAGTCGCAAGGTCACAATTGCCTTGGACGCGATGGGCGGCGACCGCGGCCCCGCGGCCGTGGTTCCCGCGGCGCTCGCGACGCTGGAGAAGGACGATTCGGTCAACTTGATCTTGGTCGGGCTCCCCGAGGTGCTCGACCAAGCGAAGCGCGAGGCGAACGACCGCTACGGCTCGCGGCTCGGCTTCAAGCCGGCGTCGGAGGTCGTCGCGATGGACGAGCCGCCGGCCGACGCATTGCGGAAGAAGAAGGACTCTTCGCTGAGGCTCGCGATCGAGCTCGTGAAGAGCGGCGATGCCGACGCCTGCGTGAGCGCCGGGAACACGGGCGCGCTCATGGCCACGGCTCGCTACGTCCTGAAGATGCTGCCGGGCATCGACCGTCCGGCGATCATTTCGGCGGTGCCCGGCTTGAAGGGCCCGACCTACATGCTCGACCTCGGCGCGAACGTCGGCTGCACCTCGCAGCATCTGCTGCAGTTCGCGCTGATGGGCTCGGTCGTCGCGGGCGACATGCTCGACACGCCTCGTCCGCGCGTCGGGCTGCTGAACATCGGCCAGGAAGACATCAAGGGCAACGAGGTCGTGCGCGAGGCGGGCGAGCTCTTCGCGCGCAGCGGGCTGAACTACATGGGCTTCGTCGAGGGCGACGGGATCTTCAGTGCGGACGTCGACGTCGTCGTAAGCGACGGCTTCGTCGGCAACGTCGCGCTGAAGACGATGGAAGGCGTCGCGGGCTTGATCGCCTCGTTCCTCAAGGAGGAGTTCCACAAGAACATGCTGCGCGGTTTCCAAGGGCTCGTCGCGCGTTCGGCGCTCGAGGCGCTTCGCGCGCGGCTCGACCCGCGCCGCTACAACGGCGCGAGTCTCGTCGGCTTGAACGGCGTCGTGCTGAAGAGCCACGGGTCTGCCGACAAGTTCGCGTTCGAGACGGCGGTCAAGACAGCCATAGTCGAAGCCCGCAAAGGCGTGCCGGTGCAGATCGGGAAACTCATCGAGACTCAGCCGCAAGAATGTATTCGCGCATAATCGGCACCGGGAGCTACCTGCCGGAAAAGATCCTGACGAATTTCGACCTCGAGAAGATGGTCGAGACCACTGACGAGTGGATCCGCACTCGAACCGGCATCGAGCATCGGCACATCGCCTCCGACGACGAAGCGACGAGCGACCTCGCCCATCGAGCCGCGCTCGCCGCGATCGAGAACGCGGGCCTCGCGGCGAGCGACATCGACTTCGTGCTCGTCGGCACGACCACGCCCGACCTGATCTTCCCGAACGTCGGGTGCCTCGTGCAGGAAAAGCTCGGCATTCGCGGCTGTCCCGCGTTCAGCATCGAAGCCGCGTGCTCGGGTTTTCTGTACAGCCTGATCGTCGCGGATCAGTTCGTGCGCAGCGGCCAGGCGAAGCGCGCCCTCGTGATCGGTGCCGAGACGATGTCGCGGATCATCGACTGGACCGACCGCGAGACTTGTGTGCTGTTCGGCGACGGCGCCGGGGCCGTGATCCTCGAGGGCGCCGACGAGCCCGGGATCATCTACAACACGTTCGGGGCCGACGGCCGCTATCGCGAGCTGCTGTACGCGTCGAGCGGCGTCGCGACGCGCCACCGCGAGGTCAGAGACATCGCGGCGCTGCGTATGAAGGGTAACGAGGTCTTCAAGGTCGCGGTCAAGACGCTCGAGAGCCTCGCCGACGAGGTCATCGAGAAGAACCATCTCGAGAAGGGCCAGATCGACTGGCTGATCCCGCACCAGGCCAATGTCCGCATCATCGCCGCGACCGCGAAGCGGCTGCAGCTGCCCATGGAGCGCGTCGTGCTCACGGTGCGGACGCACGGCAACACGTCCGCGGCCTCGGTGCCGATGGCGCTCGATACGGCCATCCGCGACGGCCGGATCAAGCGCGGCGATCTGCTGCTGCTCGAAGCGTTCGGCGGCGGCTTCACCTGGGGCGCGAGCCTCATTCGCTACTGAGACCCCGGTGTCGCTCGCTGGCGTCACCTGCCAACCAGCGCTCATTTCCGAGTAGCCGTAAGACCTTATAATGGTTTTATGAGCAATCTGTTCAGGGCCGCCGCCTCGCTCCTTTGGCTCGGCGCGAGCAGCGCGTTCGCCGCGGAGTACCCGGTCCCTGCGCACGACGAGATGTTCGGCGAGGTCCAGGTCGTCAAGGCGCGCTACGAGGATACCTTCGTCGCCTTCGCGCAGAAGTACAACGTGGGCTACGAGGCGTTGAAGCGCGCCAACCCGGGCGTCGATCCTTGGCTGCCGGGAGAAGGCACGCGGATCGTGATCCCGACGCAGTTCGTCCTGCCGCGCGCCCCGCATCGCGGGATCGTCGTCAACGTCGCCGAGCTCCGTCTCTACTACTTCCCGGCCGATACGGCCGACGCGTGGGATGCGGCCGACGAGAGTCGGCGGATCGTGACGTACCCAATCAGCATCGGCCAGATGGATTGGTCGACGCCGATCGGCACCACGCGCGTGACCGGCAAGGTCACGAACCCGAGCTGGTATCCGCCGCAGTCGATTCGCGATGAGCATGCCGCGCGCGATGACGTCCTGCCGCGCGTCGTGCCGCCGGGCCCCGACAATCCGCTCGGCAAACATGCGTTGCGCCTCGCGCTGCCGAGCTACCTGATCCACGGCACGAACATGCCGTCGGGCATCGGCATGCGCGTCACGCACGGCTGCATTCGGATGTTCCCGTGGGACATCGCGGCGCTCTACAAGGCCGTGCCGATCGGCACGCCGGTCACGATCGTGAATCAGCCGTACAAGCTCGGTTGGACCGCCGCGGGGTTATACCTCGAGGCGCATCTGCCGCTCGCCAAGAATTCGCCGAAGACGACCGAGGTGATCGACGAGCCGAGCAAGACCGACACGGCCGAGCCGCCCGTGTTTCCGCAGGAAGGATCGTTGACGGAGCTCACGCGCGTATATGTCGCCGCGACCCAGGTGCACCACGCCGAGATCCGCTGGGATCTCGCCGAGACGGTGATCGAATACGCGCGCGGAGTGCCCGAGCTGATCTTCGTTGGCATTCCGGACGGGGTCAAGAACGCGGCCGCGGCGAACTGACGGGGTCAGCGAGGGCGGCCCCCAAAAGAAAACCGCCGACCATTGTCGGCGGTTTCAAACAGAGATGCGGCCAACGCCGCATCCCCCAAACTCGAGTGTCTGCGGCGCTTACTTCTTTTGCTTCTGCTCGAACATGCGATCGAGCCTTTGATTCGTCGCGTCGCAGCACGCTTGTGCCGCTTGCGCCGCTTGAAGCGCCTGATTCGCCGTGCTCTGAGCGCTGGAAGCCGCTTGCTGCGCCTGGGTAGCCGTGCGTTGTGCCGCGGCCGCCGCGTTTTGCGCAGCGTCGGCCGTGGCCTTAATCTTGTCGAGATCTTCCGTTTTCGCAGTGCCCGCACAGCCGGTCATCAAGATCGCAAGGCCGCCGACGAGCGCCGCTGCCCGCAGAGCAGCCTGGATTTTTGTGGCCATTTCAATATACCCCTGACAGTGATTGACAAACCGTCGCCATTATTTCCTAAAGCGCCGAGTACTGCAATTTCAGCGAGACGACTTGCAGCGCGCGAATGCAGTCGAGTGAGCGATTTTCAACGGCGACGAAACGACGTTCGATGGGACGTTTGCATCTTCGTTGAGCCCGCTTGACCCGTTCACCCGATCGGCTGTATATAGAACCAGCAGGCTGGTCTTATATACAGGTGACGAAGATGCGCGATCTCACGCCCCGTCAGAGGCAGATTCTAACGCTCATTCAGAAGGTTGTGCGCGATACGGGCATACCGCCTACGCGCGCGGAAATCGCGAAGTCGCTCAAGTTCCGATCCGCGAACGCCGCCGAAGATCACTTGCGTGCTCTCGAGCGGAAGGGTGTGCTCGAGCTGCTGCCCGGCACTTCGCGCGGCATACGACTCAAAGATTCGCTGCGCGAGCAGTTGGGCTTGCCTCTGGTCGGACGAGTTGCAGCGGGTCAACCGATCTTGGCCGAGGAGCACATCGAGGCCCGCTACCAAATAGATCCCGATTTATTCAAGAAGCCGCCGCACTTCTTGCTGCGCGTCCAAGGCATGAGCATGCGCGACGCCGGCATCTTCGACGGCGACTTGGTCGCGGTTCACCGCACGCCCGAGGTGAGGAACCGACAAATCGTCGTCGCGCGTTTGGAGAACGAAGTCACGGTCAAGCGCTATCGACAGGAAGGTCACCGGGTTTGGTTGCTGCCCGAGAATCCCGAGTTCGAGCCGATTCAAGTGGATTTGCGAGAACAAAACATGTCGATCGAAGGCGTCGTCGTCGGCGTCGTTCGAGACGCGATGAAGTAACAGCCTCTGCACTCGGCGGTGCCTCATGAACTCGAACGAACTGCTCGACTCGGACGAGCTCCGCGGACGCATTTGGCGCGGCCGAAGCGCTCGCTCGCTCGAAGCCACTCTGCCCACGGGCTATGCGGCTCTCGATCGCTATCTCCCGGGCGGGGGGTGGCCGCTCGGTTCGCTGAGCGAAATATTCGTAGAGCGTTATGGCGTCGGCGAGCTCACGTTGCTGATGCCGGCCCTCGCGACATTGACCGGCGGCGGACAGCTTGGGACCGCGGGAGCCGCGAGAAAGTGGGTCGCATGGATCGCTCCGCCATTCGTGCCGTACGCGCCTGCGCTGCAACAGAGCGGAGTCCGCGTCGATGCGTTGTTGCTGGTTCATCCGAGCAATAAAGAATGTCTTTGGACCGTAGAGCAAGTCATTCGGTCGGGATCGAGCTCGGGAGTGTTGGCGTGGTTGGCGGCGGCCGATCACGTCGCGTTGCGGCGTTTGCAGTTGGCGGCCGAAGAGCAAGGTTGCTGGACGATTTTGTTCAGGCCGTTCTCCGCTCGTCACGAACGGTCGCCGGCGGCTCTACGAATCGGCCTCGACCGAGAAGGCGAGGTCACTCGAGTACGGATCGACAAATGCCGCGGCGCATGGCCCGGCGTCGTCGACATCACCGAGTCGCTGCGCGGCTCGGAGTCTCGCGGGGATGCGAGCGGCGAGGCGGCCGGATAGTGGTCGTGTCTCATGCCGCGACCCTCGCCATCTCGCGATCTCGTCGCCCGGGAAGCGATAAGCATCCCGGGTCCCGATCGGGCCGCGGCGGGAGCATCGCCGCAGTCGTGGATCGCAGTCTCAATGCCGAATCTCGCGTTCGACGTGTTCGGGAGCGCGGCGACGGACGGGCCCGCGGCGGTCGTCGAGCCGGTGCACGGACAGGCCTTCGTCGTCGCGGCCAATCGGCACGCACGCCGTTGCGGCATCGTGCCCGGCGTCAAGCTGAATTCGGCGTTCGCGCTCGCCGCGTCGTTGCGAGTCTTCGAGCGGTCACCGCATCGCGAGCGCGCCGGGCTCGAGTCGTTGTCCGCCTGGGCGCAGATGCTCACCTCCACGGTCTGCATCGAGCAGCCGGAGACGGTGCTGCTCGAGGTTGCCGGGAGCGTCAAGCTTTTCGGTAGCCTCGCGGCGATCAAGAACAAGCTCGGCGAAGAAGTCGCGAAACGGCGTTGGTCGTCGCGCCTCTGCGTCGCGCCGACCGCGACGGCCGCTCTGTGGCTCGCGCGAGGCGGAGCCGAGGACGTCGAATCGCTCGGCCCGTTGGCCGGACGGCTCGGCTCGTTGCCTCTGCGAGTCACGCGCTGGCCGCTCGAGATTCAAACACTGTTGCTCGATCTCGGCGTCCGCACGATCGCCGATTGTTTGCGCTTGCCGCGGGACGGTTTCGCGCGGCGAGTCGGTCTTGAGTATTTGCACGATCTCGATCGAGCGCTCGCGCGGCGCTTCGACCCGCGTGTGGGCTTCGTGCCCGCGCGGCGATGGGACGCGAAGCGCGAGCTTTATCAAGAAAGCTCCGACGCCGCGGTTTTCATGGCCGCGGTCGAGGACCTGCTCGACGATCTCACGGCCGAGCTGCGTCGGCGACAGGCGCAAGTGCGGAGCTTGCGAATCGAGTTCGAGCACGTGCGCGGCGCGCCCACCCGCGAGAGCTTCGACTGGGCGGAGCCGACGCATGAGCGCGGCCGCTTGCTCGGCCTGCTGCGCGACCGGCTCGAGCGCATCGTCTTGCCGGCGCCGGCGGTTGCGCTGCGTGTGACCACGGGCTTCCTGCTCGCGTTGCAAGCGAGGCCCGTCGACTTGTTCGACAAGACCCCCGTCGAGACCCTGTCGCTGGTGTTGCTCGAGCGATTGCGCGGGCGCTTAGGCTCGGATGCGGTCCACGGAATCGCCTCGGTCGCGGAGCATCGGCCGGAATTCGCCTGGTCGAGCTCGGCCGCTCTGCCGCGCGACGGAGTCGCGCGCGCCGACGGCGCGCTCTCGCCGTGGGCGCGGCATCGGCCTCTGTGGCTCTTGCCGGGGCCGTTGCCGCTCTCGTCGATCGAGGCGCACCGCTATTACCGAGGCGCCGTCGAGCGTCGCGAAGGCCCCGAGCGCATCGAAAGCGGTTGGTGGGACGAGCGGGACGTCGGCCGCGACTACTACACGGCCCAGAGCTCCGGCGGCGAGAGGCTCTGGGTCTATCGCGATCGAAGCAACCTAAGTTGGTATCTGCACGGCCTGTTCGGCTGATCGAAAGTAAAGCCGATGGCCTCGCCGCGAACGACTCGAGCCGACGTGGAGTACGCGGAGCTTCATTGTCTCAGCAACTTCTCGTTCTTGCGCGGCGCGTCGCATCCTCAGGAGCTCGTGACCACCGCCGCCGAGCTCGGCTACGCGGGGCTCGCGTTGACGGACGAATGCTCGGTCGCGGGCGTGGTTCGCGCGCACGGCGCCGCGAAAGCGTCCGGGCTCAAGCTCGTAGTCGGCAGCGAGCTCGAGCTCGCCGACGGTCTCAAGGTAGTCGTGCTCGCGGTCGACCGGCCGTCGTACGGCGCGCTTTGTCGCTTGATCAGCCGCGCGCGGCGCGCGGCGCCGAAGGGCACTTATTGCGCGACCCGCGACGACCTCGACGACTGCCTCGAGGATTCGCGCTGCGCGATCCTCTGGATTCCCGACGAGCATCGCGCCGAGCGCGCGACCCTGCGCGCGACCGGCGGCTGGCTCAAGGAGCGGTTTCGCGGCCGCGTCTGGCTCGCGGTCGAGCGGCAGTGCGGCGGCAACGATCGGCGCTTGTTCGCGGAATGGCGCGGCGCGGGCCGCGAGCTCGGCGTGCCGCTCGTCGCGGCCGGCAACGTGCTGATGCACTGCCGCGAGCGGCGGATGCTGCAAGATACGCTGACCGCGATCCGTCTCAAGACTCCGCTCGACAAGCTCGGCTTCGTGCTCGAGCCGAACGCGGAACGCTGCTTGAAGCCGCTCGATGAGCTCGCGCGGCGTTACCCGGCCGAGCTGCTGCGCGAGACTCTCGCGATCTTGGAGCGCGTCGATTTCTCCCTCGACGAGCTTCGTTACGAATATCCGCGCGAGCTCGTGCCCGACGGGGAGACGCCCGCGAGCCATCTCAGGCATCTGACCGAGCAGGGTCAGCGCTGGCGCTGGCCGGACGGCACGCCGCCGAAAGTCTCGGAGCTCATCGAGCATGAGCTCGAGCTGATCGCGGAGCTGCGCTACGAGGCGTATTTCCTGACCGTCCACGACGTCGTCCGCTACGCGCGCAGCATCGGGATCCTGTGCCAGGGCAGGGGGTCGGCCGCGAATTCCGTCGTCTGCTTCTGCCTCGGGATCACCGAGGTCGATCCCGCGCGGATGCAGACGCTCGTCGAGCGGTTCATCTCCAAGGATCGCAACGAGCCGCCCGACATCGACGTGGATTTCGAGCATGAGCGCCGCGAGGAGGTCATCCAGTACATCTACCGCAAGTATTCGCGCGAGCGAGCGGCGCTCGCGGCCACTGTGATCTGCTATCGGCCGCGCAGCGCGATTCGCGACGTCGGCAAGGCGCTCGGTTTCGACGAGGGCCGGGTCGGCGCGGTCGCGCGCTCGCTGCACTGGTGGGAGGGCGCGCTGATCGAGCAGGAGCGGATCGCGGAGGCCGGCTTCGATCCCAAGAGCTCGAGGGTGCGTCTCTGGCTCGAGTTGGTCGAGACGCTGATCGGCTTTCCGCGCCACCTGTCGCAGCACGTCGGCGGGTTCGTGATCGCCGAGCGCGCGCTCGCCGAGCTCGTCCCGGTCGAGAACGCCGCGATGCCCGAGAGGACGGTGATCCAATGGGACAAGGACGATCTCGAGGAGCTCGGGCTGCTCAAGGTCGACGTGCTGGGCCTCGGGATGCTGACCGCGATCCGCCGCTGTTTCGGGTTGATCGAGGGCTACTCCGGGCGCCGCTATACGATCGCGACCATTCCGGCCGAGGACAGGTACGTTTACGAGATGATTTCCCGCGCCGACACGATGGGCGTGTTCCAGATCGAGTCGCGCGCGCAGATGGCGATGCTGCCGCGCCTCAGGCCGAAGAACTATTACGACTTGGTGATCGAGGTCGCGATCATTCGCCCGGGGCCGATCCAAGGGGACATGGTGCACCCGTACTTGAGGCGCCGCTCGGGCGAGGAGCCGGTCACCTATCCGAGCGACGAGGTGCGCCGCGTGCTCGAACGCACGCTCGGCGTGCCGATTTTCCAAGAGCAGGTGATGCAGCTCGCGATGGTTGCCGCCGGATTCACGCCGGGCGAAGCGGACCAGCTGCGTCGCGCGATGGCCGCGTGGCGGCGCAACGGCGATCTCGAGCGTTTCGAGCGCCGGCTGATCGACGGTATGACGGGGCGCGGCTACGCGCACGAGTTCGCCGAGCGCGTCTTCAACCAGATCAAGGGCTTCGGCGAATACGGCTTCCCCGAGTCGCACTCGGCGAGCTTCGCGCTGCTCGTTTATGTATCGGCGTGGCTCAAGCATCACGAGCCGGCCGCGTTTTGCTGCGCGCTGCTCAACAGCCAGCCGATGGGCTTCTACGCGCCGCAGCAGCTCGTGCGCTCGGCGCGCGAGCACGGCGTCGAGGTCCGGCCGGTCGACGTGAGCTCGAGCGGCTACGAGTCGACGCTCGAGAGAGGCGTGGATCGAGCGCCGGCGCTCCGGCTTGGCTTGGCCCTCGTCAAGGGTCTGTCGGAGGAGGGCGGCAAGCGCGTCGTCGCGGCGCGTGCGGCGGGGGTGTTCGCGACCGTCGTCGATCTGGCCGAGCGCGCGGCGCTCGGCACGAAGGACCTCGGCGCGCTCGCCTCGGCCGGGGCCCTGCACGGAATTGCGGGGCATCGCCATCGCGCGCGCTGGGACGTCGCGGGCGTCGAGAGGCCCGGCGAGCTCTTGACCTCGCCGCGCTTCAACGAAGCGTTGCCGATGCTCAAGCGTCCGACGGAATACGAGGACATCGCCGCCGACTACCGGTATCTTGAGCTCACGCTCGGCCGCCATCCGCTCGCACTGCTGCGCGCGCGGCTCGATTCGTTGCACGTCCTCGATGCGCGCTCGGTGGCCGGGCTCCGGCCCGGCACGAGAGTCCGCTCGGCCGGGCTCGTGATCACTCGCCAACGGCCGTCGAGCGCCGCCGGCGTGACGTTCGTCACGCTCGAGGACGAGACCGGCTACCTGAATCTCGTGATCTGGGACAGCCTTGCCCAAAGCGCGCGCCGGATCGTGCGCGGGGCCTCGCTCATGGGCGTCGTCGGCAAGGTGCAGAAGGAGGGGGAGGTGCTACACGTGATCGCGGAGCGGCTCTACGACCACAGCGACTGGCTCGGCGCCGTGGCTACACGCTCGCGCGACTTCCAATAAGTCGCGCCGAATCAAGTCATTGGGGGTCGTCGGGCGGCCGGCCGCGGGTCCGCGGGCCGTGTGTGGGGGGCTCAGACCTCGTAGTCGTCGAAGTCCTCGAGCTCGCGCTTTGCGCGCTTTTTTTCCATGAGCTCTTCGAGCCGGCGCTTGGCGGCCAGCTCTCTACCGGGACGTGACGTCCCGTTCTCTGCCTCGAGCTCGTCAATCAGCTCTTCGACGTTGATCTCGACGGATGCGTCACCGACGTTGTCTGTTTCGGCTGGAGCGGCCTCTTCAGGTTCAGCTTCAGCCTCAGCCTCTTTCTCGCCTTCGTCGGTTTCTTCGCTCTCTTCTTCGAGATCGTCGTCCTCTTCCGACTCTTTGAGCTTCATCCTCCCCTCCACGTGAGTCGGTCAATCGGTACAGCGCGACGGCCGCTTTATAAACCCGCGAACTGAATCTTGGCAATACCCCCTGAAGCGACATGTGAACCGCCGCACAAACTCGAAAAAAGAACGTTGCGCGCCGCGCGTTTGCGGCTAGCGGATGAGCTGATTGATCTGGAAGATTGGTAACAAAATCGCCATCACGATCGTGAGAACCATGAGCCCCATCACGACGATCAAGAGCGGCTCGAGCACGCTCAACATCGTCGACAACAAACTGTCCATCTCGCTTTCTTGGTGGGTCGCGGCGCGGTCGAGCATCGCGTCGAGCTCGCCGCTCGCCTCGCCGCTCGAGATCAAGTGAATGCTCATCGCCGGGAACAGTTTCGATTGCGCGAGCGAGCGTCCGATCGCGCCGCCCTCGCGCACGCGCACGGCCGCCTCGTCGACCGCCGCGCGCATCGGAATGTTCAGGATCACCGAAGCGCCGATCCGCAGCGCCTCGAGCGCCGGGACGCCGCTCGCCGTGAGGATGCTCAGCGTCCGGGTGAATCGGGCGGTATTGAGGCCACGCGTCACGCGACCGAGGACCGGGGTCTTGAGCATCCACCAATGCACTTGGGCGCGCGTGGCCTCGTTGCGCAGCGCGCGCCGGGCCGCGAAGACCCCAAGGACGACCACGCCGATGATCAGGAACCACCAGTGCTGGATCAGGCCCGACAGGCCGATCAGCCCGCGGGTCAGCAGCGGGAGCTTTTGTCCCGTGGTCTCGAACACCCCGACGACTTTCGGCACGACGTAGACGAGCATCAGCGTGACGATGAAAAAAGCGATGCAAGTCAATACGATCGGATAGATCATCGCCTGTGTGATCTTCTGCTTGAGCGCGTGCCGCGACTCGGTGTACTCGGCGAGCCGTTCGAGCACCGTGTCGAGCTGGCCGGCCTGCTCGCCGGCCGAGACCGTGGCGCGGTAAACGGTCGGGAACGCGTGCGGGAAATCCTCGAGCCCGACCGCGAGCGAGTGTCCTTCGAGGACCTTGGCCCGGACGCCGAGAAGGATGCTCTTGAGCCGCGCCTTCTCCGTGTGCTCGCTGACCGCGAGCAGCGCCTCCTCGAGGGGCAGGCCCGCGCGCACGAGGGTCGCGAGCTGGCGCGTGAGCAGCGCGAGGTCGAGCCCCGAGACGCCGCGCCGCAGCGAAAGCTGGCGCTGCGCGATCCGTTCCCGTTGCTCGACCTCGGCGACCTCGACGGGGAAGAGCTGCCGCTCGCGGAGCAATTGGCGCACGTGCCGCGGCGTGTCGCCTTCGAGCACGCCGCGATGCTCTTTGCCGCCGGGGTCGACCGCGACGTACTGGTAGGCGCCCATCAGTCGGCCCGCGTGACTCGGACAACCTCCTCGAGCGTCGTCGTCCCGGCGAGGACTTTACGCATGCCGTCCTCGCGGATGCTCGGGCCGAGCGTGCGCGCGTGGCGCTCGAGCTCGTGCTCGCCCGCGCCGTCGTGGATCATCGTGCGCATCGTGCTGTCGACCTGCACGAGCTCATAGATGCCGGTGCGGCCCTGATAACCGTGATCGTCGGCCGGCGCGCGATAGAGGGTCGGCGGATCGGACGCCTCGACGTTCAGCAATCCGCACTCGTAGTCGCTCGCCGTGTACGGCATGCGCAGCGCGGGGTCGAGCACGCGCACGAGACGCTGCGCGAGCACGCCGATCAAGCTCGACGACAGCAGGAACGGCTCGACGCCCATGTCGCGCAGCCGCGTCACGGCGCCGACCGCGGTGTTCGTGTGCAGCGTCGACAGCACGAGGTGGCCCGTGAGGCTCGCCTGCACGGCGATCTCGGCGGTCTCGAGGTCGCGGATCTCGCCGACCATCACGATGTCCGGGTCCTGGCGCAGGATCGCGCGCAGGCCTCGCGCGAAGGTCATCTCTACCTTCGTGTTGACCTGCGTCTGGCCGATGCCGTCGATGTGGTATTCGATCGGGTCCTCGACCGTCAAAATATTGCTCGACAGGTCGTTGATCCGCTCGAGTGCCGCATAGAGCGTCGTCGTCTTGCCGGACCCGGTCGGGCCCGTGACGAGCAGGATGCCGTGCGGCCGATGGACGAGCTCGTCCATGAGCGCCTGGTCCTCGACGCACATGCCGAGGTTCGAGAGCGTTAGCCGGCCCGCCTGCTTGTCGAGCAGACGCAGCACGACGCGCTCGCCGTGGCCCGACGGGATCGTCGAGACGCGCACGTCGACCGCCCGGCCCGCGATCCTGAGCGAGATCCTGCCGTCTTGCGGCAGGCGCTTCTCCGCGATGTCGAGCTTCGACATGACCTTGATTCGCGAGACGACGAGCGGTGCGACCGCGCGCTTCGATTGCAGGACCTCGCGCAGCACGCCGTCGATGCGGAAGCGTACCGTCATCCGGTTCTCGAACGGCTCGATGTGGATGTCGGATGCGTTGTCCTTGACGGCTTGCGTGAGCAGCGCGTTGATCAGGCGAATGATCGGCGCCTCGTCGTCGCTGTCGATCAGGTCCGACGGCTCGGGCAGCTGCTGGGCGACGGCGATCAGATCGGTCTCGTCGTCGAGGCCTTCGACCATCGTCATCGCGGCGCCGCTCTCGTAAGCGGCCTGCAGGCGCGCGTCGAACGCTTGCGCGTCGACCTCCGTGAACTGCACGGGTCCGCCCGCGAACCGCCGCACCTCGGCGAGGATCAGCGCCGGGGTGCCGGTCCGGTAGATCGCCTTGAGAACGCCGTGCTCGCGCCCCTGGAACAGCACGCCGTTGCGCTTCGCGAACGCGAACGGCAGGTTCCGTGTCGCGGGCTCGAGCTCGACGGCGTCGAGCGGCGCTGCCGACTCGGGCCTAAAGCGGTTGACCGCCATCGCCAGGTTCTTGCGGAGACGTTTGCGGAGCCGGGTCCCGGGGTTGCGCCGGAAGCGACTCCTCGGGGCCAGGCGGTAGCGGCGCGAGCAGCGGCTGCTTCTCGTGCTTCATCAGCGGGACCGATTTCGCCGCCATCTGACGCTGGATCTCCTGGATGTAGCTGTATTTCTCGCCGGTCGTGAAGCGAGCGTCGGCCGCGTCGCGCAGGATCGTCGGCCGGATGAAGACCATGAGATTGGACTTGTCGTGCTCGCTCTTGTGGGCGCGGAACAGCCACCCCAAGCCTGGAATCCTGCCGATGCCCGGCACGTGCTGGTCGGTCGACGTCATGTGGTCGTCGAGAAGACCACCGAGCACGAGCACGTCGCCGTCGTTCACGAACACCGAGGTCGTGATCGTGCGCGTGTTGGTCACGAGGTCCACCGCCCCGGCCGAGCCCGCGAGGCTCGAGGTCTCCTGCTCGATCGTGAGCTTCACGCCGTTGCCCTCGTTGATCTGCGGCGTGATCTTCAGGCGCGTGCCGACCTTTTGGCGCTGGATCGTCTGGAACGGGTTCACCGAGCCCTGCGCGGCGCCGGTGTTCGTGTACTGGCCCGTGACGAACGGCACCTCTTGGCCGACGTTGATCTCGGCCTCCTCGTTGTCGAGCGTGACGATGTGCGGGGTCGAGACGATGTTGGTGTCGGCGTCGCCGGCGAGCGCGTTGAGGATCGCGGCCCAGCTCGTTCCCGCGTCGCTGATCTTGCCGATGGCCATCGTGATGCCGTCGCGAATCAGGTTCGTAGCGGGTGTCGTCCCGCTGGTCCCACCGCCTGCGGCCGTGCCGAGTTGAACGATGCCGCCCGTCGTCGCGCTGAAGTTCGTGAGGCCCGCGGCGGTGTTGCCGCCGCCGATGGCCCAGGTCACGCCGAGCTGAGCGGACTTCTGTTGCGTGAGCTCGACGATGATCGCGTCGACGGCGACCTGGAGCCGCGGGATGTCGATCTGCTTGATCACCGCGAGCATGTCTTGACGGATCCGCTCGGGTGCGCTGATCACGAGCGCGTTCGTGCCGGCGTCGGCCCAGATCGTGACGGGCCCCGTCGCGGCGGGACCGGCCTCCGCGCCGGCCGGGGGTTTGGCGCCGCCGCCGCCGCCGCCCGTTCCGCCCGCGGAGCCGAACTGCGCCTGCAGCTTGGTCGCGAGATCCTCCGCGTCGGCGTACTTGAGATAAACGACCTGCGTGTTGCCGCCCTGCGCGGACGGCGTGTCGAGGTGGGCGATCAGCGCGCGGTACTGGAGCCGCGACGGGCTCGCGCCGCTCAACAGCACGCTGTTCGTCCGGTTGTCCGCGATGACCTGCACCGGCGGCGCGCCGCCGCCGGCCTGCGCGGCCTGATTCAAGGAGCTCAGCATCCGCACGACCTCGTCGGCCGCGGCGTTCTCGAGCCCGATCACCTCGATCTCCGCCGTGCCGGCTTTGTCCATCCGGTCGATCAATCGCAGCATGCGCCGGATGTTCTGCGGCCGATCCGCGACGATCAGCGAGTTCGACCCCGGATGGGCGGCCAGGTGCGCGGACTGCGGCAGCAGCGGCCGCAGGATCGGCACGAGCTGCGCGGCGTTGATGTTCTGGAGCACGATCGCCTGCGACACGTAATCGTCGCCTTCGCCGAAACGCGCGTTCGCGTCCGGCACGATCTCGATCGCGGATCCCGAGTCGAGCGCGACGAAGCCGTGCACGTTGAGCGTCGTCTCGAACAACTTGTAGAAAGCGTCGGGCGACATCGGGGCGTTCGAAAAGACCGTGACCATCGCGCGCACGCGCGGGTCGACGATGATCGGCCGGCCGATCACTTGCTGGACCTGATCCGCGATCACGCGGATGTCCGCGTCGCGGTAGTTCGGCGTGACCGGCGGCCCCTGCGCTCGCGGGGGTTGCGGCTGAGCGTGCGCCGCGTGGTCGCAGGTCAAGATCGCGGCGCCGAGCAAGGCCGCGAAGACGGAAAGACGTGCCGCGGCTAGCGCCGAGGCCCGCATTCCGACGCCGCGTGACCGCGGCGCGGTAGGTGAAGTCACTGACGATTCTCCCGGATGCCCTGTAGCTGGGTCGTGTCGATCACGAGAGCCTGCGGCGTGCCTTCCCGGAGCACGGTTACATTGGCCATCGTCGCTTCGCCGAGCGCTTCGAATGCCTGCAAGCCTTTGCTTGCGTCGTCGAGCACGACGCCGTTGATGTCCGTGACGACGTCGTTGGGCATCAAGCCGAGCGCATCGAACGCGGCGCGATCGCGTCCCGGTTGGACGCGGAAGCCGGTCACCTTGCCCTGGTCGACGTTCGGCACGATCCGAATGATGTCCGTCAGTCGGCCGGCGTTCTGGCTGATCACGTTGCGCAGTGTCTCGTTCCCCGGTGGCGGCGCGGCGACAGGCGGCGCCATCACCGGGTTCCTAGCGCGCGGCGCCCCGGCGGCGCCCTGCACCTCCTTCGGCAGGCGTAACGTCTCGAGCCGGTCGCCGCGATCGAGCAAGACGCGATCCTCGAAGACCGAGTGCAGCGTGGTTCCGCTCGCGGGGTCGATCGTCTGGCCGACGTTATACGTCTTGTCCTCGCCGCGGTTCGCGGAAATGATCGCTTTGCCGCCGTTCGGGTCGTTTTCGGCGAACGCGAGGATGCCCTTCAAGTCGAGGCTCAGCGTCGTGTCCGGAGCGTCGGTCACGGGCGCGGCGACGGGCGCGGTCTCCTTCGCCGGCTCGCCGAACAGCAGACGCATGGCGGCGACCGCTTCGAGGTCCGCGGCGGCCGGCCCGCTCGGGCCCGGCGCCGGCGCGGGAGCGCGGGCCGCAGGAACCGCCAGCGGCGCGGCTCCGGGGGCGACGACCCACGTCAACGCCGCGAGTTGATAAGCGATCGCGAGCACCGATATCGCGGTGACGGCCGGAGGTAGATAGCGGTTGGCCGCGCGGAGCCACTGCTCCGGCGTCTGTTCCTTCCAGTGACCGAGGTGCTTCGCAAGATCCATACGAGCGGTCCGATTTCGGCCTTGGACACTAGGATCGGCTGGCCATCATAGGGCAGCAGCGCACTACGCAACAAGTGACTGAATTCGCTAAAACTGTGACGCTCGCCGTGACGCTCGATCGTGACCTCGATCGAACATTCAACGACCGCGAACGGCTTCTCGCGAGCGCCTTTCCATTGACAGTCCAGGGTCGATAGAATTCCCGAAGCACATGGCCAACGAGCGCTTCAAATTCGGCGACGATCACGGCCTCGTGACCGAAGAGGCCAAGCCCCGGCTGAAGCGCCCGCCTCTGTACCGAGTGATTTTGATCAACGACGACTACACTCCGATGGAGTTCGTTGTCCAAGTGCTCGAAAAGGTGTTTTCGTTGGACCGCAACACTGCGACGCGGATCATGTTGGAGGTCCACACCAAGGGGAAGGGAGTCTGCGGCGTGTTTACCTACGAGATCGCGGAGACCAAGGTCGCCCAGGTCACGGGGCTCGCCCAGCAGCACCAGCATCCGCTGCTCTGCACCATGGAAGAAACCTAAATGTTGTCGAACGAGCTTGAGTACTGCCTCAATGACGCGTTTCAGCGCGCACGCGACGAGCGCCACGAGTTCATCACGGTCGAGCATCTGCTGCTCGCGTTGCTCGACACGCCGCAAGTCATCGAGACGTTGAAGGCGTGCGGCACCGACCTCGTGCGGTTGCGCCGTGAGCTGAAGGAGTTCATCGACGCGTCGACCCCGCGGCTGCGCGGGGAGGAGGAAGACGAGGCGACGGACGTGCAGCCGACGCTCGGTTTCCAGCGCGTGCTTCAGCGCGCCGTGTTTCACGTGCAATCGAGCGGCCGCAAGGAAGTCACGCCGGCGAACGTGCTCGTCGCGATCTTCGGCGAGAAGCAGTCGCAGGCCGTTTACCTGCTCGGCCTGCAAGACGTCGGCCGGCTCGACGTCGTGAACTACGTGTCTCACGGCGTGCCGAAGATCCAGGACGCGAAGCCCGAGACCGATGACGGCAACGGCGAGGAGCGCGGCGGTGAAGCGAGCCCGCTCGAGCGGTTCACGACCAACCTCAACGCGCTCGCCGAGGCCGGCAAGATCGATCCGCTGATCGGTCGTCAGCTCGAGATCGAGCGCACGGTGCAGATCCTGTGCCGGCGCCGCAAGAACAACCCGCTGTTCGTCGGCGAAGCCGGGGTCGGCAAGACCGCGCTCGCGGAGGGCCTCGCGCGCCTGATCGTCGAAGGCAAAGTGCCCGAGATCCTGCGCCGCTGCACGATCTACGCGCTCGACATGGGCTCGCTCATCGCCGGGACCAAGTATCGAGGCGACTTCGAGAAGCGGCTCAAGGGCGTCGTCGCCGGCTTGAAGAAGCAGCCCGGCGCGATCCTGTTCATCGACGAGATTCACACCGTGATCGGCGCGGGCGCCGCGTCGGGCGGAGTCATGGATGCGTCGAATCTGATCAAGCCCGTGCTCGCAAACGGCGAGCTGCGCTGCATCGGCTCGACCACCTACAACGAGTACCGCGGTATCTTCGAGAAGGACCACGCGCTCGCGCGGCGCTTCCAGAAGATCGACGTCGTGGAGCCGTCGGTCGAGGAGACGGTCGAGATCCTGCGCGGACTCAAGAGCCGCCTCGAGGAGCATCACGGGATCTCGTACTCGGACGACGCGCTGCGCGCGGCCGTCGAGCTCTCGACCCGGCACATCAACGATCGGCACTTGCCCGACAAGGCGATCGACGTGATCGACGAGGCCGGCGCGTATTGTCGGCTCCAGCCGGAAGCGACGCGGCCGCGCGTCGTCGACGTCGAGCTCATACAGAACATCGTCGCCAAGATCGCACGGATCCCGCCGAAGAACGTCTCGGCGTCCGACCGCGACGCGCTGCGCCACCTCGAGCGCGATCTGAAGCTCGTGATCTTCGGCCAGGACCGAGCGATCGGCGCTCTCGCGTCCGCGATCAAGATGGCGCGCTCGGGCCTCGGCGACGAGCGCCGGCCGGTCGGCTCGTTCCTATTCTCTGGCCCGACGGGCGTCGGCAAGACGGAGGTCACGCGCCAGCTCGCGATGACGATGGGCGTCGAGCTGATTCGCTTCGATATGTCCGAGTACATGGAGCGGCACACCGTGTCGAGGCTGATCGGCGCGCCGCCGGGCTACGTCGGCTTCGACCAGGGCGGGTTGCTCACCGAGGCGATCACGAAGCATCCGCATTGCGTGTTGCTCTTCGACGAGATCGAGAAGGCTCACCCCGAGGTGTTCAACCTGCTGCTCCAGGTCATGGATCACGGCACGCTCACGGACAACAACGGCCGCAAGGCGGACTTCCGTAACGTCACGATCGTGATGACGACGAACGCGGGCGCGCAGGAGGCGAGCCGCGCCTCGGTCGGCTTCACGACCCAGGATCACGCGAGCGACGCGATGGAAGTGCTGAAGAAGCTGTTCTCGCCGGAGTTCCGCAACCGCCTCGACGCGATCATCCAATTCGAGCCGCTCGACGAGCAATCGGTCGCGCGCGTCGTCGACAAGCTGATCGTCGAGCTCGAGGCGCAGCTCGACAAGAACGAGGTGACGATCGAGCTCGACC
>Ga0134079_10000110_pt1 | contig 19242 bp, 17 predicted proteins | sample 15_taG_2_FD_119770 | JGI IMG/M metagenome (GOLD analysis project Ga0134079, IMG submission 119770) | Grasslands soil microbial communities from the Angelo Coastal Reserve, California, USA - 15_D_Rain_40cm_2_09182015 | ecosystem: Environmental > Terrestrial > Soil > Grasslands ...
CCTCGAGCACGCCGGGCTGGAACTTGCTGCCGCGCTCCTCGGCCTTGCGGCGCAGAATCGCGACGCGCGTCTCGTAGTCGGGGATGCCCATGTCGACCACGAGCCCGCCGGAGAATCGCGAGATCAACCGCTCGTCCAAATCGGCGATCTCCGCGGGCGGCCGGTCGCTGGCGAGGACGATCTGATGACCAGACTGCTGCAGCGCCTCGGTCAGCCGCAGCAATTCGGCCTGCATCTCCTTGCGATTCGTGAGGAACTGAACGTCGTCTACGAGCAGCACGTCGACGTTCTGAAAGCGGCGGCGGAAAGCGTCGCCCTGACCCGCGGCGATGGCCGCGTGAAAGGCCTCGACGTACTCATCCAGGGTCAGGTATTCGATGTTGAGCTGCGAGGCGATCGTCTTGGCCGCATGACCGATCGCCATGAGCACGTGCGTCTTCCCTAACCCGGAGCCACTATAAATGAAGAGGGGGTTGTAGGCCGACCCGGGATTCTCGGCCACCGTTCGTCCCGCCGTGACGGCGAGACGATTGGCCGCACCCACCACGAAGGTCTCGAACGTAAAGCGGGGATTCAGCGAGCTGGTCATGATGCGGGACTCCCCGCCGCGAGCTTCTTGAGGACTAACTCCGATACCGACTTGAGCGTTTCGAACACGCCTCTGCCGTGGAGCGCATCCGCCGGAAAGCTCGGTACGCTCCGAAAGTTGAGCGCGTCATCGAGCTCGGGAGGAGTCAAGATCAGCTCGGGGGGCAGGTCCTGCTTGTTGTACTGCATGACCAGCGGCATCGCGCGCACGTCCACGCCGTGCTCCAGCAGATTGCTTTGGAGATTCTGGAGACTCTCGATGTTCTCGTCGAGCTGCCGCGCCTGGCTGTCGCCCACAAAGACGACGCCATCGGCGCCCTGCAGCACGAGCCGGCGGGTGGCGTTGTAGTAGACCTGGCCCGGCACCGTGTAGAGCTGAAATCGCGTCGCGAACCCCGAGATCTGGCCGAGGTCGATCGGCAGGAAATCGAAGAACAGCGTGCGGTCGGTTTGCGTCGCGAGCGAGACCATGCGCCCGCGCCGCGTCTCCGGCACACGTCCGTAGATGTAATGGAGATTGGTCGTCTTGCCGGACCGCCCCGGTCCGTAATAGACGATTTTGCACGTGATCTCGCGGGCCGTGAAGTTGACCAGGGACATGCGCCGCCTATCTCCCAAACAGCGTGTTGAGGCTGTCCGTCAACTCCCGCTCGAAGTCTGCCGCCAGCACCTGTTTCGGTACCGCTCCTTTCGGACTCGCCGCCTTCAAGTCCGCCGCAAGTTGCTCATAGAATAATTGAACGATGCCCAGTGATGAAACGTCGAGATCGTAGACGGCCAGCACGGCAAGCGTCCCGCGGTCGGTCAGGAACGTCGCGAGAAAGAATCCGGTCCGGGGACCCTGATGACTGAGCGCGGCGAACGGCGGCTGGCGGAGCTGGCGCGCGAGCTCGCCCGTCGATGCGACGATCGCGGCGGCGAGCGCGGCGGCGGACATCACGTCCACCGCGCGCGAGAAGCCCGACTGCGCCAGTACCTGGCCGGACGGCGTCAGCACCAGCACCAGCCGCGCCGACGCTTCGCGCACGAAGTCGGTCAGCGGCTGTAGCGTCCAGGTCTCGACGGCGCGCGTGTGCGGACTCATGTACCGGCCTCCGCCGCGCGCAGCAGCTCCAGGCGCACCAGTCCAATATTCACGTCGGGCTCGGCTACGGCGACGACCAGGAGATTGCCGGACTCCTCCCCGCTGGGCACGACCAGCAGCGCCCCCTGCTCGGCCTGAAGATGCCAGAATACGCTCCTCCCGGTCCCTGACGCCTCCATCGCGCGGCGCAGCCGTCCTGCCAAACTCGCGGCCAGTGCGGCGACCGCACTGCCCTTGATCCCCTCCATCAGTTGCTCGGCGACGACGAGCCCGTCCTCGGCCGAGACGAGCATCGCGCCGCGCACCCCGCGCACCCGCGTGATCAGATCGAGCGCCGCGCTCACTGGCGCTCCAGCCAGCGGCGCGCCATCAACGTCGCGCGCTGCGCGAGAATGGCGAGCCGGCCCAGTGGAATGCCGCGCTCGCGGACCACCAGGAGCAAGGCGTCAGGCGTCGGGTGGGCGAGGTGTACGTTTCCATGCTGCCCCTCCGCCGAGAGGCCGTTCCAGGCGCCAAGACCGAGCAACTTCGCCGTACGCGCGGCTTCCTGAGACACACCCGCCAGATACGCGGCGACCGCGTCCGTGACGTCCGTTCCCCCGCCGTCTTTTAGCGCCCCACCGAGTACCCGCCCCGAACCATCGATGAGGAGCAAGCCTTCATTGGCCCCCTCAAGACCGGCGAACACTCGGGCTTCATCGAGTCCGCCGGTCGCGGCTGCCGGGGCGGCGATTGAAGCGGCGCCGGAGGGCGGCGAAGGGGCGGCGGGTTGCTCGGCCGGTCCTTTCGCTCCGCCACGCATCATCTCGATCGCCTGATCGATGGTCGGATCGTCGGGCTCGACTCGCTTGGCAGCGGCGAGATGCGCTTCAGCCTGCTGCAGGTCTCCGATCTTGAAGTAGAGGAAGGCAAGTCCCTTCAGCGCGCCCGTATGGTGCGGCGCGATTCGCACGGCCATGTCCCACTCGTCGAATGCCTTCTCGTAGTCGTGCTTGTCCGTCAGGATGCGCGCGTACAGGTCGTGCGCGTCGGCAAGATGCGGATGGCGCTCCAGGCCGTTCGTGGCGACGCGCAGCGCCGCGTCGAGCTGCCCTTTGCGGCGCAACGCTTCGCCGAGCCGCAGGAACACCAGACTCTGCGGATCCTGCGCGAGCTGCGCCGAGAGCGCCCGAATTTCATCCATGCGCGAATACCTTGGCCGCCTGCCGCGCGCGATCCACAGCTCCGCGCTGCGCGTCTTCCTCGGGACTGCGGCTCGCCAGGCGGTCCCACTGATCCCAGCTCTCCACGGCTTCACCGAAGCGTCCCATCGACACGTGCGCGAACCCCAGATGGCGATGCGCCGCCGCCAGGAGTGGATCGAGCCGCAGCGCTCGCCGGAGCTCCTCGGCCGCCGCGGATGCGTGTCCTTGCGCGAGGTGAATACGTCCGAGCACCAGATGGATCGTCGCGTCGTGCGGCTGCATGCTGCCGGCCTGCTCGGCCGCGGCGCGCGCCGCGTCGAGGTCCTTCGCGTGCAGGGCGGTCTCAGCCTTCGCCATCAGCTCTGCGACGAGCTCCGCGAGGTCACCGCCGGCGCCCGGTCGAGCGCGGCGGGAATGCCCTGGATCGACCAGCACGATCACGCCGGCGCTCTCGAGCCCAAACAGCGTCTTCGCGACTTCGAAGTCCGAGCGGCCGAGCTCGGTCGCGAGGCCGCGTACCGAGCGCTCACCGTCGATGAGCGCGAGCACTTCCCACTCGGGCGGCAGCAGGTCGAGCTCGCCGCCTCCGCCTTCCGGCGGCGGCGCCAGGGACGGCACGACGCCGACGTGCGGAATCCGGTTTTCGATGCGCGACCATTCGTCAATGCGGCGCGCGCCTTCCATGAGCAGCGCCTCGACCGGGATTCGAACCGTCAGCTCCGTCGGGACTTTGCTCTCCGTCTGCTCGGCGAACGAGAAGTAGCCTTCGTTCCAGCTCATGACCTCGAAGACGACTTCTTCGATCTGGAACCGCACCTGCCGTTCGACCTCGCGCTGCGTGATCACGCCCAGGGACACCAGGATTTCGCCCAGCCGCCGCTTGTCGCCTTGGCGCTGCTGCATGTCCCGCGCGCGCTCGAGGTCGGCCTCGCCGATCTTGCCGGTGCGCAGGAGCAGCGCACCCAGCGGATGCGGGTTGGAGCGGATCTCGGCCGACACGACGACGCCATTGTCGAAGTAGACCGTCCCCTCGTTGTGACGCAGCTCCGACGTGACGCGCAGCGCGCCGGTCTTCCGGCTCAAGTCGAGCAGCTGGAAGACGTCGTGGATCCCGAGCTCGCGCAGCGGTCCTTCGATGGCCATGCGCTACGCCGCGTCCGAGGTTGAGAAGATGTGCTGCAGGTCGACGGCGGTGCGCGCATGCACACGCGCGCGCTGCGCGAACGGCCCGCCGGGGTCGATCCGCGTCACGCGCTCCCACGCATCCACCGCCTCGGCGTAGCGCTGCAGCCGCGCGAGGGTCGCGCCGAGATAAAACAGCGCGCCGGTGTGATCGGGATCGAACTTGAGCGCGCGCCTGAACACTTCGAGCCCTTCCGCGTTGCGCTTGTCGTCGAGGAGCGTGCGGCCGAGCAGCAGCAGCGCGTCCATGTCGTACGGGTCCTGCTCCAGCATCCCGGCAAGCCGGACGACAGCGGCGCGAAGCCCTCCGGTGCGGCGCAACAGGTCGGACAGCGCGAGCGCCGCTTCGTGGAACGTCGGCAGCGCCTCGAGCGCCTCCTCGTACGCGCGTTGCGCGTCCGGCCATTCTTCGTCCTGTTCGTGGAGTCGGCCCAGGTCGAGCCACACCTGCACGAACCCCTTGTCCAGGTCGAGCGCGCCGCGGTAGGCCGTGCGAGCACCCTGGCGGTCGCCCACTTTGAGGGCAATGTCGCCCTGCAGCTTGTGCAGATCGGCGCGGGCCGGCGCGCGCGTCTGCGCCTGGCGCAGCGCCGTCAGTGCTCCCGCCGCATCGCCCGTGGCGGCCCGCGCCTTGGCCGCCGCAACCAGGACCTCAACATGCTCGGGCGCCCTGGTGACCAGGTCCTCGGCAATGGGAAGCGCCTCGGCCCCGCGGTGCAACCCCAGCAGACTCTGCACCTCGCCGAGCGCGGCGGCCGCGTTCGCGGCGTCCAGCGTGCGCGCGTCGCGGTAGCGCTCCAGCGCTTCGCCGTGCAGTCCGCGGCGCGCGTAGATGTCGCCGATCAGCGTGGCGGCCAGACCCTTGTCCGCGCCGCGTTGGACTGCGCGCATCGCCTCCGCCACGGCGAGATCCATCATCCCCTTGCTCTCGTAATCGCGCGCCAGCGCCAGCGGGTCGTCGGCTTTCTTCGCGAGGCCGGCGGCGGCGGGCTGTTGCGCCACGCCCGTGGCGGCCGGCTGCAGCTCGTGGAAAATGTTGTCGAGCAGCCGCTGGTCGAACGCGAATTCCCCGCCGAGATTCTCGGCGGGGACGTCGGCCGAAATCTCGGGAATGATGCCGATCGCGACGGTCTCATACTGGAGATCGATCGCGAGCGCGAACTTCTGCGACACATAGTACGGATCGAGCTCGAGCGCGCGCTTGGTCGCACGCAGCGCGCCGTCGTAATCGCCCAGGTTGGACAGCGCGAAGCTGAGGTTGTAGTGCGCACCCGCATTCTGCGGATCCGCTTCGACCGCGCGCACGAACGCGTTCCGCGCGTCGGGAAATCGCTTGAGCTCCACGAGCACGAGTCCCACGCCGTTCCACGCCGGGGCGGAGTTGGCCTGATCGGCGAGCACCTGGCGATATGCCTCGAGCGCGAGCTGGAAACGCCGCAGGTGCGCGAGCAGCAAGGCGAGATTGAGTCGCGCGCCGACGAACTGGGGCGAGAGCTGCAGCGCCTTGCGGAAGGCCTCGATGGCGTCGTCGGTATTGCCGTGATGCGCGAGCACGACGCCGACGTTGTTCCAGGCCAGCGCGTAGCGCGCGTCCACCTCCGTCGCCTGGCGGTACGACGTCAGCGCCTCCGCCGTCCGGCCCGCCTGATGCAGCACGACGCCGCGCTCGTTCCACAACTTCGGCGACTCCGGGGTCTCGTGGATCAGCGACTCGTACAGCTCGAGCGCGTCGCCGAAATCGCGCTTGAGGAGATGGACCTCCGCCATCGCCTGCCGGACCAGGCGGCGGTCTTCGCCGCGCTCGATCGCGAGCCGATACTCGCGTAACGCCTCCGTGTAATAGCCCTTCTGCCGGAACGCGAGACCGAGGTTGCAGTGCGCCAGTTCGCTGCCTTCGGCGACTTCCGGGGCGGGCTGCTCGCGGAGCCGGTGCTCGGCCGACTGGCGCTCGGCGCGATAGCGCTCGAGCGACAGATTCGTCTGCGCGCGCGAGAGCGGCGGGTTGAGCTGGATCGCGCGCTTCGACGCGGCGCGCGCGTCCTGGTGCCGGCCCATGTCGCCCAGGACGAACGCCATCAGATAGTGCGCGTTGGCGTTGTCAGGATTGAGCGAGACGGCGCGCTCGAGCGCCGTGAGCGCCGGCTCGTTCAGCCCGCGATTGTAATAGACCTCGCCCAGGTAGAAATGCACGACGGACGAATCCGGCTCCTGCTCGACCGCGCGCGCGAACCACTCCGTCGCGACCTCGAGACGGCCGCGCGCTTTCTCGGCGAGCCCGAGCTGGATGACCGCGGCGACATCCTTGGGCTTGTGGGCGAGCAGCTCTTCGAATTCCGCGACCGCCTCCTCGAACGCGCCAAGAATCGCGTAGGTACGACCCAGCTCCCAGCGCGCGTCCCGCTGGTCGGGCGCGCCCCGCAGCTTCTCCTGCAGCTCGGCGACGCGGGCGTCGTAATAGCCGGTGTTATGGTAGGCAATCTCGAGGTTGCGCTGCGCGACCTGCATGCGGGGATCGAGCTCCAACGCGCGCGTGAACTGCTCGATCGCCTCGGGGACCAGACCCTTCTGATAGTACAGCACGCCGAGGTTGTTGTGCGCGCCGGCATCCGACGGATCGATCCGGCGCGCGAACGAGCGCAGGACCGCGAGATCACGTTCAGAAACCGGCGGAGACGGCGGAGGGGACGGGCCTGCGGAGGAGCTCGAGGCGGACGGGGAAGGCGTCGCTTGAGGCGCCGTCACGCTCAGCTCAGCCGGATGGCGTCGAAGATCGCTTTGAGAGACGCCAGGTCGGGCAACAGCAGGAAATGGCCGCGCAGACCGTCCCGCGCATCGATGCTGAACTCCGTCTCGACGCAAAACACGAAGTCGCGGTCGTGCCCGAAATTCAGATACGTCGTCGTGAGCACGGCGGCCGAAAGATCCACGACCAGGCTGGGAACCGACGGCAGCAGCAACATCCCCATGAACTCCGACAACGCGTTCATGTAGGCGCCCGAGAGGATGTTGCCCGCTTCCTTGAGACACGACTGCTCGATCGTTTCGAACGACGTGGTCGTGCCGAGCGGACGTTTCAGCAGCATGTCGCAGAGCTGCCGCGCCACCGGCTCCGGAAACAGCAGCAGCGTGCGGCCCGTGAGATCGCCCAGCATGTGCATGAGGACCGCGGCGACGACTTCCTGGGAATCGCCGATCAGCCCGGGCACCTCTTCGAGGCGAGCGATGTTGATCTCGGGCACCGAAATCATGATGCGCCGGTGCGTGAGCTGCGACAGCGCCGTCGCGGCGTGGCCCGCGCCGATGTTGGCGACTTCCTTGAGCGCGTCGAGCTGCAGCGCCTTCAGATCACGGACGTCTTCCATTGTCCCCCCACGCTAAAGCGTGGGCTCGGCCAGCATTGTCCTTAAGGACAACGATGTGCCGAGCACACCCTTCAGGGTGTGAAATCCGAGTCCTAAACCAGTCCCGCCGCATCCAGGATCAGCGCGGGCACGCCATCGCCCATGATGGTGGCTCCACTGAACACCGGCAATGTGCCCTGAGGGGCATCGAACCCCTTCACGACGATCTCCTGCTGGCTCAGCATCCCGTCCACGACGATCCCCACGCGTCGCTCACCCATCTCCAAGACAATGACGGGGCGGCGAGGGGGGGGCGAAGCGGCGGCGCCGTTTGTTCCCAGAAGCTTCCGAAGATCCACGAGGGGCACGACGCGGTCGCGCAGCACGATCGCATCGCGCCCTTCCATCGTCGTCGTCGGAGTCGTCCCGTACTCCACCGTTTCCGCCACGTAGGTGAGCGGCAACGCGTAGCGCTCCTGTCCCACCGCCGCGATCAGCGCGCGCACGATCGCGAGCGTGACGGGCAGCCGGAGCACGAACGCGGTGCCCTTCCCCGCCTGGGTCCGAATCTCGATCGAGCCGCCGAGCGCCCGGATGCGCGTCATGGCGACGTCGATCCCGACGCCGCGCCCGGATACGCTGGTCACGGCCTCCGCGGTCGAGAATCCCGGGCGCGCCAGCACGCGCAGCAATTGATCGTCCGAGAGCGATTCGACGTGCGGTCCGACCACGCCCTCGCGCTTCGCCTTCTCCAGAATCTTCGCACGGTCGATGCCGCGGCCGTCATCCGAGATGCTGATCGCGACGCTGGACCGCTCGCGTACGGCCGCGAGCACGATCTCCCCCTCGGGATTCTTTTTCAGCCGCTTGCGCTCGGCCGGCGGCTCGATGCCGTGATCGACCGCGTTGCGGAGCAAGTGCACGAGTGGATCGCCGAGCTCGTCGAGGATCTCGCGATCGAGCTCGATCTCCTTCCCTTCGACGCGGAAGGACACCTGCTTGCCGAGCTGTCGCCCGACATCGCGCACGAGCCGGGGGAACCGATCGAACACCTGCCACACCGGGGTCATGCGCGCCTGGATGATTTCGTTTTGCAGATCGGCGGAAAGCCGCGAGATCTGAATCGCGACGTCGTCGATCTCGGGATCGCCACCGCGGCCGATCCAGCGAGCCGCCAGATCGTTGAGACGGCCGCGCTCGGTCACGAGCTCACCAATGAGGTCCATCAGCGTATCGAGCCGCCGCAGGTCGACGCGGATGTGGCGACTGCGTGCGCCACCGCCGGCTCCTCCCGCGGGATTCGGCGCACCGGTCACCGGGATCTCGCCCGTGGTGATCACAGCCTCGTCGATGGCGGCAGCCCCGACCACGACCCGCTCGACGTCGCCCGCGCCTCGCAGCGCCTGTTCGATGTCGCTCGGGGCGGCGGACGTCTCGAGCTCGAACTCCAGCCGGCCGTCGAAATCGTCGGATTCGAATGCCGCGGACGGCGGCTGCAGCCGGTGCACGGCGCCGAAGCGCTCAGCCTTTTTCAGCACGAGCATCGCCCGGCCGCCCTTCAACGGCGCCTCCGGTCGAATCACCACGTGCACGGCTCGTGTCGGTCCCGACTTCGTGGCATCGGCGGAAACCTGCGGCGCCGATGAACTCGGCTCGTCGGCGCGAGCGGGCGCAGGCTCCGGCCGCAGGCGCGCCAGCCCACTGGGCTGCGCCGCCGGCCTGAACTGCAGCGCCGCATCGTCGATGGCCTCGAGCACGCTGAGGTCGGCATCACGCTCGCGCCCCGCGACGGCCACCGTCACCGATTTCTCGAGCGCGTCGGTCGCCCGGAAGAGCAGTTGGATGATTTCGTCGCTGGGGGTCTTGCCGCCGCGGCGCAGCTGGTCGAGGAGATTCTCCATGCGATGCGCGAGGTCGGCGACGCGGCCGTAGCCCATGGTCGCGGCCATGCCCTTGATCGTATGGACGGCGCGGAACAGCCCGCCGACCGGCTGGAGCGCTGCCGGGTTCCGCTCCCACTCGAGCAACAACTGATTGCAGGCGCTCAAGTGCTCGCGGCTCTCGGCCAGGAACAGCTCGGCGTACTGCGAAAGGTCCATTTAGCCCAAGACCCGCTGCACCGCTTCCAGCACCCGCGACGGCTGGAACGGCTTCACCACAAAATCCTTGGCACCCGCCTGGATCGCCTCGACGACCAACGCCTGCTGGCCCATGGCGCTGCACATCAGGATTTTCGCGTCGGGATCCTGCTTCACGATCTCGCGGACGGCGTCGATGCCACCCATGTCCGGCATCACGATGTCCATGGTGACGAGGTCCGGCTTGAGCTGGCGATATTTTTCGACGGCCTGCGTGCCGGTCTCCGCCTCGCCGACGACTTCGAATCCCGCTTGCGCCAGGATGTCGGTAATCATCGTGCGCATGAAGATGGCATCGTCACACACCAGCACCGTATGGCTCACTGCTCGCTCCTTAAGTAGTCAGAACCGGGCCCAGCAGCGCGGCGAGGTCCAGCACAATGAACAGATCCTTGCCGCTTTCCCCGCCCCCCCCGGCCCCTCCGCCCGCCCCGCCTGGCCGGTTACGTCGCCCGACGGCGCGTACCAGCGTGGGATCCACGCCGGGAAGACCACCACGATCTTCGAGCGTCGTGTCACCCACCGCTACCATGTCGATCACTTCGTCCACCGTAAAGCCGACCAGCTTCTTGCCGCTGCCGTCCTTCGTGCCGTTGCCGGACGCGACCTCGAGGATGAGTGTCGAACCCGCGTCTTCGGGCGGTCTTGGCTGGGAGGTCTCGGTGGGGGCAAGCGCACGCCAGCCTTCCACGACCGTCACCAGTGTGCCGCGGACATTCACGAGCCCCGCCACGACCGGGGGCGCGCCCGGGATACGCGTCGTTGGGAGGCGCGGGAGAATCTCCCGCACTTGATCCACCTCGGCTGCCCACGCCAGTGTCCCGACGCGGAACACCAGGAGGCGGGCGGAGACGAGGCTTCCGTCAATCATCGGATGCGAAGAAGCCAAGATACTGCAAGGGGTTAACCTGAGCAAGCAAATCTGCGTCTCCGGCCGCTTCCGCCAGCGCGGGACGCAAGTCCGCCGGCCATTCCGACACGAGCTGGAGCGGCGCGCCGCTGACCGGATGCGCAAACGAGAGCGCGGCGGCGTGCAGCAACTGCCGCGGCGCGAGCGCTTCGAGCCGCTCAGCTTCGGCGCGCCCCGACGGTGTGACGCGCCGGCTCCCCCCAAACGCGTATTCGCGGTCGCCGACGATCGGACATCCAACGTGCGCCAGATGCACGCGAATCTGATGGGTGCGGCCGGTGCCGAGTCGAACGCGCAGCAAGTCGGCGTGCGCGAAGCGCGCGACGACGCCGGCGTGCGTGACGGCATGCCTGCCGCCTTCCGCGACGGTCATCCGCGTGCGCTCTTTCGGGTGCCGGGCGATCGGGGCTTCGATGTCCACGGGACTCTTGCGCAAATGGCCCCACACGAGCGCCGCGTAGACGCGTTTCACCTGCCGCTTTTCGATGGCGGTCGCGAGCCGCCGGTGCGCGAGATCGCTCTTGGCGACGACGAGCAGGCCGGAGGTATCGCGATCGAGCCGGTGGACGATGCCCGGCCGTCCCTCGCTCGAGCCGCTCGACAATTCGGTCCCGCGACCGGCGAGCACGTTGACGAGCGTATCATCCCAATGACCCGGCCCCGGGTGCACGACGAGGCCCGCGGGCTTGTCGAGCACGGCGAGATGCTCGTCCTCGTAGACGAAATGCAGAACGGCGTGGGCCGGCGCGTAGCTGCGCGGCGGGTGTGCGTCGGGGATTTCGACGGTGACTTCCGTGCCCGGTTCGAGGATGGCGGACGCCCGCAACGCCTTGCCGCGTGCAGTCACCCGCTTGTCGGCGATGAGGCGTGCTGCTTGAGTGCGGGAAAAAGCGAGCTGATCGGCGAGAAAACGGTCGAGGCGTTCCGTGGTGCGAACAACGCAGAACGTGATGTTCAAGAAGGTTCGGCGGCGCGCGCCTCCTTCGCCCGCTGCTGCGCGCGGCCTTCCTGCCACAGCGAGAGGCCGAGCGCGATGGCGCCGATCGTAATCGCGGAATCGGCCACGTTGAACGTCGGCCAGCGCCACGCGCCCACGCCGACGTCCACGAAATCGACGACGCCCTGCGCGCTGCGGACGCGGTCGATCAGGTTGCCCACCGCGCCACCGCACACCAGCGCGAGCGCAACGAGCCGGAAGTGGTCACCCGGCCTGGTGCTGCGCACCAGCGACGCGAGGACGAACAGCGCGATGACGGCGAGCCCGAGGAAAATCCAGCGGGAGTTCTCGCCGACGTGCAGCCCGAAGGCGGCGCCTTCGTTGTAGACGAGACGGAATTGGACGACATCGCCGATCACGGGCAGCGGCAGGCGGCGCGCCAGGAACGATTCGGCGATCAGCTTGGTGACGAAATCGGACACGACCACGGCGACGGCCGTCCCCCAGAACAGCCGGCGCTCAGCGGCGCTTACCATCTTCCTCTCGGGCCTTGCACTTAATGCAGAGGCGGGCATGGGGGAGCGCGTCGAGACGATCGAAGCCGATGGATTCGCCGCACTGCTCGCAGCGGCCGAATTTCTCCGGCGCCTTATAGAGCCGGCGCAGCGCTTCGTTCACGTGCCAGAGGTACCGCCCTTCCTGCGACGCGAACAGAAACTGCTTCTCGCGCTCCATCGCGTCGGTGCCCTGATCGGCCATGTGGAAGGAGTAGCTCGACAGGTCGCCATCGGACGCCTGGAGGCTCGAGTTGAACGATTCGCCGTAATGACCCAGCTCTTTGATGACGCGGGCGCGCTCTTCCAGCAGCCGCTTCTCGAGATGGGTCAACTGCTTCTTGTTGAGGCCGCTGGGGCTCGCCTTGGCCTTCACCTTGGTGGACTTAGTCGGCATTATCGGGTTCCGCCCTTTCTTCCGTCGTGACGGCGGAGCGCAATCGTCGTCCGCCGTCCCTCGATGTCTACGTCACGCTGCAAATCGGGCTCGTCGAGCGCGGCGCCCAACACCATCCGCCGCGCAAGCGTCTCGCCTTCCACGAACCCCTGAAACGCGCGAGTCGCGGCGACCACATCCTCGGCGCCCGTGATGCTCAACTCGATTCGCGTCGTGTATTCGTACCCGGCCTCTTTGCGGAGGCGCTGCACGCGATTCACCACCTCGCGCGCCAATCCTTCCTGCACCAGGTCGTCACTCAGCTCGGGATCGAGCGCGACGACGTACGGCCCGTCGGCCTGCACCAGCCACTCGCTCGCGACTTCGCGCGTGACGGTCACATCCTCCGGCCGGAACTCCCACTCGCCGCTCTTGACCGCCTGACCCTGCTCGAGCGCCTGCAACTCCGCCGCCGTCAGATCGCCGACGGCGGCAGCGGCCCGCGGCGTGTCTTTCCCGTAGCGTTTTCCGAGGGTCCGAAAATTCGCTTTGCCCCGGAGCCGCACCAGATCATGATCGGACGCCACGACCTGAACGCTTTTTACGTTGACTTCGGCAGCCAAGATATCTAATAGGTCGGACAAGGCCGGACCCTGGACGGCGGCCGGGACGGCCAGCTGCATCCGGGCCAGCGGCTGGCGGACCCGCAAGGTCCGCGATTCCCGTGCCGCCCGCGCCAGCGAGGCCAGGCGCCGCACGGTATCCATCGCGGACAGGAGCTCGGGCTCGCGGTGACCCCGGTCGACCGGGAACGGTGCCAGGTGCACCGACGTGCCGGTCAGGGCCCGGTGTACCCAGTCGGAGATGAAGGGAGCCGCCGGGGCCAGGAGTCGCACCGCCGCCACCAGGGCCTCGTGCAATGTCTCGAGCGCAACGGGATCGGTCGCCCGGTCGGGCGCCCAAAACCGGGGACGGTTGCGGCGAATGTACCAACGCGAGAGATCCTCGCCGACGAAATCCATGATGGCGCGAACGCCCGCCGTGACGTCGTAGGCCGACCACGCGTCCCGCACCGCGGTGACGACCTGGTCGAGCCGCGCCAGGAGCCACCGGTCGGCGGCCGGGCGCTCGGCCGGGGGGGTCGCATCCTCTTCCGCGGGCGGATTCCAGTCCTGCGCGTAGCGGCGGAAGAAATCGTAGGTCGAGCGCAGCGTGTTCAGAAATCCGCCGGCGACCTCGGGGATCTGCCGCACGTCGAACCGCTTGGGGAGCCACACCTGGCTCTGGCCGAGCAGATAGAGCCGCACCGCGTCGGCACCGTGCTCGCCGATGACTTTCCAGGGATCGACGACGTTGCCGCGGCTCTTCGACATCTTCTGGCCGTGCACGTCGAGCACGTGCTCGTTCACGATGACGTGCTTGTAGACCGGCGCGTCGAATGCGGCGACGCCGATCGCGAGCAGCGAGTAGAACCAGCCGCGGGTTTGATCCACGCCCTCGCAGATGTAATCCGCCGGGAAATGCGCCTTGAAGTCGGCCTGATGGTCGAACGGGTAATGCCACTGCGCGTACGGCATCGAACCCGAGTCGAACCAGGCGTCGATGACTTCGGGGACGCGGCGCATCGTGCCGCTGCAGTCGCGGCACTTCCAGGTATAGGAATCGATGTAGGGTTTGTGCGGATCGAAATCGCCGGGCAGCTTGTTTCCCCAGCGCTGCGCCAGCTCGTCGTACGAGCCGATCACTGCGCGATGCTCGCGGTCGACATCGCACTCCCACACGTTCAGCGGCGTGCCCCAGTAGCGGTCGCGCGACAGCGCCCAGTCGACGTTGTTCTCGAGCCACTCGCCGAAGCGCCCCGTGCCGACCTCGGGCGGATGCCAATCGACCTCGGCGTTGACCTCGAGCATCCGGCTTTTCACGGCGGTCGTGCGCACGAACCAGGAGCTGCGGGCGTAGTAGATCAACGGCGAGTCGCAACGCCAGCAATGGGGGTAGCTGTGCGAATATGGTTTGGTCTCGAGCCAACGCCCCTCGTGCTTGAGGCGCTCGATGATCACCCGGTTCGTTTCCTTGTCGGTGACGAGCTTGCCTTCGATCTCGGGCCAGCTCGTGCCGCGGAAGGAGCCGTCGAGCGCGACCGGGTTCACGAAGGCGAGCCCGTTTTGCTGGCCTACTTGATAGTCGTCTGCGCCGAATGCCGGAGCCATGTGGACCAGCCCGGTGCCTTCGTCCGCGCTGACGAATGACCCCGCGACGACCACGGCACGCTGGCCGTCCGGCGGCAACGTGACGACGTCGAGCGGCCGCGCGTACTTTTTGCCGATCAGCTCCCGGCCCGCGAACGTCTTGACCCGTTCGCCCTCGACCAGCGGCTTGCCGTGCAGATGGACGTCGCCGGCGCGCGCCAGCGCGACGATGTAGTTCGTCGACCGGCCGTCCTGGTTGGGCAGCGCGAATTCGCCGTACTCGAGATCGGGATCGACCGCGACCGCAACGTTCGACACGAGCGTCCAGGGCGTCGTCGTCCAGATCACGAGCTCCCGCGGCGTATCGCCCTTCCTGCCCAGCAGCGGAAACGTCACGTAGACCGAGTTGGTCTGCACCGTCTCGTAGCCTTGCGCCACTTCGTGCGACGACAACGCCGTGCCGCAGCGCGGGCAGTACGGCAGCACCTTGTGGCCGCGGAACAGCAGCGCCTTCTCATACAGCCGCTTCAGCAGCCACCACACCGTCTCGATGTAGTTGTTGCTGTAGGTGACATACGGATGCTCGTAGTCGAGCCAGTACGCGATCCGGTCCGAGAGCGCTTCCCAGTCCGTCTTGTACTTGAACACGCTCTCGCGGCACAGCTTGTTGAAGCGCTCGACGCCGTACGCTTCGATCTCGCGCTTGCCGCTGATATTGAGGGCCTTCTCGACTTCGATTTCGACGGGCAGGCCGTGCGTGTCCCATCCCGCGATACGCGTGACCGCCTGCCCCAGCATCGCGTGGTAGCGGCAGACCAGGTCCTTCAGCGTGCGCGAAAAGACGTGATGGATGCCGGGGCGGCCGTTCGCCGTCGGCGGGCCCTCGAAGAAGATGAACGGCGGACCGTAGCGCGTCGCCTCGCTCACGCGCGTGAACAACCGCTCGTGCTTCCACGTCGCGAGCAGGTGCTTTTCCAGCTCGTCGATCGACTGCGCCAGATCGGAAGGCGGATACGGCATTACGCCAGGCGCTCCACAACGCCGCGTACGACCGTGGCGAGCTTCGGCTCGGCGCCGCGCGCGACCGCGATGATTTGCTCGACGGACGTCGGCTCGAGCGCGTCGGGCAGGCAGTTGTCGGTGATGATCGAAAGCCCGAGCACGCGCATGCCTTGATGGATCGCGGCGATCACCTCTGGCACGGTGCTCATCCCGACGAGATCGGCGCCCATCGCCCGGAGCATCCGGTATTCGGCCCGCGTCTCGAGATTGGGCCCCGGCACCGCGACGTACACGCCTTCCCGCAGCACGATCTTGTGCTCGATCGCGACGTCACGAGCGAGCTGGCGCAGCGCGGGATCGTAGGCCGATGACATATCCGGAAACCGCGGGCCCTCGGCGTCCACGTTGGGACCGACGAGCGGATTGTCGCCGAGCATGTTGATATGGTCGGAGAGGAGCACGAGGTCGCCGGTGGACCACAGCGGATGCATGCCACCCGACACATTGGACACGATCAGCGTCTGTGCGCCGAGCGCGCGCAACACCCGCACGGGGAAGACGACCTGCTGCAACGTATACCCCTCGTAGCGGTGAAACCGCCCCTGCATGATCGCGACGCGACGCTTCGCGATCGTGCCGAAGCGCAACCGGCCGGCATGGGTCTCGACGGTGGGGGTCGGGAATCCCGGGATGTCCGGGTACGCGATCGTCGCCTCGCCCTGCACCTCATCAGCGAGCGCGCCCAGGCCCGTGCCCAGGATCACCGCGACCTCTGGAACGATCGCGGTGCGCGACTTGATGGCGCGCACCGCCTCGGCCACCGAGACTCCGGTCACTTCTGTCCGTCGAGCGCGCGCAGCTCTCCCAGGTGCCGCTCGAGCAGCGCGCGGAATCCGCCGACGTACTGCTGGAATTGCCGCTCGGTTTCCGCCATGCGCGCCTGCACGGCGCTCGCCTTCAGCTCCGCCTCGCGCACGATCGCCTGCCCTTCGCGCTCGGCGGCCCCGCGCATCTCCTGACGGAGCTGCTGCGCGGCGACGAGCGCCTCGTTCAGCGCCTTCTCGCGCTCGCGGAATACCCGCAGCTGCTCGGTCAGCGCGCTGACACGCTCCTCGAGCACTTGACGGTCGCGGATCGCGCGCTCCAGCGCGTCCGCCACGCGCATGCGGAAATCCTCGACGCCGAGCGTGTCGTAACCGCGCAACGTCTTGCGAAATTCCTGCTTGCGGATGTCGTGGGGCGTGAGGGTGAAGGCGTCGTCGCTCACACGCTCTCCCTCGGGCCGAACAGGGCGGTACCCAAGCGGATCACCGTTGCTCCCTCCGCGACCGCTGATGCGTAATCGCCGGACATCCCCATCGAGAGGGTCTGCAGCCATACGCCGTCCTCCTCCTTCATCCTATCGCGCAAGACGCGCAGGTCCCGGAATGTCCGGCGCTGCACGGCTTCGTCGTCGGTAAATGGAGCCAACGTCATCAAACCTTCCAACCGCAGCTGCGGGAGTGCGGCGATCTGTCGCACCACGGCAGGCGCCTCTGCGGGCGTGCAGCCGCTTTTCTGCTCTTCCCCGGCCACGTTGACCTGGAGCAGCACCCGCTGCGGCGCGGTGGATCTGCGGTCGAGCTCCTGGGCCAGCTCGAGCGAGTCGAGCGAGTGCACCAGCGCGAATCGTCCCGGAACGAGCTTTGCCTTGTTGCGCTGCAGGTGGCCGATCAAGTGCCAGCGAATCCCCGGCTCCCGACTGCCGGCTCCCAGCTCCTCCTGTTTTTTCACCGCCTCCTGCACGCGGTTCTCACCGATGTCCGCGATCCCGGCGTCGAGCGCGGCGCGGACGGCGTCGGTCCCAAATCCCTTCGTGACGGCGACGATCGTGACCGGGTGCGCCGCCAGCCGCGCAACGACGGCTCTCACCTGCGCCAAACGCCCGGGGAGAGCCGCGAAACTCATAGCCTGTGAATATAGAGGTAAGCGCCGAAGTGACGAAGAGCCTGAGAACTAGCGGCGAAACAGGCCTTTTACGCCTTCGCTTTGCAGGCGACGAAGGATGTCGGCAAGCTGGGGGCTGGGATTCAAGTGGTAACCGCGCCGGAAGTAGTCGAGCGCCCGGCGCTGATCTCCGCGCATCGCGGCCGCGTTGCCGAGCTCGAGGAACGGCACCGCAAACGAGTTCGCGACCTGTTGCGCGGCGGGCTCGAGCTCGAGTGAATCGGGTGTCCGGAACATTCTCCCCCACTGAAACACCGAGTCCACCAGTTGGCGCGTGCGCGCCGAATCCACCATCGGGCCCTGGACGCCGTGGATGTACCGGCGCGTCGTATCGGCGCCCGGAACGACTTTGAACACGAGTCCCTGAAACACCAGCTGCGGATCGAGGCCGAGCCACGAGCCGCGGCCGGACGAGACGCCGAACGTCACCGGGCGATGATTCGGCAGATTCAGGGCTATCGTATAGAGAATGACTTGATCGGCGGTCCTGAGCACCTCGCCTTTGCGCACCGGCAGCTCGAACGTCCCCGCGCGGAAGACTCCGTCATCGCGCAGCTGCACCGGCTGCATGCCCTGGATGTCTTGCTCCGACAGCGGCAACGGCGAGCCGGAGGGCGGCTGCGCCGGCGCCAACGCCCGGTAGAGCGCGGGCGCGCGCGCCGGGTCGAAGGGCCGGATCGGGCGGTGCGCGAGCTGGCGTAAATACCAATCGAGATTCGCGAGCGACAGATTGACGAGCGTGACGTCCTGGCGCACGCCCTCCACTTCCTGGAGATACCAGACGGGGAAGGTGTCATTGTCGCCGAATCCGAACAGGACGCCATACGGCTCGACCGACTGCAGCAGGTTGTAGGCGAAGTCACGCGCGGCCGTCGCATCGGCGCCGTGACGACGCGACGCGGCCATGAAGTTCGCGCCGAACGGGAGGAACGTGACGACGAGTCCCAGCGCGATCCCGGCGGCGGCGCGCCCTTGTGCCGCGAGCAGGGCGACGACGCGCGCAAGCCCCAGCGCGGCGAACACCCCCCACGTCTGGAAGCTGACGGCAAAGAAGTAGTCGCGCTCGCGAACCTCGTGCTGCTCCATGGAAGGATAGCGGTCCCAGTACAGCGAAGACCCGGCCCTGAAGTTCATGTAGAGCACGAGTCCCACGCCGGTGACCAGCCAGAGCACGCCGAGCAACCACGCGAGTCCCGTGTCGCGGCGGCGCGCGACGTCGAAACCCAGGCTGCCCAGCGAGACAAAGACGAGCGAGACGGCGACCATCGGAATCGCAGGCAGCGCCCGCGCCCATTGCCACGAACAGTACTGGAAGAAATTGACGAATTGCTGCGAGAGAACCGCGACACTGCGGAACCCGCCCGGCACCATCGGATTCTCGAACAGCCCACGACTCCCGAACTGCTCACGCCGGATGACGGCGATCAGGTTGGTCCAATTGTCCGGCGCCGCCTCGTTGAGCAACGGCTGCAGTCCGGAGCGAATGTAGAGAAACGCGTAGATCGAGATGCCCACCACCGCGCTCACGGTCGCGAGGATGGCAAACGCCCGTGAGCCGCTCGCGATGCAGAACACGACGCCCGCGAGCAGCAGGACGCCGCCGACGATCAGCAGCGTGGTGCTGCCGAGTCCCACGGCGATCAGCACGATCCAGAGCGTCGTCAGCACGGCCCATTCGGCCCACTCCATCCGCCGATCGGTGGTGAGCGCGGCCGGTGTGGTCCGGAGCGTCTGGGCGATGAACACCGAGACGGCCGGCCCCGCGAGCAGC